>ENA-ORPF01000640-ORPF01000640.1-human-gut-metagenome-genome-assembly--contig:-NODE-640-length-34015-cov-8.473233_pt1 | contig 34015 bp, 40 predicted proteins | sample MGYA00242140_ERZ509070 | MGnify/ENA primary metagenome ERZ509070 (study PRJEB26280, sample SAMEA2338713) | human gut metagenome | biome: human gut; feature: human-associated habitat; material: faeces... | reverse complement strand
GTTCGCCGTAGCCGCCGCGTCTTCCGCCGGTTTCCGCAGCAACGCCACCGGCGCAAGCACGACATCCTGCCCGCGCATTGCCGGAAGGCTCTTGATATTGTCCAGCGAAGTGACCTCGACCAGTTCATCGACACTCTGGCTCTCCGACTTGATGGAGTTCAGGATGTCCTTTTTCAATTCGTTCTTCTCTGTTTCTGTCAGTGCCATAAATTATTCCTCCTTTATTTCTTCTTTACTCGTATCAAGCATATCGATAATAGCGTCGCCCACGGAAGGGACACAAAGGTTCACGGCGGCAAAACGCACCAGTTTCTCGTCCTCGGAATCCAGCTCCATATCACCCTCGCTGTTGAATATCTTAAGGGCGAGGTTCTTGGCACGGACACCGTTTACACGGGTGTACAGCACATCGGCAAATGACTCACGGGCGTCACCCGTTACCGTTTCCTTACGGGATACGCCGGTATAAACCGGCAACTGTTTGAAATTGATTCTTACCATATTTTTTATGTTTTACGATCCAATACTTGTGCGTAATAGTTACCGCCGTCATAAATTAGCAGCAACTCCAGGACATCACCGGCGGCCATCTCTATATCATTGCCATAATGCCCGCCGTTGTTGTTGCGGAAATACAGCGAAGACTGGCCTTCCTGAAAGGTGACAAAGAAACTCTGGCTGTTCTCATAACGGGCAACCAGACGCACGAACACGGCAAACACACCGGTGGAGTTCATCACCTGCTTCATGATGGAAAGCGTGGGAAGATAGACATACCGTTTCACGGTGTTGTATATCAGCTGTGTGGTACCGAAAGAAAAGTCCAGCACGGTCACCGAGTTGGCGTCATTAAAGTGGCCGGAAGAAAGAAGGCCGCCCTGGCAGACGATGGCGCCTTCCGTATAAAGGGCAACGTCACGGTTTATCACGTTGTCACTGATGATCTTTACAGCGGGAAGATAATAATCACCCAAAGAGGGATTCATCTGACGGTAGAAATACCCGGCACAATTGCAGAGTGATGAAGAACCCGCAAGAGTGGGATCGGCTCCGTTGCCGATGGCCACCTTGACATTGGCGATATCACCAGGCGAAAAATAGCCTTCCTCGGACTGTAAACGGATAAGCCCCGGACGGATGGCGGCCAGTTCCTGCTTGTAACTGGGGTCGGTCCATTTGGACAGGTCACCGTAATAAAGCCCCTGGCTGTCAATAGAGAAATAACCGATCTTGCCGGTGTCGGCCTGTATCTCACCGAAAAACTTGCCGTTCCGGCTCTCGATACTGCCGTCTGCCAGAATCTTGAAATTCTGGTTGGCCGTCACAAGTCCCTCCAGTTTGATATGGTCACCCGTCAATTTTACGACGCTGACACGGTTGCCGTCAGCATCCGTCTCGTCCACGCTCACGCCAATAAGCGCCAGTTTTCCGTCAGCATCCTGGGCATAAATACCCGCACCTTCCGGTTTCACAACAAGCCCGGTTTCTTGCAGGAAATTCTCGTCCCTGTCAAAAACAGCGGCCGATATCTTCACAAGACGTTCCGACTGCTCGAAAAGAGTTTTATAACGGTGCGCCAGGGATTCAACGCGGTCAGTCGAGAGAATAAGCATGTACAGGTAGATGTCACCGGTAAAACTCAATTTAAAATCACCGGTACCGTTCCAGAGTCCGCTACAGGTATATTGTACGTAGCCATCAGTTACAGACAGTTCCTCTTCCACCTCCATCGAGTTAAAATTAGCAAAACCCGTTTTGTCAACATTCTCAAACGTCACGCGCAACGTGCCGGCCTTGGCACAACGGTAAAAGAAGGTCAGGAACACCGGGACGGCTTCCTTTTCCCCGTTGTCGTTCTCAGGCATGGAGGGGATACTTTTCAGGTTCTCACGTTTCTGGAGGATGTACTTGTTACGGATGCGGACAACCGTACGGCCGTCATCCTCGGTCACGCTTGCGCTGTCACCCTTCTTTGTCAGGACGTTACCGTTCGCCCAGATCCACCGGTTGCCCACAAGGAAGAACACCGTCTCGTTTTCCGTGTTCCATTTCTCCAGACCGGCATCGAACGACGGATTGTTCAGGTAGCCTTTCTCCGTGGCGAAGTCGTTCCGAAGGGCGGTCACCACGCTGGTGATACGTCCCTCGACAATCTCAAACTTTGTCTTGATATCCTCACCCGTCACCAGAAGGAACGTACCGCGCAGGTAGGCGTTGTCACTGTAAAGGCCGTTGCCGTGCGGCTGGTTATCGGCGGGGAACCAGTCATCGCTGATACCGTCCAGGTTACCCAGGCGTGCGCGAAGGCAGCCGGTGAAGTTTTTAGCCTTCACACCGTCCATCACATCCAGACGGGGCTGACCGTCCCCGGTGGCGGATATCAGGATCAGGTTCTGCCGCAAAGGGTTATCCGTATTGCCCATCAGCACGCACTCGTCACTGGGTTCAGGAAAGGAGCCTGAAAATTCATCCTCACCCACGAGGATGGAGTTACCCTCTGTCGCCGCAACCTCCACCCAGTAACCTTTCAGGCTGCCGCCGGTAAACGTGGCGCAACGCATCAGGTCATGGGCCTGGAAACTGTTGTCCTGCTCGAAAGTGATTTTCCAGTACCCGTCCTCCAAAAGGGCGGTCTTTATCTTACCGTTGGCGGCACTGACACAAAGCTGCCCGCCAACACTGCGCACCTTCTCGATAAGCAGTTCCAGTACCACCATGACCTGGCGCACCGTCAGCTTGTCGATGGTAAGGTGTGATAGTGCGTCCTCCATCCACAGACGCCAGCCCTCACCTAAAAGCCCGTCCACGAACTGGGGGCTGCGCAGAAACTCACGCACGACAAGCGTCAGCAGTTCGGCGTTGCCCTTGCCATCGATGCCGCCGTTCTCCTCCTGACCGATACCGATACCTTCCTCAAAGGTGATTTTCTTTTTCGCACGGTCAGCCTTCTTCTTGCTCAGGTGCTCGGCCTGGCTACGGCGGGCCGAAAAAAGGTTGTTGTCGGTGGGAAGCGTGTTATCCCAGCTCCTTATGATGTCGGGAAGGTTCGAACCGGCCGTTTTCGTATAATTCCTCACCTCCTCGATACTGCCCTTCAGGCTTTCCATCACGCCGGTGGAAAGCGCGTCACCGATTTCGAGGTCCACCTGCGAGGGAAGCGCCACCTTACGCGTGATTTTCGTGATACGGCTGGAACGGAAACCCGTTTCCGGGAAATATTCCGCGCTCTCCAGACGTACACGGCGGCCGGGATAAAGGTCTATCTTGTTACGCTCGACATACACGTGGTCCGTCGGCCCCTTGTACACGGAAACGTCGATGGCATTCTCCAAGTTGTATTTGTTCACCGCCGTCAGGTATTCCTCCTCGGCAAGCGCGTAGTATTCGTCAGGCATGCGGATATTCCAGAGGATATACCTGTCACCGGCTTTCGGTATGAGATTCCCCCCGGGAAGCTGCGTGTCGTCGTCATACGGCCAGATCGTGATGATCTCGAACTCGCGCGTGTCGCTGTCGAAGTTCACCTCGAAATAGTAGGTGCCGTCCTCTTCCTCGCCAAGGCCGGCAAGTTCGCCCCCTTCCTGGAAGGAGACGCGTTTCACCTTGCCGGCAAGTTCGTAGGTGTTGGGATCGAAGTTCAGCGTGTCATCCCGGAAATACCAGATCACGAACGGGTGGCCGTCCTCATCCGTCACCTGCGCACTGCGCACCGAAGTCACGGTACCCACACGCCGGGGATAGATATCCGCGAAGGCGTCCTTCTCGTAATGATGGTGGATGCCGTACTTTTCCGTGTTCACATCCACGTATTTAGCACCGTCTGGAAGTTGCAGCCGGCTATGGCCGTATTTTTCCGGGTCAATGTTCCGGGAACTGCCGACCGGAAACAGACGGGTGTAGAACTTCGCGCCGTCGGCCTTGTCGCGGGAGAGTTCTGTCAGGCCTTTCCCGTATGCCAGGGAAATCTCCTCACCATGTTCGCAACGGCAGAGGTTCACAGTCTGGCCTTCTACCCACCACTCGGCACCCGGCACCTTGCCGGCGAGTTCCTTCAGCGCGTCGGGGCAGTACTTCCCCTCGTAGTCGATGACCACGTTCCCGGTGCCTTCCACGCGGCCCACCTTCCAGTCGGTGACACCGCCCATACCGTCATTGATAGATTTCACGATCAGCGCCATGTGCTCCCGCGGCGGGGCGGTCAGCGTGAACACCGGTTCCGGGTCGCCATCCACCACATTCAGGACAAGAAAACGTCTCATCAGGCTCTCGATGCCATAGAACTTCACGTCGTATTTCCACTCCTGCGTGCTGCGTTCGTCCGGCAGGTACCGTTCCTGGAGCCAGTAACGCTCGCCATCGAAATCCACGTAGTCGTTCACCTCCAGCGCCACATACTCGTACAGGGTGAAGGAGAGCGTCAGCACGTTGTCCGACTGGATCGCCTTCACCTGTGTCGAGCTGTCGTCCGGGGAAAGGACCGCTTTCGCCTGCCTGCCTCTGTCATATACCGTTAAAAGCATGTTCGAATGGTGTTTGAGCGTTGTTTAAATGATAGGTTCGGGTTCACGGAATTTCACCTTGAAGCGGCCGGCCTGCACGCCTTCCCGCCAGAGGTAGGTCAGCGGCGTGAAGCCGGGACACTCCAAGTAATGCACGCGTAACGTCAGATCCAGCTGCGGAAGATACAGCGAGAGCCAGCCTTTGTCGCCGGTTTTCAGGAAGGAGATGAAAGACATGTATTTCTTCAGCCACTCCCCTTTGCTTGGGGCGTAAAGGGCAAAGGTCAGCGTAATGTCGCGCGCCTCGTTGGCCACTGTCAGGCAGTCGGAATATTTCTCACCGTTCTCCTCGCGTATGTCCACGGCAGTGTGCGCTTTCGTCTTGCTCGCGGCAAGGATGGCCTTCAGGTTATCACGCCCGCCGCGCTTCTCTTCGGTCAGGAATACGCCGTATTCCGTCCAGATATCGGTGCCGTTCACAAGGAACAGGCCGCCCATGATTGGTTCCATGCTCATGATGATTTCATTCTTAGTCCGTCACGTATGATTCGTTTTATATCTTCCTTTATCTCATTGAGGAAACCGGCGCTTTTACCGGTATTCTCCGCGATCTTTGCCAGGTGTCCCTCGGCGCTGGCCATACGGCCCGCCACGTCCTCGGTCTTCTCGTCAATGCTCACCCAGTGGTTCAGCCCCGAGGTGAACATGCCCTCCAGCTTCGTGCCCTGGTCCTGTGACATGGCCGAGAAGCCGCCGGCGCGGCCGGTCTGCGTCGTGGACTTCCCCTCCTCCGTAATGCCGGCAGTGTCAAACATCTCCTCCTTCTTGGCACGGGCACGCTCGAAAATATCACTGTAACGTCCGCGAAGGGTTTCAGCTTCCTCCTTTGACAGGATACCGTCGCTCATGAACTCCGCGAACGTCTCCTGCCATTTCTTCAACTCGTCCGAATAGGTGCCGTTCACGATGGACTTCAGGATGGCGTTCTCCATGAACTCGTCCACGCTCGCGATCACGTCCTTGGAGTCCGTCTCGAAATCCTTCAGCAGGTCCTTCATGCCACCGCGGATACCGTCGAAAGAGGTGTCCGTGATGGCTTCCTGCCATTGCTGCTGGAGTTCCAGCAGCGTGTTCGCGTCAGAAACGTACTCGTCAAGCCATTTGCTCTGGTCGTACTTGCCCGAATGGAGCTTCTCCCAGATGTCGGGAAGTTCCTGGAGCCGCGCCAGTTCCTCGGGGGAAAGCCTCCAGAGGGAACCGGTATCCCGCACTGACTTGCCCAGGTAGGCGGAAACCGTGTCCCAGTCACCGCTGCCCATGGCCTTGCCGATATAGTAATTGTTCGAGTGGTGGGCGGAATGATAACCCATCTTCGCCTCCAGCATCTGGCGGTCGTTCTCGATTTTCTGCTTCTGTTTGTCATAGGCGCTCCGGTAGTATTCGGTGGAGCGTGCGCCGCCGGAGCTGGCCATCTCGTCGGTCAGCTTCTCGATGGCGGTGGTCAGGTACTTGTTCGATTCAGTCAGGCGGTCCACCAGCGCGTTCACCTCCTTGGCGTTGCCGTGCGAGGAGAACAGGCCGAAGGTCACCGTGTCCAGGATATCCCTCACCCCGTAGAACAGGGAGCTGCCGATCTGCGTGAACAGTTCACCGGAAAGGATATTCTTCAGGATGCCGTTCACAGCGTCGAGAATGGAATCGATAAGGGAACTGACGATATAGCCGATGCCATCCTTCAGCACGTCAAGGATGGAAAGCACCGCCGCGATGATCTGCCCGATGATGCCGCCGTTTGAAAACGTCTCGGCAAGGGTGCTGCCTACCGTACCCATCACACCGCCCATGTTCTTCGTCGCCTCGCCCAATTTACCCAGTCCTTGGGCCACGCCCGCAAGTGAACCGGATTTTAGACTCTGGAGACCCTCGGCAAGGCCGGTAAGGGATGAAACGGCGTTCGTGCTGGACGTGCGCAGGTCTTGTGCCGCCTTGTCGTTCGCCTCCGTCAGGGCGGCTACGCTCGCCGAGGCCGCATCGAAAGCCGCCCCGGCAGTGGCAACCAGTTCCTCCGCCTTTTTTACGGCAGCGGGGTCACCGCTTTCAGTGGCTTTCTTCAGTCTCTCCTGGGCTGTCACCAGTTCATCGGCGGCGGCCTTCTCCCTTTCCTTGGCATCCGTCAGGTCACGCAGGGTCACCTGGTAGGCGGCAAGGTCACGGGAGACATCCTTGAACATGTTCCGGTTGATACCGCTCGCACTCCGGTCCTCCAGCTTCGCGATCAGTTCGCTGATCACCTGTTTGTCCTCGGCGCCGGCGTTCTTATACTCGTCGGAGGCGGCATATTTTCTCAGCTTCGCCAGCGTGGGACGCAGCTGCTCTTCAAGCAGCCCGCCGAAGTTGCCGAAAAGCCCGTCCCAGTCGATATCCTCCTTCAGACTGGCAATCTCGGCGGCGGCCGTCTCTTCTTTCTGCTTACGGCCGAGGCGTAATACTTCACCATAGTTGCCCGCTTCCTGCGCCTTGCGGATTTTCTCCGCGTATTCCTGGGCGATGGCCAGCTTCTTCTGCTGGTATGTCCCGTATTCCTTCAGGTAGTCGAGCATCGACTGGCGGGCGGCATCGTTCTCCTCCCTGGTCACCTTCGCCAAGTCGCCGTCACGGGCCGCAGCGGCCTTCTCACGCGCCTCTTTCAGGGAGGATTCCTGCTCGCCGGTCAGGCTGCCCTTCTGCGCGTCCTTCCACTTCTTCTCCTGAGCGGCAAGTTCGGCGATCTCCTTGTCATAGTTCAGGCGGATCTGGCGGCGGCGGTAGGCGTGGCCCGCCAGACCATCAACGCCATTGAAAAAGGGGAGTATAACCCTACGATCAATCTTTGCCGCAGCATCTGCAAGGTGCTGCTCTTCCGACTGTTGCTCCTTTTTGGCGGCATTCGGGTCGGGTTTTGCATGGTCACCCAGGTCGAACTCCTTGCCGATATCCAGATATTCCTCCTGGAGCTTCCGGGCTTCAGCCAGGTAGCCGTCGCGGACTTCCTCGGCCTCACGTACCGCCTTTTCCTTCGCCTTCTCGTTATACTCCGATATCATGGACTGCGCGTCCACCCGTCCGTACGAATCGCTCTGGGCCATGTAAAGCCCCATGCGTGCGAACCAGCCCATCGAGCCGTCCACGTCTTCCGGCTTGCTGGCCTTGATCTCGTTCACCTTCTCGTCCGCCTCGGTGGCCTTGTTCACCAGGCTCTGCACCTTGGCTTGGAGGAAAAGCATCTGGATGTATTTCTCACCCTTTTTCTGAAGGATGTCATACCACTGGGCGACCGTGTCGTAATACCCGAAACTCTCGCCGTACTTGCGGTTCAGTTCCTCCACCTTCGACTTTTCCTCGTCCTTCGTGCCGGTGAACTTTTTCAGGCTTGCCAGCGTGCTTTCAATCTCGAAACGGGTCTTGATCATCTGTGCACGGCCGTCGGATTCGATTTTTACCATTTCCCGAGCTTTCTCCGCCGCTTTCTCCTGCGCGGTGGAATATCGGTCCCAGGCGACGACAAGTCCCGTGATAACAGCCGAAAGTCCCAACGTAAGCGTGGCCATCAGGGCCTGCGCCGCACCGGTGGAAATACCTAAGGCGACGGCCAGCCGGGCATTGGCGGCCGTCAGCAGGTTCTTCATCTTCACGACCGTCACCAGGCGGAAGGCGGAATCCTTATTCAGGGTATTGAACACCTGCTGGAGCCCCATCGTGATGGCCATCACGCTCTGGACGCGGGTCTGTATTTTTGCCAGGTTCTCGTTCTCCGAAGCGAAAAGCGACAGCGCGCCGGTAGCGGTGGTGAACAACCCGGCAAGGCCGCTCACACCGGACATGAAGCCCTGGAGATTCGCATCATCGTTCGAGAGGATTTTCGTCTGGGTGTTCAGGTCGGCGAGCGTGTCGGAAAGGAGCGCGGCCTGCTGCGCCATTTTCCGGTACTCCTCAGTGTCCTGTTTCCCTTCCAGGCGCATACGGGCCATGCTGTCCTGGAGCTCACGCAGCTGCATGGAAAGACGCTTGCTGCCCGCACGTGTCTTCTCCTGTTCCGCCTGGAGCCCGGAAAGGACGCCCTTTTCCTCCTCAAGCGCCTTCTTCGCGGCGTTCAGTTCATCCAGGACAGCCACCTTGGCCTTCCCGGGAGCGGCTCCCTGGTAAGCTTTCTCCAGCGACTTGATGTCGCTTTCAATCTGCCCGATGACTTCCCTCTGTTCCCGGATCTTGTCGGTCAGGCTCTTGCTCCCGGCCGCGGCGCGTTCCTCCTCAAGGGAAATACGTTCGTATTCCTTACGGAGATTCCGGACACTTTTCTCCGCCTCGCGGTGTTCCTTTTCAAGCCCTTCAAGGGCCGCACGCTCTTCTTCCAGGACCTTGCGGCAGGCTGTCACATCGGCGGCAAGTTCCGCCTGTGCCGGACCGGGCTTCATATTCTGAAGCTGCGTTTCCATCCGTTGTAGGTCGGAATTCACCCGGTCGATGACCTTCCTCTGTTCCAAGATACGGGCATTGATGGCGGCGGCGGCCTTCTCCGACTTTTCGGCAAGGATATCAACCGCCAGGCCGGCCTTGTCAAGGCCCCCGGTCAGGTTATCCTTCATCAGAAATTCGATTTCTACGGGCTTCATCGTTTACAGTTCTAAATTGCTTTGAAAAAAATTCACTATGTCACCGGCTTCGCGGGCGGCGGCTTCCGGATCGACCTCACCACGGGAGATATTTTCAGGATCACCGGCTTTCACCCGGCGGCGGACATAACGCGGGGCGTCAGACAGCATCAGGATGAGCGTCTGGTAGTTCACCTTCTCCAGGATGTACTCCACCGTCCAGCCCGTGGCGCTCGCGATGTTCCAGATAAAACCGAAGGGGCTATGGGAACCTTCAAACTCGGTCCTTAACTCCCCTTCCTTCTTTGGCTCATTCTCAACTTCATCGGGTTCGCCCGATCGATCGAGCTGATAATACTCGTAAAAGACTCGCTGCCCATCAGGCTGATGAACTTCTCCAGGGCGCCCATCAAAAAACGGTGCTCCACAGCCTCACGCAGGAACCACGCCACGGGGCGGACAAGAAGACGCCGGCTCACCGGACCGCGACAAAGGGTATGGGCAACCATCCGGGAAACCTTGACGCCGTTCCGTGCCAGGAACTCCAGACGCTCACGCCCGGAAAAGGCGGAAACCTCCTCGGGGGAGACACCCATCGAGAGATAGAGCCGCACGATGCATATCTGGCCGGCAAGACGCGGGCGCCGCATGGTCACCCTCCACCGGACGGGGCGTTTCATGAAAGGCAGGCGCCATTCCTTCAGCGGAAGGGAGACACCCAGGTCAAGCAATGCCTCGGACGCCTCCCTCTGCACCTTTCTCGCTTCACGCTCGTCCATGCGTTAGCCCTCCACTGCCGCGGTGTCATTGATTTCGTAAGGGGAAGAGCCGTCCTCCGGCTTGTTCACCTTCAGCTGGCATTCCAGCTTGGAAACTTCCGTCAGCGTCAGCTTCCCGCCGAGGTTCGCAAGGATAGTACCGTTCGGGATGGACATCGTCTGCCCGGATACGAACTTGATGGTCCAGAGACCGGAAAGGTTTACCAGTTCGGTCGGGGCCTTCCACCCGGTCGGAGCATCCTCCGGCCCTACAAGCGTGCCGCCCAAAACGGCCTTGATGTTCTTATAGTCCAGCTGGATAAGGTTGAACGTAGGCGATACCTGCCCGTTCTTCTGCAAGAGCGTCAGCACAGGAGCGTCGGGAACCTGTTCGGCTTCAATATCGACACTCTCGGGCTTCGTGCCGCCCCAGTCCCAGCTGCCCTTCTCGATCCAGCCGATAGTCATGGCGCCGAACGTAACGACGGCGATGCCATAAATGAAATTCTTATTATTTTTCATACAGTCGTCTCTTTTTTAAAAAGGTTGATAATATGCCGGATGCCACACCGGCGATAAAGGCAATGAGGGCGATTTTAACGGGGGAAAAACGCTGTTTGAACTCCGTTTTAACCTCTGTTATGTCCTGTTCGGTTTCGTTACGGATACGCACCAGTTCCCGCTTATAGAATTCAACCATTTGCAGCAGGCTGTCCTCCCGGACCTGCCTTCGGAAAACCTCTTCCTCATAGAACAGGCAGCGGCGCATAAGCGAGTCGCAATGCCCGGTGACCGTCAGGGAATCCCCCTGCCTGCGGATATCGACCGAGGCACGCCCGTCCCGGTGCCGGTAACCGGCACCCTCGGGAAGGTCAAGGAGGTTCTGGAAGGGAATCGTCAAAGCCGCCTCCTGTGCCGGAATCGGTTCCTGCATCAGGGTCGAACTCCGGCGGTCCGCCAAAAGCTCCTGCATTTTGCGCGCCGCTGTTACTGCCACGTCCGCGGACACGGCGGCGCTGTCTGTCATTCTCTCCGTCCGCACCGTGCCCTGTCTCTGAAGGACCCGGCTCTCTTTGGACGTGCCGCATCCTGCCAGCAGGAACACGGCGAGCAATAATAGGATTACGGGGGTCCACCCCCGGATTCTGTCTTTCATCATTTACCGATTGTTTACTTATTACTTTTCTTAACCGCTCGACCTCTTTCGTCAGGCACGACAGCTTCAGGATCATCTCCTCCTGGTTCGCCTTCAGGTCGGCATTCTCGCGCCGGAGCTGCACGTTCTCCTCCAGAATCTTGCGGTTCTCCTCACTCAGCAGGTTGATGGACGCCTGAAGCTGGGACAGCATGTCGTTGTCACGCTTGCGCCGGCCGAACAGCCAGGTGAAGATGCTTCCGACAAAACCGCCGGGGAGGGCGAACATTAAAAAATTTATCAGGGTGTCCATCTTCTTGCCGTTTATTATTGTCTGATACCTATTGAAACAAGCCACTTACGCACGTCAAAACTGGGGCAGGCTTTGGCCGCCAGTTCGTTATGTCCCACGATACGGACATCAGGGAAACGGCGGTGGAAGTCTTTCACGTACTTCTCAAGCGCACGCTTCTGGCACACCGTACGCGTGTCCTTGGGAGTCCGGCCGTCCTTTTCACAACCGCCGGCATACACGATATGGCGGCTCACGGAATTGTAGCCGGCCACGCCGTTGGTGATTTCCCAGGGGTCCACGTTCGCGTCTTCGTTGTTGTCCACCAGACGCTCCACGCCGCCATTCAGATGGAACAGGTCAGTATATCCGACCTGTTTCCAGCCGCGACCGCCCTTTGATACCGGGTTCGTGTGCCAGGCGCGAATCTCCGCGCCGCTGACTTCGCGCCCTTCAGGCGTGGCCGTGCAATGAATGACCAAATACTTCAGCCTGCCCATCACGCACCGCCTTCCTCGTCATCAGCGGCCGCCTGGGACAACGCTATTTCAACCTTCTTTTCCGGATCAGCGTCCAGGCTTACCACAAGCGTGCCGGATACTGCTTTGCCGCTACTGTTCACACCGGCGGTAACTTTCAGCCCGTCATCGGTACCGACCGCCGTAAAACCGGCGGGGACGGATGTCACACTATAATCACCGGATGCGGTAACCGTCACATACTTACTCTCACCCGCGGCCTTGAAAGAAAGGGCGGAAGGGTCGGCTGAAATGTTACGTTCCACCGCCTTGAACGCCGGGTCGGTACGGGTGTCGAGCACCACGAACTCCTCACCGAAGGCGATTTCCGTATCGGCCTTCATCAACAACTTGAAGAAGTACAGCTCGCTGGAGTTCATCCACTTGTCAATCTGGATCACCTCCTCGTCGTCCTGAAGGTTCACACCGGCAAAAAGATTGCCGTCGGCACTCATCGAGCAGAGCGTGGCCACGATAAGATCGTCAGGCCAGGAGTTCAGCGTCTCGATGGTGATACCCTTGTAACGCTTCTTGTTGATGTCCGTCTCGCTCGTGTTCTTGTACTCGCGTTCGGTCAGTTCGTCATCGTACTTGTCAAAGTCGTCGATGCTCATCAGGATACGCAGGTTCGGGTTCTCGCGCAGGGCTTTCGGAATGGCCTTGCGGACAGCCTTCAACTTACCGATCATGGAAGTATCGGCAGGAGCCGGGACCACTATCACGTCCGAGTCCTTGGCAGCCTGTGTCAGGATACCGTTAAAAAGGTGGTCGTCATCACTCCCGAACTCACCGTTGATGTAATGCCAGCCCAACTCGAATTTCACGCTCTTGCTGAGTTCATCAAGCAACGTGTTCTGGGCTTCGGGAGGAAGTTCGGCAAACACAAGGTTGCCTTTCGGCTGCCACTTGCGCCAGATATGCTCGAAAGCGCGAGGGTTGAAAGTGGTGAACGCCATGAAATCCTCCGGATCCAGAGACTTCTCCGAGTAATTGAAGTTACCCTTCGAATCCTCCAGGCCCGGGTTCTCCTTACGTTTCTGGAGCATCTTGCCGGTCTTGATACGCGGCAGGCTGATTTTCTTCTCGACGCCGGGGATCACCATGATCAGGCCTTTTTCCACAAGGTCGTTCCCGGTACAGGCGAGTACCAGGATCTTCTCCAGTACCTCACCGTTGTAGTTGGTGTTTCTTACTACTATTGCCATAGCAAATATTTTTATTAATGTTTCAACTCGTCCTTAATCTCGGTCATACGCTTGTTCCAGGGACTTTCATTTGTCGGGTTCACACGCAGGTCGGTCATGACTTTACGTTTCGGGGAGAGTTTCTCCAGCGCCTTTTCCCCATTCTCGCGGTCCTTGGACAAAAGGTTCTCATAGATGGGGCGAGTGGTGGCGTCAATACGCCCGTCATTCTCCGCGTCATCAAGCAGTTTCTTACGGGCGGCGGCTTCATCCGCATCCGCCTTGTCCCGGAACTCCTTCAGCTCACCCTTCAGGCGGGTGACTTCGGCATCAAGGCCCGGAACTTTCCCGGCCTCCGTTTCCAGAAGCCCGACTTCACGGAGAAAATCGTCATCTGTCACGCAGTTCTTGAACCGCGGACGTTTCTTCAGTTCGTCTAAATTCATGTTACTCTTGTTTTGTGGCTTGTACAGCCGGTTATTGAATATTTGAAATACCTGTTCGGGGGTACTGTCCTCCGGAAGGGGGTCGGCATCATAGATACCATCGATAAGGCCCAGCGCCAGAGCTTCATCGGCACGCAGCCAGTGGTCCTTCCCGTCGAAATACAACGAGCGGATTTCCTCCTTGTCCTTTCCCATGCGGGCGGCATACATCTCGCAAAGGGTGTCCTCCAGCGATTCAATCTCGCGGATGCACCCGCGCATCTCCTCCTTGTTGCCGTAACAGCCTCCCTGGACACTGTGAAGCATCAGACGGGCATAACGGCTCATCTGCACCGGCTTACCGCAAAGGGCGATGACGGAGGCCATGCTGGCGGCGATACCGTCCACGTAAATGGTGATGTCGGCCTTGCTGTTTTTCAGGGCGTTGAAAATGGCGATGCCCGCATACACCTCGCCGCCGTTGCTGTTGATACGAACGTCAATCCTGCCGGACAAGGCCTCGGCCTCCAGGAGCTCGCGAGCGATATCCCCGCTGCGCACATTGTCGTCATAATCACCGATGTCACCGTAAAGAAGGATACAACAGGCGTCTTTCCCGGGTATGATGTTGAAAAACTTTTTCATGCTTATATAGTCTTTTGAGCGGGTATTCCCCGCGAAGTTTACGGTGCGAAATTAGGGGGATTAAAGCCGTTTTTCAAACCGCGTATTTATCATGCGGACTTTAAAACGCTGTCATGAAGTTTTAAAGTGTCATCATGCGGCACGCGTTTTTTTCCGCCCCTTTTCCTTATCAATTTTGCACGTAAAAAAGGAGGCAATATGACCGAACTAAGCATGCAACAAAAAAGGGAATGGGCGAAGACGCTCTACCTGAAAGAGAACCTCACGCAACAGGAAATAGCCGAGCGTGTGGGGGTGTCACGCATCACGGTGAACAACTGGATAGGCAAGAACGGATGGGAGATGCTCAAGACATCCATCACCATCACACGTGAGGAGCAACTGAAAAGCCTGTACAGGCAGCTGGCAGAACTAAACAACGCCATCATGGCAAGACCGGCAGGGGAACGGTTCCCGAACACCGCAGAGGCGGACACCATATCCAAACTGTCCAACGCCATCAAGAAGATGGAGACGGAAGTCGGGCTCTCGGACATCATATCGGTATTCTCAGACCTGCTCAAATGGCTGCGCGCATCCGACCCCACGCAGGCGAAGGAAGTGACACCACTGCTTGACGCGTTCGTTAAATCAAAAGTTTCATAACCATGGCAAAGAAAAGACTTACACCGCAGGACCGCACGGCACTTGTCGAATGGGAGGAGCTGATCGCATCCATACGCGAAAATTCGGACATCAACCCTTCGGACACGGAAGCGGAAATACGTGCACGCAGGGAAAGGCTCGAAAAGGATGACGAGGAGTGGTTCCGGTATTACTTCGCCATGTACTATTCATGCGAGGCGGCGGACTTCCACAAGAAAGCTACCGGAAGGTTGATAAAGAACAACCGGTGGTATGAGGTGCGCGCGTGGTCGCGGGAGCTGGCGAAGTCCGCACGGGCCATGATGGAAATATCAAAACTGGCAATTACCAGAAAGGTGCGCAACGTACTGCTGATATCCAATTCGCAGGACAACGCCCAAAGGCTCCTACTGCCGTTCATGGCCAACTTCGAAGAGAACCAAAGAATCATCCAGGACTACGGGATGCAGAAGAAACCCGGGTATTGGGAAACGGGGGAATTCACCATCATGGCGGGATGTTCCTTCCGCGCCATCGGAGCCGGACAGTCACCGCGCGGTACCCGTAACAAGAATTTCCGGCCGGACTTCATCCTGGTGGACGATATCGACACCGACGAGGAATGCCGGAATCCGGAACGTATCAAAACCAAATGGAAATGGCTGGAGGAAGCCCTGATACCGACCATGTCCGTATCGGGAAACTACCGCATACTCTTCAACGGGAACATCATCGCCGCGGACTGCTGCATAAAAAGGGCCATTGAAAAGGCAACCGAACTGAAGGGAAAGGGCATCGGACACGTGGACATCATCAACATACGTGACAAAAACGGACTCTCCGTATGGCCGCAAAAAAACTCGGAAGAGGACATAGACCTCTTCCTCTCAATGGTCAGCGCGGCGGCACGCCAGAAGGAATTCTTCAACAACCCCGTGGCGGAGGGAGAGATATTCAAGGACATCATCTACGGGAAAGTGCCGGCGCTATCGAAGTTCAAGTTCCTGGTCATCTACGGTGACCCCGCACCCGGGGAGAACAAGACGAAGAAGAGTTCCACAAAGGCAGCGTTCCTGCTCGGAAAACTGGCCGGGAAGCTCTATGTCATCAAGGGGTTCCTCGGAAGGGAGACGAACGCCACGTTCATCGAATGGTACATCAAACTGCTGGAATTCGTGAACGGGAAAACGAACGTATACTGCTACATGGAGAACAACAAGTTGCAGGACCCTTTTTTCCAGCAGGTGTTCCAACCCATAATCAGGCGCATACGGCGGCAAAGGAAGATAGCCCTCTATATCCAGGGGGACGAGGAGAAGAAAACGGACAAGGCCACACGTATCGAGACGAACCTGGAACCGCTCAACAGTGAAGGGAACCTCATCTTCAACGAGGCGGAAAAGGACAACCCACACATGAAGCTGCTTACCGACCAGTTCAGCCTCTTCAACCTGATGCTGACATATCCGGCTGACGGTCCCGACTGCGTGGAAGGAGGAAACCGCATCATAGACCGCAAGGCGCACCAGGCGGAAAAGCCGGCCGTCATCTCCACAAGGAAGATGCGGGCGCACAACAAGTACAGACTGTAAACTTTAATACTTTACCCAAATGAGCAAATTTATAGAACTTACAGATTACGATGCGAGCATCCACCGCGAAATACTGGATGCGCTGACAAGGGAGGACAATGCCGTCGTGGAGATATGCGAGGACCGGGCCATCGAAGAGATGCGGTGCTACCTCTCCAAGCGCTATGACTGTGACAGGATATTCACCGAGACCGGAGACAGACGGAGCCAGCTCGTGCTGATGATGGCCATAGACATCGCAGTGTACCATATTTTCAGCATCCACAACCCGAGGAATCTTTCAACCCTTCGCAAGGAACGTTACGAAAGGGCCGTCGAATGGCTCAGGGCGGTAGCGGCCGAGGAGTTATCCGTGGACGGGCTGCCCCTGCTTCCCGAAGAGACAAGGGCGACAAAATCAAATTTCCTCATCAAAAGCAACCGTAAACGTGTAAATCACTGGTAACATGAGTAAAAGACAGAAAAGGGCCGGAAAGATAACCAAAAGCGGAAATCTGCCGAGGCCCGGGCAGAAAGGTCCCGCAACCATCATACTGACACAACCTAAGCGCTTCGGCATAGACATAGCGGATTATATGCTGGCCATACGCGCCTTCGAGAACGTTGATTACTCCAGAAGGTTCAAATTGTACGACCTGTATGACGACATTCTCATGGACACGCACCTGACAAGCGTCATCGAGAAACGGAAAAACGCCGTGCTCTCCTCCGTCATCGAGTTCCGGCGTAACGGAAAGCCCGACAAGGCGGTAAACGAACAGATACGTTCACCATGGTTCCGGCGTCTCATAGGTGACATCTTAGACGCGAAATTCTGGGGGTTCACGCTCGTGCAGTTCTACCGCAAAGGGGAATGGGTAAACTACGACCGGATACCGCGCAAGCATGTGGATCCGGTACGCAGGCTCATACTTCGCCACCAAACGGACACCACCGGAACATCCTGGGACGAATACCCCGACCTGCTCTTCATCGGAGAACCAGAAGAGCTCGGAATGCTCGCAAAGGCAGCCGTATGGGTGATATACAAGCGGAACGACGTGGCGGACTGGGCGCAGTTCGCGGAAGTGTTCGGCGCACCTATCCGGGAATACACATACCCCACGGATGACGACGAGGCAAGACAGAGGGCGCTGGCGGATGCGGAAAGTACCGGAAGCATGTCGGTATTCGTGCACGCCCAGGAAACTATGATGGAACTCAGGGAAGCGGCGAACAAGACCGGAAGCTCAGACCTCTACGACAAGCTCTGCGAACGGTGCAACAGCGAGATATCGAAATTGTTCCTCGGGAACACGCTCACCACCGAGGCGTCGGACAAGGGAACACAGGCACTCGGAACCGTACACAAGGACGTGGAGGAGAAAGTCACGCTTGCGGACCGGCAGGACATCCTGGACGTACTCAACTACAACATGACAGATATATTCGCCATGCTCGGGATAGATACCACCGGCGGTGAGTTCTGCTACCCGGAAAAGAAAGTCATCGAACCGGAGAAGAAGATGAGCATCCTCACACAGCTACACACAAATTTCAGCCTGCCGGTGGGAGACGACTACCTATACGAGGAATTCGGAATCGAGAAGCCGGCAAACTACAACGAACTGAAAAAACGGCAGGAAGCCAGAGCGACCGAAATACAGGCAGCGAAAGAAAAAGCGGCAACCGCCAGAAAACAGGAGGACGAAGAGGAGGAAATATCAGAGACTGGAAAAGAGACTCCCAAAGAAAAGAAAAACGCACTTAAAAACGCGTATAACTGGCTGAAACGTTTTTTCGGGAAAGCCCCGAGGAAAGACGGGGCAGTTTTAGAGTGGTGATGAACGACCTCTACCGGTTTGAAAACAAGCAGGTGGAAAACGTGTTTTCTTTTGATGAGGAGGTACTGAAGAAAGCCCTGAAGAACATATACAGCAAGGATTTCCATCCCATGACCGACATTGAGGAGAATCTGTTCGAGGCCACGTGGAAAACAATGAACAAAGCCACCGACAAGGGGTTCGGGGCACGAAAGCCCGATGATCCGGATTATGACTTCTACCGCGAAATACGGACGAACAACGCCGTATTTGCCGCGTTCAAGGTACACCGGGCACAAAACGACATGGCGGCGCTACTGCTGGACGAAAACGGCAATTTAAGGCCGTTTGAACAGTGGCTGAAACTCGTCATGCCCATAGCGGACCACCAGATGGTAGACTGGCTACGTACCGAATACGACACGGCAGTCATACGGGCGCATCAGGCAGCCGACTGGAGACAGTTCGAGCGGGAGAAGGATATCCTGCCGAACCTCAAATGGATGCCCTCGACATCAGTACACCCGGGAGCGGACCACAAAATTTTCTGGGGAACCATACGCCCCGTCGATGATCCGTTCTGGAACGTGCACAGACCGGGAGACCGGTGGAACTGCAAGTGTACGCTCTCGTCAACGGATGAAGCGCCGACAGCGGTACCGGGAAGCGGACCGGACAACAAGCCGCAACCGGGACTGGAAAACAATCCGGGAAAGGACGCAAAACTTTTCTCGGACAAACACCCGTATCAGAAGGATGCGCACCGGGGAGCAAAGAAGACAGTGGACAGACTGGCACAGCGTATCAAGGAAATGATAGCGGAAATGCCGGACAACCTGACACTGGAGGAGAAAGAAGCCATAGCCAGACACAACCTGCAAATGGAAAAAACACTTGGAATCACCAAAGGGAAACCCATGACAGTAGAGGAAGCGGACAAACAGAATGCCAACCCGAAGCATAAGGAACAATTCATTCCAGACCCTAAAGGGTTATACCAGGACAAACAGGGAAACAGATTCTCAAAGAACCCGGATTTCAAACCTGCCGACAGACAATATGGAATCAACTGCCAGACTTGTGCGCCGGCCTATGCCTTAAGATTAAAAGGATTTGACATTACAGCAAAGGGTAACACGCCCGGGTCCAAACTGGACTATCTGAGCAGGGGGACAAACGCGTGGGAAGTGTGGAAAAATATAGATGGCACACAAGCCAAACACACGAGTATCACCGGCTGGATGGCATCAAAACAATATATGAAAATGACTCCTAAACGGTATCGGGAATTCTTTGAAGAGACCTGCAAGGATGAGGGAGTTTATGAGCTGAGTATAGGATGGAAATCCGGAGGGGGACATGCTACGATCTTGCAACGGTTTAACAACGGAGAATTACGCTACATCGAACCGCAGCATGACAATTCCAAAGGTTCCGTCAATGAATGGAAAGATGTAAAATACTTGTGCGAAAGCGGACAGGCGAATCCGCATTATTGCAGGGGAATAATGAGAATAGACAACAAGCTATTCAACACCGACTTCATCGAAATCTTTGATAAATAGGTTAATGAGATCAAGGGCCTCAAAGTCGGAGAATGTCATGACCGAACCGTCATCATACCGAAAAACAAACGGAAAACCGGTCGTTACATCTTCAGGGAACTTGTACAAAAAATAATCCGCCCCTTCATGATTACCAAGGTAATCGAAGGAATCGCCGTACTGTTCTATGAGCCACCGGGCCTCGTTCTTTACTTGTTCGGGTATATTCATAACGCAAAAAGGCACATAAAACGCCTTGTTTGCAAAAGTATAAAATTATTTTTTTAAATCAGTCATTTATGGACATAAAAGAATATTCAAAGCTGATAAAAGCCAAGCGCAAGGAACTGGATGACCTGATGAAACGGAAGATGCCGGTCATCGCCGGACGAATGGCAAAAGACCATTTCCAGGACAATTTCCGCCGGGAAGGTTTCGTAAACGGAGGATTACACCCGTGGCCGAAAGCGAAAAGGCTGTCCTCGGGACGGACCGATGCGGCAGGGCAGTACGGGACGCTGCTCTCCGGAAGGAACCACCTCTTCAGCTCCGTCAAATACGTGCCGGAGGACTACCGGGTGAGAGTGGCCAATGACCTCATATACGCACCCGTCAACAATTGGGGAGGAGAAGTGCATCCGACCGTTACGCCACGAATGCGGCGCTTTGCGTGGGCGAAGTATTACCAGGCTTCAGGCAAGGCTAAAAAAGCCGCTACGGACAAAAAAAAAAGCAAAAAGAAGGGTTCTGCCGCAAGCAACAAACCGCAGGAGAACCCGGAGGCGCTGAAATGGAAAAGACTGGCGCTCACCAAAAAGAAAAAACTCCGGATTCGAATACCGCAACGGCAGTTCATCGGAGAAAGCAAAGAACTGTCCGACAGGATAACGGAAAAAACAGAAAATGAAATCAGAAACATTTTAAACTTATAAAGATATGGAAGAAATATTCATCGCGATCATGGAACGCATCGCCGGAATGATGCCAGAACTCTCCTGCATAGACGAGGATTACGGGCAACTTGAAGCGGGGGCGGAAGAGGACCACTACCCGGTCACGTTCCCCTGTGTACTGATAGGAAATACCGAATCGGACTGGAACGACCTCGGATACGGGGTACAGAAAAGCGAGTCACTCATTACTATACGCCTGGCCGTTGACTGTTACGATGACACCCACTACACCTCCGGAACCTATCAAAAAGCAAAGGAACGTCTGCTGAAGGCGAAGGAACTGTACAGGATACTCCAGGGATTCCAGTGTTCGGAAGAAGCCAGCCCACTGGTCAGGGTGAAAAACCGGGACTATTCCATGCCTGGAAATATCAAGGTGTACGAGACGGTTTACTCCTTCACGCTGCATGACGAGTCGGCCATGCAGGAAGGCGCGGCAAGGTTTATTCTCCCGTAAAGAGCGAGAGCTGGACGGCTGTCAGGCGAGGCTTCTTCACTTTCGGGACGGGCTTCACCTCCAGGTCCTTCAGCTCCCGGCACTTGCGCCGGATAATGGACATGATCCGTTCTTCGGAAATGAAAAACTCTTGGCGGGACAACACTTTCAGGGCATCATCAAAACGCAGGCGCTGTACCTCCGTCCAGTAATAGTAACGGCGGCACAGGGCTTCATCACGGAGTTCTATCAGGTTCTTGTCTCGTCCTTTGGCCATAAGTTCAGGTATATGCTGCAAAATTAGGCATTTAACCGGGGATGTTAATAAAAAAACGCCGCATCGTGTATGAATGCGGCGTTTTTCTGTTTAGAGTGTGAACAAAATCACATGGTCATCAGTTCGGTGTCATCCTCACCCGGGACAAACGGCTCGATGCGAGTGATCACCTTGCTCTGTACCTTCACCCGTCCGCTGCCATTACAGACCGGGCATTTTGCGGATAAAGGAGCTCCTCCCTGGTCCAGGTAAAAGATACGCCCCTTGCCTTCACAACGCTTGCAGGCCATGACGTGCGGCGCGATGTTCTTCGTCTTTTCCATAACTACAACCGACAGAATGAAGGTTCGATACGGCGCCAGACACCGTTCTCGTCACGTTTATGAAAATAGTAGTTCACCGCGGTCTTGTACACCACATTGCTCTCACGGAAGAGGTCCATGATCTCCGTGTATTCACTGTCGAAACGGTCCTCCAGCTCATACAGCTTGCTCACCGACTTGTAGTCCAGATCACCCTGACGGTTACGCTCGATCATGGTCATACCGAGCTGGTACATCGGATCGTCGGTACCGAGCTCCCGGCTCATAGCGTAACGCTTCAGGTAATCCACCAGACGCTCGGCGGCGAGGTTGGCACGCTCGTCGAAGCTCTTCACCTTGTTACTCCTCACTTCCAGCTTCATGTCACCGTCCACGATGGTGAAACTCGCCTGGTCATCCTTGCGGAGCTGCCCATAGTCACGCATCAGGTCGCGGAAAGAGGCGGCTTCCTTCTCTACCCAGTCACGGAAGGCCTTCACGTCATCCACAACCGGAAACAGTCTGTTCTTCACTTCAAGCATGAACTGCGCACGGAGGCCCTCATAGGCATCGCGCCGGTTACGCCTGTTTTCCTTCTCTTCCTGCTGGAGCTGTTTCAGCAATTCTTTTCTGTCCTGTGCGGACAAGCTCTTTAACTGTTCTTTCAAGTCCATAACTAAAAAATTAAATGGTTGTTACTGTTGTTTATTCTCACGTTTGCGGCGGATGGCACGTAGCTTCACCTGTAACGTGTCCAACGCCTCACAGTCAAGTTCTCGGAACTCCATGCCGGCGATACGGCTGTCCAGGCAGAAAGCGTTCACCTTGTCCCAGTCGGCCGTATCAATGCCCAGCAATTGCATCTGATGCAGTACTGCGGAACGCTTCTGGCGGAGAATCTTCCGGAGTTCTTCCTGGTGAGTGGGCGGCACCAGCTTACGCATCCCGGCTATGGCCGCACTGTATTCCTTCAGTGTCATATCGCGCAGACTCGTGGTACGTCCGTCCGTGTACTGGGAAACTACGCTTTCCTTCAAAGCATCGCGGTCAGATGTCGGAAGGCGGTTCAAAAGACTATAAAACACCGCATAATTCTCGGGTTTATTTAACTGCTTGCGCCTGTTGATATCTATCTGCATGGCTATGCTGTTTTTTTTTGCTTATTTTAAGGTCATTGATTTCCTTAATCACTCTCTTTACTCTGATAGTACACAAATAATCAAGAAGATGCTCTTTTTCATTATTTGTACACTTATACTGGTCGAAAAATTCAAGTATGCCCATTCTTTTCAGATTTTCATTAACTCAAACTATTCATACCACATTAGCACAACTCTATGATTTCACCCATGGCAGAGCGTAGAAGAGTACGCAAAACCGAAGGGTTTCCGCTATCATAGATGACTTCCACACAACACTCGTGACGTGCGTTACGCGACACGACCAGCTCGCAAGTCATATTCTCTCCAAGCCATTTCTCCACCACTTTACGGACACCCGCAGCAGTGGTCACAATTAGCATTTTTTTACTCATAACTAAATTGATTTGAGTTATTATTTTATCCTAAATCCCCCTGATTTCTCGCAGAACTCAGCAAGACTTTCTACTTTATCTATAAATTCTTTACTCGGTGGTTCTTTACAAGTTTTATAAGATAGAATCCTATTTTTCTCATCCTCTGTCTTTTTATCCCATTCTTCCCGGATAAATCTTTTAACGAAAACATACCCTCTAAATAGTTTCGCCATAACTTTAGCTTCGGATGCTGTAACCTTAAAACCATCGTTTGAAACAGGAGAACCCGGTCCACGAGAACCGTTATAAACATAACTACCAATATCAACTGTATTATTTCCATATCCCAAAAGATAACAAGCACCTGTCTCATTCAATATGAGCGGCCATGTGAATAACATTCCATGTGGGGAACCAGCTTCTTTGTTTTTGGGCATTAAATCGTATCCCATATTTTATTTCCTTTTTGATTTACTTTGAATTATTCAACTCTTATCCTTCCGGTGTACTGGTTTCCCCGGAACTTCATCCCCTTGGTGAAGCCGCCCGGATATCCCAGTTCCTTGCTTCTCGCGTTTGCCAGCAACAAATGTTCCCGGCTAAGGGAGGCTACAAAACCTTTGTCCTTTTCCAGCCCCATCTCTCGGGCCTTCCGGGTGACGCTACGTTCGGAAACACCGAGCATTTCAGCCAGCTCCCGGTTGAGGGTATTGTGATAGTGGCGACGCATGATGGAAAGCATATTGCCGTTCCAAAAGATACGGGTGGAATATCCCTTATGCTCGACGAGCCGTCCCAGTGTCCGATGCATGAAAGTACCGTCAGCAACCTTCCGGTGCTTGCAGTACTGTTCACGCTTGTACGCCAGCACACATTCATGACACCAGGAACTCCGCCCCCCATTCTTCAACGGATAGAACTCACGCATCCACAACTTTCGGCCGCAATGTGGACAGACGCGTTTACGTTTCTGCTTGTTGTTATTCTCACTCATGGCTATTTATACTACATTCATCAGTTCATATTCTAATTTCCCCAATACGGGATAATATTGATATCCGCCTTTCTCACTTGGGCCTGCATCAGCGCCATGGACAGCAACATGCAGACACGTTTGTCAGTCTTAACAATTCCGGATATGGAACCTATAACATGATCACCTTTACCGGTCACGATTGAACCGGCAATCTGCTCAAGCCCGGTCGGATGATCCTTACTTGCCGCAACGCTCATAAAAGCGCTAAGATCGTTTTCCTTACAAAAGTTATCCACGTATTGGCAAAGTTCCTTTACTGCCTCTTTCTGTTTTTCTGTAATCATTTTAGTTAAATTTTAATGGTTGATAATATGCTATTTTTCAAGAATATAATCGCACTCAAGAACTTTGACACCACCGTAAAATGTCACTTTGGACGTATCAGTGATACCAAAATGTTCTTTATCCGCGAAAATCATATTTTCCACACCGGACTTCATTTGCCGGACAATGTCCTTAGCCCTTTTATCAGTCCAACCATGAGCGGCAAAACCCGCTTTGAACTGGTAAGTGGTCGTTACGGCACCGTTCTGGATTCTGGTGGAAACAGTAACTGTACCCACACAATTTTCTATTGTTTTCTTCTTTCCCATGATGATTATTTATTTGTTGGTTTCCAATCCACTGTTATAATCGCATCCAGTTCACCGCTGCCTTCACAGACCGGACAGGGTTTCCGCACATTCTCGCGGCTGCCCTCCTCCGTCCCCCAGAACCAGCCGTTGCCATTACAGTAACCACACTTGTGACCGGTACTGACAAAGTTCTCACGGTTCATACCCTTACCCATATAAGCGGGTGGGCAGATATCCAATTGTTTCTCGATCTTACTCATCGCGTCGTCTTTTTAATTATCTTATTTACTGCCATTCTCCAAAGCCCCCAGTTCCCAAATCACATATTTGCTGGTGGAACCGCGGTACCGCCCTTTGCTGTACGCCACATAACCCTCCACCCATATCTTCAGATCGGCATCGTACATCACGCTCGTGGCGGCGTCACCTTTAGGATTCTTACCGCGCGCATGGCTGATGATGATGAACAGCTTGTCAGGAAACTCTTCTTTTAGCTGGATATAGTCACCGTAGGTCATCCGCGTGTACTGGAAACTGTCAATCACGACGATGTTGTAACTCTTATGACGGCGCAGGCGTTCCTTCAGCGCCGGGATATCTTCCTTGATGAAGGCCAGATGGCGGCTCACACCAGCCATGCCGAAGCGTTTCAGGTTGTTCTGGACCGTCAGGCGCGTGCCCTCCTCCAGGGAATCGATGGCGATACGGTCATACTTGCACAGTTCCTTGCACAGCTGCATCACGAAAGAAGTCTTCCCGTTCCCGCTGTTCCCCCAGATGAACCATACTCCGGTACGTTCCGGGGTGTCGAAGGCCTCCTTCCACTTCCCTTCGAAAGGGAACACCTCATACTTCTTGCTGAGGATATCCTTCACACTCAATGCACGCTTCATGGTCAGAAAAGTTTTAGTTGCCGGATATCGTCAATCTTGTCAAGGACAGCCTGGCGGGCGGCTCCATGCATCTTCTTATGGCAAAGCATCCAGCCCAAAGCCCACAGAAGGGCATTATCACGGGTGGAGAACTGTCCCCATTTACGTCCCGGATTGAAACCAGCACCGGAACTGTTCACCTGCATGTGCACACCGGCAACCCACCAGCCGTCCTGCTGTCCCACAAGGGCGTCAAGGTAGTCGCGACCATTCCGGTAAACGGTCACCGTCTCGTATTCCCTCAAGACCGGGTAATCGCTCCAGGGAGCGGGAAGCTGCTCGCGACCGTCGATCTTTAAGTATTCAAATTTGTTTTCCATATCCTTTAAATTACGTTTGAACGGTATTTGAACGGGTTACAAATCACTCATGCGCTTCACCTTGTGGATGGAATCCTTCACGCGGCGAAGGTCATAATCGCAAGCGGCAGCCTCCTTCATCACGATATCAATATCCTGCCGGGAAGTCAGCCCGTTTGCCGTACAAATGGTATAGACATCGTTCTGGTCCGTCGGTTCCAACGTGAAAAACTTGCGTCCGATACGGCTGAAAAATTCCTTATAACCGGGTTTCTGGTACTTCAACCCGTTACTGATACGCTTGACTATATAATCGGTACTCAGGAAAACGACACCGCATTTCTCCTCCAGTTTGTTGTACAGGCTGATAAAGTAGTGGAACACCGGTTCGGTCAGCTTGTCGGCTTCATCAAACACGAGCAGGGGCGCGTCCATCTGAATGATGTCATCCAAGATAAGCCCCCAGACCTCGCGGATATTACAGCCTTCGGTTCGGATCCCGACTGTGCGGGCAATCTCACGGACAAAGTCACCCTTCTTCATGTCTTCGGAGCAAAGGATATAAAAAACCTCCTTGTGGTCCTGAAGGTACACCCGAGCGGTAGTACTCTTGCCGCAGCCGGCCTCGCCGGTCACCCAGCGGACGTTGCGCCAGCGCTGCGCGTCGGAAAGCACCTCGGTAATCTCCTGGTATGCGCCCGTCTCAACGATCTGCCAGCCGGGTGTGCCCATACCTCCGACCTGGGAGGCCACGTTACGGAACATCTCATCGCTGATGTTCTCGAAACGGCCGTTCAGAATATTGCTGACAGTGCCCACACTGACACCTTTCAAACTGCCCGCAGCTTTCGTCTGGCTCGGGTATTTGGCCACGTAAGCGCGAAGACGCTCGCTAATGGCATTCTTTTCTTTCATTGTAATTTCCATAATCAATCCTATTTTTATAATCAATTTTCTTTAAAATTTTCCGACTATTTTCCGTTTGTCCACCTCGCGGCGACCGAGCTGGTCCCAGCTTATATTGCTGATCACTTTGGTGGAACGCCCCAGGGCGATTTCTTCCGGAGGCTGGCTGTATTTCTTTGTACGACGGTCTATCTGCCGCTGTACCTCGGCCGTGATACCTTTCAGTTTCGGAGTGTTCAGACCGTGCTGTTCGGGGGCCACTCCGTGCTCGTACTCTATTTCCTTGGCGACCACCTGACGTTCCACACGGTCCTGTATGTTGGCCTCCTGTTCCCGGCGGATGAAGGCGGCCTCGCCTTCCCCCTGCTCCTGGATGGCACGGTGGATGACCATGTAGGGCTCGGCGACACGCTCAAAGCGGAACTCGCCGCCCTTGTCCTTCCAGTACAGCCGGACGCTGCCGAAATCATACGGGTCATACTTGACATAGAACTGCTTGTAGGTATTCCGGCGGCGCCATTCATGATCCGGAACGCCCGGGGAGGAATAGACCTCATAGGTACGGGGCTTTCCGCCGATCGTGACCTCGATACCGGAAGAAGTGAACGTGCTCGGGCGGGAAGTCATCACCCAGAAGATATCCACCATGTCACGTGCCGTCACCGCTTCCGTCTCCTCGTTCACGCTGGTGTTGTACATTTCGATCCGGGAAATGCCGGTGGCCGGATGCTTCATCTCGTTCCACTCCCGGCGTGCCTCGACATATTTCTCCTTCAGCTCGGCAAGGGGATAAAGTTTGTCCTTGTTAGCCTCGATGAACTCAAGGTTCGGGCGGCTGGATGCCTTTTTGGTGGTGATGTTCTGCCCGGTAAACCGCCAGTCCTTATGCAGGACCTGGCTCTGGAAACGGCCGAAAGCCGACTCAATTGTTTTCGACTGACCGCTGTAGGGAGCGGTCGGCCGGTGGATATGGCTGATCTTTGACAGTAGACCGTCTGACAAGCGCTCCAGTTTCTTATGACCGCCTTGGTTGTCATGGACCAGCTCGTAAGGCTTGTGCCCGCTGGTTTGGAGTGCCATGCGGTAAGCATGGTACTGCGCTTCGTAATTCTCGTTCTCGCTGATATGGAAGCCCAACAGCACCTCGCTATAGGCATCCATGACCTCGTACACGCCGATGGTGCGGACATTGCCGTGTTCATCCCTGTAGTAGAGGTTCAGCTTCGTACCGTCACCGTACCACAGGCTGTCGCGGCGGCAGGGAAGCTCGGTCTTGTGCTTACGGCCATAACGCTGGTGCGCCTTCATCTCCCCATAGACCGCATCATACCACAAAGGCTCGATACGGGGGCTGTTAAGCCATTCACGCAGGCTGCGGGCACTTTTCAGGGGTTTCCAGCCACGCTCCGGAGCAACACGATTGTATTCCTCGAAAATCTGCATGTCGGTATAGACAGGGACGCGGCTCCGTTTCAGCGCCACGAGGTAACGTCCGGCTTCCTCTTCGATCTTCAGCGTGTTCCTGTTACCATATTTACCGCTGACCAGTATCGCGTAGTTCTGCGGCCTGTATTGCTTCATAAGGCTCTTCAGGCGGCCCTCGCTGCCCGGAAGGGTATGCGCATACTCCTCACGCCATTCCTCAACTCTAAGAAGCAACGTTTCCCATACATTACGGCTGCTGCCCAGCATGTTGCGTTTCGGGCGAAGCGTGTCCAGCTCACTGATCAGCGCGTTAAGCACGGAAGCATTCCATACATACTCAGTCTGGATCCGTTCGGGAAGGGGAACTTCCTCGCCGTTCTTGTCATAGCGGTACTCCTCGAAGAACCGCTCCGCATTCTCGTCTTTTTTCACTTTGCTCAAAATCATTTCACGTATCATTTTCTGTTCAGGGTCACCGTACTTGGCAACAAAACGTTTCTGGTATTTATCGGGAAGGGAGGAATAAATGATTTGTGCATGGGAACCTTCTCCACCTCCACGATGGGAGCGTTCAATAGTACCACGTTGTAACTGTTTGTCAAGAGCGCCCCTGGTGATCACCGGATCAACTCCACAAGTCAGTTCCTGATAGGTTACGTGCAATGTTTTCTTGTAATATTCCATCTCCCTGTTCGATTATCACTCCTCCAAATCATTCAAAGGGATATGCTTCTTTACCAGTCGTACTGAGGCCCCGAAGTTTAGCACGAGGGCAAGCTCCATCAACGGGTGCTCAAAGACCAGGGAAAGCAGGATCCCGAAACTCAGACAGAAGTAAAGCACGCAAAGGCGCTGCTTACAACTCAGCTGCATAAACCAGCGTAACTGGTCACCGAACAATGCCATCAACTCACTTTTCATCGCTGTCCTTCTTTTGAGGGTTACCACCTACCTTAGTTCCACCGCGCTCAATAGCGAGCTTACGGATAGAACGGGCCAACTTACTATTCTTGCGGAACGCAAGGGAGTGGGAAACCATTTCCCGGGAACAACCCAACAAACTGGCTATTTTACCCACCTCACTGTACTCTACGACTATTCGCTCTTTCATAATTCACTGATATTAAACTATTATAGCGAGCGGTCGCGGACTCGAACCGCGGACCATGACCTCTCCCTTGCAGGAGTTTAGTGTGTTCTACCAACTGAACTAACCGCCCGGAAAATCTATCGAAGTTCTTGTATGGCATCCTCCGGAACACATATCACAGTCCAAACCTGGCCATCTTTCATATAATCGACATCATATTCACGACCGAAAGAACAAATGTTATAGTCCCAGTCGCGGATTACGCCATCAATAACTTCACCGTTTCTCTTGGTGATTCTTACACTTTGTCCCTTTTTAAATTTTGCTTCCATTTTCTTCTTTTTATATTTCTCATTGTCACCTCAAGCCTTTTTTGTAGCTTTGGGGCGGCGTTCACACTTTGAACACGCTGCAAACATAGTATTTTACTGCGAAAGTCGCAAGATTTTACGCATTAAAATGCGATTAATTTAGCAAAATAATGCGATTATGGAGAAAAAGTCGGCTATTTCAGAAAGAATACAGATGTTAATCACAGAATTTTGTGATGGAAAGAACTTACCTTTTGCGAAGGCTATTGGGGTAAATGAGTCCAATATTAGAAGTTACATAGCTGGTACGCAACCAAGGTTCGATGTATTAGCTGCTATCGCCGATAAATTCGCAATAAATTGCGAATGGCTTTTAACGGGTAGGGGAGAGATGACAAAAACGAACCAGCCAACATCGACAGAATATACACAAACAAGCTGTGTTTCTAAAAATAAAGATAGAGAAATATTCGATAACAGCCAAAGTCTTCCCCCTGAAATATTCGATAAACTTCTATCTACTATAAAAGAACAGCAGATAACAATAAAAGAACAGGCAGAAGAAATAGGAATACTCAAACAAACAATCGTGCAACTCAAACAGGAAAGTGCGGGGCGTGTTTCGGATGCAAGGAGTTCAACACTTGCAGGTGTCGGATAAAACGAGTTTTATGGGGTAAAGGGGGCAAAACATAGTAAAACATTGGTTTTTAGACCAATAAACTAAAATATAGGGGAGTAAATAATTATATACGAAATATTGTTTACCCCCTGCAATAGTTTATAAACAAAGAAAAACAAGGTACTAAAAAGAAATATTCATAGAAAAATGCTCTCAAAACAAGAAAAAAATGTCCGTCCAAATGTCCGTCCAATCGAAACGTTTCGTTTTTCCAACGCCCAAAATGTCCATCCAAGTGTCCGTCCAAATGTCCGTCCTTTCTGTTTTTCCAATCGTTCAAACCGTTCAAATAAGTAGTAGCTTCTTTCAAATGTACTATTTGAAAAGGATATCACCCAAAGGACACAAAAAAAGCCGCAAAAGCGGCTTTATAGACGTTCTAAGACTGTTTTAAATCTTTCTGGTAGTCTTTATCAAGTGCGACTGGATAATCATCGCACGTTTCGTGTATTTTACGGCTCCATCGGTCAAACCGGCATGTAACAGGCTGCTCTTGGTGATGCCGACCTGGTTCTCTGTCAAAGTATCAAATATGGCGGAAATGCTACCGAAATAGAGGTTCTTTTTCTCATAAATCAGGTGTACATGGATAACTTTAGTCATATTATATTGCATTTACTTTTCTGCAAATATACCAAATATCATTTATATGGAATAATTTTAATAAAAAAATAGGAGAGAGTAGTATGCACTCCCCTACTCCACTTGTATAAACCGATCTTTTTACCTACCTTTATACATAAGGGCCGATCGGAAACAAATCAGGAGAGTAAATCGACAGCACAATGTCCAATTTCTCCCCTAACCTACGTTCAATGTAAAGCATTTCATTTGAACGGCGTTCAAACGAGACTCAAATGTAAGCCTAATGTAAAGCGATGTAAACGCTTCGTTTTTCCTGTCCACTCTCCCCTACTCTACCATAACACTTTGACAACCAAAGCAATTAAGTATTTTCAGGCCGATCACATATTGACACGCTTCGTTTTCCCCCCTTAACAGAAATGGTAGGCAGCATCAAAAAATTCTCTTCCTTGATGCCCAATGTATCCATCAACTCCGTTTTCAGCATCGTGTAGCATGCTCCGGCATATTCGCGCGGCACATTCATTACCTCATCCAATCCGAAGAAAGTAACGGTATCCACCTTAAACGGATATTTAGTATAGATTTCTCCCACCAACCGATGAAGATTGCCGGTAGTACGTCCCGTCGAAAGTCCTATCACACTCTCCGGTTCATTCAACATCTGCCCGATGATGCGCCATGCAGCCGTGCAGTCAAACTCCTTTTCATTCTTTGTTATTGTTATTTTCATATTCTTAATCATTAATTCCTAATCACATATTCATCGCCACCGCACCGGCCCCCAGAAGCCCGATAAATCCGGGATTCAGTTTCGTAATGACAACCCCGTTGCTGACAAAACGCATGGTCGTAGGATGAAGTTTCTCCAGAATCTTCTCGTGCATATATCCGTCGGCTACAATACCACCACCCAACACCACCGTGTCCGGGTCAATCACACGTACCAGATTCATGATAAGATTGGCAAGCGCCTCAGCTGCATTCTCCACCAGTACCGTACAAAGAGGGTCACCTTTCTGACTGAGTGCAAACACCTCACTCACAATCACCCGTTCTCCTTTTTCTGCCGGAATATGCAGGCTGGTTTCATACTGATTGCGGAGCAGACGGGCACAATTGTCAAAGCCTATGCCGGCAGCAATCGCCTCCACACAGTCCATTCGTCCGCAACCGCATTTGATGCCTATGTTCACGCCTACACGTAAGTGTCCCACCTCACCGGCATTAAAATGACTGCCACGGATTTGTCTGCCATTTATCACCGTACCTACGGCAATGCCTGTGCCTACATTTACGTAAATAAAGTTTTTGGAAATTTGTCCGAATCCCCAGACGCGTTCGGCTCTTGTAGCGCTCTTCACATCATTATCTATATGGCAAGGCATACCATATATATCCGACAGTTCCTTTGCCAACTCAATCCGCTGTGTCCTGCTCGGGTCAATCTGCAACCAAACACCTTCGTTGGGGTCTACACGCCCTATCAGGCCAACGCCCATCGCTACCGGCTTCTGGTCATACCAGCCCACAGTGCGGATATAATCATCAAGCGAAGACTTGATGATTTCCAGCGCAGCCTGCTGATTGAAGTAACCGGAGTCATATTTCTTATACCTCAAAATGTTGCCACGGCTGTCCATTTCGCCAATCAGCAACTTTGTCCCCCCTAAATCAAGACCCAAATATGTTTCCATTTTTATATATGTTTTTTTATATTGTTTACTGTCCACAATATTACGCACTATCAGGGAGACAAGGGTTTATTCTCTGACAAAAAAGGTTTAATACTTGTCAGCGGTGGTTCAAAAGCAGTCTTCATGGCTCTAAATTTTGCTGGGACTGGTGCCAAACTGCTTTTTGAAGCATGTACTAAAATATTTCGGGTCAGAAAATCCGACCATATTCGCCACTTCCCCTATCGAATATTTCCGGGAAACCAGCAGCTCTTTTGCCTTGTTCAAACGGACAATGCGGATGAAGTCATTCGGTCCCTGCCCGGTCAGCGTCTTTATTTTATTGTAGACAGAAGTGCGGCTCATGCCCAGCATCCGGCAGAAGTCATTGATGGAGAATTCCGAATCGGACAACTCCTCCTCAATCACTTTCATAACCTTGTCCAGGAACTCCTTGTCCAACTGGCTGGTATAGTCTGTCTCTTCGGGCTGCGCATCCATCGCCAACACGGTTTCGCGCAAATGCTGCCTATTCTGAAGAATATTCCTGATACGCACTTTCAGCACAGACAAGTCGAAAGGCTTGATGATGTAGTCATTGGCACCGGCCTCCAGTCCGAAGATGATATTTTCCCTCTCACTCAGTGCGGTCAGTAATATAATAGGTATATGGCTTGTATCTACCGATGACTTCAGAATCCGGCACAATTCATCACCTTCCAGTACCGGCATCACAATGTCCGAGACAATGATATCAGGATTGATTTCCCTTGCCGTCTCCAATGCCTTTCCGCCGTCGGGCACGGCAACTACCTTATATTCGGAAGACAAGCTGTCCACCAGATACTCCCTCATATCCGCATCGTCCTCCGCCAGAAGAAGGACATTCTTCCCGGCACGTTCCGTTTCTTCATGCACAGCCCCGGTAGCGGCCTGAGCTTCTTCCCGGCCGTCAGCCTTCGCTTCCACCGCCACGCTCGCCTTTATCCTCTGCGGGAAAGTTACCGTAAACGTAGTTCCCTGCCCTTCCACGCTACTGAAAGAGATGGTGCCGTGATGCTGTTTCACAATGCGGCACGTAATCATCAGACCGATGCCCGAACCGGTTTCCTCAAAGTTCATGGCATTCTGGGCTCTATAATATTCGTGGAAGATATTGCCCTGCTCCTCTTTCGGAATGCCGATGCCCGTATCCTTCACTTCAATAGTCCATTTCTTTCTTGCAGTCTTCACCAGTATATGGATGACTCCCTTCTCTGTATACTTCAAGGCATTGGAGAGCAGATTGTCTATGATATGATCCATCTTCTCCCGGTCAATCCAAACCTTGGGCATATCCGGCTCCACCTCCAACTCTATCCCGACGCT
>ENA-ORPF01000622-ORPF01000622.1-human-gut-metagenome-genome-assembly--contig:-NODE-622-length-35002-cov-3.990958_pt1 | contig 35002 bp, 34 predicted proteins | sample MGYA00242140_ERZ509070 | MGnify/ENA primary metagenome ERZ509070 (study PRJEB26280, sample SAMEA2338713) | human gut metagenome | biome: human gut; feature: human-associated habitat; material: faeces... | reverse complement strand
TTACAACAGGAATGTTTTATTTAAATGGAACGATATCTTTAGGAATATTTTTAATGATAGAGTCTTATATTTGGAGAATTGATGAAGTTGTAGAAAGTATTAGTGACTTTGGAGTAAGCTTTAATAAAGTAACAGTATCATTAAAAAGAATCGATGAAATATTAAATAATAAACTATATCAAGATGAAAAATATGGTAATAAAGAATTAATAAATACAAAAGGAATCATAAAATTTGAAAATGTTAAATTTAAATATACAGAAAAAGAACAATATACATTAAAAGGACTAAATTTAACAATTGAACCAAATAAAAAGATTGCAATAGTAGGTAGAAGTGGAAATGGTAAAAGTACAATCTTTAATTTATTATTACGTTATTTTGATCCAACAACAGGAAAAATAACCATAGATAATATTAATACAAAAGAATTGACAGAACATGCTTTAAGGAGTAATCTATCTATCATTAGACAAAGCCCATTTCTATTTAATTTATCCATACTAGATAACTTTAAATTAGTAAAAGAGGATGTAACATTAGAAGAAGTAAGAAAATGTTGCAAAAGAGCATATATAGATGATTACATTATGAGTTTGCCAAATCAATATGATACCATAATTGGAGAAGGTGGAATAAATCTATCTGGTGGTCAGAAACAACGTATTGCAATTGCTAGAACACTTCTTTTAAATACAAAAATTATTTTGTTTGACGAAGCAACCAGTGCGTTAGATAATGAGTCACAAGAATATATTAAGAAGACCATTGATGATCTAGTAGCTGACCATACAGTAGTAATTGTTGCTCACAGATTATCTACCATCGTAGATGCAGATACAATTCATGTAATAGAAAAAGGAAAATTAGTAGGAAGCGGCAAGCACAAAGAGTTATTAAAAAACTGTTCTGCTTATCAAAACTTATATTTAGCAGAAGCAGAAAATTAAAAGAGGCGAAGTTATATGTCAAATATATTAGATGATTTATCATTAGAAGAATTAAAAAGTTTAAAAGAATTAATAGAAAGATCTAAATCAAAACAAGACATTATCAATCAAATTGATACACTATTGAGAGAAAGAAGCACAAGCCTAAATGACCGATTCCTAGTTAAAGATATTACAACATTTACACCACAAGAAAGAGAAATATTAGAAAATAATGGTATACAGTCAATTGGGGATTTAAGAAGAAGAAAAGTAAGAGAATTAACAGGAATCACTAGAAGTACAGAAGAGTCTATAGGCTGGGCAAGAGAATTTTATAATTTAGAACCTGAATCAACACCTGCTCCAGTAAAGAAAAGAGGAAAAAAATAATTCCTCTTTTTTATTGGATAAATTGACACTAAATATCTAAAATGATACACTAAAACAAAGTATAGTAGAAAGTAGGTGGACATATGTTTTGCCCAAAATGTGGAACAAAATTAAATGATGAAAATAATACTTGCCCATCATGTGGCTTTGTTTTAGAAGAAAAGAAAGAAGAAGTACTAGATTCTCCAGTAGAACAAGAAAATGAAGTGCAACCAGCAACATCAGAAGAAAAGAAAGATACAAGTGTTACAGATATAGACACAGATACACAAGAATTATTGGAAAAAGAACCAGAAATAGCTCCTCCAGAGCATCCAGAACTACAACAACAAGAACCAGAGCCAGCTAAAATAACAATGGATGTTCATGCTCAACCATTACCAGAAACCAATCTTGCCTTAGAGCAACAAACAGTCAATAATAACAGAACAGTAATAATTGTCTTAGGAGCAATTATAATATTTATTCTTTTATTTGTTTTAGCGATTTATTTAATTTTCTTTAGTAACAAAACAGAAAAGGAAACAACGATAGAACCACAAACTGAAGAAAAGTCCCCTTTTACAGCAGATGATGCCAAAGAAGTTAATATAAAAGAAGGAAAGAAAGAAGTTACCTTTTTATTAAATTCAGTTTGTTATGATTCAAAAAACGATTATAATACAGAAAATTCATCTATGAATTATTATCTATTCTTTGGAACAGGAGTGGAATGTTCCTCTACCACATTTCGATATAATGATTTTGAATCAGCCGAAGAATCAGCAGACTTTTATGAATCAAATCCATATTGGGAAGAAGCTAATTATGATGTAAAACGATATACAACAAGATTAAATAATGGAAAAGAAATCATTGTAGTACAATTGACTGAAAATTCTGCTGAAATATTTTATCCTATGGGAGAAAACGAAAATGTAGAAATAGGTTTATCTGCCGACAATATTACTGCTAATAGTATTCGACAATTGATAAAAGTAAAAGAATAATTCCTAAGGAGGAAATATGACATTAGAAGAAAAATTAAAAACATTAAATATTAACTATGAAAAAGTAGAACATCCTGCAGTATATACAGTAGAAGAAGCAAAGGAAAAAGTACCTAAGATAGATGGAGTAGGATGTAAGAATTTATTTTTAAGAACCCAAAAAAAAGAAGCTTTTTTATATACCTTACCAGAAGATAAACAGATTAATTTAAAAAGTTTATCAGAAGAATTAGGAGTAACAAGATTCCACTTTGCAACACCAGAAACACTAGAAGAAGTACTAGGAGTAATACCTGGTTCTGTAACACCACTTGCAATTGTAAACGATACCAAGAACTTAGTGACAGTAGTACTAGATAAAGAATTACAAGGCAAAAAAATATTAGTTCATCCTAATAGAAATACCGCAACGATTGCGATACAATATGAAGATTTAATAAAGTTTATAAAAAGTGAAAATCATAAAATAATAGAGTTATAAAGTATGAAAAAACAGAATAAAAGTGTAATTTCTATTATTGTATTAGTCTTTACTATTGTTTTATTCGCAAGTGTATTTGTAATTTATTGGTATAGTAAAGTGGATGAATTAAGAGCGATAGATAAAGGGAAAATATATTTTAAAGAAGAAACCTGGCAGAATCTATATAATAATTTTAACTGGATAATATCCACTTCTAAAGAAGCAACTTATCACAATCAAACAATAGAATTAGAAATGGGAAACAATACCACATTTCAAGTATTACCCGCTTGTTATGCAGAATACCAAGATACTTCAAGTAATAAAAAAATATATTATGGAACAAGAGCTGATTGTTCAATTTTATCCTTTGAAGAAAAAACAGAATCAGCAGATGTTACTGCAACACAAGAGTATGAAAAAATCTCTAATAGTTATCTAAAAGAGGACGGAATAAAAAAATATAAAGTGATGTTAAAGAATAGCCAAGAAGTAGATGCGATACAAATAGGGGACTCTAAAGTAATAGTATATTATCCGCTAACTGAAAATACTCATGTAGAAATAGAATTAGTAGGTTATCCAATGAAAAAACAAGTAATAAAAAAATATATTATAGTAAAAGAATAAGAGTAAAATCTTATTTTTTTTACCATTAAAAGAAGCAAACCTTACAATTAAAGGAAAAAACATCCACGAAAAACAAAATTTAGTATACTAAAATAGTAAATTTTGTGAGAAGTAGTAGGTGGGAAGTTTGAAAAAGGTAGTAGTAATGATAATGATGGGAGTATTGTTGTTTTTACCATTTACAGCAAATGCTCAAAGAGGATGTTGCTCTTGGCATGGAGGAGTAGCCGGTTGTAATAGTAGTGGTAGAACAATTTGTGCAGATGGGACTCTAAGTCCTTCCTGTACATGTAGTGGAGGCACTAGTTATGGAGGATCTTCTTCTGGAAGTTCATCTAGTACCTATAGTGCACCAGCTCCTGTATATGGTTGTACCGATTCTAATGCCATTAACTATAATGCTAATGCCACGGCTGATGATGGTAGTTGTATAGCAAAAGTAGAAGGATGTATGGATCAAAGCGCAATCAATTATAATGCTTCAGCAAATACTGAAGATGGTTCCTGTCAATATCAAAAAGAAGTAACTGAAAAAGAAGAAATTAAATATAAAAAGAAATACCAAAAAACAGATTCTATGGAAAAGGACGAAGAAAAAGTAGCTCAACAAGGAAAAAATGGAGAAAAAGAAGTAACTTACAAAATTATTACTGATAAAGATGGAAATGTTATTTCTAAAGAAAAAATATCTCAAACCATCATAACAAAAGCCCAACCAGAAATTATAAAACAAGGTACCAAAGAAGAATCAGGATTTATTTATATACTTTGGATCATTTCAATCATCATAGTACTAGCAACGAAATCAAAAGAAGAAAACAAAAATTATTTAATAAACAAAATAACAAAATATGATTCTATAACAAAAATTTTATTATATTGTATATATTTTATTTTCATAATCCCAGTATTTATTGATGTTATTATTTGGATAATAAATAAAATAAAAAATAAAAAAGCACCATAATTGGTGCTTTATTTCATATGTTCTAAAACAAAATCTACAAGAGCTTTTGCAGAATAACTAGAGATACATTCTTTTTGATTTTTTACAAGATCTTTCTGTAATTTTTTATCCAAAAGTAATAATTTAGTCTTATCAATTAAATCAGAAATAGTTTTGGCGTTCAAACTCATATGATGTTCTTCAAAAAATCTAGCATTGTAATCTTCCACACCGGGAATAGGCATCATCAAAATTAAAGGCTTATGAAGCTCTACCACTTCCGTTGTAGTAACACCACCGGGTTTTGTAATAACCAAGGTAGAAGCTTTCATAATCTCATTCATATTATGAACAAAACCTTTCACAATCAAAAGAGGATTATCAATTTGGGAAAGTTCCTCATATACAGTTTTATTATTTCCACATACCACAACAAGATAAGTATCTGGAATCTCCTTTAACATAGTAAGAACGACATCTTTTAATTGACCAAATCCCATGCTACCAGAAGTAATTAAAATAACGTCCTTATCATTGGGAATCTCATCACTTGCTTTACAATCTAAGAACCTAGAAGAAATAGGTATTCCAAAAGGAAGTAAAATATCTTCTTGAAAACCTTTTTTGATAAATCTCTCCTTTAAAAAAGGACTAGGAATGACAAAATAATCGGGATTTGTCTCTTCCCAAAAAGGAATACATTCATAATCAGTTGCTACATTAATAAAAGAAATAGGAAATTCTTGCTTTACCGCAGTAAGACCCATACAAGCAAATAATTGTGTACCAATGGATAAATCATAATGATGATCCAATAAATAACGATAAAGTTTATACTTTAATAGTTTATTAAGCCCATAAACTGGACTAGGTATCCTAGTTTTACTATACATCTCACCAAGTTTATAAACACTACCAAAAACTTTACCATTTCCTTTTGTAGAATCTAAATACATCTTTTCAGCAATATGAGAAGCGTGTGGACCAATAATTTCCATATAGTCTTTTACATCACACTCAATACCTAGGCTGACAAATTCTTCTCTAATATAATTAGCACAAGCATTATGACCTCCACCTGTACTACAAGTAAATACTACAACTTTCATTACTTTCCACCCCAATTATTATTATACATATTCTTTAAATAATCACGATTAAAGGTATCATCTAAAAATGCTTCAAAAGAATTAGAAGGAGCTTCACCATTTTCTAATTCCCGAGCTCGAAAAACAGCAGTAAAAGTAAGTAATACATCAAAAAGTAAAAAGATAATTAAAAATATCATTAACTTTTTACCAAAAGAATAATTAAACTTATGAATAAAATTTAAAATACAAGGATAAATAAATTTAATCCAAGCAATAGCCAAAATACCCCAGTACACAGAATATAAAAAACATACGCGCCCATTAATATTTAAAAAACGAGAAGAATAATCCCAAGCAGTAAATCCTAAAACAAGTTCCATTCCCCAACTCATAATATATTCTAGAATGGTACCACCGGCAAATCCAATACAAAAAACTTTAAAATAACTTTCGTTTTTATATTTATCAAGTAAAGCCGAAAGAAAGCACGCAGAAAACCCATAAGCCATATTAAATGGTCCAATTACGACTGCTGAATGATTAATCAAGGTTCCATACTTTATAAAAGTAAACACTCCTTCCAAAATCCATCCTACAATACATCCAAAAATAAAAATCCAAAATAATTCATACAATCTTTTTATGTGCTTTTCTTTCATATAACATCAACAAGCATTATAACATATTTTATAGAAAAAGAAAACTCGTGCTATAATAGAGTAGTAAGGGGATAAATATGAAAGTAATTAGTTTAACAGAACCATTCGCAACTATCATAAAAAATGGCTATAAAAAGATAGAAACCCGCAGTTGGAAAACATCTTATAGAGGAGAACTATATATTCATGCTAGTTCTACAAAAATACCAAAAAAATGGAAAGAAAATAAAGAATTAATGGCATTAGCAGGATCAAATCTATCTTATGGCAAGATAATTTGCAAATGTCAATTAGTAGACTGTATAGAAATGACCAAAGAAAATATTGAAAAAGTAAAAAAAGAAAATCCTACAGAATACTTATGTGGAATTTACGAAGAAGGTCGTTATGCATGGATATTAGAAAATATCAAACCTCTAGAAACACCAATAGAAGCAAAAGGCCATTTAGGTATCTGGAACTATGAAGGAGGAAAATATGATAACAGTAAATTGTCAAAGTAGTATAAAACTAACAGGAGAAAAAATAATTTATTTTGATCCACTAAAAGTAGAAGAAACACATGATGCGGATTATATATTGATTACCCATACTCACTGGGACCATTTTTCAAAAGAAGACATTTTAAAGACGAAAAAGGAAAGTGCTATCATCATAGGACCAAGTGATATTTTAGAAGAATCTTTAGAAATGGGATTTCCAAAAGAAAATATAATTACAGTTGTTCCATATGAAGAAAGAGAAATAGAAAACATAAAAATAAAAACAGTACCAGCTTACAACAAAGATAGAAACTTCCATTCAAAATCTAATAACTGGGTAGGGTACGTCATAACAATAGATAATACAATTTATTACATCATGGGAGATACTGATGCTTTAGAAGAAAATGAAAATATAAAATGTGACTATTTATTTATTCCAATTGGTGGAACCTATACGATGGATAAAGAAGAAGCAGCAACGTTTACCAACAAAATAAATCCTAAAGTCGTAATACCAATTCACTACGGATTAGTAGTAGGAACAAAACAAGATGTAGAAGAATTTAAAATGAAAGTAAATCAAAATATCCAAGTAGAAGAAAAGATTGCTCAGTAGCAATCTTTTTATCACCTTGAAATAAAGAACATTTTATGGTATAATGTATGACAATTAATTGGAGGTGGCAAAGTGTTTGATTTAGAAAAAAATAAAAAGACAATTATGCAATTAATATTATTTACAGTAGTAATTATTTTTGCTTTTGTAAACATTGAAGCTTTATGGAACTTTTTCATGTATATCATAAAAGTATTTATGCCATTTATCATAGGCGCTATTATTGCATTTGTTTTAAATGTATTATTAAATGTAGTAGAAAATAAATTATTTAAAAAGTTAAATGAAAAAAATAGTAAAATTTGGAGAAAAATAAAAAGACCAACTTCTGTAATTACCACTTTTGTCATTATTATTGCTATCATAGCTTTTGTATTAGGTCTCTTAATACCACAATTACAAAACACAGTTGAAATATTTACAGACAACATAGATTCTTATAAAGAACAGAGTGTAGAACTGTTAGATAAGATAGGTATTAGTAATAAAGATATAAAGAAATTTACCAATGGATTAGATGACATCCAAGGAGAATTGACAACCTACTTAGATAACAACAAAGAAGAAATCATGCAAACAACAGTAGGGGTAGCAAGTACAGTAGTTGGTACTATTACATCCTTTGTATTAGGAATCGTATTTGCTATTTATATTCTTCTTAAAAAGGAAGATTTAGCAAGACAAAGTAAAAAAATACTAAAAGCCTATTTACCAGAAAAAAGAGAAAAACGCATTAGAGAAATTTGTGAAGTATCCAACACTACATTTGGAAACTTTATTAGTGGTCAATGTTTAGAAGCACTAATTATTGGTATATTATGTTTCATTGGAATGTTAATATTACAGATTCCATATGCTTCAACCATCTCTGTATTAGTAGGATTTACCGCTTTAATACCAGTCTTTGGAGCATTTATTGGAACCGCAATTGGAGCATTCTTAATCTTAATGGTAGACCCAACCAAAGCTATTATCTTTATTATTTTCATTATCATTTTACAACAGATAGAAGGTAACTTAATTTATCCAAAAGTAGTAGGAAAGTCAGTTGGACTTCCAGGATTGTGGGTTATGGTAGCAGTTACAGTAGGAGCAAGCATCGCAGGTATTCTAGGCATGTTAGTAAGTGTACCATTATGTTCTGTATTATATGGAATTATCAAAACAAATGTAAATGCTAGAATAGATGAAAAAAATAAACAAAAATTAAAAGTAAAGACAACAAAAAAAGCCTAAAATTAGGCTTTTTTTATAATGGATAATTATCTTTTAGAAAATCTAAAAACTTTTTACAACCAATTTCTAAATCCTGATAAGTAGTAGAAAAATCACCTGTATACCATGGATCAGCAATATCATTATCATCATCAGCAAAATTTAACAACTTAAAGACCTTATGTTCTGAATCTCCTCCAAAAATACGTTTAATATGAAAAACATTAGAAGCATCCATTCCAATAAAATAATCAAAATGATCATAGTCGTCTTTTGTTAAAGTAGTAGCTTTTCTTTTAACATAAGAAATCCCATGCTTTTCTAATTCCTTTGCAGCTCCAGGATGAAGAGGATTACCCAATTCTTCCGTACTAGTAGCTTTAGAACAAGCAAACACTTTATCTTGTAAATTTTCATTTTCTAACATAGATTGAAAAATAAATTCTGCCATTGGACTTCTACAGATGTTTCCTAAACATACAAAACAAACTTTAATCATTTATTTCATCCCTCAACAATAGAATACCACAAAATTAAAAAACAGGAAAGCAATCTATGGTATAATGAGAATAATGAGGTGACTAAAATGATAGAGGAACAAAAAGATTATTTAACTTTTGCCAAAGAAATCGCAAAACAAGCAGGAAATATCATGAAAGAATATTTTTATCAAAAGAACGACTACAGTTATAAAGAAGACAGAACAATAGTAACGAAAGTAGATAAAATGATTAATCGTATGGTAATAGAAGAAGTAAAAAAGAATTTTCCAACTCATGCAGTAGATGGAGAAGAAGAACAAAGTGGAAAAAGTAGGTATACCTGGGTATGCGATCCCATCGATGGAACTGCCATGTACCAACGCCATATACCAGTATCCGTATTTTCTCTTGCTTTAACAATAGATGGCAAGCCGGTATTAGGTGTCGTTTATGACCCTTTTTTAGAGGATTTATACTATGCAGAAAAAGGAAAAGGCGCTTATCAAAATGAGCAACCAATCCATGTAAACGACTACGATTTAAATAACCAAGAATCTTTAGTTCAATGTGATATGTGGCCAACTGCTGAATATAACTTATATAATGTACAAAAAGAAATAGGTAAAAAATCTTATACCATAACTATAGGAAGTATTATTCATGCTGGAGTAGGAGTCGCAAAAGGTGACTTTACATTAGCATTATTTCCTGGTACTAAAGGAAAAAACTGTGATATCGCTGCACTAAAAATTATAGTAGAAGAAGCCGGTGGCAAAGTAACTAATTTATTTGGAGAAGAACAAAGATATGACATCTCTATAAATGGTGCAATCATCAGTAATAATAAAATTCATGCAGAAATAGTAAATATGATAAAAGAAATAGGCTTATCATAAGAAAACTTCTAGGATATTTATTTGTTTCATGTTAAAATAAACTTAAATAAGATAAGAGTATTGGATTGTAAAAGGAGTACTTATGTTAACGATTATTTGCATTATTATAATTATTATTTTAGCAGTAAACTTAAATAAAAAAGATAACGAAATCATTCAGTTAAAACAAGAAAACAAACAATTACACGAAAATATCTTTCGTATGGCAACACAATTAAATAACCAACTAGATAAAAAGAAGAAAAAAGAAGTAAAAGAAGACAAAGTAGAAGTACTAGAAGAATCAAAAACAGAAAAACAAGTAGTCATTGACAAGAAAAAACAACCAGACAAGATGAATAGAAATACTCTAATATTAATCACAGGATCTGTTTTTATCGTTTTAGCAGCTATTTTATTCTTAACTTCAACATGGAACATAATACCAGATATTGCAAAATCATTCGTATTAATTTTATTTATCTTTATCTTTTTAGGTATAAGTTATTATGCTGAAGAAAAACTAAAAATAAAACATACTGCCAAAGCTTTTTTCTATATTGGTATGGTCTATATACCAATCTCTCTAATATCAATAGCTTATTTAGGATTATTAGGAAATAAAGTATCAACAGAACCAGGTATATATTTATATTTAACCGCTTCTTCCATTTTAACTAGTTTCATTTATATCTATTTTTCAACAAAATCAAATAAGTTAACCTATGCTAGTTATTTATTTCAAATATTTGCCGTAATATGTTTTTCCTGCTTCTTATCAAATAAAGGAGAAGTAGCCTTATTATTAGTAACAATTTATAATATTGCAATACTAATAAAAAATATTTATAGCAAGAAAAATGAAAGTGAGCATATTGAAAAATTACTAACTATTTCTTTAACAACTATAACAACAATTTGGATAACAACGTTATTATTTCAACCAATGACAACCCCGATACTATTAATAATTTGTGCTATCTTATTATGTGGAATAACATTATTTAGATCCAAAGAAAATGAAATATCTCACGGCTTAAATACATTATTATGGATTATATTAGTAGCATCCATCATAAATATAACAACACTATCCCAATTAACAAAAGAAATAATTATATTACTAACTACAATAGCAGTTTATATAAAAAATGAATGGGATAAAGAAAAAGCCAATACTATGGATTGGATTGTAATTGTCATTACTATGATTGCTTTATTCGTCTCAACTATCATAACGAATCATATTTGGACATCTTTAGCAATCACTTTAACAGCAATCTTAATCAATCTATATCGTTATATAAAAGTAAAATGGAATATTCATATTGCTTTAATGATATGGTTAATAGCACTTTTCTACTTTATGATAGTAAATCAATTCTCTTTAGGATTAGTAGAATTCATATTACTATTAGTAATAACAGAGATTATCAAATATTTCATAATGAAAAAACTACAAAATAAAGATTTAATAACTACGATAGAAATCAATAGTAATATTATTTTATTACCAACACTATGTTATTTTGCTATGAATAACATTTTAGAAGGAACTACAAAAATGGTATTAATACCAATCATAATAGCAATCACAAGTTATTTAAATTATAAACAAGAACAAAAACCATATCATTTATTAATTACATATCTTGCAACAGCTATGACATTAGAAACCATTGTAAATATAATACCAATAGAAATAGAACATTATTTTTCTTGTATCTTAGTATCCTTAATTTTAATTATCATCAAAACACTTCAAAAATCTCCATGGAAAGAAAAAGAAATCTTCCAAGTATTTTATACTATATCTTTAGTATCCATATTAGTAGAGCAAACTACAATAAACTTTGTATTAGCAATCATTACGATACTAATGACGCTATTTTATAATAAAAAATATGATAATGATAAAATAATCAATAACTTATCTTACGTATTTTTAACTATATTCTTATACATCGATAAAATAGTTCTATGGAATATAACATTAAACCCAATCTTTAGTCTAACAATTATAATTCTTTGGATGGTAAATAGTTATTTGAGTAAAGAAAGACAAATAACAGATTGGTTAGCTCTAGCATTTATTCTTTTAGATTATGGATTCTATCCAATAAACTCTTATTATACAATTGCATTATTAATCATATGGTCAATTGCGAATATAGATAAAGAAAAAAGAAATAATAGTATTGTAAAAGTAGTGTTATATTTTTCTAGTCTATGGCTTTATAGTAATATGATAAGTCTATTAAAATTAGATAATATAACAGTCATAACTCTACTTGGTTACTTTACAGTATTCTATTTAATAACCCGTACAATAATAAAAGAAGACAGTAGAAATATAATAGAGGTAATTGGAACCATAGTATTATGTTTAATTGCAGTGACAATGTATCAAAATGAACTAGATGGAATTTTATTTGTAACATTTTTAGTAATTACGATGATAATAAGTTACGTAAAAAAGATAGAAGGAATTTTTTATACAAGTCTATTCTTTATTGTATTCAATATGCTTTTATTAACGAAAGAATTCTGGTTTAGCCTACCTTGGTGGTTATACTTATTAGTAGTAGGATTTGTTTTAATCTTATTTGCTACAAATAATGAATTACAAGATACAGTAAAGAAGAAAAAAATCCTAATGACTTGGAGAAATCATTTTAATAGAAAGGATAAATAGTATGGAAGAAAGTTATAAAAAGGGATTAAAAGAAGTAATCAAAGAATTAAATTCTAATATAGATACAGGATTAAGTACGCAAGAAGTACAAAAAAGACAAGCTAAATATGGATTCAATGAACTTCAACAAAAGAAAAAGAAAACCATCTTAAAAATGATATTAGAACAACTAACAGATAAAATGATCATTATTTTATTAATTGCTTCCATTTTATCCTTTATCCTAGGAGAAACTCTAGAAGGAATAGTAATATTAGTAATTATTGGGATTAATATTTTGATTAGTGTAGTGCAGGAGAAAAAAGCAAGTGATGCACTAGAAGCCTTAAGAAATATGAATGCACCTCAATCCCTTGTATTAAGAAATGGTAAGAAAGAGCAAATTTTAGCCAAAGACTTAGTTCCCGGAGATATCGTCTATTTAGAAGCTGGTAATATCATACCTGCGGATATCAGATGGATAGAAGAACACGAAATTCAAGTGGATGAATCTGCCTTAACAGGAGAAAGTGTACCAGTAGAAAAAGATAATACATATATTGGAAAAGATGAAGAACCATTAGGAGAAAGAAAAAATATGGGATATTCTTCTACTATTATCAGTAACGGAACTGGAATAGGAATTGTAACCGCAACGGGAATGCAAACAGAAATAGGAACCATTGCGAAATTATTAGATGAAGACTCTAAAGAACTATCTCCATTAAAACAAAAATTAAATAAAATAGGTAAAACTTTAAGTATTTTAGGAATCATCATCAGCATACTAATTTTTATCATTGGTCTAATGCATGGAAAAAATCTAATTGACATCTTAATGATTGCTATATCATTAGCAATTTCTGTCATACCAGAAGGTCTACCAGCAACCGTAACAGTAGTAATGGCGATTGGTGTGCAAAGAATGGCTGAAAAAAAAGCTTTAGTAAAACAATTACCCGCAGTAGAAACTCTAGGTAGCACAACTGTAATCTGTACAGATAAAACTGGTACATTAACTGAAAATAAAATGACAGTAACAGAATACGATACCGCAGACCATCTATTAGGAAAGAAAGAAAACATACTAACAGAAAAAATGATATACTGTGGAGTTCTTTGTAATAACGCTAGTATTATAAATGATAAAATCCAAGGAGACCCAACAGAAGGAGCATTATTACACTTTGCTAAAAAACATGATTATGATTATGAAAAAATTATAAAAGAAAATAAAAAAATAAATGAAAAACCATTTGATTCGAATAGAAAACTAATGGCAGTAGTCTGTATAGACGAAAATAAGAAAAAAACAGGATATATTAAAGGAGCACCAGAAGAATTAATAAAAAAATGTACATATGCCCACATCGATGGAAAGAAGAAAAAACTGACAGAAGAAGATAAAAAAATAGTCATCGATAAATGTGAAGCACTTGCCAATCAAGCATTAAGAAGTTTAGGATTTGCTTATAAAGAAACAAAATTAACAGAAAAAGATATTGAAGAAGATATGATATTCTTGGGAATAGTAGGAATGATGGATCCACCAAGAAAAGAAGTAATGTCTTCTATCAAAAGCTGTCATGAAGCCGGTGTAAGAGTTATTATGATTACAGGTGATCATAAAGCAACCGCAGTAGCAATTGCGAAAAATCTAGGAATTTATCAAGAAGGAGATTTAGCTGTTAATGTAGAAGAATTCCACAAGATGACAAGAGAACAGTTGTTAAAAAAATTACCAAAGATTAGTGTGTTTTCTAGAGTAAGTCCCAAAGATAAACTAGATATTGTCAATGCGCTACAAGAACAAAATGAAATTGTTGGTATGACAGGTGATGGTGTCAATGATGCACCAGCTTTAAATACTGCAGATATTGGAATAGCCATGGGAAAAAATGGAACAGACGTAGCAAAAGATGCTGCAGATATGTTACTACTAGATGATAACTTTTCTACTATTGAAGTAGCTATCAAAGAAGGAAGAAGAATCTATAGAAATATTCAAAAGGTAATACAATATTTATTGACAGGAAATATTGCCGAAGTATTAACGATTTTCTTAGCAATGGTATTTAATTTAGAAGCTCCAATTTTAGCTGTACATATTCTATTTGTGAATCTAATTACTGATACTTTACCAGCGTTAGCTTTAGGGGTAGATCCAGCAAATAAAAATACGATGAAACATAAACCAAATAAAAAGAAAACATTATTTGGAAAAAGTATGATATATAACATTGCTTACTATGGAGCACTATTAACATTGCTATCATTTACAGCCTACTTTATCGGACTTAGAGATAGTTATAAAACCGCTGTAACAATGACATTTATTACATTATGTTTATCTCAAATTGTACATGCCATGAATCAACACTCTAATACCTTATCATTCTTCTCTAAAAAACAACCAAAAAACAAAATGCTATTCTTAGCAATGTTAGCATCTACACTAATATTAATGGTAATTCTATTTACGCCAGGATTAAAAGATTTCTTCTCAATCGTACCATTAACAACAACAGAATGGATTACTGTTATAGGATTAGCATTAATACCATTAATGGTATCTGAAATCATAAAATTATTTTCTCCAAAAGAAAGAAAATAAAGGAGTGGTAATATGAAAAAAATAGTAAATACAGCACTTATCTATGCTATAGTAGCCATGCTATGTGGAATAATCTATAGAGAAGCAAGTAGATTTCTAGAACTAACACAGACAACTACTTGGAGCCTAACACATACTCATTTCTTTGTGTTAGGAATGCTATTTTTCTTAATAATTCTATTATTAGAAAAACAATTTCACATAACCAAAGATAAAAGATTTAAAATATTTTATATTATCTATAATATAGGATTAATAATAACGGGTATTATGTTATGGATAAGAGGAATTGCAGATATTGTAAATGATTTCTACGTAAACTATGACAAAATGATTAGTGGAATCAGTGGAATAGGACATATACTTCTAGGTATAGGAATCATTCTATTCTTTATCATAGTAAAAGGATGAATAAAACAAAATAAGAGAATTAGACTTCACTAATAAATATACAACTAGTTGAAAAGAAAAATAGAAAGTGTCAACATTTGACACTTTTTACTTTCTATGGTATAATATGCCATGCATTAAGGGGGTTTGTTATATGTATACTAATATTATGCCAAATTCATTTGTTGCAGTCAGTGACTTTCATGCAATAGAATGGCCATTACAAAAAGTAAAAAATCATTATTTAAAAGAATACGATAAAATATTTATTTTAGGAGATGTAACAGACCGTGGAGAAAACGGTCAGGGTACGAATGGTATTAAATTATTACAAGAAATAAAAAAATTATCAGAACAATATCCAGGTAGAGTAATCTATGTACCAGGAAATCATGATAGCTTTGTATATGATTATGGTGTAAGTCAAGATTATCAAGCGGAAGAGTGTATGAGAATCAATCATGGAAAAGATACTATTAGAGATATTGACAGAATGCGTTATAACAATCCAGAAGAATTAGAAGACTTATTAAACTGGTTAGGAAATCTTCCATTACAAGTAAAACACGAGTTTAATGGACAAAACTATGTATTAGCCCATGCTTTTTTCAATGACTTAATCTATGCTCTTAATCCTAATTTTAATTTAAAAACATTAGGATCCATGAGAAATAAGTTGGCTCATGATTTAGGAAATCAAATTATGTGGTTTAGAAAACAAAATGATAGATATCAACCAGAATATGTACCACATAATGTAATAGAAGTAATAGGACATACACCAGAATTTTATAGAGGAAAAGAAAACTTAGATTTACAGAATAATTATGGAGAAACTATAAAAGTAATATGTGTAGACGGTGGAATTGCCTACAATGGAGATATGTTAAAATATGATGGTGGTAAAGAAGAAGTTAGAACAGTCTTTGGATATCATCAAGATACATCTCCACAGATGATAGGAGATGCCAATTTAACTAAAATAATTAATGCTACATCACAAACAGCATATAATACAGTTTTAAAAGCTATAAAAGAGTCAACAAGTAAATATGGAATAGACCAGCCAAGAGAGATTTTAGAACAAGCAGCTAAAGATAATGAGGATTGGTATTGCTATGTATCTAGTGAAAACCGCAATCAAATGGCAGAACTTGGATCTATATCTATAAGAAGAATGCTAAATAGTATTACGCAACCACAAGATGAATTAAGTGACAGCATTAATCGCTTTTTAATAACTATATATAATAATGATGCCGAGTTTGAAAGTATGGTTAATTACCAAGCCATGGTAGAAAATTTATCAATCGAAGAGTTGCTCGTGCCAACGAAAGCATCTGGATCTCAAGATACACCAACAACACCAAAAGTATTAACAAAAAGAGAACCTCAAATATATGGATTAAAAAAGCAAAATATTATCCAAGACGACCTAAGACCATAATAGGTCGTTTTCTTTTTTTAAATAATTAGCACTCTGTATTGACAAGTGCTAAAAATAGAGTATAATATACAATGAAGGGGTGATAATATGTACAATAATTATGAACAAGAACAAGAAGAAAATGTTTTAGAAAAATATGGACGAGACATTACAGCCGAAGCGAAAAAAGGTAAGATTGATCCAGTTATTGGCCGTGATGAAGAAATTCGTAGTATCACCAGAGTATTATCAAGAAAGACCAAAAACAACCCAGTTCTAATTGGTGAACCAGGTGTAGGTAAGACAGCTATCGTAGAAGGACTAGCCTTAAGAATTGTAAAAGGTGATGTTCCTGCTAGTTTAAAAGATAAAACAATTTGGGAACTAGATATGGCAGCATTGATTGCTGGTGCAAAATATCGTGGTGAATTTGAGGAAAGATTAAAGAAAGTTCTTAATGAAATTAAGAAAAGTGAAGGTGACATCATTATGTTCATCGACGAGATTCACATGATTGTTGGTACTGGTAGAACAGATGGCGCTATGGATACATCCAATATCTTAAAACCAATGTTAGCTCGTGGTGAAATTCATGTCATTGGTGCGACAACTTTAAATGAATATAGACAATATATTGAAAAAGATGGAGCTCTAGAAAGACGTTTCCAAAAGGTAATTGTACAAGAACCAACTGTAGAAGATACGGTTACAATTCTACGTGGTCTAAAAGAACGTTTTGAAATCTATCATGGTGTAACTATTCAAGACAAAGCTCTAGTAGCAGCCGCAACACTATCAAATCGATACATCACAGACCGTTACTTACCAGATAAAGCCATCGATTTAGTAGATGAAGCTTGTGCAACCATCCGTGTCCAAATGGATTCTGTTCCATTCGAACTAGATAACTTAACACATAGAATCATGAGACTAGAAATTGAACGTCAAGCTATCAAGAAAGAAAAAGATGAAATTTCTAAAAAACGTCGTGAAGATATTGATAAAAATCTAGTAACGATGAAACAAAAAGAAAAAGAATTAACAGATGCTTGGAATAAAGAGAAGAATTTAAATGAAGACATCAAGAAAAAGAAAAAAGAATTAGAAGAAGCAAGATTCAAACTAGACCAAGCAGAAAATCATTATGATTTGGAACAAGCTGCGATTCTTAGACATGGTACAATTCCACAATTAGAAAAAGAGTTGGAAGAATTAAATAATACCGAAAAGAATAAAATCTTAAGTGATACAGTAACAGAGGATGATATTGCTAAAATCATCGCTAAATGGACAAATATTCCAGTAGCAAAACTAGTAAGTAGTGAGAAAGATAAATTATTACATCTAGAAGATAATATGAAAAAACGTGTTATGGGACAAGATGAAGCACTAGAACTAGTAAGTGATGCTGTTATTAAATCAAGAAGTGGTATTAAAGACCCTAATAAACCAATTGCATCCTTCTTATTCTTAGGACCAACTGGTGTAGGTAAAACAGAAGTCGCAAGAACTCTTGCTTATGAATTGTTTGATGATGAACGCCACATGATTAGAATTGATATGAGTGAATATATGGAAAAATTCTCAGTTTCAAGACTAATTGGATCTCCTCCAGGATACGTAGGATATGAAGAAGGTGGACAATTAACAGAAGCAGTAAGACGTAATCCATATAGTATCGTCTTATTCGATGAAGTAGAAAAAGCCCATCCAGAAGTATTAAATTTATTACTACAAATTCTAGATGATGGTCGTGTAACAGATTCAAATGGTCGAACAGTAGACTTCAAAAATACCATTATCATCATGACTTCTAACTTAGGAAGTGAACATATCTTAAATGGCAATACAGACCAAGTAATGAAAGACGTCAGAGAACATTTCCGTCCAGAATTTATTAACCGTATCGATGAAATCATAGTCTTCAACCCATTAACAAAAGATGCCATTGGTCATATCTTAGATAAAATCATTCATCAAATTGAAGATAGATTAAAAGATGTTAACATAAAAATCAATTTGACTGATAAAGCTAGACAACAATTAATGGATGATGGATATGATATTAACTATGGTGCAAGACCGCTAAAACGTTTAGTATCTAGAACCATTGAAACAATGTTATCTAAGTTAATAATTGGAGGACAAATTAAACCAAACGATACAGTAACAATTGATTTTCAAGATGAAAATTATCAAGTAACTAATATTGAGAGTAAGGAATAACCTTACTCTTTTTATTTTGTATCAATTTACTTTCTCTTTTTCTTTTGCTATAATGAAAATAGAAATGAGGGTAAGGTATGGATAAGAAAATAAATGGTTTACAAGTAAGTAGTATTTTATATGAAGAATTAAGAAACTATTTAGTAAAAAGAGAGAAAAAAGTCAGTGTAGTAGATGTATCCGTAGGAAATGATTTTGGTGGGCAGATGTATGCCAAAATGAAAAAGAAAAAAATCCAGAAAGAAACAGGAATTGATTTTCAAAGTGTACACTTTGATAATCCTAGTTTAGAAGAGTTAGAAGACTATATAAAATCATTAAGCGAGAATCCATCTATTACAGGTATTATGATACAACTTCCATTATCAGAAGACTTAAGATCATATGAAAGAAGAATATTAGATACCATATCTCCACAAAAAGATATTGATGGCCTAACTACAACATCCATAGGAAGGCTAACTCTAAATGAAGATACGTTAATTCCTTGTACTCCCCATGGAATAGAAACTTTATTAAAAGCCTATGAAATTCCTTTAACAGGTAAAAAAGTAGCTATCATCAACCGTTCTAATATTGTAGGAAAACCTCTAGCTCACTTAATGTTACAAAACCATGCAACTCCAATTATATGTCATTCTAAAACAACAGATTTACCAAGTATCACAAGACAGTGTGATATTGTAGTAGCAGCACTAAATAAACAAGAATATATTACAGGAGACTTTATTAAAGAAGGAGCTATTGTAATTGATGTAGGTGTCCATAAAAATCAAGATGGAAAAACAGTCGGCGATGTAGATTTTGAAGATGTCTATCCCAAAGCATCTCTTATCACTCCACCAACTGGAGCAGTAGGACCAATGACAATATGTATGTTAGCCTATAATTCTGCCAAAAGTGTTTATGGAGAAGAAATAGACCAAGTATTAGAATCAGGAATAGAAAAAGCAAAAACACTTGTAAAGAAAAATAAATAAAATAATAGAAAAGGAATTCTAAACATAGAATTTCTTTTTTTTATGATATAATAAATCAAAGAGGTGAAGATATGAAAACAGTAATAAGAGGATTTTTAACTACACTATTAATTGTAATATTTACGATTTTAGCAACAACAATATATGTAGACAAAACTATTAATGAAGACGTATTAGGAACATATTTAAAAGATTCTATTAGTAGTCAACTCACTGATAATATAGAAGAACAATATCCCGAATTAACAGGAGAAGAATATGAGCAATTAGAAGAAAAAATCAAAAACAATGAATCTCTAAACTCCTTTATTGAAAAATATAAAGATCAAATTATGAATGATATGACAGGTGAAGATGTCAATCCAGAAGATGTAGATTTAAAAGAAGATATCAAACAACTATTATTAGAAAATAAAGAATATGTAGAACAAGCAACAGGAGTAGAAATATCTGATGAAGAATATGAAGCTGCAATCGATGAAGCATTCGATAGAGAAGACCCTAACATTGTTTATAGTCAAATAATAAAAGATACGAAACAAACGTTATCAGAAGATGACAAAAACATAATAAAGGGTTATCAATTTATTACTTCAAATCAATTTATTATGATTTTATCCATTGCAGCAGTAGTAGTAACTTTATTAATTGCTTTATTAAAGAAACCATACTATAAATGGATTGTTAATCTAGGAATTGCTGGATTTGTATCAGGAATACTAATATCTATTATTGGTGTAGGAATAACACTAATGATTAATATGATTATCAATACAAATGAGATAACATTTAGTATATCATCTGTACCAATGTTAATTACAGCGGCTATAATGATAGTAATTAGTATAATCTTATTCATATTAAATGCAGTATTAGATAATCATAAGGAGAAGAAAAATGCAATTTCCTAAGTTCTTACAAGAAAAAGATACCATAGGAATCACAGCTCCTTCTTGCGGAGTAGGAGACGATTTAGTATCTTTTGATAAATCATTAGATAACTTAAAAAAAGATTATAAAGTAATAGAAACAAAAAGTGTAAGAAATAAAGAATATGTATCAGCACCGGCAAAAGAAAGAGCCAAGGAACTTGACCAATTAATAATAGATAAAGAGGTGTCTATGATTATCTGTGCAAGTGGCGGAGATTTTTTATTAGATATGTTACCTTATGTAAACTGGAATCATATAAAAGAAAATCCTAAATGGGTGATGGGATACTCAGATCCAACAACTCTTTTATTTACTATAACAACAAAACTTGATATCGCAACAATTTATGGTTGCAATGCAGGAAGCTTTGATCAAACAATCTTACATAAATCTCTACAAAACAATTTAGAAATATTAAAAGGAAATATTATAAAACAAGAAAGTTATCCCTATTATCAAAAGGAAAGAATAGAAGGTATGGATGGTTATCATTTAACAGAAAAAGTATATTGGGTAACTCCAAATGGAAAAGTAGATGTAAAAGGAAGATTAATTGGAGGCTGTCTAGATAGTTTAAAAGATATTTTGGGAACTCCATTTGATTATACCCAGGAATTTATAAAGAAATATCAAAAGGATGGAATAATATGGTACTTTGATATTTTTTCTAAAAGTGCAGAAGAAGTGTATATTACACTATTTCAAATGCAACAAGCAGGTTGGTTTCAACATACCAAAGGTATCATAGTAGGAAGAGTATGTTTTCCCCAAGGATTTTATCCGGATTTTTCCTATGAACAAGCTTTTCAAAAGCTGTTTCCCAACTTGCCAATTATCTTAAATGCTGACATAGGACACGTACCACCAAAAATGACACTAATCAACGGAAGTCTTGCTCACATTACTTGTGAAAATGGAAAAGGTGCAATTGAACAGAAATTATGATATAATAAGAAAGAAAAAAGAAAAGAGGAGTAGTTTATGTCCGAAGAAGAATTAGAAAAAACAGGAATTCTAAAGGACCTACTATCAAAAGAAGACGAAGAAGAAATGACCATCAATGAAATGATAGAAGAATTCCTAGAACAATTAGACTACTTAGATATTGACGCAAAAAAGAAATTGAAATTAAAATCTTTAGCCAAACAAATACAAGAAGAACAAGATGAACAAGCAAAAGAGTTTCTATTTAATGAATTAAAAAAGATAGCTAATGAAAAATAGCTATCTTTTTATAATGCTTCAATCATTTCTTTTACTAATTGACTAGATTTGTATGCTGCAATAACTTCAAAATCTTCATTCCCATCAGAAAAATCAGAGATAGTACGTAAAGATAAAAATGGTACTTGATTTAATTTACAAATATGTCCAATAGAAGCACTTTCCATATCGACGGCATAAGCTCCTGTTGCTTGATAAATTTTATCTCTCATGTTCGCATCTGTTACAAAGCAATCACCACTAGCGATAGGGGCAATATAATAATTATCTACTTCTAATTTCTTTAAAGCATCTTCTGCAATATGAATTAATTTAGTAGAAGCATGTACTTTTCCAAGCTCAGGGACACTATATTCCATAACCCTAGTAGGTTGAAAATCATGATAAGTAACATAACTACTTAAAACAACATCCATAATTTTTACCTTACTAAGTAAACTGCCTGCACATCCTGAATTAATAACCAAATCAATATGATAATGATCAATTAAATATTGTGTCATAGCCCCGCTATTTACTTTTCCAATACCAGAACGACAAACAAAGAGATGTTTGCCTTCAAAAATACCTGTATAAATATCCCAAATATGACTATCATCTTTTACTAAGTGAAAGACTTCAATAAATTTTTCTACTTCTTCATCAAAAGCTCCAATAATACCAATATTCATAAAAATACCTCCAAAGTGTCAATAACATGTCTAGTATATCATAGATTTAGTTAGACCACTTCAAAAAAATGTCAAAAAATGATATAATGATTAGCCATAAAGGAGGAGTAATATGAAGCTTTTTGATCAATTTTGTACATATTTAAGTGATCTAACAACAATTGATAAAACATACATATCACTAATTTTATCTACTACCATTGTATTAGTATTCTTTTCATTAATGAAAAAAATAGGAAGAAGAACAATTAAAAAGAAAATAGAAGGAAGAAAAGAATATTTCTTAAATCAGGCTTTACAAATTATCTTTAGTGTATTAGAAGTAATTTTCCTTCTATATATTTGGAGTGAGTATATACAAAATTTAATGACACTAATCAGTGTAACTTCAGCAGCAATGACTATCGCCTTAAGAGAATTAATATTAAACTTTTTCTGTGGTGTATATATTAAAATGAAAAAACCATTCCAAGTAGAAGACAGAATTGAAGTAAAAGGAATCCGTGGAGATGTTATGAATATTACATCGCTAAACTTTGAAGTACTAGAAATCTCTACCAAAGACGAACATGGTCAATCAACAGGAGTAATTGTTACTTTTCCTAACTCTATTGTTTTTTCAGAACCAGTAAGAAATTTAAATAAAGGATTTAAATATGTTTGGGATGAATTGACAGTGAAAGTACCATTAACATGCGATTTAGTAAAAAATAAACAAGCATTATATAAAATTGTAAATAATATTGAGACGATAAAAAATATTCCAAAGAAAATGAAAGCTCAAATTAATGATATTAATACAACAAATAGAGTATACTTTAATAAATATGATCCTACTATTTATACAAAAATAATAGATGATCATATTGAGTTAACCATTAGATATTTAATGCACCCTAAAAAAGGTCGTTTTGTAGAAAGTGTTATTTGGAATAAAATATTAGAAGAGTATAAAGCAGGAAATATTAATTTATATACAGGAGCAACAGAAACAGAAGAAGAAAGCTAATTACTAGCTTTCTTTTTCTTTGAATATTTTTCGATTATTGATTAGACGTTCATCATTAGGTAAATAAGTTAATGCAATGTCTACAAAATAGACTGCTTGAGAATATCTACCTAAATAATAAGCACTAATAGATAGTAAATCATAAATCGTACTATCCCAACTAAAAGGTTCATTAATGTAAGTCTGCTCATGATTCTTGATTTCTAATGCACGAAAACATAAATCTTCAACTGCTTCATAATTTTCTAATTCATATTCCATCAATGCTTTTTCTACAAAAGCATCTCGTAAGTGAGGCGCTTCTTTTATAGCTAAATCATACCAGCATCTAGCTTCATCATATTGTTTTAATCTTTTATAGCAACGACCAATAAATCTCATAGAAGCCGCTCGCTCATCCTTCCAAACTGCACTAGGTAATAATAAATGCTTTTTCAACGTTTCAATAGCCTTATCCCACATTTCATAATACATATATTCTCTACCTAAATAATGCATATTTCGATCATCATCAGGATCTTCTAAAACAGATAACTCTAATAAAGGCAAATAACTACTTCTAGATTTTTCAAGATCTGGATAATGTCGCAAAATAACTTCTGGACAAAGAGCCACATTTTCCACTCCATCATAAGATAAAACTTCATGAACAGGGTGAGTCCATGTATAGCCAACTCTAGCATGAACTTGATTTAAATAAAAACTAACAATAGGATTATTATCCTTATCTAAACTCCAATAATAAGTATATTGACATCGAGTCGTATCACTTTTCCAACAGGCTTCTATCTTATCGCGCCATCCTGGATCAAAAACCTCATCCAAGTCTGTACAAACACAAATGTCGCAATCCATAGGAACGAGTTTTAATGATTCATTTCTAGCAACATCAAACCTCCAAGGTTCAATCTTTTTTTCAACAACAGTAACACCTAACTCTTGGAGTAGGGAAACAGTCTGATCTGTAGAACCAGTATCTAGTACATAGATTTCATCTGCTTCTTTCATGGAAGATACCCATCGAGAAACAAACTTTTCTTCATTTTTGCTAATTGCATAAACACAAACTTTCATATCTTCATCCTTTCTTTTAATCATATGTAAAATAAGTAAAAAAGATGAACAAAGAAAAAGCCTTTCCACAGAAAGACTTTTTTCTGGAAAAAACTATGGTCCAGTAGGTCCGGTAGGACCAGTTGCACCACTTGCCCCAGTAGGACCGGTAGGTCCAGTAACACTAGGACCGATAGCGCCAGTAGGTCCAGTTGCACCACTTGCCCCAGTAGGACCAGTAGGTCCAGTAACACTAGGACCGGTAGCGCCAGTAGGACCAGTTGCACCACTTGCACCCGTAGGTCCGGTAGGACCAGTAACACTAGGACCAGTTGCTCCGGTTGGACCAGTTGCACCACTTGCCCCAGTAGGACCGGTAGGTCCAGTAACACTAGACCCAGTCGCACCTGTAGGACCGGTTACTCCCGTTGCACCAGCAGAACCAGTTGCTCCTGTAGGTCCTTGTGGAAGTGTTAAGTTAAGCACGAAGTTAGGACTAACACCGGTAATACTAGCAGCCGCAGTACCTCCAGGAGTGCCAGTTGACACAGTACCAATTGTTAAATTAGGAGAAGCACCTGTTGCTCCTGTTGCACCAGTCGCTCCACTTGCACCAGTCGCCCCGGTTGCCCCAGTAGGACCAGTAGGCCCAGTGGCACCAGTTGGTCCGGGGATAATAGAAGTAGCAGCCCAACTAGCATTAGCGGCATTCCACATGTATACAGAATTGCCTACAACATAAGAGTCTCCAGGATTTCCAGTAGGATGTGCTGCAATAAAAGATGCAAAATCAGGATAATATCCTAAAGTGGTAAGTCCACTTCCTGCAGGACCGGTAGGCCCTGTTGGCCCAGTCGAACCAGTCGCTCCCGTAGGCCCAGTAATCCCACCAGTCGCCCCAGTAGGTCCAGTTGGACATAAACAGAAAATTACTTTTGGACGAGGTCTTTCGTGACAATCAGGATTAGGATTACAATCATCATTAAAATTCCAATTTGGTAACATAGATTCCTCCTTTCATTTATAAGATATGTATCTCATCTCAAAAAAGAAATAATAATTTACCTAAACACATAGAATGAAATGAGGTGAAGTATGAAAAACTATACAGTTCAAAGAGGAGATACACTCTACGGAATCAGCAAACAATTTGGGATATCCGTAGAACAAATAAGAGAAGCAAATAACTTACCCAATAACACAATTCAAGTGGGACAGCAATTAAAAATACCAGTAGAATCTCCATCTACATCAACAACTTATACAGTCAAAAAAGGAGACACACTATATAAGATTGCAATGGCCTATAATACGACTGTAGATGAATTAACCAAATTAAATAATCTAACAACAACCACACTTCAAATAGGACAACAACTAAAAATCCCAACTGAAAATGATTCCATTACATATACTGTAAAAAAAGGGGACAATTTATATAATATTGCCAATACTTATAACACGACAGTAGAAGAAATAAAACAATTAAATGGTTTAACATCCAATTTATTATCAATTGGTCAAATATTAAAAATTCCGACAAATAAAATAGAGATAAACTATAAAGAGTATGAAGTACAACCTAATGACAATTTATATAAAATTGCTCAGATGTTTAATACAACAGTAGAAACTATTGTAAAGGAAAACAATTTATCGTCTACAATTCTATCCGTAGGACAAATATTAAAAATTCCAAATCAAGAAGAATCTTTTACTGGAAAAGAATGTTATGGAGAAGGATATGTAGAACCACAATATGAAACTTATACCGTAAAAAGAGGGGACAATTTATATGACATAGCAAGACGGTATAATACAACAGTTCTAAACTTAATGGAATTAAATAATTTAACAACAACCAATCTTCAAATTGGTCAAGTATTGAAAGTGAGGGAACTATAATGAATTTTATAAATTTTGAAGAATTTCAAAAAACAGATTCCTATGAGAAATTTAAAGAAGAAAATCCATCTACTGGAACCTTAAAAGTAGAGGTGTTTACTGCTTACCAAGCAATCCCTATCCCAGACACTAGAATCCTAGTAACAAAAGATATTGATGATAAAACAGTATTGTTTTTTTCAGGAGTAACAGACTCCAGTGGAATGATTTCTAACATTGTGTTACCATCTCCAATGGAAGATAAAGATTTTGAACCAGGAGATGTTCCAGCATTTACTACTTATGATGTAGTTGCAATTCATGAGGGGTATGAGAGAATAAAAAAATATGATGTTTCTATTTTTGGAGATACCGGAGTAATTCAATATATAAAAATGATTCCAGATACCTTTGAGAAAGGAACGATGTCAAGTGGCAGTTAAAACTCCTATCATACCAACAGAAATTGTCGTTCACTTAGCAGCTCCGGATCAAGCAGCAAAAAACGTAACAGTTTCATTTCCAGAATATATAAAGAATGTAGCATCTAACGAAATTTATCCATCGTGGCCAGAAGATGCTATTAAAGCTAATATTTTAGCTCAAATATCTTTTGCTTTAAATAGAATATATAATGAATGGTATCCATCACAAGGATATAATTTTGATATTACCAATTCACCATCTTATGATCAAACATTTAAAGAAGACTCTCAATTTTTTGAAAATGTTTCTCATATTGTAGATGATATTTTCAACAATTATATTGTAAAGGGAGATCAAGTTCAGCCTCTATTTGCCGCTTATTGTGATGGTATCAATACTACTTGCGACGGACTATCTCAATGGGGAAGTGTAGATTTAGCCAAACAAGGATTCGACCCGCTAGAAATACTAAAAAACTATTATGGCAATGATATTAAAATCATTTACAATGCCCCAGTAGAAGAGAATATCCCATCATATCCAGGATTTCCTTTTCGATTAGGATCAGCCGGTAATTATATAAGACAATTAAAAATTCAATTGAACAGAATCAGCAATAATTATCCAGCAATCCCCAAAATAGAAGAAGAAAATATTTTCTTCACGACAGATTTAGAAGATAGTGTAAGAAAATTTCAAGAAACATTTGATTTACCAATTACCGGAGAAGTAGATAAATCAACATGGTACGAAGTAAAATACGTTTATAATGCTGTAAAACAAATTGCCGATTTAGCAAGTGAAGGAATTAATATCAATGAAATCACTTTTCCTTATGGAGAAACTCTCCAAGAAAAGGATACAGGTCCATATATAAGAGCTTTAAATTATTTGCTGAATTTTTTATCATACTTTAATACCAATATTCCTAGTTTGAATTTACAAGGAGAAACCTTTACAGAAAACACCAAAGAAATGGTAATTGCTTTTCAAACAATCAAAGACCTACCCGCAACTGGAATAGTAGATAAAACAACTTGGAACGCCTTAGTAGAAACATATAATGATACTCGTAACATGATTCCAGAAGAATACCTTTATTATGAAGATAAAATATATCCAGGAATCTTCTTATCCAAAGGAATGGAAGGAGACGATATTGAAAATCTTCAAAACTTTTTATATCAAATCTGTGAAAAGACCCACCAAATACCGGGTGTAAAAGTAAATTCTATATTTGATGATTTAACAGAAGAATCTATTAAAGCTATTCAAAAACGCTATAATTTACCAGAAAATGGAGTAGTAGGACCATCTACTTGGCAAAAAATAATTTCCTGGGTAGAAAGTTTAGAATAAAATAGTATTAAATATAATAAAACCATGTTATAATAAGGGTGTGTAGTAGAGAGAAAAGGAAATGGGTATGCAACAGATAAAAAAAATATATTTAATAGAAAAATTATTAAAAAGAAAAAAAGAGGTACCTATCATAGAATTAAAAATTACTGACTATAATAATTCTAATTTTTATCTATCTTTACTGTATAGCCAGTCTATTAAAAAGTTTAAAGTATTATATGTTCCATTAGACGTTGTAGAAGATACAAAAATAGAAGAATACTTTTGCTACCAATTCATAGGAGTAAAAAGTACTACTTATTTAATAGAACAAATAAAAAAAGAATTACCAAAATATAAAGAATCATCTACAAGAGATAAAAGAAATAAATATATGACAAATTATGAAATAGAAATTGATATTCATGATAAAAAAGAAGAATATGATTTTTATGCTACGAGATATTTACCCAAAGAATTTAATTTCTTTTTTGAAACTATTGTAATGTTGTTTGAACATGCCCCAAATATCATGAGTGAACTAGCAACAGAAATTTTATCAATATTAATGAATACAAATGAAGTAATTGAGTATCAAGCAAGTATTAATTGTGATTTATGGAAAGCAGATTTAGAAAAATATTTTCCATCTACTAGAGATGAGTCTAATTATCTAGAAGGAAAAATAGAATTTTTGGAATATGTAAATGGAAAATATTATGCCATTATTGATGAACATTTATTAGTAATAGAATATAATAGAAATCAAAAAATACTAAATATTTATTGTGATGATAAAAAGTTAGTATATAGTACCTATACTTATCAAGTATTAAAAGCTATACAAAATAATATGGAAAAACGGTTTTATAAAATAAAAGTAACAGATAAAAAAGACACTTATAATTATTTATGTTTAGGAATTGATAAAAAGAAATTAAAGGTTATTAAAGGAAATAAATTAAAAACATTAGCCTTAAGAAGACTTAATATGAATGATATTACAATATTAGAAGATGATGAGGATAAATTAAAGGAAGAATTAGAAGAAGTCATGGTAGCATGATTTCTTTTTTTAAAAAAACATTAGCACTCGTACTTGACAACTGCTAATTAAGGTGTTATAAATTAATTGTACATAAAGGAGATGTTAAAATGAAGAAAAAAGCATTTAAATCAGAATCCAAGAGATTATTAGATTTGATGATTAATTCTATTTATACAAATAAAGATATATTTTTAAGGGAGTTAATTTCTAATGCTAGTGATGCGATAGATAAATTATATTATCGTTCTCTAACTGATAAAAAAGTAAAAGTCAAAAAAGATAAGTTAGAAATTAATATTGCCTATGACAAAGACAACCGTACCTTGACCATTGAAGATAATGGTATTGGTATGACAGAAGAAGAACTTGATAAAAATTTAGGTACCATTGCTCAAAGTGGTTCTTTAAAATTTAAAGAAGATATGACAAACCAAGATAAAGTAGACATTATTGGACAATTTGGTGTAGGATTTTATTCGGCATTCATGGTAAGTGATTGTATTGAAGTAGAAACAAAATCAGTAGATAGTGATAAAGGTTATAAATGGATTTCTACTGGTGCTGAAGGTTATAGCATTGAAGAATGTGATAAAAAAGATAATGGTACAAAGATTTCTCTTCATATAAAACCAGATACAGATGATGAAAATTATTCAGACTATCTTGAAGAATATAAATTAAAAGAATTAATAAAGAAATACTCAGACTATATTCGTTATCCAATTAAAATGGAAGTAACTAATCATGTTTTAAAAGATGAAGAAAAACATGAATATGAAGACAAAAAAGAAATAGAAACAATCAATAGTATGGTTCCTTTATGGAAGAAGAAAGCTAAAGATGTAACAGAAGAAGATTACAATAACTTCTATATGGATAAATTTAATGACTTTGATAAACCATTAAAAGTAATTCAAACTTCAGTAGAAGGAATGTGCTCATATCAAGGATTATTATTTATTCCATCTCATGCTCCATATGATTACTATACAAAAGATTATGAAAAAGGATTAAGCCTATACGCTAGTGGCGTTCTAATTATGGAAAAATGTGCAGATCTTTTACCAGACTACTTTAGCTTTGTAAAAGGTGTTGTAGATACTGAAGATTTATCTTTAAATATTTCAAGAGAGATTTTACAAAAATCTAAAAGCCTTGGACTAATTGCCAAAAACATTGAATCTAAGATTAGAAAAGAACTAGAAGCAATGTTAAAAGATGATTGTGAAAAATATGAAGAATTCTTTAAAACATTTGGTGTTCAATTAAAATATGGTATTTATAATAACTATGGACAAGACAAAGATAAATTACAAGATTTAATTATGTTCCATTCATCTAAAAAAGACAAATTAATTACTTTAAAAGAATACGTAGAAAACATGCCTGAAGGACAAGAAAAAATTTATTATGCATCAGGAGCTTCTATTTCTAAAATTGATTCTCTTCCACAAGTAGAACAAGTAAAAGAAAAAGATTATGATATCTTATATTTAACAGATTATGTAGATGAATTTGCAATCACTGCTATCCAAGAATATGAAGGTAAGAAATTTGCTAATGTAGAAAATGGAGACTTGGATCTAGAAACAGACGAAGAAAAAGAAGAGACAAAGAAAGTAAATGAAGAAAATGAAGACTTACTAAAAGACATGAAAGAAGAAATTAAAGATGTAAAAGAAGTAAGATTCACAAACAAACTAAAAACACACCCAGTTTGCTTAACTAGTGAAGGTGATGTTTCTATTGAAATGCAAAAAGTATTTGACGCTATGCCAAATGATATGGGAATTAAAGCTCAAACAGTACTAGAAATCAATGAAAAACATCCAATTGCTAAAAAAATAAAAGACTTATATAAGAAAGACAAAGAAGAATTTAAAAAATATACAAAAATTCTTTACAGTGAAGCAAGAATTATTGCTGGACTTCCAATCGACAATCCAACAGAAATATCTAATTTAATCTGTGAAGTAATTTCTAAATAATATAAAGAAGGACTAAAAATTTAGTCTTTCTTTTTTTATATATTAAAAGTTATGGTACAATAAAAGAAAATAGAGAGGAGTAACGAGAATGGAAGAAAAGAAAAAATCAAATAAAGGGTTAATAGTATTTGTAATAATATTAATTATTATTATAATAGGGTTAGTTGGATATATTGCTGTAGATAAAGGAATTATAAAACTAACAGCGGAAGAAGTAGAAGAAAAAAATAATAAATCTGAAGCAAAAGAAGAAAAAGAGAAACCTACAGAAGAAGAGGAAACTTCAGAGGTATCAGAAGCAGATGCTATAAAATGCTATACAGATGGAACATATTACTATTTAATGTTATATCCAGAACAAGAAATTAAAACAACAGGAGCTAATGGAGACTATACTTCTCCAGTACGTACCTTTTATTTATATGTAAATTATGGTTATGGAGCAGATTATCTAACAGGAACCTATGAAATTAATGAAAATCAAATAACACTAAGATTCCCGCAATCTAGTAATCAGATTCCATTAACCAATATATTAAATATGGCATTACAGGGTGGACAAATAGAATTACAAACAGAAAATGAAACATCATATTATATTACATTACCATATACAGAAAATAGTATTACTTATGCTAATTTAACATTAACATTACAATAAAAAGGTATAGAAAAGATAAACAAGAAATGTTATACTTATAGTAGTAGAATAGAGAGGGAGAAGAAATGAAATTAGATGGAAAAGTAGCCATTGTAACTGGCGGTGCCATGGGTAATGGTTTAGGAATTGTAAAAGTATTTTTAAAATATGGGGCAGATGTTATTATTATAGATAACTCACCAAAATTACAACAGACTCTTCAAGAATTACAAAATCCAAAAGTAATGGGATATAATGGAGATATTAGAGATAAAAATATGTTAGTGGCAATAGTAAATGATGTCATTGCCAAAAAAGGAAAAATTGATATTTTAGTTAATAATGCTGGAATTGCCAAACTACAACCATTTACACAAATGACAGATGAAGTAAGAGATAGTCATTTTGATATTAATATCAAAGGTACATGGAATATGACTCAAGCTGTAGTACCATATATGATAAAGAATAACTATGGAAAAATTGTAAACTTATCTAGTGTAACAGGTCCAATGGTTGCAGACACAGGTGAAGTTGCTTATGCTACAACCAAAGCTGCAATATTAGGTTTTACAAAAGGCCTTGCAATGGAACTAGTAAAAAATCATATTAATGTAAATGCTATTATGCCAGGGTATATTATGACTCCAATGGTAGATGGAATTGCTAAAGATTCTAATGCTAGTAATCCTCAAAGTGTTATTAATGGAATTGCAGCTGGTATTCCAATGGGACGTTTAGGAACAATAGAAGAACTAGGAGAATTAGCAGCCTTCTTAGCAAGTGATGAATCCGCTTATATTACAGGCCAAGGAATTGTAATCGATGGAGCATCAACACTTCCAGAAACGAAAAGCGTAGGAGTATAAAGACACAAGATGTGTCTTTTTTTTGACTCAACGGATAGTTTGTTGTAAAAAAGAAAGTAAAAAGATATAATGATGCCAAGTAGGTGATAATATGGACTGTAAAAAGACAGGAGAACTAATAAAAAAATTACGAATAGAAAAAAAGATGACGCAAAAAGACTTGGCAGAAAAGTTGAATATAACCGATAGAGCAATATCAAAGTGGGAAAGAGGTCTAGGAGCCCCAGATATATCTTTACTAAAAGAAATAAGTGAAATACTAGGTGTTTCTATTAATGAAATTTTAGTAGGTGAAAGAATAAAAGAAAATATGGATAATATGACATGTGAAAGTATAAACTTAAATAAAGAGAAAACACCAAAACAAAAAATAGGATTAACAATAATAGCAAGTCTATTAATACTAACAACTTTTCTTATAAACTATTCTTTCATTACACTTAACTTAAGATTAGATTACATCTGTATTATCTATGCATTTCTTTTTCTTTCTCTAATAATTTATTTGAAAACAAGTAATAATCAAACCTTAAAAAAGAAATTCGTGTTACTATTTACCATTTTTTATATAACAAGTATCGTTACCTATATTTTCTATACAGGTATTATGTATCAACAAAATAATTTAATTGATATAAGAAACGGGATAGAAATCGTTCCATTTCTACCAATCATAAATAAAATAAGTATGACATTAAATGGAACACAGACAATTTGGAGTTTATTTGATTATGTCATTGTAGATTTTTGTATGCTAATACCTTGTTCTTTATGCATTCCATATTTATATCAAAAACACTTTTCATTAAAAAAATATTTTCTAATAATGTTAATACTAATTATAGGAAAAGAAATAATACAATTAATTACTAATCAAGGTGTATTTGATATCAATGATATAATATTAAATTTTTTAGGTGTAGTTGTTTCATATTATTTCTTTAAAAAATTAAAGTTATTTTATATAATAAGTAAAAGGTGATTATATGAGTAAAATAACAATACCAAAATATACAGTGGGAGAAGAAATTATCAATTCAATATCTCATGGACTAGGGGTATTACTAGGAATTACAGCCTTAGTATTAACAGTTGTATTTTCCGTAAAAAATCATAATACGATAGGAGTAGTTTCTTCTTGTATATATGGATCTACAATGATTATCATGTATTTAATTAGTTGCCTATATCATGCCCTAAGTCCCAAGTTAAAAGCAAAAAAAGTATTTCGAGTTTTAGATCACTGTGATATCTATTTGTTTATTGCAGGCTGCTATACACCATATTGTTTAAGTTTAATAGGTGGAACAACAGGATGGGTTATTTTTGGAATTATATGGGCATCTGCCATTGTTGGGGTTTTATTAAATGCGATTAATTTAGAAAAATTTCAAGTCCCATCAACAATTATGTATCTAATCATGGGCTGGATGATTATCTTTTCTTATGATAGTATCTCATCACTTTTACCTAAACCTGGACTAATATTATTAGTATTAGGTGGAGTAGCATATACAATAGGAGCAGTATTATACGGAATCGGCTCTAAAAAGCGATATTTTCACTCAATATTCCACTTTTTCGTATTATTAGGATCAACACTTCAATTCTTTAGTATTTTACTTTATACAATTTAAGAGAAAACAACACGTTTTCTCTTTTTTTTCACAAAATAATGGTATAATACAAGTATAGATAGGAGGAATATCGTGGCCTATATTGAATTTAAAAACGTAAACAAATTCTATGGGGAAAAAGAGTCATTAGTAAAAGCACTAAACGATACATCTTTTTCCATCGAAAAAGGGGAATTAGTAGTTATACTAGGGCCAT
>ENA-ORPF01000621-ORPF01000621.1-human-gut-metagenome-genome-assembly--contig:-NODE-621-length-35042-cov-6.610541_pt1 | contig 35042 bp, 23 predicted proteins | sample MGYA00242140_ERZ509070 | MGnify/ENA primary metagenome ERZ509070 (study PRJEB26280, sample SAMEA2338713) | human gut metagenome | biome: human gut; feature: human-associated habitat; material: faeces... | reverse complement strand
CCCTCCATCGTAACAAGGCTGATGAGGCTTATCTGGTAGGCGAAGGCAAAAGCCCCACTGACGCTTATCTTGATATTGAAGGCATTTTGCAAATCGCCAAAGAGCATGATGTAGATGCCATCCACCCTGGTTATGGCTTCTTATCCGAAAACAGCAGACTTGCTAAACGCTGTAAGGAAGAAGGTTTGATTTTCATTGGACCTCGTCTGGAGCATTTAGTAATGTTCGGCGACAAAATCAACGCCCGCAAACAAGCACAACTTGCCGAAATCCCTATGATTCCCGGCAGTGAGGGTACTGTAAGCAGTGTCCAGGAGGTTCTGGACTTTGGTGAAAAGTATGGTTACCCCATTATCATCAAGGCTGTAAACGGCGGCGGTGGCCGCGGTATGCGCGTAGTAAAAAATGCTGAAGAAGCTGCTACCAGCTATGATTTAGCTAAATCTGAAGCCAAAAAGGCCTTTGGCAGTGATGAAATATATATTGAAAAATATCTGGAGAATCCTAAGCACATCGAGGTTCAAATCCTTGGTGATACCCATGGTAACCTAGTACACCTCTATGAGCGTGATTGCTCCGTACAACGACGCCACCAAAAGCTGGTAGAAATCGCTCCTGCCTTCTCCCTGCCTACAGAGCAGCGCGAAGCTATTTGTGCCGCTGCAGTAAAGCTGATGAAGAACGTAAACTACGTCAGTGCAGGTACTGTAGAGTTCTTGGCAACTCCTAACGGCAAATTCTACTTTATCGAAGTTAACCCCCGCATTCAGGTAGAGCATACAGTCACCGAGCAAATCACCAGCATTGATATTGTACAGGCACAAATCAAGATTGCAGAAGGCTACGAGCTCCACGGCGAAGAAATAGCAATTCCTGAACAAAAGGATATTCATATCTACGGTCATGCAATTCAATGTCGTATTACCACCGAAGACCCTTCTAATAACTTTATGCCTGACACCGGCAAGCTCATTACCTACCGCAGCGGCGGCGGCTTTGGCATCCGTCTTGACGGCGGCAATGCGTTCACTGGCTCAGTAATCACTCCCTACTATGATTCGCTGCTGGTTAAGGCTACCACCTATGGTCTTACTCACCAAATTGCTATTACCAAAATGCTGCGCTGCTTAAAAGAATTCCGTATCCGCGGCGTAAAAACCAACATCCAGTTTCTGGAAAATGTTTTGAAAAATCCTCACTTTGTCAAAGGTGATTATTCTACTAACTTTGTAGATACTACTCCTGAGCTCTTTGTGTTCCATAAGCCCCTGGACCGTGGCAACAAGCTGTTAAACTACATTGCAGACATTACTGTTAATGGCTACTCCAATGTAGGCGTACAGCCTAAACCGGACTTTGCTCCCTTAAATATACCCAAACATTACAACGGCTTTATGTCCTTAGGTGCGAAGCATGTCTTGGATACCCGCGGACCTGAAGGCCTGACTGATTGGGTACTGGCACAGCAGGAGGTTCTGATTACAGATACTACCTTCCGTGATGCTCATCAATCCCTGTTCGCAACCCGTCTCCGCACTGCTGATATGCTGAGAGTTATGCGTGACACTGCAGGCAAGCTGCCCGGTCTCTTCTCCTTTGAATGCTGGGGCGGTGCAACCTTCGACGTAGCTTATCGCTTCCTTGATGAAAGCCCATGGCAGCGTTTAAGCCAATTCCGTGAAGCAGCTCCTAACATTCTCTTCCAAATGCTGCTCCGTGGCGCTAACGCAGTTGGCTACACCAGCTATCCTGACAATGTTGTTAAGGAATTTATCCGCCTGGCTGCTAAAAACGGCATTGACGTATTCCGCATTTTCGACAGCCTCAATGGTCTTGATAATATGCGTCTTTCTATTGATACAGTACGTGAAACAGGCAAGGTTGCAGAAGCGGCACTGTGCTACACTGGCGACATTCTTGATCCCCGTAGAGATAAATATGACCTACAATACTATGTAAATATGGCTTGCGAGCTGGAAAAGGCTGGCGCTAACATCATTGCTATTAAAGATATGGCTGGCCTCTTAAAGCCTGAAGCAGCCTTCCGTCTTGTAAACAGCCTGAAATCCTATGTAGGCGTGCCTATTCATCTGCACACCCACGAGGGCAGCGGCAACGCTATTTATACCTACGCCCGTGCTATCGACGCAGGTGTAGACATTGTAGATACTGCTATGAGTGCCATGAGCTGCGGTACCTCCCAGCCCAGCGGCAGCAGCCTGTACTATGCACTGACAGGACATCCTCGTCAGCCCCGTCTTGATGTGGATGCTATGAACGAGCTGTCCCGCTATTGGGAAACCGTTCGTCCCTACTACAAGGCTGCAGACAGAACTGAGAACTTCCCCAATCCTGAGGTATACGTACACGAAATGCCCGGTGGACAATACACAAACCTGAAGCAGCAGGCTCAAGCTCTTGGTCTCATCAGCCGTTGGGAAGAAATCAAGGATATGTATCATCGCGTATCCATGATGTTCGGCGACTTAATCAAGGTTACTCCTTCCTCCAAGATTGTAGGCGACATGGCACTCTTCATGGTACAAAACCAACTGACTGAAGAAGATGTTTACGCTAAAGGCGACGTTTTAGATTTCCCTGCTTCCGTAGTAGAATTCTTTGAAGGCCGCATTGGTACTCCTTATCAGGGCTTCCCTGAAAAGCTGCAGCAAATCGTTCTCAAGGGTCGTCAGCCTATTACGGTTCGACCTGGTGCAGCATTAGAGCCTGTTGATTTTGAAGCAGTTCGCAGCAAGCTGGCAGAAATGGGGGCTCCAACTACTGACGAAGCCGTAAGCTCCTATTGCCTCTATCCTAAAGTATTCACCGATTGGGTAGAACGCTATAATAAATTTGGTGATGTTTCTGTACTGGATACTCCTACATTCTTCTTTGGCATGAATATTGGCGAAGTTATCAAGGTAGAAATAGAGCAGGGCAAAACTCTAGTAATTAAGCTCATCCATATCTCCGAGCCCAGTGCTACCGGTATGCGCACTGTTACCTTCGAATTCAACGGCCTGCCTCGTGAAATCGAAATCAAGGACCGTAATGTCAAGGCAACTGTAGCCACCCGCAAAAAGGCTGACAAAGCCAATGCAGGTGAAATCGGTGCATCTCTTTCAGGCTCCGTTGTTAAGCTGCTGGTAGAAAAGGGTCAGGCTGTAACCAAGGGCGCGCCCCTTATTGTTACCGAAGCTATGAAAATGGAAACCACTCTTTCTGCTCCCATCAGCGGTATAGTAAGCGCTATCCATGTTAGTGCAGGCGAACGCGTTGACAACGGCGACTGTCTCCTCGAAATCACCTCCCAGATTTAATACGTTGACGAAAAATTACTAAATTGCTATAATGAACGAGGCAGCTCTGTGCTGCAATAATCGTGACTTTATTCAGAAAGGACTGTCATTGGCAGTCCTTTTCTTTTCCTTAAAACTACTCACCAAGGAGGTGTTTACATGAGTGTAGCTCTTTTTCGATATATCAGCAGCCATCTGGACGAGAAAGGATGCTTTACAGAGCCCTTTCTGCCCGATGACCCTAACCCTACTGTTCCCCGTCCCTTTGGCTCAGAGGATGCCTTCTACTATACAACGGACTTTCCTCCCAATAAGGAAGGTGCTAAAAAAACTATCAAGCTGCTGCGTGCTTATTTAAACTCCAGCACTATTGAAAACAGACAAAAGCTTTATAAGCATCTTTCTTCTATTTCCGTATCAACTATTTGCGACCCCTTTGCCGATGAATTTGGCCTGGAGGACGATGAGAAGGACGTTTTAGAATTTGCCCGTACACTTTTCTATCACGCTAACCACAGAGAGCCTCTAAAATTTGCTATCGTACTATGTAGTATTTATGGCATGGATAGAATTCAAAAGGACGAGCCCGAGCTTTGGCAGGATATTGTTACTGCTGCCCACTGCGAGGAATTTACCTTCTTCTTCTTTTTCGCCTGCCGCATCAGCGAACTTTATCCGCAGGAGGAAATTTGGCAGCTCCTGCTCTGTACTAACGGCTGGGGCAAGGTCTACGCTATCAATGAAATTGAAGATTGCACCCCAGAGCAGCAGATAATGCTTATTCAAAACTCCCTTGATATTACTGTTGAATATCCTCCTCTGTCTATTAAGCTGCTGCGTCTCAGCAAGCTTTTAAACGTACTCAGAGAGGACACTATCGCCTACGAAACCTATAAGGGTGCAGCTGCTATCCTAAGCAATCTGCTGCGTCTCATCAATGACTTTCCAGCTCCTGTTTTGGAGGAAAATTTTACTATTTCCAGCATAGATGTTAACGCTCATTTTGAAGCATTCCTAAAAAAGGCAGTCAACTATTGTGATGATCCTGACGATGTCCTTGATATTATTGGCATCAGCATTGGTTTGCGTAATACTATCAGCAACGAAAACTGGCAGCGCTTTACACCTAATCAGCTCCATAGTCTGCTGGCACAATGCGAGCATCTGATTTTCCAAAAGAATTGGTCCGAGGAAATTGACAAAAATCTAATAGTTAACGACGAAGTAAACTATAGCCTCTGCGACCTGGCCTATGAGATAGATTTAGATATCTGGGATAATCTTTTTAAATACTGGTGTCAGCATCCAAGGGAACTTAAGCTTTTCCCCTTTCTGCTGGCCTATGAGGACGATAACCGCGCCTTGACTGTTATCAGCGGCATCGAAAAAAATATCGGCCTCTATATGGAAAAGGCTGATGATATGCTTGTACCTCTGCGCTACCTGCGTTCCCATCCTGGACAAGGAGAAGGCATTGTCATCGCAGCTCTGACATCGCCCTACGATTGGCCCCGCGGCATTGCTGCAGCACTTTTGGACGAATGGGGACAGGAATACCTTACGCCACTCATTCGCGAAAAGCTATGGGAAGCCCGCAAGCTGTCCATGCATCCATTGGTAACAGCACGCATTGATGCCCTGCTCCGTGGCGAAAGCTTTAATCTGAAGGCTATGACAAACACATAGACAAAGATTACAATATAAAGCATAGTTCTGAAACCACAACTATAGAAAAACATACACAAAATATAACCATAATTAACAAGACTCGAATTTGAGAAAATGTATCGACATTAAAATACTCAAACTCGAGTCTTGTTTTTATTTATAAGGCTGGTTTTACTCCAGCATCCTTTTATTTAGCAGCTTAGCTTTGAGGAGGGTAGTCCTGCAGAGCATCAAAGCCTGTTTCGCCAGTACGAATTTTGATAACATCCTCTACATCATATGTAAATATTTTGCCATCACCATACTGGCCAGTATAAAGGACTTCCTTGGCAGTATTAACTACTGCTTCAACAGGTATAGCAGAAACAACCATTTCCAGCTTAACCTTAGGTAAAAGATGAGCGGAAATCTGAGCACCACGATAATATTCTACCTGCCCCTTTTGTAGGCCATAGCCTAATACCTTGGTTACAGTCATACCTGTAATACCCAACTTGTCTAAAGCCTCCTTCAGCGCCTCAAAACGGTTTTGCGCGGTTACAATAACTACTTTGGTTAATTTTGCAGTACCCTTAACTACAGCTTTGCTCTCATAAGCGGGAGCCTTGTACTCTGTAACAAGGCCAGCATTTGCCACACTAGGCATAAAGTCTGCATAGCTGCTTAACAGACCATGCTCCTCCATATCCAGTCCTTTTACCTCTTCATCTTCTGAAACACGCAAACCTATAAATGTATCCAAAAGCTTAAAGATAATAGTCATGACTATAAAGACATATGCCATAACGGAGACAACGCCTAAAATTTGGGTTGACAAGAAGGATGTACCGCCACCATATAAAAGACCATCTTTAGTATGAAACAAGCCGGTCATAATAGTACCAAAAGCACCGCAAACACCATGGACAGAAATTGCACCTACAGGGTCATCTATTTTTAATCTTTGGTCAAAAAACTCTACTGCTGCCACTACAAGTACGCCAGCCATGAGTCCAATCGCCAGAGCACCTGCAGTGCTTACAACATCGCAGCCAGCAGTAATAGCTACCAAACCTGCTAAAACACCATTAAGAGTCATAGAAACATCTGGCTTGCCATAACGGACCCAGGTATAAACCATAGTAGAGATTGCACCAGCACAGGCTGCCATATTAGTAGTGGTAAAGATATGTCCCATTAAGGTCAGCACATCATCGCCAGTTGCACAAACAGTTGAAGCACCGTTAAAGCCAAACCAACCAAACCACAGCAAAAACACACCAAGAGCTCCTAAAGGAATACTATGCCCTGGTATAGCATTAATACTGCCATCAGCATTGTATTTACCAATACGTGCCCCAATCATTTTTGCACCTACCAAGGAAGCAACCCCACCTACAAGATGTACTGCTGTAGAACCAGCAAAGTCATGAAAGCCCATTTGTGACAGCCAGCCACCGCCCCAAATCCAATGTCCGCTAATAGGATAAACAAATGCACTAATTATAAGAGAATAAATACAATATACTAAAAAATTTGTACGTTCAGCCATAGCTCCAGAAACTATTGTTGCGGCCGTAGCACAAAACATAGTTTGAAAAATAAAATATACTGTGCTAGGGTAGCTAGCTCCGTAATCACCGGATACAAAAAAATCAGGAGTACCTATAAAGCCACTAATATCGTGCCCAAACATTAAGCCAAAGCCAATAATCCAAAAAACTATAGAGCCAAGGCACATGTCCATAACGTTTTTCATGACTATATTGCCAGCATTTTTAGCTCTGGTAAAGCCAGTTTCTACCATAGCAAAGCCTGGCTGCATAGAAAATACCAAAAAAGCACCTATCAGAATCCATATAGTGTCAACGGACACGTATTTATCCATTTTTATGCACCTCTCTCCTATTCTGCCAAAAAAAATGAGGTACAGCCAATTATCCGGCTGCACCTCTTTGTGCATTAACTTAATTCAATTTTATTCATTTACTCCAAAAAGCAGCTCACCATATGTAGGATAGTTCAAATACTTACCTCCAGTCAGCTCCTCTGCTGCATCACATGCACTGCGCAGCTCTACCATAGCAGCCAGAACTATATCGTGATAAAATCTTGCCTTATCCTCACTTGCGGCAATGGTATCAGCTTTTTTAAGTGCTACTTTCAGATGAACAGCAGCAGTATACATTTCAGAACCAAGGCGGGACAGCTTATTAGCAAGCTCTGTCTCAAAGCCACTGACAACGCCAGCTGAGCGCTTATCAAGCACAGCCTTAGTCAGGTCAGCAGTATATTCAGAAACTGCAGGTAAAATATCCTTATAGAACATATCCAGCATAGTGGTACCTTCAAGACAGATGGTAGTACTATAATTTTCCAAAAGAATTTCTTCACGAGCCTTTAATTCAGCACTTGTAAAGATATTATGCTTAGCAAAAAGGGCTATATTTTTTTCCTTAGTCAGATACGGAATAGCATCAGGTGTAGATTTCAGATTGAGCAAACCGCGCTTTTCGGCTTCCTCCACCCAAGCATCAGTATAGCCATTGCCATTGAAGATAATGCGTTTATGAGCAAGATATGTCTCCTTGACGACAGAATAAACAGCAGTCTGCAAGTCCTCAGCCTTTTCCAGCTTAGCATAAAGCTGCTCCAGAGCATCAGACACAATAGTATTTAAAACTACGTTAGGTCCAGCAATGGAGAACATGGAGCCTAACATACGAAATTCAAATTTATTACCAGTAAAAGCAAAGGGAGATGTACGGTTTCTATCTGTATTATCCTTTACCAAGGCAGGAATAGTGTCATCACTTAGCTTAACGTAGGAAGCAGTACCAGCCTCATAATCCTTATCAGCAGCAATAGCCTCCAAAACATTGGTCAGCTCAGTGCCAAGGAATATGGATACAATAGCAGGAGGAGCTTCATTTGCGCCTAAGCGATGGTCATTACCAGCACTAGCTACAGAAATACGCAGCAGATCCTGATACTCATCTACAGCCTTGATAATTGCTGCCAAAAATACCAGGAACTGCAGATTTTCATAAGGCTTCTTTCCTGGATCAAGAAGGTTTTTACCCTCAGCAGTAGACAGAGACCAGTTATTATGCTTGCCGCTGCCATTTACTCCTTCAAATGGCTTTTCATGAAGCAGACACACTAATCCATGACGCAGAGCAACTCGCTTCATAAATTCCATCATCAGCTGATTATGGTCAGAAGCAACATTGGTAGATGTAAAAATTGGTGCCAGCTCATGCTGTGCAGGTGCAACCTCATTATGCTCTGTCTTAGCCAGCACACCTAGCTTCCAAAGCTCTTCATCCAAATCCTTCATAAAGGATAGTACTCTTTGCTTAATAATGCCAAAGTAATGATCTTCCAGTTCCTGACCGCGAGGAGATTTTGCACCGAATAAAGTACGCCCTGTATATACCAAGTCCTTACGCTTTTCCCATAGCTTTTTATCCACTAGGAAATATTCCTGTTCAGGACCAACTGTACTTATTACTCTACTGGTTTCAGTACCAAATAGCTTCAACATCTGGCAAGCAGCCTTACTTACAGCATTCATAGAGCGAAGCAGCGGTGTTTTTTTGTCTAATACGTCGCCAGTGTAAGAGCAAAAGGCAGTGGGAATGCAAAGACAGTTGTCTTTAATAAAAGCGTAGGAGGTTGGATCCCAAGCTGTATAGCCACGTGCTTCAAAGGTTGCACGCAGGCCTCCTGAAGGAAAACTAGAAGCATCTGGTTCGCCTTGAATAAGCTCTTTGCCCGAAAAATCCATAATTACACGACCTTCAGCAGTAGGAGCAATAAAGCTTTCATGCTTTTCGGCTGTAATACCTGTCATTGGCTGAAACCAGTGAGAAAAATGGGTTGCACCATTTTCCAAAGCCCAATCCTTCATAGCATTAGCAATAATATTGGCAATGCCCAAATCAAGCAGTTTTCCTTCAGCTACTGCATTTTTATAGGCCTTATAGGTAACTGTTGGCAGACGGTCTTTCATAACCGATTCATTAAACACTAAGCTGCCGAATAATTTAGGTACATCCATCATTTGTAAAACCTCCTATGTCTTTCTTAGAAGTTTATTGGGACTACTTTCCGTTATCCCCTCAAAAAAATATAAAACAAAAGGCAACAGCCAGGTCTGGATTTTCATCCAACAACCACGCTGTTGCCTACGAGGATATTATAATTTCTGAGCTGTTATTTGTAAATATGTAAACTCAAAGAAGTAAAATTAAAAATTTTCTGTTTTTTTGTAACGATTCTTCAAGGATATTTAACACAACCAAGGCAGGATAATTCTTTAACGCAGAGAACTTATAAATAGTATTATTATTCGTTGCTATAACTCATCTGACAACGAAAAGCGGAGCATCTATAATAATTCAAGAATATTAATTTTACGAGGTGATTATTTCATGGAACTGACAGCTGTTGCCCAACTACGGCGTATGGTATTAGAGCATTTATCACGCTACACCTGGAACGACGTGCTTATCGACCATGTCTATGACATATTACAGGAGGTACGCGAGGACACCCCCCGTTACCGCTGCTGTGTTTATAAGGAAAGAGCAGTGCTCAAGAATCGTATCGATATGGCTTTAGGACAGGAATGCAAGGAAAACATTATCGAAGCGTCAAAAATGACTCTTTATGGACCTGAACGTACTGACCTGCCACTCATCGACGTTCTCCCGGCAGCCTGCGACCAATGCCCTATCGACACCTATTATGTAACGGATATGTGCCGTCACTGCATTGCCCATAAATGCATGAACAACTGCCCCCGCAAGGCTATTAGCATTATTCAGGACAGAGCCTTTATTGACAAAAACAAATGTATCGAATGCGGTCGCTGCAAGCAGGTCTGCCCCTATGGTGCCATTATTGAAATCCATAGGCCCTGTGTACGTGCCTGTGCTTTGGAAGCTATCAGCATTGGTGAAAACCGCAAGGCTGTTATAGACTACGATAAATGTGTTGCCTGTGGTGCCTGCCGCAATGCCTGTCCCTTTGGAGCAATCGACGAACGCAGCAATATCGTCCGCATCATTCGTGCTATCAAAGAAAAGCGTAAAGTTATAGCTATGCTGGCTCCCTCCATCGTAGGACAATTTGGCTTTAAGGTCAGCCTTGGCCAGGTTTATGCTGCACTAAAGAAGGCTGGCTTTGCTGATGTAATCGAGGTTGGCGTTGGTGCTGATATTACCAGTGTTAAGGAAGCAGAGGAATATATTGAAAAGGTGCCAGAAAAGCAAAGCTTTATGACCAGCTCCTGCTGTCCTGCCTTTGTAAAGCTGGTTAAAACGCAAATCCCAGAAGCGGCTGACAAGGTTTCCGATACGGACTCCCCTATGGTTTCCACCGGCCGCCTGATTAAGGCTCAGGATCCATATGCTGTAACTGTCTTCATTGGTCCTTGCATCGCCAAGAAAAGCGAAGCACGCCTGTATAACGAGGCCGTAGACTATGCTATGACCTTCGAGGAGCTTCAGTGTATGCTGGAAGGCAAGGACATCATTATTGCTGAGCAGGAAGTTGCTGAATACGATAGAGATGCTTCTAAGCTTGGTCTTAGCTTCCCTCTCACTGCAGGTGTAACGGCATCTGTTAACGCAACTGTGGAAGCTATGGGAGGTAATGTTCGTCTGGCTCATTACTCTGCAGGTCTTGATAACTGCAAGCGTGATGTACAGGACGCAGCCTCCGGAAAGCTGGACTGCAGCTATATTGAAGGTATGGCCTGCAGCAATGGCTGTATCGACGGACCTGGTGCTATTGGCGACTTCCGTATAACTAAGGTTGCTCTTAACAAATACGCTGCTGCAGCCCCCAACAAGGCTGTATCTGACGACAAGCATACTAAATAGAACTTAAAAATCCTCCAATGCGTATGGCGTTGGAGGATCTATTTTTACAGAGCAGCGTATCTCTAACATTGCTCTTTTTTAATCACCAATATCATAAAATACACTTATAGGTTTTTGTCTAGACTGCCAGAAACTTATTGCAACATTAAAACGAGGCTGACACTCCACTGGAATGTCAGCCTCGTTGATATTTTTAATATTATACTTCCTCTTTTTTCTGCTCCACATCGTCATCAATATGAGCAATGAATTCCTCTCTATGAGCACGAGCATCAGCACCACTGCCCTTTAAGGTAAAGCCACGACCAAATACGTCATTAACATCGTGGATAATCATAAAGGCATCAGGGTCAATCTCGCGGCAGATTGCACGAATTTGTGCCAGCTGTGTAAGTTTGATGATAACAAATAGCACCTCTCTGTCCTGATGAGTAAAGGCACCCTGTGCATGAAGATAGGTTACGCCGCGACCAACAACCTTGATGATTTCTTCAGCAATTTCGTGGTGTTTATTGCTGATAATAATACAATTCTTTTTATAGTCAAAGCCTGTAATAAAGGCATTGCAGGTTTTGGTCATAATAAAGAAGGTCAGTAATGTATACAGAACTGGCTCAATACCAAAGAAGAATACACTGGCAAAAAGCAGCAGCAGATTAAACATAAAGCCCGTAGTGCTGATATTAATAGAATATCTTCTTTGAATAATAGCACCGATAATATCAGTACCGCCGCTGCTGCCACCTACGCGATACATACAGGAAGCACCAATACCATAGAACACACCACCAGCAATGCAGGCCAGCAATGTATCATGGACTACAGTATATTCTGACAAGAAATGGAAAAAGTCTAAGCAGAAGGAAAACATCAGCATACCATAAAGAGCATTGATGGTATACGCCTTATCAAGGTATCTATAAGCAATAACAAAGAGCGGAATATTACATATTAAGCTTGTGATACCCATGGGAAGCCCGGCAATATAATAAACCAGTACCGCGAGACCGCCAATGCCACCGCTGAGCAGCTTATTAGGCATATAAAATACGTTTATGGCAATACTCATCATAACGCAGGCCAAAGTCACCATTGCATACTGATAAAGTGTTTTCTTCATTTTAGTGCTCATCTTTATCTCCTTTTTAGCATACACTAATTATTATAGATATAGTAATGTTAGCAGAATTTTAGAAAAAAGCAACTCTTTATTTCTCAAAGAAGAGTAATTTTCTGAACATTAACGTAAAATATTGCCTATTTTTCAGATAATGTTCGAAAACTGCTTGATATGAATCATAAAGCAGTATAAAATAATACTGTATACAAAACTATGTAGGTGATGGCTATGAAAATTACTGAAACCGCTTATGCAAAAATCAATCTTGGTCTGGATATTCTGGGAAAACGCTCTGACGGTTACCACGAGGTTAGCATGATTATGCAGACTGTGGGCCTTTCTGATGAAATTATCATCACTCCTGGTTCCGGAGAAGGCTCTATTACTATTGAAACTAATATCCCCGGTCTCAGCTGCGGCCCTGACAATCTCGCTTATAAGGCTGCAGTTATTATTTCTGAATATGCCAAAATAATTCCGAACGTTCACATTGTCTTGAACAAAAGAATTTTTTTAGCCGCTGGCTTAGCAGGCGGCAGTACCGATGCAGCAGCAGTGCTCCGTGGCCTTAATAGATACTGGGAGCTGAATTTAAGCAGCAAGATTCTAGAGCAGCTGGCAGCAAAGCTTGGCAGTGATATTCCCTTCTGCATTAACGGAGGCACTTCTCTTGCCACAGGTCGCGGCGAAGTACTGACTCAGCTTGAAGATATTCCTGAAACTATCGTTGTTTTAGCCAAGCCCAAAAATCTTGAAGTGTCTACAGCATGGGTCTATCAGCACTATGATCATGGACGTGTAGTCCATTCTCCCTGCATTTGGAATTTACGTGAGCATTTACCCTTAGGTATTAAGGCTTCCGTTCCCTACATGGGCAATGTTTTGGAAACAGCCACCATCCCGGCACACCCTGTAATAGCTTCCATTAAGGCAGAAATGCTGAGTGCAGGAGCCTATTACGCCCTGATGAGCGGCAGCGGTCCTACTGTCTTTGCATTTGCAGATGATATGGAAACCGCTAAGAATATAGAAGCAGCGTTAGCTGATTTCCAGGTGGAAACAGCAATAACGACCACCATAGGAAGGAGGAAATAAGATGGCAGGTCATTTAAAGCCTATTCAATTGGACAGCTACAAGCCTCTGCGTGAGCTGGTCTGTGAAAATATCCGTCAAGCAATTATAGATGGTACCTTTAGCCCAGGCGAGCGCCTTATGGAAATTCAGCTTGCAGATGAAATGGGGGTAAGCCGTACTCCTGTCCGCGAAGCAATCCGTAAGCTGGAGCTGGAAGGCTTCGTAGTTATGATTCCCCGCCGCGGCACCTATGTTGCCGATATTTCCATTAAGGACCTGACGGAGATTTACGAAATCCGCACCTGTCTTGACGTTTTAGCTGCAGGTTTAGCAGCAGAACGTATTACCACTGAAGAGCTGGAAACACTTAACGGCTATCTTATAGAAATTGGTCAGCATGTAGCCAATAATGATATGAATAAAATTGTTGAAGCAGATACAGCTTTCCATGATGTACTGTACACTGCCAGCCGTAACGAAAGACTGCGCAGCATCATCAACAACCTCCGTGAGCAGATGACAGGTATCCGTGGCCGCTCTATGAGCTACCCGGGCCGTCTTATTGAAACCATGGACGAGCACCGCAATCTGGTAGACAGCATTGCTTCCAGAGACGTGGAACGTGCTCAGCATGCAGCTCGTATTCATATTGAAAACGCAGAGCATACTCTGATGATGTCCCTGAATGAGCATGGCAAGAAGGCGAAGTAATGCAGTACGATGCCTTTATTGTAGCCGGAGGACGTGCTCCCTGGCTGAAAGAGATTGCTGGAACTGATATCCGCTGCCTTGCTCCCCTGCACAACAAACGGATGCTTGACTACATTCTTGGAGCAATGCTTGCGTCTAAGCGTTTTCGTCATATAGTTATCGCCGTAGACGAAGCTGCTATACCAGCTTTGGAGGGAACATTGCCTGAGGGCGTCAGCCTTTGTGCCGCAGGAAATAATTTGCCGTCTACCTGTATTAGAGCAGCTTCAGCCTTAACTAATGACGAAAATGTCAAAATATTAGGTGTGTGCGACGACATTCCCCTGCTTACTCCAGAAGGAATTAATGATTTTTTGAATCAATGCGAAAAGCATCCTTTAGCTGAGCTATACTATCCTATTATTCCTAAAAGTGATTGCCTGAAGTCTTATCCAGAAGCCAAACGCACCTATGGCAAGATGGCCGATGGTATCTTTACAGGCGGTAATATGATGCTGGCTCCCAAAAGAGTAATGGTCCATTGTCAGACTAAGGCCGAGGAAATCTTTGAGCGTCGTAAAAATCCCCTTAAACTTGGAAGCTGGCTGGGCTGGAGCTTTATACTTAAGCTGCTGCTCCACCTTCTGACCGTAAGCGACGCAGAAAAGCGTACCTCTGAACTTTTAGGAGTACGCTGCAAGGCTATTATTACACCCTATCCTGAAATAGGCATGGACGTTGACAAGCCTGCAGATTTACAGCTGGCTGAAAAATATCTGCAGCCATAAACAAATCGCCCTTTCGATGGGCATTTACCATTTTATAAACACAATTATTACTATAGAAAAGAGGGCGATTATGGGAAGAGCCAAAAGAATTGAGCGTGTGGTAGCACTTACAAAACTGCTTGCAGACCACCCATACCGGTTGTTTTCATTTTCCTATTTTTGCAAAATGTTTAACGTAGCAAAATCAACTTTAAGCGAAGATGTCCTGGCTGTAAAGTCTGGCATGGAGCTTTATGGCCTAGGCCGAGTTGAAACAATGTCAGGTGCTGCAGGCGGTGTCCGTTTTGTTCCTGGACATCTTACTCAAGACGATGACAGCTTTCTGGAGGACCTGTCTGCAAAGCTGAAGCAGCCTGATCGAATTCTACCTGGCGATATGCTGTATACTACAGATTTAATGTGTCAGCCTAACATTGTCATCCGCCTAGGTGAAATTATTATGAGCAGACTGGAAAATCTTGAACCTGACTGCGTAATGACTGTAGAAACCAGCGGTATTCCTCTGGCTATGTCCGTAGCCAGAGCCTTTAATGTTCCCCTTGTAGTGGCACGCCATCGCAGTGATGTTACAGAGGGCTCCACTGTTAATATTAACTATGTCAGCGGTTCCTCCAAAACAATCCAGACTATGGCTATGCCCAAGCGTGCACTGCAGTCCGGCAGCAAGGTGCTGATTGTAGACGACGTTATGAAGGGCGGCGGTACCGCCAAGGGAATGGTTGCACTGGCTGAGGAAGTTGGTGCCAAGGTTGTTGGAAAGGCATTTCTGATTGCCACAGCTGAACCGGAACGCAAATTAGTCGAGGAATATACCACCCTATTTATTCTCCACGGCGTAGATGAAGAAAGTCGTACAATTAAGATAGAGGTCGTCCCTGGCGACGAAGGAAAGGAAGAATAAGAATGTCTGAATTGATTGCTGTAATTTTAGCTGCCGGAAAAGGCACACGTATGCGTAGCAAGCTGCCTAAGGTACTTCACAAAGTTGGCGGCAAACCCATGCTCCAGCATGTTATTGACGCATCCTCCGCTGCTGGTGCAGCTGAAAAAGTAGTTATTGTAGGCCACGAGGCTGAATTAGTCGAGAAAATGGTTGGAGAGCAGGGCAAAATCGTGCTCCAAGCTGAACAGCTTGGTACTGGCCACGCAGTTATGCAAACCAACGAGGCCTTGGCTGGCTTTACCGGTACAGCAATGATTTTATGCGGCGACACTCCTCTGCTTGATGGTGAGGAGCTGAAGAAATTTTACGAGGCTCATAAAGCATCAGGTGCAGCAGCTACTGTCTTAACCGCCGTTATGGATGATCCCTTTGGCTATGGCCGCATTGTTCGCGATGCAACAGGCAATGTTCAAGGCATTGTAGAGCAAAAGGATGCAACCGAGGAGCAAAAGCTTATCAAAGAAATCAACACTGGTATTTACTGCATGGAATGTCCCCTGATGTTCGACATGCTTGCTAATATTACTAACCAAAACGCACAAGGCGAATACTATCTGACTGACGTACTGCAAAAGCTCAACGAAGCTGGCCACAAAGTTGGCGGTGTAGTAACCGAAGACAGTGACATGGTTATGGGCATTAACTCCCGCAAGCAGCTTTCTGTTGCAGAAGGCGTTATGCGTCAGCGTATTTTAGACAAGCTTATGGATGCAGGCGTAACCATTATGGATCCTGCCAGCACCTTTATCGAAGGCAGCGTAAAAATCGGCAGTGACACCATTATCTATCCCTACACCTGGCTCGAGGGCAACACCGTTATTGGTGAGGATTGTGAAATCGGTCCTAACGTACGCTTTACTAACGTAGAAGTAGGCAACGATACTCATATCCAATTTACCTATGGTCATGACTGCAAGGTTTGCGACCATGTAACTGCTGGTCCCTATGTACATCTGCGTCCCGATACCGTTATCAGCAATAATGTAAAAATCGGCAACTTTGTAGAGGTTAAAAACTCCAACGTAGGCGTTGGCACCAAGCTGCCACATCTTACCTATATTGGTGACAGTGATATTGGCAGCGGCGTAAACATGGGCTGCGGCTGCATTACCGTAAACTATGACGGCAAGAAAAAGCATCGTACCACTATTGGCGATAATGCCTTTGTTGGCTGCAATACCAACCTTGTTGCTCCTGTTACTGTAGAGGCTAACTCCTACATTGGTGCAGGCAGCACCATCACCAAGGACGTCCCTGAAAACGCACTGGGCATTGGCCGTGCTAAGCAAAAAAACCTTGAAGGTTGGGCTGAAAAATACCGTAATAGCTGAAAAGTCGAAAATAACTTGTAGAAACACCCTATTATAGGGTATAATATCTTTGTCTGAAGATTTACAAAATAAATCAAAGTACTTTTTGGAGGGATGAAGACATGTTGTCTGATGAAAATAAGTTGAGAATATTTACCGGTAATTCTAACCCTGATTTGGCTCGCGAAATTGCAGCATATCTTGGCACTACTGTTGGCGATTCCGTTGTTAACCGTTTTAACAATGGCGAAATCCAGGTTATGATTAATGAAAGCGTTCGTGGTAAGGATGTTTTCATTGTACAACCTACCTGCGGTCCTATTGTAAACGATAACGTAATGGAGCTTCTGATTATGGCTGATGCATTCAAACGTGCTTCTGCTCAACACATTACCGCAGTAATTCCTTACTATGGCTATGCTCGCCAAGACCGTAAGGCTCGTGGCCGTGAGCCCATCACCGCTAAATTGATGGCTGACCTGATGGAAGCAGCAGGCATTACCCGTGTTGTAACTATCGACCTGCACGCAGCTCAAATTCAAGGCTTCTTCGACATTCCTTTTGACCATATGCCTGGCGGCCCGCTGCTGGCTGAATACATCAAAGAAAAGAAACTGGACGATATGGTAGTAGTTTCTCCTGACCTTGGCGGTGTTAGCCGTGCACGTGGCTTTGCAGAAATTCTCCAATGCCCTCTGGCTATTATCGACAAACGTCGTCCTGAACCTGGCGTAGCTGAGGTTATGAACCTGATTGGCAACGTTGAAGGCAAAAACTGCATTATGGTAGATGACATGGTTGATACTGCAGGCTCCCTGACCGAGGCAGCTCGTGCTCTGAAGAAATTCGGTGCAAAAGACATCTACGCTTGCTGCACTCACCCCATTCTCACCGATCCTGCACTGAGCCGCATTGCTCAATCCGATATTACTGAACTGGTTGTTACCAACACTATTCCTCTGGCTCCGTCCAAAAAGCACCCAAAAATCAAAGTGCTTTCCATCGCTCCGATTCTGGCAGAAACCATTCTGCGTATCTACAATAACTGGTCCGTAAGCCAATTATTCGACGTTAAAAAATAACCTAAACTTCTAAAAGGCTTGCCATTGGCAAGCCTTTTCTTATGCTGAACTATGCGAATTATCTATATTTTACTAGCATGCTCCATCCTCAGTGTTTATCTGCTGTGGCTGGGCCGTTTAAAACAACTTAGCAAAAAAACAGCCTGCATCTGTGCTATTATCAGCCTTTTACTTGGAGGAAGCTTACTGCTATTTGCAGTATTGCCTGGAAACAGCTTTTATGGACCTGTCCTGACTCATGTCGATACTAAAGATAAGGTCATTGCCCTTACCTTTGACGATGGTCCCTATCCTCCCTATACGCAGGAGCTGCTGACTGTTCTCAAGGAAAAGCAGGTTCCTGCAACATTCTTTTTAGTTGGTGAAAACGCAGTCAAGCATCCTGAGCTGGTACAGCAGCTCAAAACCCAAGGACACGAAATAGCACTCCACGCTAATGTTCACCAGGACCTGCTTAAGCTGGACAAGGAGCAGCTGCAAGCAAACATTACCAACGGTAAGACTGCTCTGGAAAAAATAAGCAACACTAAAATTAACTACATGCGTCCACCCCATGGCTTTAAGGATTGGGCTGTAATGGATGCTATTAAAAATTCAGGCCTCAAAGCAGTCAATTGGAGCATTATTCCCCGCGACTGGACTAATCCAGGAGTTGATGTCATCACCGAACGTATTCTTAAGGATGCCCAGCCTGGTGCCATAGTCCTCCTGCACGATGGTGACAGTCCCAAACAAACTGCTTCCCGCGAACAAACTATTAAGGCTGCTGCTATTATTATCGACAAACTTCGTGAAGAAGGATATACCTTCGTTACAATTAGTGAATTACAAAAAAGGAGTCATACATGAAATTAATCGTTGGATTAGGAAATATTGGCAAGGAATATGCCAACACCCGCCACAACATTGGCTTTATGGTAGCTGATGAGCTGGCACGTCGTTGGGGCGTAAGCTTCGGCAAGGAAGACCGCAGCGCTACCTGTGCTGAGTACAGGGCACCGGAAAAGGTTTTCATTATTAAACCTACTACCTATATGAATCTGAGCGGCTTTGCTGTAAGCGCTTACGCTAACTTCTATCACATTGACCCGGAGGATATTGCAGTTATCCAAGACGATATGGATATGCCCGTAGGTCAGCTACGCGTACGCCGCAAGGGCAGCGCAGGCGGTCACAATGGTATTAAGCATATTACCGAGCAGCTTGGTACTGATGCTTTCCCTCGCTTTAAGGTTGGCATTGGCCATCCCGAGCGCAATAACAAGGCCGTAATCAGTCACGTGCTCCACCCCTTCCAAGGCGAAGAAAAAACTGCTATTGAAGAAGCTGTTAAAGAAATGGCAGACGCAATAGAGCTGTGGGTTAAAGAAGGTATTGAGCCTGTAATGCAGGGCTACAACAAAAAGAAGCCCAAAAAAGAAGCTGCCCATAAAGAGGAAGCAAAAAGTGAATAATATATAACAATAATCCTCATCCGCAACAAGACGTAAATATCTTAACGAATGAGGATTTTTTGTATCTTCTTATCATAAACAAGGCTCCCACACACTGATGTAGGAGCCTTATCACTTTAAACTTATTATTTAGTTAACAGCTTTCTGATAACATCAACAAAAATGATTGTTACGGATAAACCAATTACAGTAAGCCATTCCTCCATGCTGAGGGGTGCGGTACGCAGAATACGTCCACCTACATAGGTAAGTACAATCTGCACACAGACAATCAGCGCCATTACCTGAATAAAGCCCTTATTCAGCTGCAGATGCTCCCATAAGCGCCAGTTATCAACTCTAACATTAAAGCCATTAGCCACAGCCAGCAAGATATAGGTGCAGAAGAAACCGGTGTACAGGTAAATATCATCAATACCTGCGCGGAAGCGCTCTGTAATCATGGGACATTTAAAGAATGTCAATGCCAATACTGTGATGTAAAGGCCACTGGATAAAATGCTTGTCAGCATCTTTTTGCTGACAATGGGCGCACTTCTCTTTTTAGGAGGCTCTGCCAAATATTGCTCCAAGGCAGGCTCGCCGCCAAAGGCAAGGGCAGCCAAAGTATCCATAACAAGATTAATCCACAGGATTTGAGTAATGGTCAAAGGCTTTTCAATCCCAACAAAAGGAGCCAAGAAGTTAATTGCCACAGCAGAGAAGTTTATGCTTAGCTGGAATGTAATGAACTTGCAGATAGAATGGTAAATAGTACGTCCATAGAGAATTGCCTTTTTAATGCTGAGGAAGTTATCATCAAGAATAACAATATCACCAGCCTCTTTAGCAACCTCTGTACCACTACCCATTGCAAAGCCTACATCAGCCTTTTTCAATGCAGGAGAGTCGTTGACACCATCACCAGTCATACCTACAACAAGGTTCAGTTCCTGAGACAAACGTACCAAACGTGATTTGTCCATCGGCAGAGCTCTGGCAACTACACGCAGTCTGGGCAATATCTCCTTAACCTCATCGTCAGAAAGACAAGCAAGCTGATTAGAGGTCAGAGCCAAATCCTCTGGCTCGCGCAAAAGTCCTGCTGACTCAGCAATAGCTATAGCAGTTTCCTTACGGTCGCCAGTAATCATAACGACCTGAACGCCTGCCTTTTGTACTGCCTCAATAGCTTCAACAGCCTCAGGACGAACATCGTCACGAATAGCTACAACACCAACTAAACACAGGTTACCACCCTGCTCCCAAGGAGTCTTGCCATCAACAGCTTCAAAATCGCCCTTGTAGCTGCATAATGCCAAAAGGCGCATAGCCTGACCAGCCAGCTCCAACATACGAGCGTCTAGCTGCTCTTTAATAGTATCAGTAAGTGGCAGCTTCTGGCCCTCACTGTTCAAATATGTACTTGCCTGCTGCAACAGCTTTTCAGGAGCACCCTTAACAAGACTGTAAGCACATCCAGCTCCCTGCACCCTTGCATAAGAACATTTTGCAGTACTATTAAATGGGATAAAATCCTTGCGTACAGGAAGAATTCCTTTAAAACTGCCTACATAATTGTTCAAAGCAGCCTCAGTCATATTACCGCCAACAAGCTGACCATGGCTCATAGTAGCAGAGGTGTTCAAGGCTACGTTCTCGTAAACCATCTGTTGTATAGGTCCAGGAAGGTTATCAAAGGAGGAAAATTCTTCTCCTGTACCACTAATAAAGCGCATAACCTCCAGCTTACCCTTAGTAATAGTACCAGTTTTATCTGTAAAGAGCAGATTCAGGCTGCCTGCAGTCTCAATACCTACCAGCTTGCGGACCAAGACCTTGTCATCAAGCATCTTACGCATATTGAGAGAAGAAACTATAGCAATCATCAGTGGCAAGCCCTCAGGAACTGCCATAACAATAATAATTACAGCCAGAATTACAGCCTGCACTAAATCTGTAAGAACAATGTCAAAATTAGACATATATGCGTCCCAGCCACCTGCCAAAAGCATGCGGTGAAGCATCAGTCCCAAAGCGATACACGCACTGCCAGCATAACCAAACTTACTGATAGTTTGCGCCAAATGCTTCAGCTTCAGCTTCAGCGGGCTATCACGATCATCATCCTTCAGCTCTTGGGTAAGCTTGCCGTAAACAGAAGCATCACCGACCTGACGAGCCTCTAAAACACCAGTACCCTCAACAACTACACTTCCGCGATACAAGCAGCTAGTATCAAGAAAGTCAACCTCTTTAGGCCACACAAAGCCTTGTGCAGCCGGAAGCTTTTCAGCCTCCTCACTTTCACCGTTCAAAGCTGCCTGGTCAAGCTTTACATGACCTTCCAAAAGCACGCCGTCAACAGGAATTTTATCACCAGTTTCCAAAACTATAGCATCGCCTACAACAAGATCATCTATGGGCAGCTCAACAAGCTCACCATTACGCCATACACGGCAGGTAATGCGGCTAGCTTCCTCCTGCAGTTTCTGAAAAGCGTTTTCGTTGCTATATTCAGAAAACGTTGACACCATTGTAGCTAAAATAATAGCTAGAAAAATGCCAACTGCTTCGTACCAATCGCCATAGCCGCGGAATACACAAACAACGTTAACCAACAGGGCCACTAACAAGATCTTGATAATAGGATCCTTAAAATTACCTAAAAGCTTTTGCCAAAAGGTTTCTCTTGGTGGCTGACTTAAGGAATTCCCGCCAAATTCTTCCCTTGATTTTCTTACCTCTTCTTCATTTAAACCATAGACACTCATTAATACTCCTCCTAGTCCGGCAGGTACACAAAAAGGCGAGCTCTGCCGTAAATATAAATAATTTACAACAAAGTCTCGCCATTTACTTACAAAGCCGGATTACTTTTCGTAATCGTACTGACGACAATGTATACATAGGCGGGGCCTATGCCAGCTACTCCCTTTTACTTGTATATAGAGGTAAAACCTCGTTTCTGGTATTATACACCATAATAGTTATAAAATCAGCTAATGTAAATAAAAAAAGTATAAGACTTTTTTCCGTACACAAAGCGATTTACAAATATAATTTTATAAATCAACATAACGCTCTGTAAAAGCAAAGTTTTTGCCCTGTATTCTCCATAATGAAGTATATATTAAAACCCTTCGTAAGCCTAGACAAACGTCTTTGTATAATTTTTGTAAAATATCTCCTTTTACCTTGCAAAAGCCTTTATTATTCTGCATAATTAAATTGTATACTAAAGAAAGGAAAGATGTTATTGTGAACAAAGTAGAACTTAACGCAGAACGTTTAGCGGAACTCCGCTCCAAAAAAGGCTTTATTTGTGATATGGATGGTGTCATCTATCACGGTAATTTTCTCTTAGATGGTGTAAAAGAATTTGTAAATTGGCTATACAAAGAAGATAAAAGCTTCCTTTTCCTAACTAACTCCAGCGAACGCAGTCCCAGAGAACTGCAGCAAAAGCTGGCCCGTATGGGTTTGGAGGTTGATGAGAGCCATTTCTATACTAGTGCTCTTGCTACAGCTAAATTTATCCATTCCCAGGCTCCTGGCTGCAGTGCCTACGTCATTGGTGCTCCCGGTCTTGTAAATGCTCTGTATGATATGGGAATCACTATGAACGATGTTAATCCTGATTATGTTGTTGTTGGCGAAACCAATACCTATAACTACAACATGATTCTTAAGGCTGTCAGCCTTATCAATAAAGGTGCTCGCCTGGTAGCAACTAACTCTGACCTCACAGGCCCCTCAGACTTTGGCATTATCCCCGCCTGCCGTGCTCTTGTAGCACCTATTGAGCTGGCAACAGGCAAACAGGCCTACTATGTGGGCAAGCCTAATCCGCTGATGATGCGTACAGGTCTGCGTCTCTTAGATGTACACTCTGAGGAAGCAGCTATGATTGGCGATAGAATGGATACTGATATTGTAGCAGGTATTGAAAGTGGTCTGATGACAGGTCTTGTTCTCACAGGTGTCAGCACCATCGAAAACATCCAAGGCTTTTCCTATCAGCCCTCCATCATCTTAAACGGTGTTGGCGATATTCCTGTAAAATAAGTAAATCAAAAATTGGGTACAAAGCGTCTGCTTAGCATTCGCCTTGTACCCATTATTTTTTACTTAATTAGATTTCTTCAAAAAACTCTACGCCTTTGCCGCATACGGGACATACAAAATCTGCTGGCAGTTCGTCGCCCTCATAAATGTAGCCGCATACCTTGCAGCGGTACTTCTTTTCCGCAGCCTTCGCAGCAGCAGTCTCTGCAGCATCGGGAGCATTTTCTCCTAAGAGCTCACTGCAGTCATGATAGCTGGTGTGAAGCATAGCCTCTGCCAGCTCACTTAAGGGTTTGCCATAGAATTCCTTATACATCTCAATCAGCTCTTGGTTTTCATGGCTCAGACGGATAGGAAGCTCGCTGTCATTCTTGTACAAGCCTGCAATACGCTTAGCTCTAAGAGCATTGCCCTTATATTCTCTATCCTTAGGCTGACCGCCGCCTCCAATGCAGCCGCCAGGGCAGGTCATAACCTCGACAAAGTGATAATCTGCCTTGCCTGCTTTAATACGTTCAACAATCTTACGTGCGTTGGCAGTACCATAAACTACAGCAACCTTGATTTCCAAATCCTTAATCTTTACAGTTGCTTCCTTAATACCGTCAAGACCACGTACAGGCTCCAGCTTCAGCAGATCCACTGGTACAGGCTCATTGGTAATATAAGCATAAGCAGTACGAATAGCAGCCTCCATTACGCCACCAGTGTTGCCAAAAATCTTGGCAGCACCACTGGCCTCACCCATAACCTTATCAAAAGCAGAGTCTTCTAAAGAATTGAAATCAATACCAGCATCATTGGCCAGCATTGCCAACTCACGAGTTGTAATAACATGGTCCATATCACGCAGACCTTCAATGCCCAAGTACTTTCCAGCGTCGCACATTTCCTCACGACGTATTTCAAACTTTTTAGCAGTACAGGGAGTCAATGCTACGTTAACAATCTTAGTAGGATCAATACCCATCTTCTTAGCAAAATATGTTTTTACAGTAGGCCCCTGCATACCAATGGGACTCTTAGCGGTAGAAATATGGGGCAGCATTTCAGGATAGTAAACCTCTGCAAATTTAACCCACGCAGGACAGCAGCTAGTGAACTGAGGCAGAGGCAGCTTGCCCTCAGTAATACGTTCTACTAACTCACTAGCTTCTTCTACAATAGTCATATCAGCTGCAAAGGATGTATCCAAAACATAATCAACGCCCAGCTTACGGAGCAGTGCAACCATCTTGCCCTCTACAAAACTGCCATCAGCCATGCCAAACTCTTCACCCAAGGATACACGTACAGATGGAGAAGTATTTACAACTACAATTTTATCGGGGTCATTAATAGCTGCTAAAACCTCATAGGCTTCTACCTTTTCAGTAATGGAGTCAACGGGACAAACATTAGCACATTGACCACAATAAATACATACAGGTACATCACCTGTCTTAGTCAAATCATAGGTACCACAAACACCAATTTCGTTTGTGCAGACCATTTTGCAGGCACCGCATTTAATGCACTTAAACTCTAAACGCTGAATTGCCGGATTATCTTTTTCTATAGCAACGCGTATATTTGTGAATTCATGCTTAGACATAGTTCTTTCTCCTCCATTTACGTAGATATTTCTCAATAGTAATATTTTTTAATCTGTTCCTTTTTTAAGTATATGTGATTTTAAGGTTATTTGCAATAATATATTTCTGATAATAATTATTATTTTTGCCAGCAGGAAGAGTTTATTAACCTATTTTATGATATTTAGCAAACTCTTTGTAAAATGCTGGCAATTTCCGCAGAATAGTATATAATGAAGATAGAGCTTGGGATGTTTTGATTATACTCAAGCATAGAACTCGTATTTCATAATAAAAGGAGTGAATAAAATGGCACAACGTAAATTTTTCATCTGCAAACACTGTGGCAACATCGTAGGTATGGTATTTGACGCTAAGGTTCCTCTGGTTTGCTGCGGCGAAAAAATGGCCGAGCTGACCCCTAACACTGTTGACGCAGCTCAAGAAAAGCACGTACCTGTTATTACTGTTGAAGGCAATCTGGTACACGTTGCTATTGGCAGCGTTGATCACCCCATGCTGGACGAACACTACATTCAATGGGTATATTTGGAGACTGAAAAGGGCGGCCAACGCAAAGAGCTCCATCCTGGTGAAAAACCTGTAGTTACCTTTGCTCTGACCGAAGATGATAAAGCAGTAGCAGCTTATGAATACTGCAACCTCCATGGTCTGTGGATGGCAAAAGCATAATCAAATACCAATTCTAAAGCCCTGGATATCAATCCGGGGCTTTTTGCATAGCTCTTACTTTTATTTTACTGCAGCAAGCTTGACTCTATTTTAAAACATACTATAATTGATGTTATCTTCCAAGGCACTAAAACCTTAATATAAATAAAAGCGAGACTATTTGAATATGAACAACGAAACTGAAGCTCATTTCTTTGGCACTGAAAAAATCAGTAAGATAATTATCCGCCTAGCACCACCAGTTATGCTGGCACAGCTTATCCAGGCACTCTATAATATCGTAGACAGCTACTATGTAGGCTTATTCTCCGGCGATGGTCTGGCTGCTTTGTCAGCAGTTTATCCTATCCAATATATTTCCATTGCCCTAGCTGTTGGCACAGGTGTCGGCCTAAATACGCTTCTAGCAGCCTGCTATGCCAAAGGAAGACTGCAAACTGCACGTAAGGCTGCAGGCACAGGCGTAGCTTTAGCCATAGGACTCTGGGCCCTATTCAGCATACTTATTGCCCTCTTTTTGGAATACTTTGTCAATCTATCCCTATCATCGCCTATAGCTCGAGAGCATGCGCTTACATATGGCTACATAGTATGTATTGGCAGTCTGCCATTATTTTTAGAAAGCATCTTTACTAAAATTCATCAGGCACATGGCAATATGCGTAAACCAATGCTGGCTCAGGTTGTCGGTGCTATGTTAAATATAATTTTAGACCCTATTTTGATATTTGGCTGGGGACCAATTCCTGCACTAGGCATTACAGGTGCAGCCCTAGCTACTGTAACAGGACAAATTGCTGCCGCTGCCATTACCTTTGCCCAAGCCTTTTCTCTGCCTCCTGCCTTTAAAGAACAGTTGCGCTACGCCAAGGTTATTCTGCATCTGGGCTTCCCCAATATCTTGATGCAGCTGCTTTTTGTACTTTATATTCTTGTTCTGAATATTATTTTAGCAGGCTTCTGTGATGAGGCCGTAACAGTTTTAGGTCTTTACTATAAGCTGCAAACATTTTTCTTTATTCCCTTTATGGCTATGGAAACCTGCATTATTCCTGTTCTCAGCTATAATCACGCCTGCAAAGCCTTTGCCCGCTGTCAGGAAATACTTAAAACATCCATTCTGTTCATTTGCGCCTTTATGTCCATTGGCATATTAGCCTTTGAGCTTATTCCTGAATATTTAATAGGATTTTTCTCTGATAGTCCTAAAGTCTTGGAAATAGGCGTACCTGCTTTCCGCGTTATTGCTACATCCTTTATTCCGCAGGTCTTTGCTTTAATGTATCCTAATTTTTTCCAAGCTATTGGCGCAACAAGACCAAGCACTATTTTAGCTATCACAAGGCAGATTTTCTGCTTGATTCCTATATTCTGGCTGTTGTCACATTTCGGTCTTTATTATACTTGGTTTGCCTTCCCGCTCTCCGAAGTCATTACTGGACTCGTAGGATATTACCTCTACAAGCAATGGATTATAGCTACAGTAAAATAACCTTCACAAAAACAGAACCTCGGACACTAGTTCCAAGGTTCTTGCTATTTATATCATCTTATTTTTGACTGCTAAGCTGGCGTGCTACATACACACCGCTGGCAGAAGCATGAGACAGGGAGTGAGTAATACCGCTGCCATCACCAATAACATAAAGCCCCTCATATTTTGTCATCAGGTTGTCATCAACTGCAACCTCCATATTGTAGAATTTTACCTCCACACCATATAGCAGGGTATCGTCATTGGCAGTACCGGGAGCAACCTTATCCAACGCATAAATCATCTCAATAATACCGTCCAAAATACGCTTAGGCAATACCAGACTTAAATCGCCAGGACTTGCACTCAGAGTAGGAACAGTAAAGGACTGCGCCATACGAGCAGGAGTACTGCGCTGACCACGAATCAGGTCACCAAAACGCTGAACCAAAACACCACCGCCCAGCATATTGCTCAGCTTGGCAATGCTTTCGCCATAGCCATTGGAATCCTTAAAGGGTTCAGAAAAATGCTTCGACACAAGCAGTGCAAAGTTAGTATTGCCAGTCTGACGCGCAGGATCCTCATAGCTGTGACCATTAACTGTAATGATGCCGTTAGTGTTTTCGCTTACAACTGCACCCTTGGGATTCATGCAGAAGGTACGCACCATATCGCCGTATTTAGGAGTACGGTAAACAATCTTGCTTTCATAAAGCTCATCAGTCAGCTCAGAGAAAATTTCTGCAGGAATTTCTACACGAACACCAATATCTACACGATTGGATTTAGTAGGAATAGCCAGCTCCTTGCAAATGCGCTCCATCCATTTGCTACCACTGCGACCAACAGAAACAATGCATTTTTTGCCAAGATAGCGTTCCTCGCCACATACTGCACAGTAGACATCTTCAGCAACCTCAATATGCTCAACTTGTTTATTAAAGAAAAAATCTATCTTATCTTTGAGGTGATTGTACAGATGCTCTAAAACAATGTAATTCTTATCAGTACCCAGATGACGAACAGAAGCCTCTAAAAGATGCAGGTCATTTTGCATACAGCGTTTTTTCAGCTTGGTACCTACAGTTGAATATAGCTTGGTTCCAGCGCCGCCAAACTGCATATTAATATCATCAACATAGCGCATCAGGTCCATTGCCTGTTCCTTGCCAATATATTCATACAATGTACCGCCAAAATCATTAGTAATATTATATTTGCCATCAGAAAAAGCACCCGCACCGCCAAAACCACTCATAATGGAGCAGCTGGGACAATTTATGCAGGACTTTATTTTTTTACCGTCAATGGGACAGCGACGCTTGTGCAAAGCATTGCCGCATTCAAAAACTGCTACCTTCAGCTCAGGCGCCTGCTTAGTCAGCTCATAGGCAGAAAAAATTCCGCCAGGGCCAGCACCGATAATAATTACATCATACAACATACGCATTCCTCCAAAAAAATAAATGGTTAACCCTTGGATTCGCAAAATCCGGTAGTCAACCATTTGTGGTAGTTGGTAGAAACGCTCAACCATATTATGAGCTTATACCGTAATATTTAATTTAAGGCCACAGCAATTATAGCATAAGGAACAATATTAAGCAACGGATAAGAATCTCAAAAGTGCTAACTTTTTCGTAAAAGCTGTGTAAAATTTATATATTTTGTAAAGCACAGAATATATACGGCTTTTGAAATGCAAATATAAATAGATACCTATATGGTAATAATAGATTACTACCTTCTTCTAATCTGTCGACCTGCCCTATTTTGCCCCTTTTAGCAAGTCCCAGAAAAACAAGAAACGCCCCCAAACCTAGTCTGGGAGCGTTTTTTTGTGGTGATCCCGGCCAGAATCGAACTGGCGACCTACCGCTTAGGAGGCGGTTGCTCTATCCTACTGAGCTACGGAACCATATTAAATTTGAGGCTGAGGCTTTGCAACATCTGCCTTAACAGAAACATTATACAATACTTGTTCCTTTATTACAAGCAATAAAAAAGCCCTTGTCTACGCAAGCCACGCAGACAAGGACCTTTTAAGCATTAATCAACTACCGGAGCAAGCTTCTCAGCCATACCAGCAGGCATACTCCATTCAACACGGACGCCGGTTTTACCCCACAAACGAGTCATAGCCAACTGAAAGGCCTTAACGCTAGCCAAAGGCTCTACAGTTGTGGTTACAAAATCACGGATGGTCTCACCCAATGGAGCATCCAAGGTCATGGGTGTTGCCAAAAACTTCTCTACCGCTGCCTTAGCATCAGCCACGTTCATGTGTACTGCTACTTTTTTAGTGATTTCATCATATTCTACAAAGCCATAATGACAGTTATAATTAATGGTTACTGCTAAAGTACTCATTATAATCCCCCCTTAGTGTATGCCATCATTATAGCAATATGTATCATGGTTAGCAAGATAAGTTATTAATTGCCTAATTAATTAACTAAATCAACGACGACTAAACATAGGCTGCAATCTCTGCTCCATAGGAAGCTTATCTGCAGCAGCAGACAACAACGCCATCTCGTAAAGTGTGCTTTGAGCGCTCACAGTCTCTGCTTTATTGCGTACTCTGCGATAAGTACCATTGGACTGCATCATAAATGCGCCTACATTATCTCTCAGATACAAATCAAGCAACGCCTTAATACGTTTTACATGCTCTTCTGTTTCTACAGGGAAGAACAGCTCTACGCGATCATTAAGGTTACGCGGCATCCAGTCTGCACTGGACAAATACAGCTGCTCCTCACCGCCATTGGCAAACCAGAAAATACGGCTATGCTCCAGCTGCCTGCCAACAATGCTGCGTACAGTAATATTGTCGCTGATACCCTCAATACCAGTACGAAGGCCACAAATGCCGCGGACAATAAGCTCAATCTGAACACCAGCCATAGAAGCCTCATACAATTTTTGAATAACAGGCTGATCAATCAGAGAATTCATTTTGGCAATGATGTGACCGCCCTTGCCAAGCTTCGCCATAGCAATTTCGTTATCAATCAAAGCGTAAATCTTCTCTCTCAGTCCCAACGGAGCCATAACCAGCTTGTTCCATACAGGCGGCTCAGAATACCCGGACAGCAAATTAAAGAAGGCAGAAGCATCGCTGCCAAATTCATCATTAGCAGTCATAAGTCCTAGGTCAGTATATAATTTAGCAGTATTATCATTGTAGTTACCAGTTCCAAGGTGCAGATAACGCTTAATACCATTGGATTCACGACGTACGATCAAGATAATCTTGGCGTGAGTCTTAAGGCCTACCAAACCATAGATTACATGGCAACCAGCCTTTTCCAAACGACGTGCCCAAAGAATATTGTTTTCCTCGTCAAAGCGTGCCTTAAGCTCTACTAGAACAGTAACCTGTTTGCCGTTTTCTGCTGCTCTTGCCAAAGCTGCAACTATGGGAGAGTTACCGCTGACACGATACAGTGTCTGCTTAATAGCCAATACCTTGGGATCATCAGCTGCATCATTGATAAGCTTAACTACAGGGTCAAAGCTTTCATAAGGATGATGGAGCAAAATGTCATTATGACGAATAGCCTCGAACAAATCCTCGTCATCAGGAAGCTCCTGCGGACGCTGGGGAACGAAGGGTTCGTGAAGCCAAGGCCACATACCGGGCAGGCTGGTAAATTTAAAGAAACAAGTTGCATCAAGAGGACCATTAATCTCATAAACCTCCATATCGGTTACATCAAGATTGGTCTCCAGGAATTTCTTGATTCTATTATTATTAGTCTTGAAGATTTCTAAGCGTACAGCAGCACCACGCTTACGCTTACGCAAAGACTCCTCTACCTCCTTCATCAGGTCAACGGAGTCCTCGTCATCAAGATCAAGATCGCTATCGCGGGTCACTCTGAAGGGAACCACGTCGAGAATCTGACAGCCTTGGAAAACTGCCTGACAATGGCTGATGATAATATCCTCCAAAAACACAAAAACACGCTTATCCTCAGTAGGGACCTCAGTGATTCTATCCAATACGGAAGGGACCTGAATCAGGCCCATGCTATGCTCGCCATCGTTATTCACCAGCTCTACGGCCAGATTAAGAGTTTTATTAGCCAAAAACGGGAAAGGTCTGGAGGCATCTACTGCCATAGGAGTCAGTACAGGATATACAATCTCTCTGTAGTATTCCTCCAACCACTGCTTGCCAGCATCGCTCAGCTCATCTACACGCTTAAGAATAAGGCCTACATCCTTCATTTCCATCATCAGAGCCAGCAAATATTTCATTTGAGTACGTACCTGCTCATGGGCAGACTCAGAAATTTCGTCAAGCTGCTCCTTCACATTGAGGCCGGAAGCATCGCTCTTATCAACACCGCTGTCATAGCTGTTCCACAAACCTGCAACTCTGACCATGAAAAATTCATCTAGGTTAGAAGCCGTAATAGCAATAAACTTCAATCGCTCCAAAAGCGGTGTTTCCTTTACTGTAGCGGCTTTCAATACACGCAGATTAAATTTCAGCCAGCTCAGCTCACGATTATAAAAATATTCAGGCTTGTTAAGATCTACACTTGTCATCATTTATTCACCCGTTCTAAAATTGGTTCAATACCGTATACTTCTTCAAAAAACGCAGCCTTATCAGCAAATGTCCATAGCTCCAGAGCCAAGTCCTGTTTGCTTTCTGCGACAACTGTCATTACATTATCCTTTATGTTTACAGAGCAGCCCCTGATTTTTTGCAGATAGCTGCGATCCATAGCATCTGCCAGGCGCAAAATTGCTGCCAGCTTAGCTACCAGTGCAATTTGAGTTTTTTCTACTACAGGAGCACGCCTGTTGCTTTCGTCAAAAAGCTTGTTAGCATGATAATAGGCTGTCAAAGCAATAATCTGCTTATCTCTTTCACTAAAACCAATAATATCTGTAGCCATGATCAGCTGATATGTATAGATGGAATGGCTGCGCATGCACAAATACTTACCTACATCATGAATCAGGCAAGCACCTCTTAAAAGCAGGCGTTCATGCTCTCCCATACCAAAATCCTTAGCAACTTTATCAAAGATGTGCAGTGCCATACGCTCTACCTGCTGAGCATGCTTTTTATCAAAATGATAGTGCTCGCCAATGCAGTGGAATAAGCTAATCAGCTCCTGCTCCCAACTCTTGCAAAGCTCAGGACTGGTCTTGCGGCCAATATGCAGCAGCTGCATACCGTCAATAAAGCGATCTGCTGTAATAATAACCTCTTCGGCAGGAATCAGATCCAACAGCTGCTCATAAAGCAAAATCGTAGGCAGCACCAATTCAGCCACATGTTCAGGAATCTTATATACATTGATTAGTTGCGCCAAATTCATCTGACGAATATTCTTAAAGAACTCGTGAAAATCCTCTGCCTTGATGCGGTGCACCAGCTGTCGTTCCTCTCTCCCCAGCATTTTCATCAGCAATTCAGTCTCCGTACCTGACAGTACCAGATAATGCACACTATCCTGCTGAAGCTCTGTTCTTACAGGACCAACTGTACTGGACAAAAACTCCGTCAGAGCCTTGTTGAAATGCATGCTTTCACGACGGTTGCGGGCAAAGCTCTCCTTAATACGAATAATGCCTACATGGAAGTTTTCCTGGTATCTGATTTTGTCGTCCTTAATCATGGTGACGCCCAGACCACCTGAGGAAATATCCATCATCAGCATACCCTCGCGGTCGCTGGTAATCTTTTCATTTTTCAGGGTATTGCGAATAGCAACATATTTTGTGTAGATTTCCTGTGGCATATCCACTACGTCAACAATCAGCCCTGTACGGGAATAAATCTGGTCCAATAGGAAAATCTGGTTACGGGCCTCACGTACAGCTGTTGTTGCCTGAAGTGTATATTCCTCAACACCATATTCCTCCATAAGCATTTTAAAGCCGTAGAGTATTTCACAAATTTCATTTACCAAATTGAAGGGAATTATTTTATTTTTAAAGGTTGCCTCACCAAGACGAATACGTCTGTTGCAGCATTCTACAACCTTAACTCTGTCTATACTGCGATATTCGGTAATCTGCATACTTATCATCTCAGAGCCCAAATGAATTGCAGCAAAGGTGGTATACAGTTTGCGCTTCATAAAATTGCCTCCTAAAATATATATCATTATTGATATTCTTTATTAAAGGGTAAAACTCCTGCGTTAAGCCATTTATTATACATTAATTTAACAATTTTACATGGATTTAATAATTAAAATGCAGGATTTTTCAGATTTGTGCTTAATTACTAGAGTAATGAGGTGAGAAAATGGAAAGAATTGCAATCATTGACATCGGCTCTAACTCTGCCCGTTTAGTTATCAGCCATATGTATAAAACAGGCGCCTATAATATGGTGTACAACCAGAAGGAAGCTCTGCGTCTCAGCCAAAAGGTAGACGCACAAGGCATGCTGACTGAGGAAGCCTTTTCCTCCACAATCGAGACTATGAAAAGCTTTGCCTATATGTGCAAAATATACCATACTGATACTATTATAGCCGTTGCTACAGCTGCAATCCGCAATGCAGTAAACGGCAACGAGCTTGTCAAAAAGGTCACCAAAGAAACAGGAATCCAGCTGCAAATCATTACTGGTAAGGAAGAAGCCTATTACAGCTACCTAGGTGTCATCAATACCTTAGATGTTACTAATGGTATCATCTTTGACTTAGGCGGTGGCAGTACCGAACTGATTTATTTTAAAAACCGCAAAATTGTAGAAAGTGTTTCCCTTACCTTTGGTGCAGTAAATACTACGGATAAATTTAACTCCCGCAATGAAATGACTCCTGCAGTCTATGCAGAAATGACTTCCTTCATTATGAAGAATTTAGAGCAATACCCATGGCTGAAGCAGAAAAACCTGCCTCTCATAGGTGTTGGCGGCACAGCACGTACTGTTGCAAAAATTATCCAGCGCTCCCGTAAGTATCCTGCTACTAAAATTCATAACTATGCTATTTCCATGCAAATCTTCCGTAATTATTTCACCAAAATCCGCAGCACTAATTTGGAACAGCGCAAAAAGATTTCCGGTCTGAGTAATGAGCGCAGTGATATTATTCTAGCAGGCAGCAACATTATCAGCTGCCTTATGGATATTAGCGGCTGCAGTAAAATCATCTCCTCTGGCTGTGGTCTGCGCGAGGGCCTTTTCTTTAAATATTATTCACAGGCTACAGGCCGCCCACTGATTGCACCTAATATTTTGGAACGCAGTCGTGACAACATTCTGCACCTTTATACAGCAGATGTCACCCATGCTCTCCACATCAGGGATTTAGCTCTGACCATGTTCGACAACTGGATGCCTCTCCATGGACTGCGCAAGGGCTACCGTAAGCTTTTAGAAACAGCTGCCCTGCTCCATGATATTGGTATTACTATTAACTTCTACAGCCATGCACGTCACAGTGCCTATATGATTCAGAATGCCCAGCTTTTTGGTCTTTCTCATAAGGAACAAATGATTACCTCTGCTATTGCAGGCTGGCATAACGGCGTTTCCAAAAATTACTTCAAAGCTCATATCTACAAAGAAATGCTCAGCAGTGCAAACTGGAAGGTTATCAACAAGCTTGCTCTGCTGTTGGCTCTGGCTGAAAGCATGGACTACACACAAACAAGTCAGATTATAACTATTCTGCCTAGACAACGCAAAAAGCAGGCTATCCTCAGTATTTGCGCACCTGAGCTTCCTAGTATTGAAATGCACCAGCTCCGTACCCATATGTCCTGGTTTAAAAAGACCTTTGACGTAGAACTGAAGGTAGAATTGGCTATGCCTGCAACCGACAGCAAGCATCTTTTAGCTGCGCCTATGCCTCACGCAAAGGATGCCAAGAAAAATTAATATCTAAGCAAAAAACCTCTGGATTACTGATATGTACCCTCTTTACTGGACAAAACCAGTAAGGAGGGTATTTTTATGCGCT
>ENA-ORPF01000620-ORPF01000620.1-human-gut-metagenome-genome-assembly--contig:-NODE-620-length-35059-cov-5.979974_pt1 | contig 35059 bp, 34 predicted proteins | sample MGYA00242140_ERZ509070 | MGnify/ENA primary metagenome ERZ509070 (study PRJEB26280, sample SAMEA2338713) | human gut metagenome | biome: human gut; feature: human-associated habitat; material: faeces... | reverse complement strand
GCATCCACATGCCTCGCATAATTAAGAAATGTGTCCAGGATTCTGGGTACATATCTTAATTTTTTCTGAGTTATGGCTTATATTTTTATCTGACTATTCTTTAATGCCTAAGTATTTAGGAGGAATCTGTGCCAAGATAATGGCGGAAAAGACAAGAACGCAGCCGCCGATTTCACGGGTGGTCATTTCCTGACCTAAAATGAGCCAGCCGCTTAGTAGTGCAAATACTGCCTCCATACTCATAATCATGCTGGCAGGAACTGCATTAACATGCTTTTGTCCCACAATCTGCAGAGTGTAGGCAATACCGCTGGACATAATACCTGCGTAGGCGATAGGTGCCCAGCCCATTAAAAGTGCATCCAGTGATGGATTTTCAAAGGTAAACATCAGGATGCAGTTTAAAACTGCACTGGTAGCAAATTGAATCAGGGACAGGCGTACACCGTCCAGATAGCTGATAATATTAGCTACAGAAATAATTTGGCCTGCAAAGCAGATGGCACATAGGAAGGTGTAAACGTCGCCCATATTAATGGTAAAGGCTTCGTTGATACAGATAAAATACATGCCTATTGCTGCTACAATAACACTTATAGCCTGCAGCTTGGAAATAGCCTTGCGGAAAATAATAAAGCTGAGAATAGGCACCAGTACAATATATAGTGATGTAATAAAGCCACTTTTGCCAACAGTAGTATACATAAGACCAAGCTGCTGGAAGAATGATTCCATAGTCAGGGTTGCACCGCAGATAAAACCGCCCTTCAGCAGTCGTTCGCAGTACATGGGGTCGTCGCTGCCAAGAATGGTAAATTTCTTTCCTTCTAGCTTATCCTTGACAAAGCAGAGAATTAAAATAAATACGGTTGCGAGTACGCAGCGTGAAAAATTAAAGGTTAATGGCTCTGCATATTTGCCTCCAAGGCTTTGGGCTACAAAGGCTGTACCCCAGATAATGGAGCAGACCGTTAGCATAACTATACCAAGGGCTGGCTTCCTTCCGTTTTCTTGTTTCATTCATAACACTCCCTCAAAAAAAATACACAAGACCTATTTTACCATTTTTTAGTGGATATGACAAAGCTTAATATTAATTGCTATTTTTAAGGCTCTTGAAGATTAGTTTTGTGGAAAATTATTTTTAATTGTAAAAATGTGCAAATAAATTTTTGACTAGGAATTTCCTGGATCTGTAGTGCTTGTCTGTACTGGACAGCAGTGTAAACTAGGGCTTTTTTTGGCGAAAAAAGTCAAATTATGCAACATTTTCTTAGGAGACAGTGGGACGTATAACACCAATATGTTGTGTTGTCAAGCTTTACAGAGTAGATATATTGTGGTACAATAGCTCAGGAAAATCTAGGGCTATATCCGAACGATATACTATAGATTTTTAAAATCATACAGATAATTCTGAAGCTAAAACTACTTTTATAAAGAGAACAGATAAAAAAACAACACCGGAGAGGAAGGATGAAGCAGTATGAAGGTTATTAAACGCGACGGTACAACCGTAGATTTTGACCCTGCTAAAATAGTGGTTGCTATTCAAAAGGCTAACGCTGCCGTTGAGCCCGAATATCGTATAGAGGAGGACAAAATTCATGTAATTGCGGAAAATGTTCAAGGCCGCAATAGAATGCGTCTGTTAGTAGAGGATATTCAGGACATGGTTGAGCATAGCCTGATGGAATACGGCAAATATGAGCTGGCTAAGCAATACATTATCTATCGTTATAAACGTGCTCTGGTACGTAAGGCCAACACTACTGACGAGTCCATTCTGTCCCTGATCAGCAACAAGAATAAGGATGTTATGGAGGAAAACTCCAATAAGAATGCTGTTATGGCTGCAACTCAGCGTGACCTTATTGCCGGCGAGGTGTCCAAGGACCTGACCAAGCGTATTATTCTGCCTGAAAAGATTTCCAAGGCACATGAGGACGGCGTAATCCATTTCCATGACGCTGACTATTTCATTCAGCCTATTTTCAACTGCTGCCTGATCAATATTGGCGATATGCTGGATAACGGTACTGTTATGAACGGCAAAATGATTGAAAGTCCCCGCAGCTTCCAGGTTGCCTGCACCGTTATGACTCAGATTATTGCGTCTGTTGCGTCCAGCCAATACGGTGGTCAGTCTGTTGATATCTGCCATTTAGGCAAATATCTGCGTCGCAGCTACGAAAAATTCAAGGCAGGTATTTTAGAGGCCAGCGGCGGCAATCTGGATGAAGAAACTCTGGAGAAGCTGACCAATGAACGTCTGCGTTACGAGCTGAAGGGCGGCGTACAAACAATTCAATACCAAATCAATACCCTGATGACCACCAATGGTCAATCTCCCTTCGTAACCCTGTTTTTGAACCTGCGTGAGGATGACCCGTATCTGAAGGAGAACGCAATGATTATTGAAGAAATTTTGCGTCAGCGTCTCCAGGGTATCAAAAACGACAAGGGTGTGTATGTAACTCCTGCGTTCCCCAAGCTGGTTTACGTGCTGGATAAGCACAACTGCTTAAAGGGCGGCAAATACGATTACATTACCCGCTTGGCTGTTAAATGCAGTGCTAAGCGTATGTATCCTGACTATATCAGTGCTAAGAAAATGCGTGAAAACTACGAAGGCAACGTGTTCTCTCCCATGGGCTGCCGCAGCTTTTTGTCCCCCTGGCAGGACGAAAACGGCAACTACAAATTTGAGGGCCGTTTCAACCAGGGCGTAGTTTCCCTGAACCTGCCTCAAATCGGCATTATTGCCAACGGCGACGAAAAGAAATTCTGGGAGCTGCTTGAGGAGCGTCTGCAGCTTTGCTACGAGGCTCTTATGTGCCGTCACAATGCTCTGAAGGGCATTAAGAGTGATGTTAGTCCCGTTCATTGGCAATACGGTGCAATTGCCCGTCTTGGCAAGGGCGAGGTTATTGATAAGTTCCTGGAAAATGGCTATTCCACCATTTCCTTGGGCTACATTGGCCTGTACGAGGTTACCAAGCTGATGACCGGCGTAAGCCACACTGATCCTAAGGGAGAGGAATTTGCTCTGCGTCTCATGAACAGACTGCGTGGTGCCTGCGATAAATGGAAGGCTGCCACAGGAATTGCCTTCGGTCTTTATGGTACTCCTGCAGAAAGCCTGTGCTACCGCTTTGCACGTATCGACAAGGAACGCTTTGGCACTATTGAGAATGTAACTGACAAGGGCTACTACACCAACTCCTATCACGTAGATGTACGTGAAAAGATTGATGCCTTCCACAAATTTAATTTTGAAAGTCAGTTCCAAAAAATTTCCTCCGGCGGTGCTATTTCCTATGTAGAAATTCCGAATATGCGTCACAATACTCAGGCTATGGAGGAGGTTGTAAAATTCATTTACGACAATATCCAATATGCTGAGTTTAACACCAAATCCGACTACTGCCATGTATGCGGCTTTGACGGCGAAATCATTATTAACGACGATAACGAGTGGGAATGCCCTGCCTGCCACAACAAGGACCACAGCCTGATGAACGTAACTCGTCGTACCTGCGGTTACCTGGGCGAAAACTTCTGGAATGTTGGCAAGACCAAGGAAATCAAATCCCGCGTACTGCACCTGTGATTGGGTGGGCTTTATAAATGCGAAGCTAATTTATAGGGGACTGCTTTTTAGCAGTCCTCTTTTTTATGCTTAGCCCCGAGGCAAGTCAGCAGGTCTGCCAGGAGCGGGTGTTGACTTTTAGATGATTATTTCAATTATAATCTACAAATATTTCAAGAAAGCGTTGCTTGTCATTTAGATGGTTAAGTTGTATAATCATTAGTAGTATGTATTATTAAAGAAATATATGCTATATATTATTCTTAATAAAATGGTGATGAACATGCGTTATGCAACAATAAAAAAGCTTGATATAGCCAATGGTCCTGGCATAAGAGTATCACTTTTTGTCAGCGGCTGCACCCACCACTGCAAAGGCTGCTTTAACCCTGAGGCGTGGGATTTTCAATACGGCAATGATTTTACTACAGCAGTAGAGGACGAAATTCTGGAGGCCTTAAAGCCTGACTACATCCATGGTCTGTCCCTGCTGGGCGGCGAACCCTTTGAGCCTCAGAATCAGCAGGCACTGCTGCCCTTCCTACGTCGTTTTAAGGAAATGTATCCTGAAAAGACAGTCTGGTGCTATAGTGGCTATGATTTTGAAAAGGATATGCTGACAGGCAGCTTAGGTCCTTGGGAAATTACTCAAGAAATGCTGTCCTATATTGATATTCTCGTAGACGGAGAATTTGTTCTGGAAAAGAAAAATCCCAATCTGCGTTTCCGTGGCAGCGAAAACCAAAGAGTTATCCGCGTGCAGGAATCCCTGAAGGAGGACAGACTGGTTCTCTGGGACGATGAAGAGGGTATTTATCAGGTTTGAGAAATGCTGTAAATCAGTAATCGGAGGCTGCAACCTCTGACATATTAAAATAAGGATGTGTTATTTATGAAAAAGCTTTTAGTAATGTTGACCATGATTATGACTCTTGCCTTTGCTAGTGTTTGTGCAGCCTATGATGGCGGTACCCTGGATAAAGAGCAAAAGGCTGCTGAAATGCTGACTAACGCTGTAACCGGTAAGACTGTAGAGTACCAAAAGGTTACTTCTGGCATGAATGCTGAGTTAAAGGGCAAAATCACTGAGGAAGTTGTAGCTGGTCTGCAAAAGCAGGTTAAGGAGCAATTTGGTGATGTTAAGGAAATCCGTTTCCAATCCTTTGAGCGTTTCGCTGACGGCGACAGACTGGTTTACATTGCAGGCTTCAGCAAGGAAAAACACGTGGCACTTATTTATGTATTCGATGCTAAGCAAAAAATGGTAAACTTCCAGTACACTGCTTTAAAGGAGCAAGCACAGGAAGAAGCTAAAAAATAATATAGGATAAGCAAAAGCCATAACTTAGGCGTGTAGTCTGAGTTATGGCTTGTTTTTTACTTTATGCGTTTATAGCATACTTTTTCGAGAAAAGTACGCAAAAAGCTTTCACTGCTGCTCGGATTCCCGTGTCTATGTGGGGCTCCAGCATAGGGAGCAATGTGCTAAGCTTATGTAAACTGCAGTGGCGACGCAGCTGCTCCTCTTGCCCTGGCCTTTAGTTGTGAGTGCTGTCAAAGTCAGTAAACAGCGGCGTGCTGCTTTATCTGACAATCGTTACTCGCTGATGCGGAAGGGAGACTAGCCGTGGGGTTAGATACTGTTCAGTGCTGCTGCCATTCTTTCTAGTGCTTTTAAAAGCACGCTTCTGGGGCAGGCAATGTTGATGCGGACATAGCCGTCGCCATTGTCTATAAAGATTTTGCCATCTTCAAGGAGTACGCCTGCCTTGTAGGCAAAAAAGTCCGTCCAGCCCTCTGCAGGCTCAGTGTAGCCCCGCAGGTCCAGCCAAGCAAGGTAGGTGGCCTGAGGAATGCGGAGCTTGGCCTTAGGCATGTGCGCTTTGATAAAGTCTGCGGCGAAGGCAAAATTAGCGTCCAGATATTGGCACAGCTCCCTGACATATTCATCTCCATACTCGTAGGCAGCCTCAGCAGCAGCTATGCTCAGAGGGTTGTCTGCAAAATAATGAATACTTTGCCACTCTTTTTGCAGCCAGGGACTACGAATCAAAATATTGGCCAAAAGTATTCCGCCTAAATTAAAGGTTTTACTGGGAGTAACGCAGGAAACAAGCCTGTCATAATCAGCCATAACCTTAGCCAAGGGAATGTGCCTAAGCCCGCTGCGGAGCAGGTCACAATGAATTTCATCAGAGATGACCCATAGCCTGTGCTTGGCAATAATATCAGCCAGACGCTGCAGCTCGTCCTCACTCCACAGGCGACCGCTGGGATTGTGGGGATTGCAAAAGAGAAGCAGGGTGGTTTTTTCATCTGCAGCCTGCTTTTCCAGCAGCTCAAAATTTATGGTATAAAATCCCTCTTCATCAATAAGAGGACAGTAGATACATTCCCTGCTGTTATGAAGGGCAGAGCCCTTAAAGGGAGGATAGGAGGGCGTAAGAATGAGAACCTTTTCGTCAGCTTTTGTTATCATACCAATAAGCTCACGCAGGGCAGGAACAATTCCTGTGGACAGAAAAAGCTCATCCTTGTCAAAGCTCCAGTCATAATGACGCTGACACCAGCTATTGAAAAGCTGACGGTAGCGTGGATTAGTTGGCGTGTGCATTTCTGTATAGCCTAAAAACCTGTTGCTTAGGGCATTTTTAACTCCCTGAAGAATAAAATCAGGAGCACCAAAGCTCATATCCGCCACCCACATCTGGATAAAGTCCTCATCCTTGTAGGGAAGTGGAGCATCGGGCGTCACATGGAGCAGGTTTTTGCGGAATAAATCTACAGAATAGGCATTAATGTTATTTCTATCTAAAGGTGTATCAAAATCATACATAGTGCAAACCTCTAAGCGTTTAATAGTTTGGGAATATTATACTATATATGTTACAATAAAGAAAACAGTGGGAAGGGAGCAATAGCAATGATTTTAGTAAGCTCGTGTCTTTTAGGCAATGCAGTACGCTATAAGGGAGACGCCAATCCCTGTGAGCTGCTGCTTAAATATAAGGAAAAGGGACATTTTACAGCTATCTGTCCTGAGGTGTTTGGCGGTTTGTCCATACCTCGTCCCCCTGCGGAGATTGTAGGCGGCAGCGGTGACGACGTATGGCAGGGAAAGGCCCGACTGATTAATAACCAAGGGGAAGATGTTACGGAAAGCTATAAAAATGGCGTGTTGAAGGCTGCAGAATATTGTAAGGCTCATCACGTAAGTGCAGTTATCCTTAAGGAACGCAGTCCCTCCTGTGGTACACACCTTATTTATGACGGTACCTTTACAGGCACACGCATACCAGGCAGAGGTGTAACGGCGGCGTACTTTGCTCAAATGGGACTGCCGCTGTATTCCGAGGAGGAGCTGACAGAGGAGCTGCTGCAAGACTTAATAGAAAAGGACGGATAAGACAGAAAAAAGGCTATGATTCAGAAGAATCATAGCCTTGATTTTTACCAATGGTTTTCTAGATTATTGTTGTCACCTACCACAAAGAAGGAGCCAGTACCCTTGGCGTAGATTTCGCCATCAGCGTTAGTAATAACTGCTTCGCCAATCATGGTCTTGTGGCCTAAATGAAGCATTGTAGATGTTGCATAGGCTCTTTGGGAAAGAGGTACGCCCTTGATGTAATTAATGGTCATATCAATAGTCACAACCTTTTTGCCATAAGCAAAGCAGGTCAGACCGATGCAGGTGTCTATAAGCGAAGCCAAAGCACCGCCATGAGCGGTAGAATAGCCATTAGTAAGACTATCTGTAATGTCCATGGCAAGTGTAATATGTCCTTCCTCAACCTTGACTGGCTTAATGCCGCAATAATGAATAAAATTATCGTGCTCGCAAGCATATTCAATAAATCTAGCAATTTCCTGATTGGCTTTGTGCATACAAGTCACATCCTATTCCCACAATAATAAAAGCTAACTATATTATAGCATATGTGTATATAAAAAAGGCGACTATATGAGGATAACAGGCTACATAGCCTCTTTGGCCTCGGTCAGAGTCAGACCGTTTTTAGGATTGGCCACAGAAATAGTTTTGGGTACGAGGAAAGGTGTTAGTTTAAAGTGATATAGATTTTTAGCTCAAACTAGGCTACAATAATTGTATATATGTATAAAAGCATTTTGTTGGTTGAATGTGTTATTAAGCAGTAAAGGAGATAGTAGTATGAAGCATTATGAGGTTGTAGCAGCAGTAATTGAATATGACGGAAAAATTCTTTGTATGCAGCGTAATGAAGGCAAATTTGATTATGTAAGCTATAAATTTGAGTTTCCTGGCGGTAAGGTAGAAGCAGGAGAGGAAAATCATACAGCCTTGGAGCGTGAGCTGCGTGAGGAAATGGATATGAATGTAAGCATTAGTGAAGATGACTACTTGATGACTGTAAACCATACATATCCCGATTTTGCAATTACTATGCATGCTTATTTGTGCAAGGTTGATAAACCTGATTTTGTTAGAAAAGAGCATATTTCCCACCAATGGTTGACTGTAAACGAAATGGATAAATTGGATTGGGCAGAGGCTGATAAACCAATTTTAGAGTTTTTGAAGAAGCCTAGAGGATAAAAGCCATGAATAGAAACGAATTAGCAATTTGCTTAGAAGCAGGCTTTATAGACTTTAATGTTGAAAAGGACGAGCGTTTTCTGCCTAAGATTTTGACTAATAATCAGGAAAAGAAGGTAAAGGTTTTAGAAACACTTCTTTACGAAATGAAGAACTGTGACGAGTTTTTCTTTTCAGTTGCTTTTGTTACCAATAGTGGCGTAGCGTGTATGATTGATATTTTGAATGAACTGAAGCAGAGAAATATCAAAGGCAAAATTTTAGCATCACAATACCAAAATTTTACGGAGCCAAGAGCTTTACGAAGATTATTGCAATTTCCCAATCTCGAATTGAAAATCATCACAGCAGATTATAATTTCCACGCTAAGGGTTATTTGTTCCATAAGCTTGGCGATGATAAGCAAACAGAGGATAGTTATAATCTGATTATTGGTAGCAGTAACCTTACACAAACTGCTTTAACCGTTAATAGAGAATGGAATGTTCAGCTTTCTTCTCTTGAAAATGGCGCATTAGTGAAACAAATGCAGGAAGAGCTTAATAGAGCTTGGGAAGATGCAACTGTCGTTGATGATGCATGGATAGACGCATACGAAAATATTTATAAAGAGGCTAGAAGTAGTCGTATTGGTCAGCACAATCGTATTATTGATTTATACAAGGTAAACCCTAATAAGATGCAAGCAGAGGCTTTAAAGTCCTTAAAGGAATTGCGTGAAGCTGGTAAGGATAAAGCATTACTGATTTCTGCAACAGGTACAGGTAAAACATTTTTATCAGCCTTTGATGTTAAGATTGCTAAACCAAAACGCTTTTTGTTCATTGTTCATAGAAACCTTATAGCTAGAACTGCTAAAAAGAGCTATGAAAAAATTATAGATAAAAATATTAAAACTGGTATGTTCTCTGGCGACCAAAAAGAAATTGATAAAGATTATCTTTTTGCTACTGTTCAGACATTATCTAAAGATGAAAATCTGCATATGTTCAAGCCTGACCATTTTGATTATATTGTTGTGGATGAGGTTCATAGAGCTGGTGCAGATACCTATAAAAAGGTTCTTGATTACTTCAAGCCTAAGTTTTTACTTGGTATGACTGCAACACCTGAACGTACTGATAATGCAGATATTTTCAAAACCTTTGATTATAACATTGCCTATGAAATTAGACTTAATCAGGCGTTGTCAGAGAATATGCTTGTTCCATTTCATTATCATGGTATCAGCGAATTGGTTGTTGATGGTAAGGTGTTAGATGAACTGAGCGATTTTAGACTGCTTGTTAGTGAGGAAAGAGTAAAGCATATATTGCATTATGCTGATTTTTATGGCTGTGATGCAGGTAGAGTTAAGGGCTTGGTATTCTGTAGTAAAATTGAAGAAGCACAAGCACTTGCTAACAGTTTTTGCGAACATGGTAAAAAGGCTATTGCATTAACTGGTGCTTCATCTGAGGTAGAGCGTTCCAATGCTATTGAACGCTTGGAAAGTGATGATATAGTGGAAGAAGAGCAACTAGACTATATTTTTACCGTAGATATTTTCAATGAAGGTGTAGATATACCAGCAGTTAATCAAATAATTCTTTTGCGTCCTACACAATCTGCAATTATTTTTGTGCAACAGCTTGGTCGTGGATTACGTAAGAGCGAAAATAAGCGTTATTTAGAGGTTATCGACTTTATTGGTAATTACGGTAACAACTACTTGCTTCCAATAGCGTTATTTGGCGATAGAAGCTATAACCGAGAAAATGTTCGTAGAACTATGCATAATAACCATATTCCAGGCGCATCCACTGTTTATTTTGATGATGTTTCTCAAAAGCGTATCTTTGAATCTTTAAATAATGGTAAAATAGCTCAATTTAGAGAGTACAAAAAATCTTATGAACTCGTAAAAATGCAGCTTGGTCGTGTACCAATGATGATGGACTTTGTAAAATTAGGTGACAAGGACCCGTATCTGTTTGTTTTGAGGGATGGTTCTTACTTCCATTTCAAACAGCACGTTGATTTAGATGAAACTACAATGAGTGACTTGCATCAGAAATTGTTGAAGTTCATTAGTTTGGAAATTGCTAATGGTAAAAGATTGGATGAAGTGTTTATTCTTCAACAATTACTACATAAGCAAAGCATCACTTATCTGGACATTATTTCAGAGTTCAGGATTAAATATAATTTAGAGACAAGTGTCAAGAATATTTCTGGAGCAGTAAATCTTCTGAAGATGGGCTTTTTTAAGGCTGCAGATGTCAATAAATACGGCAATATGGAATTAGTAGCAGAAAATGATGGTAATATTATTCTTACTACAGAATTTTCTGAGTTACTGCAAAATGATGAATTTGTTCGTTATTTAAAGGACGTTTTGGCATATGCTGAATATAACTTTATGTCTACATATGACAAAAATAAATTCTTTGGTGGGTTGAAGTTATATGAAAACTATTCTCGTAAGGATATCTGTCGTATTCTAAACTGGGAAAAAGATGAAAGTGCTACTGTCTACGGTTATCGAGTAAAATATGATACTTGCCCTATGTTTGTTACATATAACAAGCAAGATGATATTAGTGAAAGCACTAAATACGAGGACCGTTTTATTAATAGAAGCATGTTTAGTTGGATGACAAGAAACAGAGTAACCTTAGAATCTGCAGAAGTAGAAGCTATTCAGCGTGACGATGTGCGTAAGCTATTATTTATTAAAAAGAGTGATGGTGAAGGTACAGACTTCTACTATATGGGAGACGTTGATACTCATAAATGTATTCAAACAACCATTGATAGTAAGGATGGTAAAAAGTTGTCTATCGTAAATGTTTTGTATGATATGAAGCAGGTAGTTAACGACAAGATTTATGATTATTTTGAAGATGGTCAGTAGAATGAACGGCTAAAGTCATCAAATAAACTAAATATGGCTAATAAGGCATAAAAAGCACAGCTTTGAGCTGTGCTTTTGCTTATAGTAGTTGTGTTAATCAGGAAATTGGCAAATGCCATTATCTTAAAAATACAACATCATTATGAAATTGGATAAATTCCTTTGATGGTTTAAATTTAGCAGGAAGCATAATTTGTTTATGCTCCGTATCCACTATAAAGTCTCTAGTAACTTGGTCTAAATTCTTTGCCTTCTTTAGCTTATCAGAGACAACAATTCTGTAATCGTTATCCAATGTTATAAAACCCTTATCAAAAGCTCTGTCGTGCAATGCGTTTAAACATAGACCATTTCGTGGATTTGTTTTTTCTTTACCATCACTGTCTTTCCATGGCTTAATATGGCTTGCTGTTAAAAATGCTGGGACACTTATACCTGTAAGACAGCATTTAAAATCATAGGAAGCTAAAACAGTTGCCCTGAAAAAAGATTGTCCAACTCTTTGCTCGATAATAGTTTCACGAGTAGTACCGACAGGAATATCATCAAATCCTAATTCTGAAGGAAGTCCAGATTGCTCTAACAGTTTTTCTTTTAATGCACAAGCTTTTTGGATAAGTGCTTCATTATCACTATTAAAATTATCCCAAATAACTCTTTCTAATTTAGCTCCATTGGAAAGACCTTTAATACCTCTGGCAATTTCCTCAGGGTCAAGGCGAGCTAAATTACACATTTTCATAGAAACAGCAGCAGGTGTTCTATTTAAAAGAAGAGCTAATTTTATTATTTCTGGGTGTGTGCTATTTATTTTTCCAAATGGAATTCTACAATAAAGCTCAAATGCTAGTAGGGTTTCGTCATATGTCCAAATTTTATTAGCCAAGTAAATTCACCGCCTTTAATAGGTGTTTTATTCTCCTACATATTATATCATTGAATGATGATAGAAGGGGATGATTTCTTTCCTGATAAATTGATTTCTATTATACTGTCCTAAGTTGCATGACTTGTCTGTGATGGTTAAGCATGCCTAGCTATTTAGTTAGATAAGCGGTGCTTTAGTCGAGCTTTCGGCTAGAACGCTTTTTTATATTAAATTTTACAAGGAGGTTTACTATGATTAAGGAATACTTACCTAAATTTTCTATTGGAAATATAATTACGTGGTTTTGTGATGATGATGGTGAACTGCATTCTGGTACTGTGCTTTATATTAACAAGGCCATGACTGCTACAGGTATGGAAATAAACTATGAGGCAAGGAATATGCTTTTAGGAGAACCACATACTTTTTTTAGACGAGAGTGATGTTCTGGAGGATGTGGAGTTATGAAACATAACGGTCATAAAGAGACTTTAGTTTTTCAGCTTGCTGGCAGCATTTTCTTTAATAGTTGCTTTTTGGCCCTGTAAGTGGGTATAATTAAAGAAAAAATTTGGAGATGTGTGATTATGACCTTACGCAGTCTGGCGTCTGTGCTTGACGAAAAAATATACTATATGCTGCTTTTTACGGTGGCGATTATTCCTCTGCATCAGGAGTTTGCGGCGGTTTGTACGGCCTTGACTTTTTTGGCAGCAGCCTTTGTTGCTATTGTAAAGGGCAGGCAGCAGCCTGCTGTGCTTAAGGAGTGGCAGCAGGCTCTGTTGTTTTTGCTTTTTATTGCAGGCTGGGCGTCCCTGCATTTTTCAAGAAACCAGTTTATTTCCTCATGGAACTACGTTTACGTTGCCGGTCAATATAGTGCTATGGTTTTTGTGCTTTTGCGTTATGGCTGGAAAAAGCCTCAGATTTTTGGCGACCAGGCTCAGGCTTTGCAGGGCTGGCGTAAATTTTTTTGCTTGCCCAGGCCCATGCAGCTTTTGGGAGCGTTTTTGCTGGTGTCAGTTTTAGTCAGCAGCATTGGTGTTGCGCAAAAGCTTTTGGGTGTTACTGCTGAGGGCATTTGGGTTGATCCTGCTCAGTTTCCTGATTTAAAGGTGCGTGTTTATTCTACTTTGGTTAATCCTAATATTCTGGCAGGCTACCTTGTACTGGTCATTGCTTACGCAGCGGCCTTTTTCAATGTTTTCAGAGACTATCAAAAGCTGCGTCTTGCTTCGTTTGGCACTGGCGTTTTGGCGGCTCTGTGTCTTTTGTATACCTATTCCCGTGGCAATTGGCTGGCTTGTGCTGTAATGCTTTTTGCTTATTGCGTGCTTTTTTATCGCAAGGCCTTTTTGCCTATTATGGCTGGTGGTGCGGTGGCTCTTGTGGTTGGTGGTAATGCTGTTATGCAGCGGTTGGCTTCTATTACCAGCGGTCAGGATACGTCTGCTGCTTTGCGTTTGGCGTACCTGCATTGTACCAAGATGATTATTGAGGATTTCCCCATGGGTGTGGGCTGGTATGGCTATCGCTTTATATATCCTGAATACAATTATTATCTGGCAGATACCAGTGTTATTATGTATCATTGTCACAATATTTTCCTCAATGTGCTGGCGGAGCTGGGCTGGCAGGGCTTTATTGTTTTTATGGCGGTGTGGGCTATGTTTGTCTACAATGGCTGGCAGCTTGCCTTTAAAGGGCGTGTTCCTTGGGTCAGAGCCATAGGTCAGGGGTATGTTTTGGCTGTGGTTGGTATTGCTGTTGGTGGTTTGACTGACCATGTGTATTTTAATACGCAGATGGGGTTGTTGTTTTGGGTGTTGGGTACTCTTGTTATGATTTCTAGGAAGCTAGAGGTGTACTGCAATGATGGAGACTCAGTATAATACTCCATCTGCGTTGTTGCTCGCTCCTAGACGTACTAGTGAGTACGCCTTCGTCGCGGCGTCTAGCATCTGGAGCATTCTCTTTCGTCTGCGAACATAGGCGTTCTGATGTACGAAGTTGTAATACTTAATCTGCTTTGTTGCTCGCTTCTATACATATCAGCACATAGTTGTAACAACCTTTACAAAGTTTACATTCTGCGTAAAATATAAGTAAAAACCTTTAAAAAGTGTTGACTTGAATATAAAAGTGCTGTATCATACAACCCATATTGAAAATATTGAGCGATGAAGAGAAGAGTAGGCGAGGGAGCTTGGCACAGAGAGCCTCCATTTTGGTGCAAGGGGGAGCAGGTGATTTTGCTGAAGATGGTCTTGGAGCTGATGGGCTGAGATGCTTGCATTTAGGTCGTCCGGGCGCACCCGTTACAGTGCTGGAGTATTAAAAGGTAATTAATCCTTGCGTACTTGATGAGGCTCATATGGTGACATGTGGGTGAATAAGGGTGGTATCACGAAGCTATGCTTTCGTCCCTGTAGTTTTACAGGAACGGAAGCTTTTTTTATTGCTCCTAAGGTCCTGTAGTATTTAATGGAATTGAAGGAGGAAAGGAATATGCCTATTAAAATCAATGATAATTTGTCTGCAATCGAACAGCTCCATGAGGAGGGAATTTTTACTATGACTATGGAGCGTGCTTTGAATCAGCGTGTGCGTCCTTTGAAGGTTTGTGTGCTTAATTTAATGCCTTTGAAAAAGCCTACTGAAATTCAGCTCCTGCGTCTTTTGGGAAATTCTCCCCTGCAGATTGAGGTTGATTTTTGTCGTACTGTGAGCCGCGAGACTACTCATACAGATAATAGTTATCTTGATAGGGCTTATCTGGAGTTTGATGATGTTAAGGATCGTTATTACGATGCTTTTCTGATGACTGGCGCTCCCGTTGAGACATATGCCTTTGAGGATGTTGATTATTGGGAGGAAATAGTCAAGTTTCTGGATTGGGCTGAGTACCACTGCTATTCTACTATGAGCCTGTGCTGGGGTGCTCAGGCTGCTTTGTACCATTATTATGGCGTGCAGAAAACCCTGCTGCCTCAGAAGATGTTCGGTATTTTTCCCTATGGCCTGACGGTGAAGAATCACCCGCTGCTGCGAGGCTTTGATGACCGTTATTTTATTCCTCAGTCCCGTCATACTGCTGTAGATGATAATGCTATTGATGCCTGCAAGTCTCTGCAGGTGCTGAGCCGTTCTGTAGAAAATGGCATTAATGTTTGTGCTACCAAGGATTTGCGCCGTATTTTTGTTTTAGGTCATTTTGAGTATGATCGCTATACCTTGGCAGATGAGTATTATCGCGATAAGAAAAAGAATTTGCCTATTGAGGTTCCACGTCATTATTTCCCTGATAATGATACTACTCAGGAGCCTATGTTTAAGTGGCGCAGCTATGCTCATTTGTTTTATATGAACTGGCTGAATATTGTTTATCAGGATACTCCATATGATTTGGCGCAGCTGGCTCCTGCTTCTGGCAGCAAGCTGGATAAGGCGCTGAATGAGTACAATAAAATTTTATATAAGCTGCAGCAGTAATTCTTGTCTGTAGTGCCTATTATAATGAAATAAATATGCTGAATAATGGTTTGTTTTGGCCTATGTGGCTGGCTATGATTTAAGGAGGTAATAATTATGACTAATTTCCATATTAATACAAAATGTGTACAGGGAGGCTATGTTCCAGGCAATGGCGAACCGCGCCAAATTCCTATTGTTCAGTCTACTACCTTTAAATATGATACTAGTGAGGATATGGGCAAGCTTTTTGATTTGGAGGCCAGTGGTTATTTTTATTCTCGTTTGCAGAATCCTACCTGCGATGCTGTTGCTGCCAAGATTGCTGAGCTGGAGGGTGGTGCTGCGGCAATGCTGACTTCTTCTGGTCAGGCGGCTATTTTCTTTGCTTTGTTTAATATTTGCGAAGCTGGTAGTCACATTGTGGTTTCTTCTTCTATTTATGGTGGTACTTTTAATCTGATTAAGGTTACTATGGCGAAGATGGGCGTAAGGGCTACCTTTGTTGACCCTGACTGCACTCCTGAGGAGCTTGATGCTGCTTTTCAGGATAATACTAGGGCTGTTTTTGGCGAGACTATTGCTAATCCTGCCCTGACTGTTCTTGATATTGAAAAGTTTGCTGCTGCGGCTCATAGACATGGTGTGCCCCTGATTGTGGATAATACCTTTCCTACTCCTATAAATTGCCGTCCTATTGAGTGGGGTGCTGATATTGTTGTTCATTCCACTACTAAGTATATGGATGGTCATGGCGCCTGCATTGGCGGCGCTATTGTGGACGCAGGTCGTTTTGACTGGCTGGCTCATGCTGACAAGTTCCCCGGCTTGTGTGCTCCTGATGATTCCTATCATGGTATTGTTTATGCAGAAAAATTTGGCAAAGAGGGCGCCTTTATTACCAAGGCTACTGCTCAGCTGATGCGTGATTTTGGCTGCTGCCAGTCTCCCCAAAGTGCTTTTATCTTAAATCTTGGCTTGGAGTCCCTCCATGTGCGTATGCCCCGTCATGTGGAAAATGGTCAGGCTGTGGCAGAGTTTTTGGAAAATCATCCTCAGGTTGAGTATGTAAATTATCCTGGTCTGCCTTCTAATAAGTACTATGCTCTGGCACAGAAATATTTGGGCAATGGTGGCTGCGGCGTTGTTTCCTTTAATCTGAAGGGAGGACGCAGGGCAGCGGAAGCCTTTATGAAGAAGCTGAAGGTGGCAGCTATTGAGACTCACGTGGCTGATGCACGTACCTGCTGCCTTAATCCTGCTACCAGTACTCACCGTCAGCTGACTGATGAGCAGCTGGAGGCAGCTGGTATTCCTGCAGGTCTGGTACGTATTTCCTGCGGCTTGGAGGACAGCAGGGATTTGGTTGCTGATTTAAAGCAGGCTCTTGAGGGCTTGGCGGAGATTTTATAGGACGCAGTATGACATATCATCTGCTGTGTCAGTGAACATAGGCGTACTGATTGGCAAGGGTTTTATTGCGGTTAGGACAGAACCAAGATAATTCGCAGTACGAATTTAGCATTGCGAACTCTCGGTCCCCCTTACTAAGGGGGACGGATGTGCCATTAGGCACACAGGGGATATGGACATATTTTTAGCTTCTGCCTTCGGGCAGGAGCTTTTCTTATTTTTGCACAAAAATATCCAGGAGGGACTTTGTAAACTTTCTTACATTTAGCGAGAAAAAATAAAAAATTGCAGATGTGCTACACTATTTATTTACAGATGCGGGTGAACCGAGTACAATAAAATAGGATAAGTATATATGAGTTAAATATTTTAGCTGTTTGATTAAATTAGTAATAGGAGCGATGAATATGGATTTGAGAAAGGTTCAGGAGCTGCTTGATGCACAGGTTCTGATGGGGGAGGAGTATTTAGACCGCCCCGTTGAGACCTGCTGCGGCAGCGATTTAATGAGCGATGTTTTGGCGTTTACCAAGCGCAATACTTTGCTGTGTACTGGTCTTACTAATATGCAGGTTATCCGTACTGCTGATATGACGGATTTGTGTGCTGTTGTTTTTGTGCGCGGAAAAAGTCCGGATAAGGATATTTTGGAGGAGGCTGCAGAAAATCAGCTTCCTATTATGGTAACAAGATATACATTGTTTGAGGCCTGTGGTATTTTGTACGAGGCTGGTATTGGCGGTTGTTCTAAAGGAGAGTAAAGATGACTGATAATAAATCTGTAAAGCTTGGCTTTGATGTGGCTGGCGGCGATTTTGAGCGTGCTGGCGAGGCTTCTGCCAAAATCAAGAAGATGCTGCAGCGTCTTGGCGTTCCTGCTGATATTGTCCGTCGTATTGCCATTGGTACCTATGAGGCTGAGATGAATGTTATTATCCACGCAGGGGGTGGTAATGTGGCAGCAGAGGTTTATCCCAACGCTACGGAGATTACCGTAACTGACCATGGCCCTGGTATTCCTGATATCGACAAGGCTCTGCAGGAGGGCTGGTCAACTGCTCCCGACTATGTGCGTCAGATGGGTTTTGGCGCTGGTATGGGTCTTCCCAATATGGTTAAGTGCTCCGACAAGTTCGACATTCAGTCCGTAGTCGGCGAGGGTACTACTATTTTTATGCGTTTTGAGCATGTAAGTGAGGATTTATAAATTTACTTGAGAGAGTGAGGTGCTACGATGGCTCAGACAAAGTATTTCCATTCTGTACAGCTGCAGCTGGAAAAGTGTCAGGGCTGCGTATCCTGCGTTAAAGAGTGTCCGACGGAGGCTATCCGCGTCCGTAATGGTAAGGCAGAGATTTTAGGCGACCGCTGCATAGATTGCGGTGCTTGTGCTGCCAAATGTCCTTATCATGCCTTTAATGTTCAGATGGCGGAGCTAGATGGACTGGCTAATTATGCCTATAACATCGTTTTGCCTGCTCCTTCCCTGTATGCTCAGTTTCCTGAGCAGATTTCTATGGAAAGCATTTGGCAGGGATTGCATAGCCTTGGCTTTGATGAGATTTTTGATTTGTCCCTGGCGTCTGACTATATCGCCGGCGAAATAGAGGATTACGTTAAGAATTATACTGGTGGACGCAAGCCCCTTATTTCCAGTACCTGTCCTGCGGTGCTGCGTCTGATTCAGGTTAAGTTTCCTGAGCTGATTAAGCAGGTTGTGCCTGTGCTTCCGCCGGTGGAGGCTGCTGCTATTTATGTTAAGCGGACCGCTGCGGAGCGACTGCATATGGATGCGGAGCTGATTGGCGTTTGGTTTGTTTCTCCCTGTCCTTCTAAGGAGACTAATATCAGGCAGTCCGTAGATGTACTGCATACCCAGCTTTCCGGCAGCTTTAGTCTGTCCGAGATTTATGGTATGCTTTTGAAGAATTTAGGCGGCGACAGGGCGCTGAAGGTTACGACAGGCTCCTCCTATGGCATGGGCTGGGGCGCCTTTGGCGGTGAGATTGCGGCTGCAGGTCTGGAAAATGCTTTAGCGGTTCATGGTATTGAAAACGTGTACGAGATTTTAGAGCAGATTTCCATGAATAAAATGCCTAATCTTGATTATGTAGAATGCAACGCCTGTCAGGGTGGCTGTATAGGCGGTCTCCTGGCGGCAGAAAATAAATTTGTAGCAGAGAGTAATTTGCGCAGACGTATTCAGGCCCTGAGAAGCTCAGAGCCGGAGGATAGGCTGGCTGCCTTAAATAAGGTGCGCTGTCTGGAGGATTTCCCTTCATCTGCACCATATTTAAAGAAGCTTGTTGCTCGTCCCATGATGCAGCTTGATGATGATATTATGGAGGCTATGAGAAAGTTTGAGCGTATGGAGGAGGTTTTATGCTCTCTTCCGGGGCTTGATTGCGGTGCTTGCGGCGCTCCTAGCTGTCAGGGCTTGGCAGAGGATATTGTGCAGGGCAAGGCCCACGAGATAGATTGTATTTTTAAATTAAGAGCCAGCGTACATAAGCTGGCCCAGGGTATGCTGGAGCTGGCTAAGCAGATTCCCATATCCCACGAACCAGAAGCGATTAATAATTTGGAGGATGATAGAAGATGAAGGTTAAGGAACTGATTGATGAGCTGGAATTAAAACTGCTGACGAAGGATGCATCTGAGGATGCATTGTATGCGGATATTGATGGTGGCTACGTGTCCGACCTACTGAGTAATGTAATGGGTCAGGCTGAGCCCGGTATGGTTTGGGTTACTATGCAGGGTCACCAGAACGTGGCTGCTGTTGCTTCTCTGATTGGCTTGTCCGCCGTAATTGTGGCTGGTGATGCACCGGTTGCCGCTGATACTATGCATAAGGCAGAGCTTAATGATGTGGTTATCCTGACTACTGAAAAGTCTGCCTTCGAGGTTGTAGGCCGTTTGTATCAGTTGGGTATCTGCAAATAGTATGCAGACTCTTTTAGCTGATTTTCATGTGCATACCCTGCTTTCTCCCTGCGCTGCTGTGGAGATGACGCCTAACCATATTGTTTTGCGTGCAGCTCAGTATGGTGTTGGCGCTGTGGCTATTACTGACCATAACGCCTCCGCTAATGTGGAGGCGGCCTTGGAAGCAGGCAGAAGCTATGGTGTCAAGGTTTTCCCAGGTATGGAGGTTGAGTGTCAGGAGGAGGCTCATATAGTCGTACTTTTTGATACTTTGGAGCAGATGCAGCAGTGGCAGCATGTTGTGGATGGGCACATGAACGGAATTGCCAATAATCCGGAAAAATTTGGCGCTCAGTTTGTAGTAGATGCGGACGATAACTTTATCAGAGAAGAGGAGCGTATGCTTTTGGCTCCTTTAAGTCTTACTGCAGCTCAGGTTGTTCAGCAGGTAAGGGAGCTGGGAGGCATTGCCCTGGCAGCTCATATTGACAGACCGGCCTATAGCATTGTCGGTCAGCTGGGCTTTATTGAGCCGGACTTCGGCTTTGCTGCTGCAGAGATTTCTCACGTTGGCTGGCAGAAGAATCTGCAGTCCAGGCTGCAGCGTGTGGCAGGCTTTTTGCCATATGTGACCGATTCTGATGCTCATACAATGCTGGACTTTTTGCAGGGACCGAAAAATTTGCTGACTGTGGCAGATTTGACAGTGGCGGAAATCCTTAGGGCTTTGGCAAATGAGGGTGGACGCAGCTTCGTCCCTGGTAAATTTACTGAATTTAAAGATGATTAAAGAAAATAGCATACACTAATAAGTTGAAAAACAGTAAATAGTATTGCTTAATACGGCTTATAATGCTATACTAGGCTTATTAACTGATGTGTCTAGGAGAATCAGGCTTAGAATAGAGCACAAGAAATAGTGATAGCAGGCTTAAATGGCTCAATAATTTGTGTAGGTGTTTGAACAGCGTGGTTTAACTGCTTGCGTGCATTGGTTTAACACATAAAAGACAGGAGGGGTCGTAATGTGTGAGAATAGACTTGAACACAAGTGCAGCTGCTGCGGCGGCGATAATCCGGAAAAAATTAAAATTGATGCTATTCTGGAAAAGTATAAGGATGTAAAGGGTCCTTTGATTCCGATTCTTCAGGATGTGCAGAATCTTTATAATTATCTGCCCAAGGATGTATTGGAGTATGTTGCTAAGAAAACCGGTACTCCTATTTCTGAAATCTATGGCGTAGTTACATTTTATTCCTTATTCCATCTCAATCCTCGCGGACGCAATATTATCCGTGTCTGCCAGGGTACTGCCTGCCATGTACGCGGCGGCAAGATGATTTTGCAGGAGCTGGAAAAGCAGCTTGGTATTAAGGCTGGTCACACTACTGAGGACCTGCGCTTTACTTTGGAGACTGTTGCCTGCATAGGCGCCTGCGGTCTTGCTCCTGTAATGCAGATTAATGATGATACTCATGGTCGTCTGACTCCTGATAAGCTGGCAGGCATTTTAGAAAGGTATAAATAAAATGCGTGAGCTGGCGCTGCATATTTTAGATATTGCTCAAAATTCCATTGCCGCCAAGGCTACGAAAATTATCATTGAGGTGCACGAAAACGAAAATGGCTTTTTTGTTTTCCGCATCAAGGATAATGGCTGTGGTATGAGTGAGGAAATGGTCCGCAGTGTGCGTGACCCCTTTGTTACAACCCGCAAAACCCGTAAGGTTGGCATGGGAATTCCTTTTATGGACATGGTTACGGAGCAGTGCGGAGGTCACCTGGATATTTTTTCTCAGGTTGGCAAGGGGACTGAGGTTGCAGCATATTTTGAGGCAGACAATATTGACAGACCACCCTTAGGTAATATTGTGGAAAGCATAAAGGTGCTTTTAGTTGGAGCGCCTGATATTGATCTTGATTTTACATATACCTGTCCTGGTGGAGCTGTTGCTTTTAAAACGGAAGAGATGCGGGAGGTTTTGGGAGACGCCTGTGATTTTACCAACCCCGCTGTATATAGCTGGTTAGAGGATTATCTTACTCAGCAGCTCAATAAGGTGCAGAGCAGGGAGGATTATAAATGAAGAGCTTAGCAGATTTACATGCGCTGCGTGAACAGCTGAAGGCTGATATCAAGCTGCGTAAAAGCACTGGAACAAAGATTATTGTAGGTATGGGTACCTGTGGTATTGCGGCTGGTGCTCGTGAGGTTATGAGCGCAATTTTAGATGAGCTGGCAGTGCGCAAGCTGGTTGATGTACAGGTACAGCAGACTGGCTGCATTGGTATGTGCGAAAAAGAGGTTCTGGTTGACGTGGTTCGTCCTGGTGAGCCCAGAATTACCTACGGCAAGGTAACTCCTGCCGATGTGCGCAAGATTATTGCTGATCATGTAGTTAACGGACGTATTGTAGAAGAGCTTGTAGTTGGCAAGATTGAAGACAACGATTAAGCTGGAGTAGAGGAGGATAAAAATATGCAGCATATTAGAGCCCATGTTTTGGTCTGCGGTGGTACTGGCTGTAAGGCCAATGGTTCCAAGGAAATCCAGCTGTGCTTTGCCAAGCTTTTGGCTGAGTTCGGACTACAGGATGAGGTAATGGTTGTTGAAACAGGCTGTCATGGCTTTTGCGAAAACGGACCTCTGGTAATTGTTTATCCTGAGGGAACCTTTTACTGCGGCGTGAAGCCTGACGATGTGCGTGAGATTGTAGAGACTCATTTATATAAAGGACGCATTGTTGAGCGTTTGCTGTACAAGGAGCCTTTGTCTCAGGAGCAGGTTCCTAACTATTCTGAGATTGGTTTCTATAAAAAGCAAATGCGCCTGGTGCTGGCAAACTGCGGCGCTATTAACCCTGAGGCTATTGAGGAATATATTGCTGTAGGCGGTTATGAGGCTTTGGCTAAGGCTGTTACAGAAATGACTCCTGACCAGGTAATTGATGAAATTAAAAAATCAGGCCTCCGTGGTCGTGGCGGCGGCGGCTTCCCCACTGGCATGAAATGGCAGTTTGCTAAAAACTCTGTCAGCGACAAAAAGTATGTTATCTGTAATGCTGATGAGGGTGATCCCGGTGCTTTTATGGACCGCTCTGTTTTAGAGGGCGACCCCCATCGCATTTTAGAGGGTATGGCAGTCTGCGGCTATGCTATTGGTGCAGATGAAGGCTATATTTATGTTCGTGCTGAATATCCTTTGGCTATTAAGCGTCTGCGTATCGCTATTGAGCAGGCCGAAAAACTGGGCCTTTTAGGCAAGAATATTTTTGGTACTGATTTCAGCTTTACTCTCCACATTAAAGAGGGTGCAGGAGCCTTCGTTTGCGGCGAAGAAACTGCGCTGATGGCTTCTATTGAGGGTAAACGCGGCATGCCCCGTCCGCGTCCTCCTTTCCCTGCTGTATCCGGACTGTGGGGCAAGCCTACCAATATTAATAATGTTGAAACCTTTGCTAATGTGGCTCAAATTATTGTTAACGGTGCAGATTGGTACTGCCAGTTTGGTACTGAAAAGTCTAAGGGTACCAAGGTTTTTGCTCTGACCGGTAAAATCAATAACACCGGTCTGGCAGAGGTTCCTATGGGTATTACCATGCGTGAGATTATCTATGATATCGGCGGCGGTATTACCAATGGCAAAAAGTTTAAGGCTGTGCAGATCGGTGGCCCCTCCGGCGGCTGTCTCCCTGAATCCATGCTTGATCTGCCTGTGGATTATGACTCCCTTATTGCTGCTGGCGCTATGATGGGCAGCGGCGGCCTTGTTGTTATGGACGAGGATACCTGTATGGTAGATGTGGCTAAGTTCTTCCTGAACTTTACCCAGTCTGAATCCTGTGGCAAATGCACTCCCTGTCGTGAGGGCACTAAGCGTATGCTGGAGATTTTGACCCGCATTACTGAAGGCCAGGGCTGCGAGGGCGACATTGAGCTTTTGGAAAGCCTAGCCAAGAACATTAAGGAAACTGCTTTGTGCGGCTTGGGACAAACTGCTCCTAATCCTGTATTGAGCACCCTGAAATATTTCCGTGATGAGTATGAGGCTCATATTAAGGAAAAACGCTGTCCTGCACATGTTTGTGAAAAGATGGCTCAGTATACTATTACTGATGCCTGCCGCGGCTGCGGTCTGTGTGCTAAGAATTGTCCGGCTAACGCTATTACCGGAAGCATTAAGCAAAAACACGTTATTAATCAGGATACCTGCATCAAATGCGGTGCCTGCATGACTACCTGTCCGTTTAAGGCTATTAAAAAGGAGTAGGGGGCTAGAGCTATGAAAATGATTAATTTAACCATCAACGATAAACAAATCCAGGCCCCTGAGGGAAGCACTATTTTAGAGGCTGCCCGCAGCGCAGGTGTATATATTCCTACTCTGTGCTATCATCCGGACCTGCGTCCTGAGGGTGCCTGCCGTCTCTGCGTAGTAGAAGCCTCCGGTGCCAGAACTCTGGTTGCTTCCTGCGTATATCCTATTAGCGAAGGAATGGTAGTAAAAACAAATACTAATAAGGTGCGTGAAGCACGTAAAACTGTAGTCGAACTGCTTTTGACTAACCATCCTAAGGATTGCCTCAGCTGTCAGCGCAGCGGCAACTGCGAGCTGCAGAAGATTGCTGCAGATCTGGGCATCCGCAAGCTGCGCTTTGAGGGCGGCGAGCGCAAGGCTCACACTATTGACAGCAGCAATCCGTCACTTTTGCGTGACCAGGAAAAATGCATTTTGTGCGGTCGCTGCATTCGTGTCTGCCGCGATGTTCAGGGCATGAATGTTTACAGCTTTGCAGGTCGTGGCTTTAACACCATCGTTTCTACTGCCTTTGAGCAGGATTTGCTGAAATCCTCCTGCAGCTATTGCGGTCAGTGTGCATCTGTTTGTCCTACTGCTGCTATTGTAGAAAAGGACGACACAGAAAAGGTTTGGAATGCTATTAACGATCCTGAAAAGGTTGTTATCGTACAAACTGCTCCTTCCGTCCGCGTAGCGCTGGGCGAGGAGCTGGGAATGCCTGCAGGCAGCATTGTTACAGGCAAAATGGTTGCTGCGTTGCGTCATATTGGGTTTGACAAGGTATTCGATACTAATTTCTCCGCTGACCTTACTATTATGGAAGAAGGTCACGAATTCCTGAATCGTCTGACTAATGGCGGCGTTCTGCCTATGATTACCTCCTGCAGTCCTGGCTGGGTGAATATGATTGAATTGAAATATCCTGAGCTTTTGCCTCATCTGTCCACTGCTAAATCTCCGCAGCAGATGTTCGGCGCTATTGCTAAGACATATTTTGCTGAAAAGGCAGGTATTGACCCTGCTAAAATCGTTAGCGTTTCCGTAATGCCCTGTACTGCTAAGAAGGCAGAAGCAGCCCGTGAGGAAATGTGCGACAGTGGTTATCAGGATGTAGATATTGTCATTACTACCCGTGAGCTGGGACGTATGATTCGTGAAGCAGGCTTAGACCTTAATGCGCTGGCAGAGGAAAACTTCGATTCTCCTCTTGGTACAGGCACAGGCGCAGCTGTTATCTTCGGTACTACCGGCGGCGTTATGGAAGCAGCTCTGCGTACTGTAGCAGATGTCTATACTGGCAAGGAGCTGGAAAAGATAGAATATACTGAAATACGCGGTATGGATGAAACTAGAGAAGCTACCATTCATATCGGTGATGCTGAGGTCAAGATTGCTGTTGTAAACACTCTGGGCTCTGCTAAGAAGATGCTGGAACGCATTAAAGCAGGCGAAGCTGATTACCAGTTTATCGAAGTAATGGCTTGCCCTGGCGGCTGTATTGGCGGCGGTGGTCAGCCCCTGCCTGTTAATGCAGACATTAGAAAAAAACGCAGAGAGGCTCTGCTGGACTGTGATCGTACAAGCAAATTACGAAAATCACACGAAAATCCTGAAATTATAACACTTTATGATACTTGGCTTGGTAAACCTCTCGGAGAGAAAGCGCATAGTCTACTGCATACGCACTACAAAGCGCAGAATAGATAGCTGTCTCTTAACTAAAAACTAAAATCCCCTTCTTGGTACGCATGGAAAGAAGGGGATTTAGTGATTTTGTAAAGAAAAAGCTTGCTTGTTTACAAAATAATTGGTATTATATATGACGTTAGGAAAATTTTAGGACTGGTCGTCAGGACCTTCTGAAAGAGAAAAACTCTTCCAAACTCTGTAATGTTTTGAATAAATGTGTTATAATTGTTATAGGAAGAAGAAGGAAAAATAAATTTTCTGCAGAATTTAGCAGGAGATTTAATAAGTATGTCGAACAGTATTATAGATGAAGTTTGAAGACTTTGTGAATTTTTTGGTAATGTCTTGTTTGTGAGTTCTCAGGGATTTACAAACGAGTTTTATTTACAAGGGAAACCCTTACTAAAATTTCTTAATTTTAAGGAGGAAGGTAAACATGATCGATATTAAAGATCGCATTTGTGACGCAGTAGCTGGCAAAGTTATGTCTGCTGAAGCTGCTGCAGAATTCGTACAAGATGGTGACAACGTAGGTACCAGTGGTTTTACTCCGTCTGGCTATCCGAAAGCTGTTCCTCTGGCTCTTGCTGAAAGAGGCAAAAAAGCTCCCTTCAAAATCAACGTTTGCACCGGCGCATCCGTAGGTCCTGAAATGGACTCCGCTATGGTTGACATCGTTGACCGTCGTATGCCTTATCAAACCAATGGCGATATGCGTAAAGCTATCAACAGCGGTAAAGTTAAATACACCGACCTGCATCTGAGCCATGTTGCTCAACTGACTCGTTATGGCTTCATGGCTAACCGTCGCGACATTGATGTTGCAATCGTAGAAGTTTGCAAAATCATCGACCTGGGCGAAGGCAAAGTTGGTCTGATCCCGACCACTTCCATGGGCAATACCTCTTCTTTCGTACAAAGCGCAAAGAAAGTTATCGTTGAAGTTAACACCACTCAACCGGTAGCTCTGGAAGGTATGCATGACTCCTATGTACCCCTGGATCCCCCGAACCGTAAAGAGATTCCTGTTTACGAATCCGGCTCCATCATCGGTACCACCTATGTTCCTTGCGAAGTAGAAAAAATCGTAGCTGTAGTTAGCTGCGACATCACCGATAAAGTTCGTCCTCTGGGCGAAATCGACGAAGACGCTCAAAAAATGGGCAAAAACCTGGTAGAATTCTTCAAAGCTGAAGTAGCTGCTGGTCGTCTTCCGAAAAACCTGCTGCCGCTGCAATCTGGCGTAGGCTCTGTTGCTAACGCAGTTATCAATGGTCTGGTTAACTCCGATTTCGAAGACCTGACCGTTTACACCGAAGTTATCCAAGACGGTATGTTCGACCTGATCGACGCTGGCAAACTCCGCGTTTGCTCCGGTACCGCTCTGAGCCCCTCTCCTGAGTGTCTGGAGAAATTCTACAACAATGTAGAAAAATACAAAAAATACATCATCCTGCGTCCGCAAGAAGTTGCTAACAGCCCCGAAGTTGCTCGTCGTATCGGCGTTATCGCTATGAACACCGCTATCGAAGTTGACATCTACGGCAACGTTAACTCCACTCATATCTGCGGCACCAAACTGATGAATGGTATCGGCGGTTCCGGCGACTATGCTCGTAACGGCTTCCTGACCGTATTCTTCACCACCTCCCTGGCAAAAGGCGGCAAGATTTCCTCTGTTGTTCCGTTCTGCAGCCATATCGACCACACCGAGCATGACGTTGACGTTATCGTTTCCGAACGTGGCGTAGCTGACCTGCGTGGCCTGTCTCCGAAAGAACGCGCTCTGGTTATCATCGACAAGATCGCTAACCCCAAATATCAACCTCTGCTCCTCGACTACTTCCATCGTGCATGCGAAGCTTGCGGCAACAGCCAAACTCCGCATATCCTGAGCGAAGCATTCGATTTCCATAACCGTTTCAACGAAACCGGCTCCATGGAAAAATAATTCAAAAACTCTCTTGCTAGGTTTTTGAAAATAGGTTAAAATACATAATGTGCCTTGCCAGAGGATGGGATATCCTCTGGCAGGTATAAATAAAAATGTTGACGAAGCGACTGCTTTGCCATAAAACCGTCACTGACGGACACTCTCACCATTATTTCGGATCCGTCCAATCCGAAATATGTAAACCAAATATTTTAAGGAGGATTTGAGAATGGCATTTGAAGAAATTAAAGCTGGTTTAGAGGCTTACACCGCTGGCGTAGAAGCTAAACTTGCAAAAACCCCTGAGCGTGCAAACCTGGCACCTAACAGACTGTACACCCCGATTGATCTTGGTGAAAACTTTGACTACTGCGAGAAACTGGGCTTCCCTGGTGAATACCCCTTCACTCGTGGCGTACAACCCACCATGTATCGTGGCCGTTTCTGGACCATGCGTATGTATGCTGGCTTCTCCACCGCTGAAGAATCCAACAAACGTTATCGTTACCTGCTGGCTAACGGCGGCAGCGGTCTGTCCTGCGCATTTGACCTTCCGACCCAAATCGGTTATGACTCCACCGACGCTATGGCTGAAGGCGAAGTTGGTAAAGTAGGCGTTGCTATCGACTCCCTGGCTGACATGGAAATCCTGTTCGACGGCATCTCCCTGGACCAAGTTTCCACCTCTATGACCATCAACGCTCCTGCTTCCGTACTGCTCTGCATGTACATCGCAGTTGCTGAAAAACAAGGCGTTTCCGCTGACAAACTCCGCGGCACCATCCAAAACGATATCCTGAAAGAGTACGCAGCTCGCGGCACCTACATTTTCCCGCCGAAACCGTCCATGCGTCTGATCACCAACATTTTTGAGTACTGCTCCAAAAATGTTCCTCTGTGGAACACCATCTCCATCTCCGGTTACCATATCCGTGAGGCTGGTTCCACCGCTTCTCAAGAAATCGCATTCACCATCGCTGACGGCATCGCTTATGTAGAAGCTGCTATCAAAGCTGGTATGGACGTTGACGCTTTCGCTGGCCGTCTGTCCTTCTTCTGGAACGCTCACAACAACGTACTCGAAGAAGTTGCTAAATTCCGTGCTTCCCGTCGTGTATGGGCTAAAGTTATGAAAGAGCGTTTTGGCGCTAAAAAAGCTAAATCCATGATGCTGCGCGTACATACCCAAACCGCTGGCTCCATGCTGACCGCTCAACAACCTAACAACAACATCGTTCGTGTTGCTCTGCAAACCGCTGCTGCTGTTATGGGTGGTACTCAATCCCTGCACACCAACTCCAAAGACGAAGCTTTGGCTCTGCCGACTACTGAGTCTGTAACCATCGCTCTGCGTACCCAACAAATCGTTGCTTACGAATCTGGTCTGGCTGACACCGTTGACCCGCTGGGCGGCTCCTACTATGTAGAAGCTCTGACCGATAAGATCGAAGCTGAAGCTTGGGAATACATCAAGAAAATTGATGAACTGGGCGGCGCTCCGGAAGCTATCGCTAAAGGCTACATCCAAAAAGAAATTCAAGATTCCGCTTACAAATGGCAAATGGATATTGAAAAAGGCAACCGTATCATCGTTGGTGTTAACAAATTCCAACAAGAAGAAGAAGCTCCGAAAAACCTGCTCCGCGTAGACGGTTCTGTAGGCAAACTGCAAGCTGACAAGATCGCTGCTCTGAAAGCTCGTCGTGACAACGCTAAAGTTGAAGAAACTCTGGCTGCTCTGAAAGCTGCTTGCGCAGACGAATCTGTTAACCTGATGCCTGTAATCCTCGACGCTGTTCGTGCATATGCAACCGAGGGCGAAATCTGCGGCGTTATGAGAGAAGTATTCGGTGAATACCAACCTCATACTGCACTCTAATTTGTAAACACAACATTCATACGGAGGTAACTTATAATGGCAAACGTTAAAGTTTTAGTTGCTAAACCGGGTCTGGATGGCCATGACCGCGGTGCTAAAGTTGTAGCTCGTGCTCTGCGCGACGCTGGTTTTGAAGTAATTTACACCGGTATCCGTCTGACTCCGGAACAAATCGCTGAAGCTGCTCTGCAAGACGACGTAAACGTTGTTGCTCTGTCCCTGCTGTCCGGCGCTCACAACACCCTTTTCCCGAAAGTAGTTGAACTGCTGAAAGAAAAAGGCATGAACGACGTTCTGGTAATCGGCGGCGGCGTTATTCCTGACGCTGACATCCCCGGCCTGAAAGCTGCTGGCATTGCTGAAGTATTCACTCCTGGCACCCCGACCAGCAAAATTGTTGAATTCATCAACGCTAACGTAAAATAATTATATCCCTTAAATATAAGTGCAAGCCGGGCTTTTCCCGGCTTGCCTTATAAAATATTCACTACTCAGACAAGGCGGTGTGAATTTTGGAGATAGTAGACAAATTATTGAATCATTCACGTCTCGCATTATCTAAGGCAATTACTGCCGTTGAAAATGAATATGATGATGCTGTCAAAATTATGACAGAAATCTATCCTCATACTGGTAATGCTTATGTAATTGGTATAACTGGCCCTCCGGGTGCTGGTAAGAGTACCATGACTGATAAACTCGCAAAAGAATACCGTAAACGCGGTAAAACTGTTGGTATTGTAGCGATTGACCCTACAAGCCCGTATTCCGGCGGTGCTATTCTTGGTGACCGCATTAGAATGATGGATCTGACCGCAGACGAAGGCATATTTGTTCGTTCTATGGCTACTCGCGGCAGCCTTGGCGGCCTGTCTCAAAAAGCAGGTGACGCTGTTAAACTTATGGATGCTTATGGCATGGATGTAATTATCGTTGAAACCGTAGGCGTAGGCCAATCTGAGGTTGATATTGTTAAAACCGCAGATACCACTATGGTTGTTGTAATCCCTGGTATGGGCGACGATATCCAAGCAATTAAAGCAGGTATACTTGAAATCGGTGACCTCTTCACTATCAATAAAGCTGATCGTGAAGGTACAGACAAGCTCAACATTGAGATTGAAATGATGCTCGAATTAAATCCCGAACATGTTAGCTGGCGTCCTCCGATTAATAGGACCATAGCAAGTAAGGGTATAGGTATAGAGGCTGTTGTGGACTCCATCGAGGAACACAAGGCATATTTGATTGAATCTGGCAAACTGAGCGATATCCGCAAAGCTCGTATTAAAAACGAAGTTACTGCTATGCTCAATGACAGAGTAAATCGCTACATCGACGAAAAGGTTATTTCAACTGATGCATTTGACGATTTGGTTGTTAAGATGCAATCTCGTGAAATCGAGCCTTATTCTGTCGTTGATGATATTGTTGGTAAAGTTTTAAAATAAAACCACCAAAAATTCAAATTTTTAGGAGGAATTTACTATGGCATTCAAAACTATTTGTGTTGACCACGTAGGTATCGCTTGCGCTGATCTGGAAGCTGCAACCAAAATTTACACTGAGGTTCTCGGTCTGGAAGTAACCAACCGTGAAGAAGTTAAAGAACAAGGCGTTGCTACCGTATTCATTCCTTGCGGCGAAACCCTGCTCGAGCTCCTCGTAGACATTACTGAAAACAACGACGGCCCTATCGGCAAATACATCGCTAAAAACGGCCCTGGCATCCAACATATGGCTCTGCGCGTTGATGACATCAAAGCTGCTATCGCTGACATGGAAGCTGCTGGCGTTAAAATGATCGACAAAGTTGCTCGTAACGGCGCTGGTCAAATGAAAATTGCTTTCGTTCATCCGAAATCTGCTGGCCTGTTGCTCGAACTGTGCCAACCGGCTGCAACCTATGTTGACTAATTTTTAAGAATAGCTTAAAATAAATCTCATAGGAACATTCTAGTTACATAGCGCAGGTGATATACAAGTGATATATTGCCTGCGTATGTATATAAATTTGTTCTCCCAAATATGATGGAGGTGTAAGATTTGTCTACTCAAGAAAGAATTGAGAAAATGCTCAAAAAGTCCGAAGTGATTCTGGCTGCTGGCGGCGAAAAACGCGTTGCTAAACAACATGAATCCGGCAAAATGACCGCACGCGAAAGAATCGCTGCTCTGCTCGACGAAGGTTCCTTCGTAGAACTGGACCGTTTCGTTCGTCATCGTTGCTACAACTTCGGTCAAGAAAAGAAAGAACTGCCTGGTGAAGGCGTAACCACCGGTTACGGCACTGTTGACGGCCGTCTGGTTTACGTTTTCGCTCAAGACTTCACCGTTGAAGGTGGCTCTCTCGGCGAAATGCACGCTGCTAAAATCGTTAAAGTACAACGCCTGGCTCTGAAAATGGGTGCTCCGTTGGTTGGCCTGAACGATTCCGGCGGTGCTCGTATCCAAGAGGCTATTGACGCTCTGGCTGGCTATGGTAAAATCTTCTTCGAAAACACCATCGCTTCTGGCGTAGTTCCTCAAATCTCCGCTATCATGGGCCCTTCCGCTGGCGGCGCTGTTTACAGCCCTGCTCTGACTGACTTCATCTACATGGTTAAGAACACTTCCAAAATGTTCATTACCGGCCCTGCAGTTGTTAAGTCCGTAACTGGTGAAGACGTAACCCAAGAACAACTGGGTGGCGCTATGACCCACAACAGCACTTCCGGTGTTGCTCACTTCGCTGCTGAAACCGACGAAGACTGCCTGCAACAAATCCGTTACCTGCTCTCCTTCCTGCCTTCCAACAACATGGAAACCGCTCCGATCGTAGAGACTGGCGACGACCCGATGCGTATTGAAGAAAGCCTGAACAGCATCTGCCCCGATAACTCCAACCAAGCATATGACATGTATGAAGTTATCAAAGCTATCGTTGATAATGGCGAATTCTACGAATCTCAAAAATACTTCGCTACCAACATCATCACCTGCTTCGCTCGTATGGATGGTCAAACCGTAGGTATCATCGCTAACCAACCGAAAGTAATGGCTGGCTGCCTGGATATCAACGCTTCCGACAAAGCTTCTCGCTTCATCCGTTTCTGCGACGCTTTCAACATTCCTCTGTTGAACCTGGTAGACGTTCCTGGCTTCCTGCCCGGCTGCAACCAAGAGTACGGCGGCATCATCCGTCACGGCGCTAAACTGCTGTATGCTTACTCTGAAGCAACCGTTCCTAAAATCACTCTGGTAACCCGTAAAGCTTACGGCGGTTCCTACCTGGCAATGTGCTCTCAAGACCTGGGCGCTGACCAAGTTATCGCATGGCCGACCGCTGAAATCGCAGTTATGGGTCCTGCTGGTGCTGCTAACATCATCTTCAAGAAAGATCCCGATGTTGAAGCTAAGACCAAAGAGTATATCGACAACTTCGCTACTCCGTACCAAGCAGCAATGCGCGGCATGGTAGACATGGTTATCGAACCTAAAAACTCTCGTCCCACCATCATCAACGCTCTGCAAATGCTGGAAAGCAAACGCGAAACCCGTCCGGCAAAACGCCACGGCAACATTCCTTTGTAATTCACAAGCAATTGCTTAGTGCTTAAACCCTATTTAAGTAAAGATGAGGTGAAATAAATGGGTCCTGTTACTACTAATCCTTGGCTGATCGCACTGATCAATATGACCATCGTATTCGGCGTACTGATTGCTTTGGGCGTACTGATGAGCGTTCTCCAAATTATCGATCCGACTAAAAAAAAAGTTGCTAAACCGGCAGTAGCTCCTACTCCGGCAGCAGCTCCCGCACCGGTAGCAGCAGCTCCGGTACAAGATGATAGCGAAATCATCGCTGTTATCGCTGCAGCAGTTGCAGCTTGCGGCGTAAGTGCAGACCAAATCGCTTGCGTACGTCGTCTTCCTAACAATGGCTGGACTGTAAATGCTCGTGTTGAAGCTATCAGCGTTCGTAAAGAATGCTTCTAATTGTCCTTTAGTAATTAATAATTAAACGAGATTTTAAGGAGGATTATATCCATGAAAAAGTATACTATCACCGTTAATGGTACCGCATACGAAGTTGAAGTTGAAGAAGCTGGCGTTGTAGCTTCTGCTCCTAAAGCTGCTGCTCCGAAAGCTGCTCCGGCTCCCGCTCCGGCTCCGAAAGCTGCTGCTCCTGTTGCTGCAGGTGCTACCACCGTTTCCGCTCCGATGCCTGGTAAAGTTCTGTCCGTTAACTGCAAAGTTGGCGACGCAGTAAAATCTGGCGACGTTCTGCTGATTCTGGAAGCTATGAAAATGCAAAACGAAATCATGGCTCCGGCTGACGGCACCGTTAGCGACGTTCGCGTATCCGCTAACCAAACCGTTTCCACCGGCGACGTTATGATCGTTCTCTAATTCTAAGTTCTTATATTAGCTTGTAGTTCGCAATACAAACTAATTTAGTCTAACCCTGATCCTTGGAGGGCCCCATTCGCAAGGGGCTCTCCACAAATTGAAAATTGGGAGGATATTAAATGGAAGCCTTTCTCGTTGCTTTAGCATCTGTTTGGGCAGATTCTGGTTTCTCTGCTTTAACTAGTGGCCATGTGATCATGATCATCGTTGGTCTGATTCTTCTGTACATGGCTATCGGCAAGGGTTTTGAGCCCCTGCTGCTTTCTCCGATCGCATTCGGCTGTATCTTAGCTAACATTCCTAAAAACGGTTTTGATGCTCCTGGCGTAATGTCCGTTATTATGTACGGCATTCACCACGAAGTATTCCCTCCGTTGATTTTCTTGGGCGTAGGCGCTATGACCGACTTTGGTCCTCTGCTGGCTAACCCCAAAACTCTGCTTCTCGGCGCTGCTGCTCAAGGTGGTGTATTCGTAGCTCTGCTCGGCGCTATGCTGCTGGGCTTCTCCGTACAAGAAGCAGCTGCTATCGGCATCATCGGTGGTGCTGACGGCCCGACCTCCATCTACCTGGCTGCTAAAATGGCTCCTCAACTGTTAGGTGCAATCGCAGTTGCTGCGTACTCCTACATGTCTCTGGTTCCGCTGATTCAGCCTCCTATCATGAAACTGTTCACCTCTGAAGCAGACCGTAAAATCGTTATGCAACAGCTGCGTCCTGTTTCTAAATTCGAAAAGATCTGATTCCCGATCATGTGCACCATCGTTATTTCTCTGCTGTTACCTTCCGTAACCGCTCTGATTGGTATGCTGATGCTTGGCAACCTGTTCAAAGAAGCTGGCTGCCTGGACCGTCTGTCCGACACCGCACAAAACGCTCTGATGAACATCGTAACCATCATGCTGGCTACCGGTACTGGTTGCACCATGTCCGCAGAATCTTTCCTGAACTATCAAACCATCCTGATTATCGTTCTGGGTCTGGTAGCATTCGTTGCTGGTACCGCTCTGGGCGTAATCTTTGGTAAAATCATGTGCATCGTTGACGGTGGTCAAACCAACCCGTTGATTGGTTCCGCAGGTGTATCTGCAGTTCCTATGGCAGCACGTGTATCCCA
>ENA-ORPF01000619-ORPF01000619.1-human-gut-metagenome-genome-assembly--contig:-NODE-619-length-35142-cov-10.632342_pt1 | contig 35142 bp, 30 predicted proteins | sample MGYA00242140_ERZ509070 | MGnify/ENA primary metagenome ERZ509070 (study PRJEB26280, sample SAMEA2338713) | human gut metagenome | biome: human gut; feature: human-associated habitat; material: faeces... | reverse complement strand
TCTTGCCGTCGCGGTAGAGGACGTTGTAGATCGTCCGCTCGTCGTTGCGCTTGAAGACGCCGATGTAATAGATATTCTTGTCGAAGAAGGCCTTGTCGCTCACCTTGGTGATAATGTAGCGGCCGTCCTTCGTAAAGACGATCACGTCGTCGATGTCCGAACAGTCGCACACGAACTCGGCGTCCTTCATCGACTTGCCGATGCCGAAGAATCCCTCGGCGCGGTCGACGTACAGCTTGGCGTTCGTGACGGCCACCTTCGCCGCCTCGATCGTATCGAACGACCGCAATTCGGTGCGCCGCTCGCGGCCCTTGCCGTACTTCTCGCGGATGCGTTCGTAGTAGGCCACGGCGTAGTCGGTCAGATGATCCAGATCGTAGCGCACGCGCTCGATCTCGGCCTCGATCGCCTTGATCTCGTTGTCGGCCCTCTCCGAATCGAACCGCGAGATGCGGATGAACTTCAACTCCGTGAGGCGCTGCACGTCGTCGAGCGTCACTTCCCTGCGCAACAGCTTCTTGAAGGGCGCCAGCCCCTCGTCCACCGCCTCGTAGGCCGCCTCGCGGGTCTTGCATCCCTCGATGAGCTGGTAGAGCTTGTTCTCGATGAAAATGCGTTCGAGCGACGCGGCATGCCAGGCTTCGTTCAGTTCGCCGAGCCGGATCTCCAGCTCGCGTCCCAGTAGCCACTTGGTATGCTCGGCCGAGCGGCGCAGGATTTCGCTCACGCCCAGGAAATGGGGTTTCTCCTCCCAGATGACGCAGGCGTTGGGAGAGATCGAAACCTCGCAGTCGGTGAAGGCGTAGAGGGCGTCGATGGTTTTGTCGCTCGACTCGTCGGGCGAAACCTGGATGATGATTTCGACCTTGTCGGCCGTATTGTCGTCGACCTTCCTGATTTTGATCTTGCCCTTGTCGTTGGCTTTGATAATCGAATCCTTAATCGATTCGGTGGTCGTGGTATAGGGGATTTCGGTGATGGCCAGCGTCCGCTTGTCGATCTTCGAAATGCGGGCACGCACCTTGACCGTACCGCCCCGCAGTCCGTCGTTGTAGCGGCTCACGTCGATCATGCCGCCCGTCGGGAAATCGGGGTACAGCACGAAATCCCTCCCCTGCAAATGCGCGATCGCCGCATTGATCAGCTCGATGAAGTTGTGCGGCAGAATCTTCGACGCCAGACCGACCGCGATACCGTCGGCACCCTGCGCCAGCAGCAGCGGGAATTTCACGGGAAGCGTCACCGGCTCCTCGTTACGGCCGTCGTAGGAGCGCATCCACTCGGTCGTCTTCTTGTTGAAAACCACGTCGAGGGCGAATTTCGACAGGCGGGCTTCGATGTAACGGCCCGCAGCGGCTTCGTCGCCGGTGAGGATGTTGCCCCAGTTGCCCTGACAGTCTATCAGCAGGTCCTTCTGTCCCAACTGCACCAGCGCATCCTTGATCGAAGCATCGCCGTGCGGGTGATACTGCATGGTCTGGCCCACGATATTGGCCACCTTGTTGTAACGACCGTCATCGACGGCTTTCATGGCGTGCAGAATACGTCGCTGCACCGGTTTGAGTCCGTCCTGCACGTGCGGAACGGCTCGTTCCAGGATGACATACGAAGCGTAATCGAGGAACCAGTTGCGGTACATACCCGTCAGCTTGCGCACGCCGCCCTCCTCGGAGAGCAACTTGCCGTATTTGCCCGTCGGAGCGGCGGACTCTTCGGCCCCGACACTCCCCGCAGCGTCATCCGCCGCCGCAGGAACCTCGCTGGGCAGATCGTCCCGTTCCGTCATATCTTCTCTTTGTTCGCTCATAGTCTATGTTCTGTTTTCGGTTTCGCACCGGCACCGCACAAGAAAACCGCACCGGCCGACAAGAAACGGCGGTTACCCGATCGCCAGGTCGCTCTCCACGATATCCTCCTCGATACGCAGATTGCCGATAATGAAGCCCTGCCGTTCGTAGGTATTCTTGCCCATGTAGAACTCCAGCATATCGTGGATCGGGTCGTCCTTCGTAAGCCGCACCTTATCCAGGCGGATATCCTGGCCGATGAACCCCCGGAACTCGTCGGGAGAAATCTCGCCCAGACCTTTGAATCGGGTGATTTCGGCGTTGGCGCCGCATCGTGCGACCGCCCGATTTTTCTCCTCCTCGCTGTAACAGTAATGCGTCTCCTTCTTGTTACGCACGCGGAACAACGGTGTCTGCAACACGTACAGGTGTCCGCCGCGGATCACGTCGGGAAAGAATTGCAGGAAGAAGGTCATCAGCAGCAAGCGGATGTGCATGCCATCGACATCGGCATCGGTGGCGATCACGACCTTGTTGTACCGCAGGTTGTCCATATCCTCCTCGATGTTGAGCGCCGCCTGCAACAGGTTGAACTCCTCGTTCTCATATACGACCTTCTTCGTGAGGCCGAAGCAGTTGAGCGGCTTGCCCCGCAGCGAAAAAACCGCCTGCGTACGCACGTCGCGGCTCTTGGTGATCGAACCGGATGCCGAATTACCCTCCGTAATGAAGATCATCGACTCCTCGGCCAGCTCGTTCTTGTCCGTCAGATGTATCTTGCAGTCGCGCAGCTTCTTGTTGTTGAGCGACACCTTCTTGGCCGTTTCGCGGGCTTTCTTCTGAATACCGGAGATCGCCTTGCGCTCCTTCTCGTTCTCGACGATCTTCTTTTGCAGAATCTGGGCCGTCTCGGAGTGCTTGTGCAGGTAGTCGTCCAAGTGCTTGGCCAGAAAATCGACGATGAAGTTGCGCAGCGGAACCCCCGGTTCGATCTCCTTCGAGCCCAGTTTGATCTTGGTCTGCGACTCGAACACCGGATCGGTCACACGGACCGAAATGGCGGCGATGATCGACGTGCGGATGTCCGAAGGATCGTAATCCTTGTGATAAAACTCCTTGATGGTCTTGGCGATCGCTTCGCGGAAAGCCGCCTGATGCGTACCGCCCTGCGAGGTGTATTGTCCATTGACGAACGAATAGTAACTCTCGCCGTAACCCGTACCGTGTGCGATGGCCACTTCGATATCCTCGCCCGAAAGGTGGATCGGCGCATAGAGCGGCTCCTCGGTCATGTTCTCGCCCAGAAGGTCCAGCAAGCCGTTCTTCGAAACATAGCTCTGACCGTTGAAACGGAAGGTCAGCCCCAGATTGAGGTAAGTATAGTTGCGAATCATCTGCTCGACGTACTCCAGATTGTAGGAATAGTCGCCGAACACCTCCCGGTCCACACGGAAACTGATAAACGTACCGTTTTTCTCCTGCACGCCGCTCTCCCAGCGGTCGCTCTGCTCGAGCCCCTGCGCGAAAGTCACCGTGCGGGCCTCGCCGTCGCGCACCGAACGGGCGGTAAATTCGCTCGAAAGCATATTGACGGCCTTGACGCCGACTCCGTTCAGTCCGACGGTCTTCTTGAAGGCCGAACCGCCGTACTTGCCGCCGGTATTCATCTCGCTGACGGCCGCAGCGAGGGACTTGAGCGGAATGCCGCGCCCGTAGTCGCGGACAGTCACAATGTCGTCCTCGACCGTCACGTCGATCTGCTTGCCGGCACCCATGATGAACTCATCGACAGAGTTGTCCACCACCTCCTTGATCAGGACGTAAATGCCGTCGTCGGCCTGCGAGCCGTCGCCCAGCTTGCCGATATACATACCCGGCCTCAACCGGATGTGCTCCCTCGGCGAGAGGGTCACGATGGCATCGTCGCCATAGCTGTTGCTGGTGTTATCTATCTTTTTATCGAACATAATCGTTTATTTCTGTTTCCTGATTTCGGCGAGCCTTACGCACATCGAAGCCCGCACCTGCTCCATCAGCTCCTTCGGATCGGCAGCGGCGACCCGTTCGGCGCTCACCGGCGGCAGAATACTTACCGTCAATTTATTGCGCCAGTTGAACATCCCGTTGCGGCCGATCATCGTGGTCGTACCGTCGAGCACCACAGGCAGAATTTCAACGCCCGCCTCGCGCGCCAGCGTGAAAGCCCCCGCCTTGAAACGATGGATTTCGCCGTCGTGCGAACGCGTGCCCTCCGGAAAGATCGCCACCGAAGCCCCGCGCGAAAGCCACAGCTTTCCGTCGCGGATCACCTTCTCCATCGCGGCCGTAGCATGTCCCCGGTTGATGCAGATATCCCCGTGCAGCAAAAGGAACTGGCCGAAAAACGGCACCTTGAAAACTTCCCGCTTGGAAACCCACCGGAAGTTGAGCGGTACGAAATAGAGGGTCGGAATATCCAGGCCGGCCTGGTGATTGACCACGATAACGTACGGTTTGCGACGGTCGATATACTCCCTGCCGGTAACCCGGAACTTCCACAGAGGCGGAACTGCATAGAAAATACGGACCAGTATCCGGGACAGTTCGTGCACGATCCTCCGGGATTTGTCGAAAGGCCACGTCAAAAGCAACGCCACGGCGGACAATACCAGAAAAAAAGTGCAGATAACGAACAGGAAAAGGTAGAATAAAACGCTTAACATAAGGTATGGTCACAATTATCCACGATAATTCAAGGAACAAAAGTACAAAAATTTATCGGGTATTTTAACCGCGATCCCCGAAATTTTTATCAATACCTCCCTGCGGCAAAAAAGGGTTCGCCCCACAGCCGGATACCCCGGAAAACGGACACTCCCCCGCTCCAACCGCTCCCCGGGCAAGATCCGAAAATCGGTACGCATCTTGTAAGAATCGGGCAATAATTATCATCGGATATGCATGCATTAACCATTATTTCGGCCATTTTTGTCATATCGGGAGTGCTCGCAGCCATGCTGATAGCTCTCGACCTCAGACGACGTCCCCAGCCTATGAGAATCATGGACAGCGTATGGGTACTCACCGGATTATGGGCCGGACCGTTGGGGCTATGGGCTTACCTCCTGCTCGGAAGGGTGAAACCCAACAGCCGTAACACCCTGCCGCCCGAACCTGCACACCACATGCGATTAAGACTTCCGGACAAACGCGAACCGACGGAAAGAACACCCGATATGGTGATGCGACTGCCCCACGACCATATACCGCAAAACGGGTCCATGAAATTGACAACCGCATCGGAACAAGGTATGCAAACCGACATTTCGGGACCGAACGCATATTCGAAAAGGGGGATCGGATCGGGTCCATATATAAAAAATACGAACAAGGGGCCGGATTCAACGATGGCCGAAACGGACTGCTACCCGAAATGGCGATCGGTGGTTCTCTCTACGCTCCACTGCGGAGCCGGATGCACCCTGGCCGATCTGACAGGCGAATGGTTCACCTGGATCGTCCCGATTTCGATAGGCGGCAGCCTGATACTCGGAAGCTGGGTTCTGGATTACCTGCTGGCTCTGGTCTTCGGCATCGGTTTTCAGTATGCCGCGATCCGAAGCATGCACCGCATCTCCCCGGGTGAAGCGCTTATGAAAGCCGGCGAAGCAGACTTCCTGTCACTCACGGCATGGCAGGCGGGTATGTATGGCTGGATGAACCTCGTATTTTTGATATTCTTCTCCGGTGACACGTTGCCCCGAACAGGGTGGACCTTCTGGTTTATGATGCAGATAGCCATGCTGTGCGGATTCTTCGCAGCACTTCCGGTCAATCGGATGCTGATCCGGGAAGGAGTCAAGCGCACGATGTAACTTCTGCCGCGAGCGATTCCGCCGGAAACGGGATCTTCATACCTCGAACCCGTATAACCCCGAAAACCAGACCAGAAAAACCCGAAACGCGGATATTCCGAAACTTTCACGACCATCCGCAGGCTCTTCACATAACGCGATGCGGCGATCTAAGAAGATCGCCGCATCGTCGTTCACAGCCCGGAATATCAGAACTTCACCTCCGGTACGGTCTGCGCACCTTCCTCGGCCGCAAAATAGGCTTTCTGATCGAAGCCGAACATGCCCGCGATCAGGTTGGCAGGGAAACGGCGAATCGTCACATTATACTGCCGGGTCGCATCGTTGAAGCGTGTGCGGGCCACGGCGATCCGGTTTTCCGTTCCTTCCAGTTGGGCTTGCAGCTCCAGGAAATTCTGGTTGGCCTTCAAGTCGGGATATTGCTCCGCAACGGCGATCAGACGTCCCAGAGCCGATCCCACCTTCTGCTGCGCCTGCTGAAACTCGGCCAGCTTCTCGGGCGTCAGGTCCGCTGCATCCAGTTTGAACGACATGGCCTGGGCACGGGCTTCGACCACCTCGGTAAAAGTAGCCTGCTCATGCGCGGCATAGCCCTTGACGGTATTGACCAAATTGGGGATCAGGTCGGAACGACGCTGGTACTGCGCCTCGACATCGGCCCAGGTCGTATTGACGGACTCCTCGGCCGTGACCATTCTGTTATAGGCCGAACAGGAGCCGCTGATGAACAGCACCACGAGTACGACCACTACGATCCAGATAACTTTTTTCATTTTTTTCTATCGTTTTTTAAGTGAATTTCCAAATTTACCAACGGGAACCGGCACCACCGCCGCCGAAGCTGCCGCCGCCGAAACCTCCACCGAAGCCGCCGCCCGAACCGTGTCCGCCGCCGAAACCTCCGATCCACATGCCGCCGCCCCTGCGGTGGTTGTTGTTATCGCTGCGCGCACTTCGGGACTGCCGCTTCACGACGAAACCGCATTTGCCGCAACGGTAAGTGTCTTCGAACAGATTATAATGATCCGTCTGCCCGACAAGGTTCCGCGATTGCAGCACCAACGCGAAAGCACGACACCGGGGACAACGTCTGGAACGGTAGAATCCGACCAGCATGACGCCCAGCGGCACGAAGACGACCAGAAAGACGATCAGGAAAACCGCCCACGCCGGCAAATCGTCCGTTGCCCGGAAATCGTCGTTGCCGCCCGAATCGAGCTCGCTGCCCTCAAGCACCGATGCCACGGCACGCAGCCCCGCCACCATGCCGGCGCTGTAATCTCCCTCCCGGAAATACGGCAGCATGTAACGCATCTGGATCCGCTTGCAAAGTGCATCGGGCAAGACGCCTTCCAGTCCCGGTCCGGTCACGAACCGCACTTCCCGGCGATCGACGACCAAGAGAATGCCCAGTCCGTTGTCCGAATCGGCGCGGCCGACACCCCATTGGAAAAAAAGCGTATGGGCGAAGGAGAAAAGATCATCTCCGCGAATATCCTCCACAGCGACCACGGCGACCTGGGCCAACGCCCGATGCCTGAGCGAATAGCAAAGCGAGTCGATCTCGGCGACTGCCGAAGGGGAAAGAACCCCGTCGGGATTCGACGTGAACCGATAACGGTTGCCGACCTGCACGTTGGGAATCTCCTCCACACCGTACGGCCGGGCTGCCGAACCCAGAAGCGGGAACAGCATTCCGAGGCAAAATATCGTCAGAATTATTTTTTTCATCGTCCTACTAAACCTACTAATGCAACTTATATTATATGCGCATTTCCGAAACCGGGAAGCCATTGCCGCTTCGCAAAACGGCCTCCCCGTCGCCGGCAAATGTACGAAAAAATCCGGCCTATCTACATCGGCCGTGTCAAAATCCGGAAGCTCCAGCCCGGCATCCGCTCATCGACATGCGAGCAGAGCTGTACGCGTTCGCCCGTCAGGGCGTCCGCATAGCCTCCGGCGTAGATTCCCGTATCGAAATCGGCATGTACTTCATAAGGCGATACGTTCAACAGGGCGACTACCCGATTTTCCGGAGTTTCCCTCACGAAAGTCAGCAGGCAATCCTCGGCATTGTTGCGGATTTCGACGAAGGAGCCGCCCCGCTCCCCGGAAGCGAGAGCCGGAGCATCGTGCCGCAAAGCGATCAGCCGCCGGTAGAACTCCGTCGTTTCGTTCGGCTCGCAAGCAGGCAGCGGGTCCCGGTCGAAAAAGGCGAAAGAGTGGTCGTAACCGAACTCCTGCCCCGTGTAAACCAACGGCAGCGACTGCGGCAGCAGAAACGTCAGGGCCGTCATGACCCGCACGGCAGGCCCCAAGCGGGCGAATTCGCTCCCGCTCCAGGAGTTCTCGTCGTGATTCGAAGTGAACATCAGCCGCAAGGCCCAGGTCGGGACGTGCTCCCGATCGGCATAGAGATACTCCCGAATACGATCGACCCGGCACTTTTGCTGCGCCACGTCGTTCATCAGGTGATAAAGCCGCCAGGCATACGACGCGTCGAAAGCCCGGTCGAACAGGTAATCCTCCTCGGCTTCGGCCAGCAGGAACAGGTCGGGTTTCACCGCCCGCAACCGCCGTGCCGCCTCCTGCCAAAATTCGATGGGAACCAGCATCGCCATATCGCAGCGAAAACCGTCCACCCCGTGTTCCGCAAGCCAAAAACGCATGGCGTCGATCTGTCCCTGCCAGACGGCCCGATTGGTATAATCGAGCTTGGCCGTGTCGTCCCACCCGTTAGGAACGACGGGCCGGCCCGAAGCGTCCCGCTCGTACCAGTCGGACGGACATTCCGCGAGCCAGCGGGCATCGCGCGAAGTGTGATTGGCCACCCAGTCGATCAGGACCTTCATTCCCAAGGCGTGAGCCCTCTGAACGAAAACGTCGAAATCGGCCAGCGTCCCCAGTTCGGGATTGACAGCCCGGTAATCCCGAATCGAATAATAGGAACCCAGCGATCCCTTGCGACCGACCTCCCCGATGGGATAATGAGGCATCAGCCAAACGGCATCGATGCCCAAATCCCGCAAAAAACCGAGCCGTTCCGCAGCGGCGGCAAGCGTTCCTTCGGGCGTCGCCTGCCGCAGGTTCATCTCGTACAACACGGCATTCCGACTCCACACAGCATTCATCATATAATCAATCGTCTCTTTTAGCGTTATAAAATACAGTAATCGCAAATATAGCAAACAAAAACCTTTCCCATTCATATATTTTTTCTACCTTTGCATACCAAAATTACACGTGTACTACAAAACTATTTCGAAATGAAACGAATAAAGGCCTTCGCCCTCCTGCTCGGGGTCGTCGTTCTTGCGTCATGCGCCTCCCAGAAGCGCGTGATCTACCTGCAAGACACTCAAGCCGACGAGCAGATCAAAATCGCCCAGGATTATCAAATACGCATCAAGCCGCTGGACCGTCTGACCGTCGTGGTCAACAGCCGGGACCCGGAACTGGCTGCGCCGTTCAATACATCGACCTCTCTCAACTCCCTGACCGGAACCCCTCTTTCGACCTATTCGTCGAACAGTGTGTCGTTACAGATCAGGACCGTCGATGAAAACGGCGACCTCGATATGCCGATCATCGGCCCCATTCAATGCAAGGGCAAGACCCGTAGTGAACTGGCCCAGGAAATCGCGGACAAAATCCGGGAAGGCGGATACATCAGCGACCCGACGGTCAATATACAGTTCGCCGACATGAAAATCTCGGTCATCGGAGAGGTCGCCCGTCCCGGACAGTACGACATCACCAACGACCGCATCTCCCTGTTGGACGCCCTGTCGCTGGCAGGTGATCTGACCATCTACGGCGTGCGCTCCGACGTCAAGGTAATCCGGGAGGAAAACGGCGTCCGCACCACAGCATCTCTCGATCTGACTTCGCAGGACATTTACGATTCGCCCTATTTCTATCTCCAGCAGAACGACGTAATTTACGTGAAGCCGAACAAGTACCGGGCCCAGGCCGGCGAAATCAGCCAGAACCGCAGTTTCTATATCTCGCTGATCAGTACCGCCGTGTCCGTAGCGACTCTGATCGTCACACTCACCCGTTAATTTTCACAACAAGGCATGACACCTAACAATATCAACCCGAACTCCGCGAACAGCGATACAAAGCAGGAGGAACACATTACTTTCTCGGTGCACGATCTGATCCAGACGGTAATCGCCAACTGGTACTGGTTCGTCATCTCGGTATTCGTTTGCGTCGGATGCGGTTACATCTACATTTTACGCACCCCGAAAATATACAGCCGCACGGCCAACATCCTCGTGAAAGACAGCCGCAAGGGAGGGGATACCGACCTGGCGACCCTGAGCGACCTGGCGGGCCTGTCACAGCGCCGCAATGTGGACAACGAAATTTATATTCTCCAATCGCGCCGCCTGATGACGGAAGTGGTCAAACAGTTGGGTTTGACCGTTCAATACGAAACGAAGGACGGATTACGTCCCCAGGATCTCTACGGGCAAAGTCCGATCGCAGTGGAGTTCATCAACGATAACGACCGGCAGGGATTCCGGTTCGAAGTTTCGCTGCGCCCCGACAGCATCGTAAAACTCAACTACTTCGAAATATTCGGTCCCGACAAACAGAAATTCAAGCAGGAAATTTCGGCCGTATTCGGCGATACGATCTCCACGCCTGTCGGCCAAATGATTATCCGGCCGACTCTCTATATGTCCCCCGATTACTACGAAAAGGCTCCGATCCGGGTCACCAAAGGCAACTTGGGCGTAGTAACGCAGTTCTACCAGCATGAAGTCAAAAGTTTCGTAGCCAACAAACAGGCCTCGATCATCACCATTTCTATGAAAAGTTCCGTTCCCAAAAAAGCGGAAGATGTCATCAATACGCTGATCGCGGTTTACGAAAAAGATGCGATCGACGACAAACGGGGGATCGCAGAAAGCACGGGACAATTCATCGACAATCGGTTGGAGATCATCTCCGAAGAACTGAGCGAAGTGGACCGCAACATCGAAAAATTCAAAAAAGACAACAAAATATACGATATCGTATCGGAAGCCGAGCAGACGATTACCGAAAGCGCCCAATATAAAACCGACGGCCTCTCGCTGGAAAACCAGATCCGAATGACGGAATTCCTCAAAGAATACCTGCTGGACCCGACCAAAACCAATGAACTGATTCCCGGAACGCTCTCGATCAACAGCCCCGCGATCAACTCCCAGATAGAGGGCTACAATACCGAGTTGCAACGCTATATGAAGCTCAACTCCGAGAGTTCGGAGAACAACCCGATCATTCAGAATCTCGGCAACGGACTGGCTTCCACACGCCGGTCGATCATCGCGACGCTCGATTCCTATATCTCCACGTTGCAGATCCAACTGGCCGCTTTACGAAAGGAAGAGGCGCTGACCAATCAACGAATATCCTCGGTACCGACGCAGGAAAAACAGATTCTGGACATCGTCCGTCAGCAGAAAATCAAGGAGGAACTTTACCTCTACCTGCTCAACAAACGCGAGGAGAACGCCATCACCATGGTCATCACGGAAAGCAACTCGCGCACGATCGACAGTGCATACGGTTCCCCGCGCCCCGTGTCGCCCAATACCGTGCTGATTGCGGGAATCGCCTTCCTGTTCGGACTGGGCATCCCCTTCCTGATCATCTACCTGATCCAGATACTCGACACCACGATCCGGGGGAGGAAGGACATCGAGGACAACCTTTCGGTTCCGTTCCTGGGGGATATTCCGCAATATTCGGGAGAAAAACAACGGGGCAGCTTCGTCGTACGCGAAAACGGCCGCGATCCGGTGTCGGAAGCTTTCCGCATGATCCGCTCGAACATGAACTTCATGAACCTGGGCAAGGGCGAGATAAAAGTCATTATGGTCACCTCGTCGAATCCCCACGCCGGAAAGACGTTCGTTTCGACCAACCTGGCCATGACGTTCGCCACGACGGGCAAGAAGGTCGTCATCATGGATCTGGACCTGCGGCGCCGCACCTTCTCCAAACAGATGGGGCACGGCGGAGATACCAACGGGGTTTCGAGCTACCTGTCCGGAAGCACGGAGCTTCAGGCAATCATCCGCAAATCCAAACTGTCGGAAAAACTCGACATCATCTACGCCGGCATCCAGCCGCCCACCCCGAGCGAAATGCTGTTGAGCCAGCGGATGGAAGAGTTGATCGCGGAACTGAAACTCCACTACGACTACATAATTATCGACAGCACCCCGGCGATGTCCGTAGCGGACGCCATCATCACCGACCGCCTGGCAGACCTCAGCATTTACGTAGTACGGGAAGGCCTGCTCGACCGTCGTCAGTTGCCGGATATCGAACGGCTGTACCGCGAAAAGAAATTCCATAACATGGCCATCATCCTCAACGGAGCCAGCTCGACAAAACGTCACGGGTACGGTTATGGCTACGGCTATGGTTACGGGTACGGCCTCGACGAAGAGGAAACCACGACAAAGAAGGGTTTCTGGGGCAAATTATGCGAATGGACACGTAATAAATTTCAAAAGAAATAACCGATATGGCCGTTAAAGGAGCAATCATAGCGATCGATTTCGACGGAACCGTCGTGACACACGCCTATCCGCATATGGGGATGGACGCAGGTGCGGTTCCCGTACTCAAGGAGCTCGTGGCGAACGACTGCAAACTCATCCTGTACACCATGCGCAGCGGACAACTACTCGAAAAAGCCGTCCAATGGTTCAAGGAACAGAAAATTCCGCTGTACGCCATCAATGAGAATCCCGGACAGAAGTCCTGGACTTCGTCGCCGAAAGTCCACGCCGACCTTTATATCGACGACAGTGCACTGGGATGTCCGATCCGCTTTATGGACGGCGTAGCCCGTCCGGTAGCCGACTGGGTGAAAATCCGCCAACAACTGGTAGAAGCCGGTTACCTGGATTAAGCCCGGGTATTTCACCTGTCCCGGAATCACGAATACCTCCGAATCGGAGCCGGCGGACAGGTGGTCGAGAGCCTAAACCTCGTTTTAGAGAGGCTGACAGGTGGCTGGTAACAACAACGAGCGGCCTTTCAGGGGCATCGGGCATAGAAAGCGAAAGACGAACGGAATAGCCTGGTCTTTCGATCAGGACTTGGGACGACACCCAAACTCGCAAAAACCTTCTACTCGCAAACCGACTTCGTCGAGTGCAGAAAAAAGCCAATCAATCAAAATCGCCGATCCGTTTGGATCGGCGATTTTCCATTACCGGACCGACGACGATTTGTCTATCGCCACAAGTATTCGGGATAAATCCCCGCCCGGATCATCTTCTTCAAATTGGCGACCAGCAACGGTTTATCCTCCTTATAGGTCACGCCGAACCACTGCGCCGGAGAACGGAGGACCCGAACGGAAGCCGTGCCGTCGGCGATCAACTTATTGACCATCGACGGGATATAGCACTCGGCTTTCAAATTCCCGGCACTCTCCTGCAGAAACGACCGAAAAAAAGCCTCGGAGTGGGCGAAGTAATCGGGAGTAAAGCCGAAAAGGTTCATCGACACGGGCGTATCTTCGGCCAACGGTTCATCCCCGTTCGCACCGTGATCGACGATCCCGGCCGCCGTGCGTTCGATCTGCGTATGCTCGACCATTCCCGTAAGGTCGCCGGCAGCGTTTACCGAACAGACGCCGCGCGACACCGTCCCGTTTTCGGAAAGCGTCCGGCTCAACTCGTACGCCACCATGCAATAGCGTCCCGACGCTCCATCCAATCCGCGAAGGTATTCGGCGATGGTACGGAACGCTTCCGCTCCATAAAAATCATCGGCATTGATTACGGCGAAAGGCTCGTGAACGGCATCCCTCGCCACCAGAATCGCATGGTTCGTTCCCCAGGGTTTCACACGCCCTTCGGGTACGGTGAACCCCTCGGGCAGGCAATCCAGCTCCTGATAGACATACTCCACGCGGATCCTGCCACCGAAACGCTCTTCGGTGAAAACCTCCTGGAAGTCGGAAGCAAAACTGTGGCGGATCACGAATACCACCTTGCCGAAGCCAGCACGAATGGCGTCATATACGGAATAGTCGATGATGGCTTCGTTGCCGGGACCTACCCCGTCCATCTGCTTGAGCGATCCGTAACGGGATCCCATGCCGGCAGCCAGCACCAATAATGTCGGTTTTATCATACTATATTCAGTTTTTTACTCGTTTCAAAGAAACGTACAAAGGTAAGGAAACCGGCATTAAATTCAAAGATTTATTGTTACCTTTGTACAATTCAACTTTCCGGCGCGAAAAGGCAGGAATACCATCGGCCCCGTTCGATATGCCGGACCGGAAAGACGAAACGGACAGCCCCGGCTTTTCGACCGGCAGAAACCCCTGCGGATTTCGGTCCAATCGCAAACAACGATCAAAAACAGAACCATGAACGCATTTCATTCCATATCCTCGTGGTGGAAACGCTTCTCCCGCAAACGCCGCCTGAGCATGCTCAATGCGACCGACAACGTCGAGGAGTGGTACACCCACATCTCCCCGGCAGGTCTGCTCGCCGCGTTTCTGGCTTTCGCGCTGCTGCTTTTCATCCTCATTCTGTCGATCGTGGCCTATACGCCGGTGCTGGAACTCCTGCCCGGCTACCGCGTCGAAGCGGCCCGCTCGCGCGAAAATCTGATGCAAAGCGTCATCCGTCTGGATTCCATGGAGCGGATGATGAACGACATGATTACCTATAACAACAACATCGCCCTCATCATGGAGGGCAAGACTCCGGTGGTGCGAACCGTAGGCAAGGAAGACAGCATCCGCACGAACAAGACACTCGTGGTGCCCAGCCGCGAAGATTCGCTGCTGCGGGCCGAACTGGAGGGAGAAGGTCCTTACAGCCTCGGGCAGAGCACAGGCGGCGGTGCCGCACGCAAGCCCATCGAAATGGTCGCCCCGATCGAAGGCATCGTCATCGAGCGGTTCGACATCAAACGCGAGAATTTCGGCATCCGCATCGCCGCATCGCCCGACACCCAGATCGTCGCGGCGGATGACGGCGTGGTGGTGATGAATCTCTGGACCCCCGAAACGGGTTACCTGATCGAAATACAGCACTCCAACAACCTTATATCGATTTATAAAAACCTGTCCAAATCGTTAGTCGCCAAAGGACAGCGAATAAAACGGGGCGGTGTCATCGGATCCAATACGGAAGTGCTGGCCGACGGCGGCGACGCCAAAATTTTCGAATTCGAACTTTGGAGCAACGGCAAGCCCGTCGATCCGGAGAGTTATATCGTCTTCTGACCTTCGTTATGAAACAAAGAATCGCCTTGCTCGGATCGACCGGATCCATCGGAATACAAACCCTCGACATCGTTCGGGAAAATCCCGGACTGTTCGAGATCACGACCCTTACGGCCCATCGCAACTGGGAGCGGCTCGCCCGGCAAGCCGTGGAGTTCGACGCCGACAGCGTGGTGATCGCCGACGAACGGCGATACGACGCCCTGCGGCAGGCGCTCGACGGCACGTCGATCAAGGTATATGCCGGCGAGGAAGCCCTGCGGCAAGTCGTACAGAGCGGGCAGGTCGATGTAGTCGTGAACGCCCTGGTGGGCTACGCCGGCCTGATGCCGACGATAGCGGCGGTCGAAGCAGGCAAAAAGGTGGCGCTGGCCAACAAAGAAACGCTGGTGGCGGGCGGCTGTTACGTGATGCCGCTGGCAGCCCGGCACAAAGCCCCGATCGTCCCGATCGACTCGGAACACTCGGCGATCTTCCAGTGCCTGACGGGAGAAAAGTCGCCCGTGCGACGGCTGATCGTCACTTGCAGCGGCGGAGCTTTCCGCGACCGCAGCCGCGAGGAGCTGGCTCACGTAACGGTGGAACAGGCACTGAAGCATCCCCAATGGCGGATGGGCGACAAGATCACGATCGACAGCGCCACGCTGGTCAATAAAGGATTCGAGGTGATCGAGGCGCACTGGCTGTTCGGCGTACCGGCCGAACGGATATCGGTGCTGATACACCCCCAGTCGATCGTTCATTCGATGGTCGAATTCGGCGACGGAGCGATCAAGGCCCAGCTGGGATCGCCCGACATGCGGACACCGATCGCCTACGCGCTCAGTTTTCCGCAGCGCCTCGACCGTCCGGTGGCGCCTTTCAGCTTTGCAGAGCACCCCACCCTCACCTTCGCCGAAGTCGATCGGATCAAATACCCGGCACTCGACCTCGCCTACGACTGTCTGCGGCGCGGCGGCACGGCCGGCTGCACGATGAACGGCGCCAACGAAGTGGCCGTGGCAGCCTTCCTCGCCCGCCGGTGCGGTTATCTGGAGATCGTGCGCAGCATCGAATACGCACTGGGCAAATCCTCGTTCGCAGCCGTGCCGTCCCTCGGGGACCTGGGCGAAGCGAACGCCGAAGCCCGGTGTCTGGCCGCCGAATACCTGCGGCTCTGATTATCGGCAAAAAACATTCTTACAATAAATGTTTTCGACAGGTAAAGACAGAACGGGTTTCCCGCCGTACCTGACATAGAAAACAAACTGAAAAACGAACGCTTAAGCAATGGATATTCTTATCAAAATCGCTCAACTTTTTCTCTGCTTCACGATCCTCGTGGGCATTCACGAACTCGGGCACTTCCTGATGGCCCGGGCTTTCAAGATCCGCGTCGAAAAATTCTACATCTTCTTCGACCCGTGGTTTTCGCTCTTCAAGTTCAAGCGGGGCGACACGGAGTACGGTCTGGGCTGGCTGCCGCTGGGCGGCTACGTCAAGATCGCCGGCATGATCGACGAATCGATGGACAAGGAACAGATGAAACAGCCGGTCAAACCCGACGAATTCCGGGCCAAACCCGCCTGGCAGCGGCTTCTGGTAATGGTGGCCGGCGTCATGATGAACGTCCTGCTGGCCATCGTCATCTACTGCGCCGTTTGCTACACCTGGGGCGACTCCTACTTTTCGAACCAGGACGCGAAATGGGGCTATAATTTCAACCCGACGGCTCACGAAATGGGCTTCCGGGACGGCGACCGTTTCGTGTCGATCGACGGCGAGGAGATCGACAACGTCATGCGGGTACAAAACGACCTGCTGATTACCGACGGCGGCCGCCGCGTGATAGTCGAACGGGGCGGAGAGCCGGTAACGCTCGACATTCCCTTCGAATCCCTGCTCCGTATGCGGCAGGAGAAGGCTTACGAGGACCTCTTCACCCTGCGGCTCCCCTTCATCGTGGACAGCGTATCCTACACCTCGGCAGTCGAAGCGGGCCTCGAGTCCGGCGACGAAGTGGTAGCGATCGACGATCTGCGCGACGCGGACTACCCCCGATACCGCGACTACCTGCAAAAACACAAGAACGACAAGGTTCTGCTGACCGTCCGCCGCGACGGTGCGCTCATCGATTCGCTCGCACTGCCCGTCGATGCCGAAGGACGGATCGGCGTGACGGTCACGAATCCCTATTCGCTCCGAACACAATATTACACATTCTGGGAGTCCATCCCGGCAGGTATCCACAAGGCCGGAAAGACGATTTCGAGCTACTGGGACCAACTGAAGCTGATCGTGCAGCCCAAAACCAAAATGTACGAGGAACTGGGCGGATTCGTGGCTATCGGCAGCATCTTCCCCAGCAGCTGGGACTGGCATGACTTCTGGCTCAAGACCGCCTTCCTGTCCATCATCCTCGCGGTGATGAACCTGCTCCCGATCCCGGGACTGGACGGCGGACACGCCCTGTTCACCCTGTGGGAGATCATCACGCGCCGCAAGCCGAGCGAAAAGTTCCTCGAAGTGGCCCAATACGTCGGCCTGATGATTATTCTGGCGCTGCTGGTCTATGCCAACGGAAACGACATTTACCGATTCTTCATCAAATAACGCCGCCATGAACGAAACATTGGAACGCTGCCGCCGGAATCTCGTCCGGCGCGGATTCGAAGCCCGGATCGCCGCAACGACCGAAGAGGCCCGGCAAATTCTGTGGGAAAAAATTCGGGCCGCCGCCCCGGAAACGATCTGTTTCGGGGATTCGATGACGATGAAAGCCACGGGTATTGTCGATGACCTGCATCGGGACGGCCACTACCGCCTGTTCGACGGTTTCGACCCTGCGATGCCTCGGCCGCAGAAGCTGGAAATCCGGCGCCAGGGCTTGCTGGCCGATCTCTTCATTACCGGTATAAACGCCGTCACGGAAGACGGTGCCCTGCTGTGGCTCGATATGATCGGCAACCGCATCGCCCCGATCGCCTTCGGGCCGCGCAAAGTACTGCTGGTCGTGGGACGCAACAAGATTACACCGACCCGCGAAGCGGCCGAAGAGCGGATCCGCACCATCGCGGCCCCGCAGAACATAGCCCGGCATCCGGGATTCCGCACGCCCTGCGCCGTAACGGGTGTCTGCGCCGACTGCTATTCGGAAGACCGTATCTGCAACACGCACCTGCGGATGGAACGCTGTTTTCCCCGCAAGCGGATTACCGTGGTGTTGATCGACGAAGACCTCGGCTTGTAAAGGCCCCTGAAGAGAACGAAACCGAAGATTACGATTTTCTACTGACGATATGAACGAAACATTCGAACAGTGCCACAAGAACCTCCTCCGCAGAGGATTCGAAGTCCGGATCGCCGCAACGACCGAAGAGGCCCGGCAGATCCTGCGGGAAGAGATTCGGGCCGCCGCCCCGGAAACGATCTCTTTCGGAGGCTCCATGACGATGGAGGCGACGGGCATCGTCGATGAGCTTCGCCGGGAGGGGCGTTACCGCCTGTTCGACGGAGTGGATTACACCTTACCTCCCGAAGAACGGATCGAGATCCGGCGACAGGGTTTGCTGGCCGATCTGTACATTTCGGGAATCAATGCCATCACGGAAGAGGGGGCGCTCTATTGGCTCGACGGGATCGGCAACCGGGTAGCGGCGATCGCCTTCGGCCCCCGCAAGGTGCTGCTGGTCGCAGGGCGTAACAAGATCGTGGCGACACGCGCTGCGGCCGAGGCACGCATCCGCGACATCGCGGCACCCCGGAACGTCGCCCGGCTGGGACAGAAAACCCCTTGTGCAGCGACAGGCGTTTGCGCCGACTGCGACTCGGAAGGGCGCATCTGCAACACGCATCTGCGGATGGAGCGCTGCTTTCCCCGCAAGCGGATTACCGTGATTCTGATCGACGAGGAAATGGGATTATAACAAGGAATGCGGATGCCCGTCGCGGCAGCATCGGCACTCCCCGGAAAAACGATACGACATGGCAAAGGTCAAGAAAGCATTCTTCTGCCGCAACTGCGGCTTCGAAGCCCCCAAATGGTTGGGACGCTGCCCCTCCTGCGGGGAATGGAACACATTCACCGAAGAGGTGATCGCCCGTGAAAGCGGCGGCGGACCTGCGACTGTCGCCAACCTGCCCAAAGCCCGTCCGCAGCGAATCGCCGACATCCACGAAAGCGAACACCGCCGCATCGACCTGGGAAACCGGGAGGTGAACCGCGTGTTGGGCGGAGGGCTCGTGCCCGGCTCCCTCGTGCTGCTCGGCGGCGAGCCGGGTATCGGCAAATCGACCCTCAGCCTGCAAATCGCCCTGGCGGACAACGGCCTGAAAACCCTCTATGTTTCGGGCGAAGAGTCGGCCGAGCAGATCAAGATGCGGGCCCTGCGTCTGGGCATCGGCAACGAAGGGTGTCTGATCTATGCCGAAACTCTGTTGGAAAATATTCTGGCCCAGATCGAAGAGCAACGGCCCGACCTGGTGGTCATCGACTCTATCCAAACCATCTATACCGACATCATCGAATCGTCGGCCGGGAGCGTTTCGCAGATCCGCGAATGCGCGGCATCGCTGCTCAAATACGCCAAAGCGACCGGAACGTCGATCTTCATCATCGGTCACATCACCAAGGACGGCACGATCGCCGGCCCGAAAATCCTGGAGCACATCGTCGATGTTGTACTCCAGTTCGAAGGGGATAACAACCTGATATACCGTATTCTGCGAGGAATAAAGAACCGTTTCGGAGCTACGTTCGAAATCGGCGTTTTCGAGATGCTCGACGCAGGGTTGCGCGAGGTGGACAATCCGTCGGAAATCCTGCTTTCGCACTACGAAACCCCGCTCAGCGGCATCGCCGTAGGAGCTTCGGTGGACGGCATCCGCCCCTACCTGATCGAAGTGCAGGCACTGGTGAGCAACGCGGCCTACGGCACTCCGCAGCGCACGGCGACCGGTTACGACAACAAACGTATGAACATGCTGCTCGCCGTGCTCGAAAAACGCGTGGGAATGAAGATGTTCTCGAAGGACGTATTCCTCAACTTCGCCGGCGGATTCAAGGTCGCCGATCCGGGACTGGACCTCGCGGTCACGGCAGCGGTGATCTCCTCCTACTACGATCGTCCGATCGGCGAAGGGATCTGCCTGGCGGGAGAAATCGGCTTGTCGGGCGAAGTGCGCCCCGCCCCCCGTACGGAACAGCGTATCAGCGAAGCTGCCCGGCTCGGGTTCAGACGGATCGTCGTGTCGGGCTACCTGGGCCGTTCGATCAAAAAACCCAAAGGTATCGAAATCGTCACGATCAACAGCATCGACCAACTGCCGCGTGCCCTGTTCGCGGAAGGATAGGCAGAATTCCCGGTATCTTTTAAAAACTTGCACGAGAAGCCCCGATGATAACTCATCGGGGCACTATTTTTGGTACTTCCCTCAAAAAGGAAGAGTTCTTCGAGAAACAGATACGGCACCTGTCATTCAGAAAAGGATTCGAAAATCGGCAAAAACAAAAAATACCGCTTAAATATGAAAGATTTCGATAAGATAATAGGTCGCAACGCGATCACGATGATCTATTTTTTCACCAGTCAATGCGTTCCGTGCGAAGCCATGGAGCCTGCGCTCGACCAATTCGAACGCCGCATGGCCGGACGCGTGGACATCTACCGGATCAACACCGACGCGGACGAGAATGCCTACCTGCTCTACCGTTATATGATCCGCACGACGCCGACGCTGATCTACTTCCGCAAAGGGGATGAGATCCGACGCTGCGAAGGCCCGCTGACCTATAAGGAATTGCTGGCGCTCCAGGAACAGGTCGAAACAGTCGAACACGTCTGCCTGAATTAGTACTCCAGCCGCCAGGTCATCTCCTCCTCGATGTAACGGGCCGTTTTTCCCGGCCCGAGCGAAGAGAGGAATATTTCGATGTCCCGCCGTTGTACGGCGGGATTCGTCATGATCGCCGCCAGCAGCGCCACGACACCCTGCGCGACCAAATTCGATTCGGGGTACGTCACGACCAGCCGCCGGAGCACCGGGACCAAGGAACTGAAATCGGGATGCGGAATACGGGAAAGAGCCAACAAGCCGGCATACCCGAGCAATTCGTTCCCCGTATCGCACCAGGCTCTGCCCCACTCGTCGCCGCGCGGCGACCGGGACATCAGCGCGAAGGCACACTCTTCGGCCATCTCCGAATTGGCAATACCTTCGCCCCAGTCGGAAAATTCGACGGAAGTCACCTGCACGGGATCGGCGATCCAGAAAGCGGCCAATTTCAGCTCCCGCACATCCTGCCGGTAGAGGAAACGGGCAAAGTCGGAATCGGGCCGCTCGGCTCGCGCGACAGCACGGATCGTCGGCAGGCTCACACCGTAATTCAGTCCATACGCTTTCCCCCGATACTGCATCGTATCGGCCACCACGCCGTTCCGCTCCCGGCGAAAACGCCCCAACAGGGCAGCCATCCGCGACGTATAATCCATTGGTTTAGCGGTTTCTGGGAACCTGAAGGGCTATCGTACGGCCGAACTGGAAAACGGGCAGCACCTGCGCGGCCTGCTCCTGCCCGGCAGCGATGAGCGAACAGCGCGTGAGAGCGGCAATACGGTACGGAATCGTAGAGGAAGTGGGACGCACACCGGCTTCATCGACAGCCATACCCTGCGGCTCGTACTGCAACAGGACGATATCTCCCGTCAGGTCGTTGGCCGGCAACAACCCCGCATCGGGGCTGAAACGGCAGACGATCTGCTGCAATTTACCCTCGGCGGGCGTCACGCGGAAACGGCGGGTTTCGGTCGTCACTACACGTCGGCCGAGGAAGAGCTCCAGATACTCCTGCTCCAGCCGGTCGAGACGCTCCAACGCCACAGGAAGTCCCGCACCGAAGACATTCTCTCCAGCCTCGCCGCTAATCAGGTCAAGACGGTGTTTACGCAGCGAAAAAATCGCGGCGGCGGCATTTCGGGCAGCGGTTTGCAGATCGGGTTCGGTCATGTCGAGGCGGTCGGTCTGCAACCGGGCGAAATCGGCCCCCTGGGCCTCGTAACTCTCCACCCGACAGGTCGAAGCGGGCAATTCCCCGGCGGTCACGTATCGCTCGCCCGGCATCAGCGCAATGGCGGCATCGGCGACCGTATAGACAGTCTTGTCGGTAAGCGGCGCACGCAGACCGAGGAACTTCTGGGCATAGCGGGCATAGGGACCGCAGACGATCTTCTCGCAACGCACCGTAATATCGGCCGCAAGAACGGTTTCGGCCGTGCCGACCACGAACTCGCCGTTGTCCATATAGGTTCCCAATCGGGCCATATCCTGATTCTGGGCCGCAGCCGTCATCCCGGCGAAAAGCAGCGGAAGCATCCATAACATTCTCTTCATATTCACGGAAAATTTTAATTTATGCAAATTTATACGAATTGCCCGTATAATCAAAATTTAAGGTAGAAATCCCCCGTCAGACGGCGGTAATCCTCCGTATAGGAGTCCGAGCCGCCGAGTTCGATCACGAGCCGCGAAGGTTCCGGCGGCGGTACGGGCGTCGTGCAGAACTCCGCAAGGATACGCCGCACCCCGCGCCGGGGCGTAGAATAAACCTCCGTCCAGCGAACGGGATAGAGCCGCCCGAGAGCCGCCGAACGGAATCGCTGCATCTCGACGGGCGGCAACACCAATGCAAAGCGTCCGCCGGGCGCAAGCAGACGAACGACAGCCGCCGCAAGCTCCCCGAACGGCAATCCCGCCGCATGGCGGGCGGTGTTGCGCCCTTCATCGGGCGAAAGCAGCGAATCGACGTAATAAGGCGGATTTGACACGATCAGATCGAATCTTTCAACCGGATCGTATCGCTGCACCGCGACGGCTACTGCATCCAAACGGTCCGCCCAGGGCGACGCGGCAAAATTTTCAGCCGCCTGCGTCGCGCACTCCGCATCGACGTCCACCGCCGTAATCCGGGCTGCACTCCGCTGGGCCAGCATCAGGGCGATCAGGCCCGTGCCCGTACCTACGTCGAGCATCCGCCGGTCCCCGGGACGTACTTCGGCCCAGGCACCGAGCAGCACCCCGTCGGTTCCGACCTTCATCGGGCAGCGATCCTGCCGCACGGCAAACTGTTTGAACCGGAACATGGCTATCCTTTTAGAAAACCGTCCATACCGGCGCCGAACAGCGCGAAATCATAACGCACGGGATCCTCCGGGTCGAACGTGCGAAGCACGGCGGTAACCTCCTCGACGGCCCGCCAGTCGTTCTGCCGCCGGACAAGCAATCCCAAAGCTCGTGCCACGTTGCCCGAATGAAGGTCGAGCGGCAGGTAGAGCGCCGACATGGGGATCGAGCGCCAGAGCCCGAAATCCACGCCCCGATCGTCACGGCGCACCATCCAGCGCAGGAACATATTCAGCCGCTTGCAGGCCGAGCCTTTGTCGATCGACGAAAGGTGCTTCTCCGAACGGATCGGGTGCGGCTCGGCGAAAAACTCGCGGCGAAAATCGGAGAGAACGGACGGGATCGAGCCCGTGGCCGCATAACGCCCCTCGAAGAACTCGCCCAGACTGCCGTAACGACGGAAAAGCGAACGCAGCGCCCGTACATAAGCGATCAGGTCCTCGCCGTTGAAGGTCCGATGCACGCAGACTGTCAGCTTGCGAAGCTCCTCCTCCGAAGCATTTTTCACGAAATCCGCAGGGGCGTTGTCCATATACGACATCATCCGGCAGGCATTGCCGACGATCGCGCGGCGGTTGCCCCAGGCGATAGTCGCCGAGAGAAAGCCCGCGATTTCACGGTCTTCGCGCCCCTCGAAACGATGCGGCACGCTGATCGGATCGGGAGCGATGAACTCCGTCCGGTTGTAGCGGTCGTACAGGGTTTCGAGCAACTCGCGCAGCGGTTCGAACTCCATAAGAATCGTGTAAATGGAATCTACTAATTTCAGAACAGTCACTCCCGTCACTCGGGAAGGATCAGACCGTCGCTCATTACGATCCGACGGTCGGCCCGGAGAGCCAGCGACTCGTCGTGAGTCACCAGCACGATCGTCTGCCCCAAGCGTTCGCGCAGGTCGAAGAACAGGCGGTGCACCTCCTCCTTGTTGCGGGTATCGAGGTTGCCCGAAGGTTCGTCGGCCAACAGCACGGCGGGAGAATTCACCAGCGCCCGGGCAATGGCGACCCGCTGCTGCTCGCCGCCCGACAGCTCGCCGGGCTTATGATCGCGGCGTTGGGTCAGCCCCACGAGCGCCAGCAGCTCTCCGGCACGCCGCTCCACTTCAGCTTTCGGACGCCGTCCGATCAGGCCAGGGATACAGACATTCTCGAAAGCCGTAAATTCGGGCAGCAGGTGGTGGAACTGGAAAACGAATCCGATCTTCTCGTTACGGAACCGCGACAAAGCCCGATCACCGAGCGATGAAACATCCTGTCCGTCGATCTCGACGCTGCCACGATCCGCTTTGGAAAGCGTACCCAGTATCTGAAGCAAGGTCGTCTTGCCGGCGCCGCTGGCACCGACGATCGAAACCACCTCGCCGCGCGACACCTCGAGCGATACTCCCCGGAGCACCTCCAGCGCACCGTAACTCTTATGGATATCCGTAGCTTTTATCATGGGCGGAATGCTTTGAAAATACGTACCGTATCGACCGCTTCCTGCACATCGTGCACCCGCAGGATCGCGGCACCCTGCCTCAAACACTCCCAGCCCAGAGCGATCGTCCCGGCGAGCGCCCGGTCGGGCGTCGTATCGAGCACTTTATAGATCATGGACTTGCGCGACACTCCGGCCAGTACGGGATAGCCCAGCGAGCAAAGGTTGTGCAGCCCCCGAAGCAGATCGTAGTTCTGTTCGAGGGTTTTGGCGAACCCGAAGCCCGGATCGAAAATCAACCGACGCACGCCGCAGCGACGCAACTGCTCGGCACGGAGCCGGAAATAGGAAACGACCTCCTCCACCACATCGCGGTAAGAGGTCATCCCCTGCATCGTCGCAGGAGTACCCCGCATGTGCATAGCGATATAGGGAACGTCGTACTCGGCGACCACATCGACGATGGCCGGATCCATCTCTCCGGCCGAGATGTCATTGACGATCACCGGGCCGAATGTTTCGAGCACCCGCCGGGCCACCTCAGCACGGAACGTATCGACCGAAACGGGCAGTGTGGGAGCGATCCGCCGCACGGCGGCCACCCCCGCTTCCACACGACGCCACTCCTCCTCGGGCGTCACCTCGGCGGCTCCGGGCCGGGAGGAGTAGCCTCCGACGTCGAACAGATCGCAACCGGCATCGGCCGCTTCGCGGACACGCCGTTCGATAGCCTCGGCATCCGGTGTGCGGCTGCCGGCGAAAAAGGAGTCGGGCGTGACATTGACGATCGCCATAACGCGCGGCGTGGTCAAATCAGGCAGAATGTTTTCGGTTTTCATCGCGTAACAATTTATCCAGACGGGCAACCTCGTATTCGAGCTCCCCGAGATTTATATTGACAAGGGTATAGTCGGCCCGCCGGCGCAACTCCTCTTCGTCGAGCTGGACCGCGATACGGCGCCGTACCTCCTCGGCCGAAGCCCCGTCACGCAGGCAGGTGCGTGCAATACGCACGTCGATAGGAGCCGTGACCGCGATCGTACGGTCCACATACCCCTCCAATCCGGCCTCGAAAAGGATGGCGCTCTCCAAAACCACATAGTCGGCGCCGGACTGCCGCCCGCACCACCGTTCGAAATCCTCCATCACGGCGGGGTGCACCAGCGCGTTGAGCGCCGAAAGCTCCGCAGGATCGGAAAAGACACGGCCGGCCAGCAACTTGCGATTCAAACGTCCGCCCGCATAGACCTCCTCCCCGAAGCGTGCGGCGAGCCGCCTCCGTAACGGCCCATCCTCCTCCATAAGGCGTTTGGCCTGCGTATCGGAATCATAGACAGGGGCGCCGCAAGCGGCAAAAAGCCGGCAGACGGTCGATTTACCGCTGCCGATACCTCCTGTTATACCTACCTTAATCATTTTTCTTGCTGACGGGGATCCGGAATTTCGGGAACCGATCCGACGGAGATGACCTTGATATCGCTCAACCGGACGGAAATGGCGTTGTGCAGAGAGAGAGAATCTATCTTCAGGAATTTCTCTCCGTCCTCGGCCTTCACGGAGCGGAATTTCAACTCCGACAGGGGAATCCGGAGCCGCTTACTCATATAGACTCGATAGCCGAACAAGTTGGTACCGACTCCTTCCACCACACAGGAAACTTTGAAACGCTCGCCGTCCACATTCACGGTGAAGGGCTGCTCGGTCGTATAGGTATAGTTCAACTTGGCGATATACCACAGGATGAACGACGCGACGAGCAAAGCCAGAAAGACCGGAGATACATAACGACGCAGCCAACCGAAACGCTCCATGACAGACAATTTTTAAGTCAGGCAAAGTTAAAAATAAAATAGGCCGCAACAATACGTTGCAGCCTATTTTATTCAAAAAGCGGACCTTTATTTCTTGCCGAGGCCCTCGCGCTTCATCAGACCGTAAGCGATCGGAGTCGCCACGAACAGGGTCGAAAGCGTACCGACAACCACACCCAAAGCCAATGCGAAGATAAACCCGCGAATCGTCTCGCCGCCGAAGAAGAGGATGGCGAGCAGAGTAACCAATGTCGTACCCGACGTATTGATCGTACGCGACAGGGTCGCATTGAGCGCATTGTTCACGTTCTCGCGCAGATCGCGCTTGGGATAGAGCACCAGATATTCACGGATACGGTCGAAAACCACCACCGTATCGTTGATCGTATAACCGATGATCGTCAGAATCGCCGCGATGAAGGCCTGGTTCACCTCCAGGTTGAAGGGCAGCCAGCCGTAGCAGAGCGAGAAGACGCCGATCACCACCAGGGCATTGAATGCCAGCGCGGTCGTAGCGCCGGTCGCATACTGCCATTTCTTGAAGCGGAGCGAAATGTAGAGGCCGATGGCGATCAGCGAGAAGAGCACCGACCAAATAGCGCCCCAAGTCATATCCTTGGCGATCGAAGGACCGATCTTGTCTGCCGTAAGAATACCGTTGATATCGTTTTGCGTATTGCGGAAATTCTCGAAGGTGATGGGATAACCGTACAGACCATGCAGCGCGTCGTACAGAATCCGATCCACTTCCGAAGTAGCCTCGTCCGAAGTGTCGTCGTACTTGTACTGCGTCACGATACGCATCTGGTTCTCATTGCCGTACTGCTTCACCTCGAAGCTGACATTAGCGGCATCCTCGTAACCGGAGAAGACATCCTGCAACTTCATACGTACCTCCTCTGCCTGTACCGGGCGGTCGAAACGAATCACGTATGCACGGCCGCCGGTGAACTCAGCACCCATGTTCAGACCGCGTACCGCGAACGAAACGCACGAAACGGCCAAAACGACGATCATAACGATGTAGGAGATCTTACTCTTGCCCAGGAAGTCGAAATGAGCGTTGCCCATAAGATTCTCCGACCACTTGCGCGAGAAGGAGATCTTTCCCCATTTATTGACTACGCCCTCGATCAGCAGGCGGGTAATGAAGATCGAACAGAAGAGCGAGGTCAGAATACCGATAATCAACGTAGTGGCGAAACCCTGCACCGGACCGTTTCCGAAGATGAACAGAACGATACCGGTGATGATCGTGGTAAGGTTACCGTCGATGATCGCGGAGTATGCTTTCGAGAAACCGTCCTTGATAGCCAGGCTCAAACCCTTACCGCCGCGAAGCTCCTCCTTGATGCGTTCGTAAATAATCACGTTGGCATCCACGGCCATACCCATCGTCAGCACGATACCCGCGATACCGGGCAGCGTCAGCACGGCACCGAACGAAACCAGAACACCGAGCAGCAGGAATACGTTGCACAACAAGGCGATATCGGACAACCAGCCGGCTGTCTTATAGTAGAGGCCCATATAGAGAAGCACCAGCACGAACGCGAGTACAAACGAAAGAATACCCGCATTGATCGACTCCTGCCCCAGCGACGGACCTACGACGGTATCCTGAATAATACGTGCCGGAGCGGGCACCTTACCCGACTTGAGCACGTTGGCGAGGTCTTTCGCCTCCTGAATGGTGAAGTTACCCGAGATTTCCGAACTTCCGCCTTCGATCTTCTGGCGAACGACCGGAGCGGAATAGACATAACCGTCGAGCACGATGGCGATGCAGCGGCCGATATTGTCGCCCGTCAGACGCGCCCAGTCCTGAATACCTTCCGAGTTCATCGACATCGAAACCTTGGCTTCGGCACCGCGCTCGGCATAGGTTTCACGCGCATCCACGATCACGCTGCCGTCCAGCGGAGCCTTGCCGTCGGGCGTGCTGACCTTGAGCGCATAAAGAGAGAAACGCCCGTTGTTCTGCGGTTCGCCCTTGATACCCCACTCGAAACGAACGTCCGAAGGCAGCAACTCGCGCACGGCATCCATACGCAGGTAGCCGGCAACGGTCGCCGTATCGGCAACGGCTACGGAACCCACGACAGCGCCTCCGCCATCATAGGGATTGAGCAGCGAGAAGAGCGGATTTTCCTCGCGGGTATAGCGGGATGCCCCCGAAGCCGAGGCAGCCTCCTCCGCAGCCGGAGCATTGTTCTGCACCTCTGCGATCAGGCTTTCGGTCGTATCTTCGGTACCGGCAGCAGTCGGCTGCTCCTCAGTAAGCGTTTCCTCCACGGCCGCATCGGTCGCCCCGGCAGCCAATTCGTCGCGCAAAAGCTGATCGGCCTGCTCCAGGGCACGCACCAACTCGGTGTTATTATAAGTCGTCCAGAACTCGAGCGAAGCGGTACCCTGCAACAGCTTGCGTACGCGCTCCGGCTCCTTCACGCCCGGCAGCTCGACCAGAATACGGTGCGAATTGGGCAGGCGCTGGATGTTGGGCTGCGTAACGCCGAAATGGTCGATACGACTGCGCAGGATGTTGAACGAAGCGTCGATCGCAGCGTCGGTTTCCTCCTGCAAGATCTTCTCGACCTCGCTGTCCGAGCTGTTCGGCGTGATATCCTTACGATCCGGACTTACGAAAAGCGCAGCCAGCGGAGCACCGCCGGAAACCTCACGATAAGCCTTGGCGAACTCGCCGATGTAGTTGTTGGTACCCTCTTTAAGCGCCTTGTTGGCACGGGCGATGGCCTCCTCGAACATCGGATCGTGTGCGCTGTCACCTGCCAGGGCTTTCAGCACGTCCTCCACCTGCACCTCGAGCATGACATTCATACCGCCCTTCAGGTCGAGACCCAAGTTGATCTCCTTCTCCTTGACCTCCTTGTAGGTGAATGAAATGAATCCGAGATCATAAACGGGCCTGTTCTGCACGGAGTCCAGGTAATAGATCTCCGCCGCCTGACGGAGCGAATCCGACTCCGAAACTTTCGCGGCATACTCGGCCGCCTTTTTCTCCACGCTTCTCGCTTTCAGTGAGAAGGAGAGCTGGTAGATACAAGCAATCGCCAGCAGGATTGCAAGTAACTTGATTACGCCTTTACTTTGCATTGGGTATAAATTAGTTTGTTATAATTTGTTTGTTTCTTTTCCGTTACCCGAAACGGGATTTCAGAAATCCCAATAAACGCACAAAAATAGAAAAAATTGCGGGAAACAAAAAAGGAATAGACAAAAAAACGCTGGAAACCATCCGATTTCACCGTTGAAACCGAAAATCGAAGGAGTGCGATTTCATTTCCGGGCGGCACCCCGACAGCAAAGACCGCACACCGGACGCGCGGGAAAACACCGAAGGAGTCCGACCGTCCCGACCGGCAACAAGGGCGCTGAAAAGCGGTATCGAAGCACCTGTTCCCCGAAACCGCAGCCCGCAATCCGCCCTACAGACAAAAAAGCCAGGGCCGACATACTGCCGACCCTGGCTCTTCTACCGGAAAGTCCGCAAACCGAACCTTCCCTCCAACTTTTTATTTAACCTCTTCGAACTCTACATCTTCGGGCTGATTGGATCCACCCTGCTGCTGACCGTTCGTACCGGCTCCTGCATCGGCATGGGGAGCACCCTGCTGGGCACCGCCCTGCTGCTGTTGCGCGGCATAGATATCCTGCGAAGCAGCCTGCCATGCTGCATTGAGCTCGGCCAAAGCCGTATCGATAGCGGCTACGTCAGCGTTCTTATGCGCTTCCTTCAACTTGCCCAGCGCCGTTTCGATGGCAGCCTTCTTGTCGGCCGGCAACTTGTCGCCGTACTCTTTGAGCTGTTTCTCGGTAGCGAAGATGTTCGAATCGGCGGCGTTGATCTTGTCGATACGCTCCTTCTCCTCTTTGTCCTTCGCCTCGTTAGCCTTGGCTTCGTCGCGCATACGCTGGATCTCCTGCTCGGTAAGACCCGACGAAGCCTCGATGCGGATCTTCTGCTCCTTACCCGTACCCTTATCTTTAGCCGATACGTTCAGGATGCCGTTGGCGTCGATATCGAAGGTCACCTCGATCTGCGGCACACCGCGCGGAGCGGCCGGAATACCGTCCAGGTGGAAGCGGCCGATCGACTTGTTGTCGCGGGCCAGCGGACGCTCGCCCTGGCAGACGTTGATCTCCACCGAAGGCTGGTTGTCGGCCGCCGTCGAGAAGACCTCGCTCTTACGGGTCGGGATCGTCGTATTGGCCTCGATCAGCTTGGTCATCACACCGCCCAGGGTTTCGATACCCAGCGACAGCGGAGTGACATCCAGCAGCAGCACGTCCTTCACCTCACCGGTCAGGACACCGCCCTGGATCGCAGCGCCGATGGCAACGACTTCGTCGGGGTTCACTCCCTTGCTGGGCACCTTACCGAAGAAATCCTCGACGACCTTCTGGATCGCGGGAATACGGGTCGAACCGCCCACGAGGATCACCTCGTCGATCTGCTTGGCATCGAGCCCGGCATCACGCAGAGCTACCTTGCAAGGCTCGATGGTCTTGTGGATCAGGTGATCGCACAACTGCTCGAATTTGGCACGCGTAAGCGTCATAACCAGGTGCTGCGGAATACCGTCGATCGGCATGATGTACGGAAGGTTGATCTCTGTCGTAGTCGAAGACGACAATTCGATCTTCGCCTTCTCGGCAGCCTCCTTCAGACGCTGCAATGCCATCGGGTCCTTGCGCAGATCCACGTTGTGTTCGGCTTTGAATGCCTCGGCCATATAGTCGATCAACACGTGGTCGAAATCGTCACCGCCCAGGTGCGTATCGCCGTTGGTCGATTTCACTTCGAACACGCCGTCGCCCAGCTCCAGGATCGAAATATCGAACGTACCGCCGCCGAGGTCATACACGGCGATCTTCATATCGCTGCTCTTCTTGTCCATACCGTAGGCCAGTGCGGCTGCGGTAGGCTCGTTGATGATACGGCGCACCTTCAGCCCGGCGATCTCGCCAGCCTCCTTCGTAGCCTGGCGCTGCGAGTCGGAGAAATAGGCGGGAACCGTGATGACGGCTTCCGTAACGGCTTCGCCGAGGTAGTCTTCGGCGGTCTGCTTCATCTTGCGAAGGATTTCGGCGCTGACCTGCTGCGGAGCGAGCTTCTTGCCCTGAGCTTCGACCCAAGCGTCGCCGTTGTCGGCGCGCATGATCGTGAACGGCATCAGGTTGATGTCCTTCTGGACTTCGGCGTCGTCGAAGCGGCGGCCGATGAGGCGCTTCACGGCAAAGAGCGTGTTCTTCGGATTGGTCACAGCCTGGCGCTTGGCCGGGGCGCCGACGAGCACTTCACCGTTGTCCATGTAGGCAACGATGGACGGGGTCGTGCGGGCGCCTTCGCTGTTTTCAATAACCTTGATGTTGTCGCCTTCCATCACGGCAACGGCCGAATTGGTGGTGCCAAGGTCAATACCAATGATCTTCGCCATAGTGGTTTAATCCTCTAAAAGAAAACCTTTCGTCCGAAACGTCGTCATCTTGAGGCGCGGCACATGGCACACGCAGGAGCGTTCGGACCGTTCAAAAACTAACGTGTCCGCAGGCGGAATCTCCTCAGCTTGCGAACGACCTTAATCCCTATATGGGGATGCCCCCTTTTTTTTCAAGCCTTCTGCCGAAGGTTTGTCAAAAATAATTACATCCACCACCGCAAGGCTTTGCCCCGCAAGGGAAAAACATCACTTTTCCATTCTAAGGCCCATCAAGAAAAAAGGCGCCCCTGACGGGACGCCTTCTGATCAGAGCGGCTGTGTTCGGGCTTCTCAGCCCTGAGCGACGCTCACCATGGCGGGGCGCAGAACGCGGTCGGCGATCACCCAGCCGCGCTGGAAGACTTCGACCACGGTGCCGGAGGCGACGCCTTCGGGAGCGGGCACCATCGCGATGGCCTGATGCTGGTGCGGATCGAACGCCTCGCCCTTCGGATCAACGGGTTTCATGCCGGAGACGTCGAGGGCGTGCATGAACTGGCGGTACGTGGCGAGCATGCCTTCACGGACGGGGTTCTCCTCCTCATTCTTCGTGACCTCGAGGGCCTTTTCAAGGCTGTCGACGACGGGCAGCAGGTTTTCGGCAAACTTCTCGATGCCGAACTTTCGGGCCTTCTGAACCTCCTCGGAGGAACGGCGGCGGGTGTTTTCAAGCTCCGCCATGGCGCGCACGTAGAGGTCGTAGTGCTCCATCACCTTGGCTTCGGAGAGTTTCAGAGCCGTCTGAAGCGTTTCGATCGTCTGCTCGGGCGTTTCGGGCTGCTTGGCCTCTTCACCCGTACAGGCTTCCTTACCCTCGCAACCGCAGGCCTGGCCCTCTTCGGCGCACTTGCCCTGGCAGCAGCAGCCGGCTTCTTCCTTCACTTCCTGGTTCTGAGTATTTTCAGTCATATGTCACTCCGTATGAGCGTCGCCAGACGCCTGGAAACTGGGTCGGCCCGGGAGTCCGCTCCGTGGGCCCAATAGATTGCTTCTTATATGGGGACGGTGCGGCGTTTTTCAAGTCCGCTCATGCGCCGTCCGTGCGTCAGATCCAGCCCGCAGCCTCGCGCCTCACGATCGAGGCGTAGGCCTTCACGGCCTCGGGCGAGTCGTTGAGTGCGGCAATGTAGTGGAACTCCGCCCCTGCATCGTCCCTGAAGGCGGCCAGATACTCGCGGCGAAGCTCGTCATCGATCTCCTCGATCGTCTCCAGACAGTCGGCAGCGAAGCCCGGACACACGACGTCGATGCGCGGCACGCCGGCTTCGGCCAGCTCCCTGACGCTGTCGATGGTATACGGACGAAGCCACTCGTCGCGGCCGAAGCGGGACTGGAAGCACACGCTCCACGCGCCCTCCTCAAGGCCGAGCCTTTCGGCGAGAAGCGACGCAGTGCGCAGGCACTGCGCCTCGTAGACGTCGCCGCGGTTGCTGCTTGCCTGTGGGATGCCGTGGAAGCTCATGACGAGGCGGGCCGCCCGTGCTCACGGGCGAGCCGTGCTCGTCCCAGTAGGCGCGCACGTGCGCGGCAAGCGCGTCGATGTAGGCGGGATCGTCGTGATAGTCGTGAATCGTGCGCACCGCAGGCGCATCGACATGAGAAAGCTGGTATTCGCTCACGCCGTCCAGACAGGCCGCCGTCGTCTGGGAGGCATACTGCGCGAACATGGGCATGACGAGGACGCGGCCGACGCCGTCGGCCTTCATCCTGTCGAGGACGGACGCCGTCGACGGGCTGCCGTAGCGCATGGACCAGTAGACCGGAATCCCGAGCTCAGCCTCAAGCGCCCCGGCCGTGCGCCTCGTGTGCACGATGAGCGGCGAGCCTTCGTCGGTCCAGACGCCTCTGTATCGTTCGGCGGACTTCTTCGGACGCGTGCGCAGAATGATGCCGTGCAGAATCGGCCACCACTTCCATCGGGGAAGCTCGACGATGCGCCTGTCGCCGAGGAATTCGGCCAGATAGCGGCGGACGGCCTCTTCGGTCGGGGCGTCGGGGCTCCCCGTATTGATCAAAAGAAGCGCGATTTTGTTCGAATTAGCCATGGAACGGTGAGGTCTGGAAACGGATTCGTGGTTGTTCCCCATTCTGGGACGCCTTTCTTAAGGAACGCTTTTTCACGCCGCGCCGCGAAGGGCCTCGTCCGCAGTCCGTCCGCAGTCGTCATGAACGAAAACAGCCGCCTCGGGCGTACCCTGGCGGCTGCTGGAATCAGGTTGAGGTGCTTCTTCAGGCGGCCTGTGCGCGGCGGGTACTGCGCCACATGATGATCATGGCGCCCGCAATGAGGCTCATCCAGAACTTGCCGATCACCTGACCCACGATGAAGTCAAGGGAGCCGAAGGCGAGCGAGAGGAAGATCACGGAGTCGACGATCGAGCCCACGAGGCCGGAGAGCACGATGGCCAGCGTCAGATGACGTTCGCGAAGCGGCGTGTAGACGGCAAAGTCGGCCAGCTCGGAGAAGAGGAAGGCGCAGGTCGAGCCAAGAATGATCGCGGGCTCGGAGAGAACGCCGGAGAGCGCGGCGCCTGCGGCAATCGCGACCAGCGTCCAGCGCTTGCCGAGCAGGCTCTGGACCGCGTCGCGCAGAATGAGCGCAAGACCGGCGAAGAGCACGGCGGACGGCGACATGATGCCGGGCCAGACGGGAATGAGGCAGGGACTGTCGGGCGGACAGACGGTGCCGACGTTCATCACCACCCAGTTGCCTGCGGGAATGGTGAGAATGAAGAGAATGAGGCTGATGAGGCCGACGGTGCGGCCGGACATGCTGAAAGGCATCTTGCGGGTCTCCAGGGGCTACCGGTCGGAAAGCCGGCGCTTGCCCAAAAGAAGGAATTGACGAGAGGCTGACACCCGGTCAGACGGTTCAGCTGCCGGTGTCGAAGAAGCGCATTATACGTTGCGGCAGATAATTGATGTTGCCCGGAACCCGTCCTTGTGGAAATCCGATGTGTCCTCCCTCTTCGGGAAAATCTCCCGTGACGAAGGCGCTCATCTCGCCCGCCGTCGGAAGGCACCACGGCGGCAGGAACGGATCGTTCTTTGCATTGAGCAGCAGAAGCGGCACGCGCACGTCGGGGAGCACCGTCTTGGCCGAGCACTTCTGCCAGTACTCCATCGCCGAGCGGAACCCGTGGATCGGCCCCGTGTACGTGTTGTCGAAGTCGAACATCGTGCGGCAGGCCTTCACGTCCTCCTCGCGGATCACGTCGGGAAACTGCTTCGCCTTGAGCTCGAGCTTCTGGCGGAGCGTGTGAAGGAACATGTCGGCATAAAAAGTGTTGACTCCCTTGCTGATGCGCTCGCTGCCCGCCACGAGGTCGAGCGGTGCGCCCA
>ENA-ORPF01000614-ORPF01000614.1-human-gut-metagenome-genome-assembly--contig:-NODE-614-length-35277-cov-13.285390_pt1 | contig 35277 bp, 44 predicted proteins | sample MGYA00242140_ERZ509070 | MGnify/ENA primary metagenome ERZ509070 (study PRJEB26280, sample SAMEA2338713) | human gut metagenome | biome: human gut; feature: human-associated habitat; material: faeces... | reverse complement strand
TGGCCGTACTTACAGAAGTAGGATAGGATATTCTGCTGAAGATTTCCTTGCCGGCCTCGCAATCGTCGGAGCAATGGCGGTTGACGCGGAAAAGGAAGGTCGATTTATCCCGGCGCAAGAGATACTCAAGGGGATTCAGAAATCTAAAACCGATAACTAACAAAAATTGTAAATCATGCGAGAGATACTTTTCAGAGGCAAGAGCCTCGACAATGGGAAATGGGAGAGCGGATACCTACTCGAAAATCAAGGTCGTACCTTCATTTACCAAGCAACGAACGATAACGGCCGCATCTCCGTCGCTGCGGTAGAAGTCGATCCGGCCACCGTCGGCCAGTACACGGGGCTAAAAGACAAGAACGGAAAGAAGGTATATGAGGCAGATATCCTTACCGACAAATTTGGAAGCATGGGAGGCGTCGAATGGAGAGACGGTGGTTTTGTCGTGAACTTCGGAGACATGGATATTTTCGATCTGTCTGATTGTTTTGGCGATTCGTATCAAATGTGGGTTATAGGCAACATCCATGATAATGCGGACCTGATAAAATAGACGAAACGAACAAGAACGGTTATCGCTGTTATACAGGAAATAACACTTATACAACTATGAACGAGAACACAGCAAAGAAATGCACTGTATGCGGAAACTATTTCACAATGGATAATTTCCGCCGTACTCACTTATCCGCTGACGGTTACGCTAATATATGCAAGGCGTGTGCCCGCAAAAGGCGGATTCAGAAGAAGTCACATATTGCCGATTTAGGGGGGGGGTAACCCCGATTTGGCTCAATTCAAACCTCGTGAACTTATAGAAGAGTTGAGATTTCGCGGTTATCATGGAGAACTGAAATTGACGCAAACGATAAAAGTTTAACAATGAAAAAGATGATGTTTAACGACCGTTACGGCCTGACGCAGGCGGTTATCAGTGGTCGAAAGACGGTGACAAGGCGGATTGTTGATCCGCAGGGTAAGTACGAAGAACTACGGTGGTGGCAGCCATGTCTTGAGTTTGAAGAATGTCTGTATGGCTATACCGAGAATGAAGGTTGGGAGGTAATTGAACCAAGATACAATGTTGGAGAGATCGTAGCCGTGGCTCAAAGATATGATAGCTTCTTGCACCCCAACAATGGAGTGATTGAGCACGATTATCAGACCACCGCACTTGCGTCAAAAGGTTGGGATAACAAAATGTTTGTTAAGGCTGATCTGATGCCCCACCAAATACAGATTAGAGACCTTCGGATTGAGCGGTTGCAGGATATTTCGGACGATTACTTTAAGGAAGGGATAACATTCTTAGTATCGGCTGATGATGGCCGTATACAATGGGGATATGCAGATGAACATTTACGATATTACATGTTCGACTCACCCCGCGAAGCTTTTGCCTCGCTGATCGACAAGGTTTCCGGGAGAGGTACATGGGATCGTAATCCTTTTGTTTGGCGCATCGAGTTTCAACTGGTGAAATAATACAAAGCATTGGGACGATGACGATACCGGAATAATTCCGTATATTTAGCAATGCGAAAGAATTGTGGCACACTTTTATAAGGAAGGTAATCATTAAATTAAAACGCAGAGACATGAAAACGATTCTAATGATTGCATTGATGTGGCTGGCAGCGCCGCCGACCACACAAAAACAGACCATTTATAAGGACGGCAGAAATGTCGGACGGGTGGAAATGGAACGGGACAATATCCGTGTGTACGACGAGCAGGGACGGCTGAAAATGAGAGGAAAGAAGCAAAAAGGGGTTATCAAGCTATACGATAAGAACGGTAAGTACATAGGTCAGATAAAAGACAGTGACCTGTCATTTTGAGTTGTGATTTGATGTAGAAACGATGAATTCATGGATAACGAGGATAAAATAACAATTCTATGCGAGTTACGGACAGACTTGGTCCCTGACCGGTGTATTCGGGAATTCGCCCGGAGGGATGGAGGAAACGGAATGAGTATCAAATTCTTTCTGACATCCTTGAAGGGAAGGAAAAACGGCAATGATTATGGACTGAAGATACAGACCGAGGATAATCAGACGATTTGGGTGGGAACCGGACGGCTGATTTTTAAGAATGGGAAAAAAATGATTTGATTGTGAAAATGGAGAAAGAATTAGACACGATACTTGCTACAATGCAGGTAACCAAGTCCAATGTGAAAGGAAGGCATTGGATGGTGACAGGGCACGAATACGAGGCTCTGCACAAAATGTTCGATAAGATATACAAGGTACTCGACGACGGGACGGATAAGGTGGGCGAGATATTCCGCCAGCTCAGAATGATTCCTCCGTTCAGCATGGGGTTGTGTATTTCTGAATCCAAAGTGGAAGACGAGAAATTAATCATGCCGACATGGGACATGGTAGCAAAAACACGCGATGAGATAGACAAAATCATCGCGCTCGTCCATGAAGGATGCTATGCCGATAAATTCGACCCGACTACCGAGAACGATCTGCTCAATATCACAAGCCAGTTGAGATTTTGGGTGATGCACCTGAATTCGCTGTTGGGTGACATGAAAGGAAGCTCATCTATATAATTTCATGGTACGGTGAGGTTCTTAATGTCGAAATAAACGAATTCCTCCCCTTTGTGTGTCTTGACTTTTTCGACAACGGCCCTGAAAATGTCCTTGTCGTTGAATCCGTACCTTTTCTGCAATATATCCTGAAAGGGCTTGATCGGATTGTCCCAGTCGGCCAAAGAAGTGGATAGCCCGAATACATAGTGTACTTCGTATGGAGGTTCGGGCAGCACTATGTCGGGCAGCTTCAATAGGCACTCCGTCGTATAGGCATCATACATGGAGGTGCGGAATCTCTTACCCTGCCATGCTCGGTTTACGGTCAGCGGTTTAACGAATATTTTCGGCATATCAGAATGTGATAAAAGAGTAACTGATTCCGGCTCCTATATAAGGCTTGACCCCTTGAGGCGTGAGGGCATACCCGGCGCTCACGCCGATTCCCCAGCGCTTGGGCTTGCCGGGAACCTCGACCCGCTGGACGACCGTATTCGTCACGGTCTGCGTTTTTCGGAAAATATCGAGTGTATCGAGCGACGCGCGGAAACCGGACACGACGGCGCGGTAATCTTCCCCTTCATACACATTTCGGGAAATCGGGACCAGTACCGGGACTTCCACCGTATCGCCCGGGACAGGCAAAAGTACCGTATCGACACGGGTCAGGTAGCGGACTTTGGGAACGAGGACAGTTTCCCGGACCGTGTCGCGCACGACCACCGTGTCCGTCCGGTGGATCTTGACGATCTCCGGCTTCACACTCCGTCGCCCCAGCAGAAATGCGGCTGCAATCAGGGCTAAAGCTATAACAACGTTTTTCATGTTTCAGTAAAATAAAAATGCCCGAACCTATCCGCCCGGGCATAAAAAAGGCGGTAACTCCGAATATTGGAATTACCGCTTTCTACATCAAATCACAACAAAACAATAGCTAATGCTATTCAATATGTCAATACAAACATATGAAATTTTATCTCACGCCCTGTTTTTATATATTTATGGAATCAGGCGGAGTATAACTCAAACTTATAATTTCCAGGCATTTGTTGGTGAAATACGCAAGCTATTATGAACCGGGGGGCACAATGATCCCCCCGGTTCTCGGCAATTGCAATGTGTAAATTTTGCACATTGCTCAGATCGGTAATTCCAATATGTCAAAGAACCGCTGCGAATGTCTACATCATGTCGCGCCACGCCTCGGGCTTTCGGTTGTAGAGGTAGTTCAAATCCCGTTCATGGGTTTTGGCCTCTATTTCGAAAGGATTCCCCTTGTAGCCGTGGCATATCCATTGCCAGATATATCGGCAGTAATACAGGAAATATCCATGACAGTCTTTGGCTTGGGCCGCATGGATCGATTCGTGATTGACGGTAACGGCGCTCAGGGGCTTGAACTTTTTGCGCGCGAATATGACCCCGAACAGCATCATAGCCTTATATCCGCGAAACGGGATCAGGGAGTTGTAGATGATTTTCATTTCCGAATCGTGATGTAAATATCTTCGCCCCGGGAGTCGGCCTCGTCGAGAATGTCGAGCAGGCGGAAGAGTGTAGCCCGGGAGTTGATGACCTGTCCTTTTACCTTGTTCTCTCCGACCAAGATACAACCTTCCGTGTCGGCCGGCGTGTTCCCCGAATGAATGAGTATTCCTTCAAAGTGAGGTACATCCAGCAGCAGGGGGACATTGCGGTCTCCGTATCGAGGCGAGAACTTGGGCGACTGGGTCATGGCGATCCGATAGCGACCGTAAGGTATAGCCGTCTTGCCGTATATCTTGACTTCCTGACCGTCGAATACGCCATTGGCGTTGGCATCCCGGTCGGTATCTTCCAGCGTATCGCACTCGAAGGATGCCGACGGGATGCTTAAACGCCCGATGGTATAAGTGGGCGCGAAATAGATTCGCCTCAGAGATAGAAGCATGGCTATTTCAGAATACCGGCGGTTTTCAGAGCGTTTGCCAGCAGGGCCAGATTTGCCTGCACGTTTTCGGCCGTGTCCGATGCTCCCCATGTGGGCGTGGTCTGCGGTGTAACCAGTTTGGCGGTAACGTCCGATGCGAGTTTTGCCAGAGTAACTTTTGCGCTCCCGATAGTCGGATTCGGGTAGCTTCCGGTCAAATCGCCACCAGCAGAACCGGACGGAGGCAGAGAAGTCGGAACATTCGGAATAACCCCGTCAGCCAGCTTTGCAGCGGTCACGGCTTTGTTGGCGATCTTTGCGGTCGTTACTTTCGCTGCACCGATAGTCGGGTTAGGATAGGTCCCGGTCAAATCGCCACCGGCAGCGCCGCTCGGAGTTGCGCCGCCCCCTTCGATGGACTCGAAGTTTTCGTTGATTTTGTTGGCCATCCTGTCGATGCTCGGGATAGGAGGCAGATCGGATTTGGTGATTTTCTTAACCATAGCAATAAAGTTTAATTAGTGTGAGAGCCAATATATCTGGGCAAAATGTACTGAATGTTTCTTGAGATTACGTGCAATTTGCTTCTGAGAAAAGATTCTGAGATGCTGGAATCTTTTCTCAGTTCGCAAACAATAGAGCCGACCCAGTCGTGCTGGTTGTCGCTCATACGGTATATCCCTAATATGGAACTGCCGTGAGAGGGAAAGAGCGAACGGGCATACATATCGTCCATTTGCGTCTCGATGTCGGATATGTGGATGTACAGATTCCGGTTCAGGTCCGCACAGAATTTAGGCATGTCCGACATGCTTATGTCATGGATATACTGCTTCATCCCGTCGATGCCTTTACGCTTCACCTCGAAGTAGATCGAAACGTAAGCCTCGTTACCCAGCGGGTGAGGCTGGATAATATATACCCTGTCGGCATCCAGCGTGTACAGTATGTCCCACAGTTCGCCGAACACGATTGCCGAATTGTCTACCCGACGCAGGGAAGTTTCCGACATATCCTGCTTTATTTGGGATATCTTTAGGTCGGTCATCTTGTCCCGTCGGTACTGGTTGTATTTGAACCATGCGGTTATGATGGTGCCGATGGCCGCTATGATCGCTGCGATGTATTCCATTGTGCTGATTGTTATACCACTTTGCCGTAGGTTATTTCTACCCAGTAATCCACTTGTTCCCGAACAGTTGCCGAACCGCCTGTGAAATTGGCCATAACTTGGTATATCGATGACGGATTGACATAGGTAAAAAATGCATAGTTATTATTACTTTGGCTGTTAACGGGTACGATAGCCAAAGTCGCTTTGGTGGAATAGTTTGTGAACTTAGCGTACCCGCGAAAAGCGATAGGCGCATATTGGGAGGACGTTCCCGGGAATTGAGTCGAGGCATAGTTGTCCAGTACAACAGTCGCAGGCCCGAATTTATTGGGATACGATCTTTTGACGAGCTTCTTGACAACGGGCGCATCGTTGAAATGCGTCGCGTCTAATTGTTGTTCAAAATAGACGTTCTGTCCGAAATCGCTGTTTTCCGCAAAGCAACTCCACGGGGAGAATGTGGATGCTGAAGCTGTATTGGAAGTACGATAGAAAGAAGGGCCGGCATATGATGTCGAGTAGAAAATGGTAACGAACTGTATGATTTTATCGGTAAGTACTATTTGAAGTCCTCCGCCTGCTCGGGGCATAGGGGCGTTCGTCGTCGATGCGGCAAATTGGAAAAAGCACGTACCCTCTGAAATAAGCGTATTCAGGTTAGTGGTATTAACTTTCTTCGTACTTCCATTCTCCACAGCCGAATCGACATACCCTTTTGTCGCTGGGTTGTATTCTCCGGTCGGCACGTAGACCGTTGTATTCTCTTTCGACAAATAATCGGATGGATTGAAATCATTGGATTTCCAGATTTTAACCCAGTCGGCCCATGCCGTGAAAGATGTCCTATATCTAATAAAGATGGAAGCATTTGCATTATTTCCATCATACCCCAGTGCCAACTGCACCCAGTTGACGGCTCTATTGGCTCCATCGACGACAATGACACTTCCAAAATCGGTAGGAGCATTTTCAGCTCCCCTTTCATAAGTATAAAATCCATAGGAAGTGGCGTTATTCAAGTTAGCAATAGCACCCCGGTTCACAATATACTGTTCAGCCAGCTTTGCAGCGGTCACGGCTTTGTTGGCGATCTTTGCGGTCGTTACTTTCGCTGCACCGATAGTCGGGTTAGGATAGGTCCCGGTCAAATCGCCGCCAGCAGCGCCGGACGGAGGCAGGGAGCTCGGAACATCCGGAATAACTCCTTCTGCGATCTTTTCGGCTGTCACGGCACCGTCGGCGATCATATCGGTAGTTATGGGCGGAATACCTTGCGCGGCATTCTTGAGCTCGGCGACATAGTCGTCGGTCAGTGGCTCCGAGGTAATCAGGTCGTCGCCCGTGGATGTGCTGTTGGCGATAAACGTATATTCGACATACGCATTGAATGTGGAGCCGTTCTCCAATATGCGCGGCGTGGTCTGCTGAACGACCGAGTGCAGATAGGTATTGGCCGGAATGACATCCCCCGCAGCATAGGAATATAGCTGCTTGTTATGGAGTACGATGCCGGGAGTATATCCGCCTTCCGTTTTGTCGAAGCCGTAGATAATGGCCGTAGTCTTTCCGAACATATTGATCGCGGCTTTGAGCTCGACTATGTTCTGAGACAGAACGGCCAGATCGGTAATGAACACGGGGTTGCCGATATTTTCGGCGTATTGCATTTCGCGTATGGGTTTCAGAGCCATGATGGGTAGGTTTATATGTAGTCGAACTTCATTACGATATGGTATGTGAACGTGGTCTGCCGGCCTGAAGAGGTGGTTATGTTCATGTATAGCTTGTCGTTCTTCTCATACGTGTAGGCCGTAATCTCCATATTGGTCTCGCCCACATACTTGGACATTCCGCCGGTGAGTGGGATTTCCATGCCGATAATAGTGCCGGTTCCCGACGCGTTATCCTCATATTGGCCGGTCAAATATCCTTCTATGCCGATCAGATGCTTCCCGGTCATGTCGTCCACGAGTTTGACGGTACCCAAAGTAGTTATGTTGAAAGCCGCGGCCGACTTATACTGGTAAAAGACAGGTCTGCCGTTGAATTTTCGGGTAAGAGACTGGGCGGGAGAAGCGAAATTGTTCGGGAAAAATTCTGCGACGCATCGCCATGTACTCCAGCCGCCCGAGGGATAGCCGCGCATATTTCTGATAAACAAAGGCGGGGTGGTGGTAGCCCACGAGGCTCCGGCGGGCCAACTTACCGGCATGGCGATTTGGGTAACACCCGAAGGGATTACGTCGAAACTGTTTGAAAAGGTAATCCCGACAAAGTCACAGGTGGCCAGCGGAGGCGTATTCTCCGAGCCGGAAGGAGCATAGAATAAGCGGTTATGTAGAGCGCTGTTGCAGTCGCTCACTTTGGTAATCATCCCGTTCAGAATATCTCCCGGCACATCGGGGTCCAATTTCTCCGAGGTCACGGCTTTGTTGGCGATCTTTGCGGTCGTTACTTTCGCTGCACCGATAGTCGGGTTGGGATAAGTCCCGGTCAGATCGCCGCCGGCAGGACCGGTTGGCGGGGTAGCTCCCGGGATAACGCCGTCGGCTAATTTGGCCGATGTAACCGATTTGTCCTTGAGCATGTCGGTTGCGATCATCTGAGGGCCGATAGGAGCGCTTTTGAGCTTCATCACATAGTCGTCGGTCAGTGGCTCCGAGGTAATCAGATCGTCGCCCGTGTCCACATCGTTGGCGACAAATTCGTAGCGCTTGAAGGCGTTGTATATTACGCCGTTTTCAGCCACTCGTTCTCCGTACAGTATTTCCCGGCTGTGCAGGTACGATCCGGCGGGGATGCTCTCACCGGGGTAGGAGTACATGACACCTTTATATAATATGATACCGGGAGTATACGAGCCGTCCTCGTTCTTGTCGAAGCCGTGCAGTATGGCGATATTCTGGCCGAACAGATTGATCGCGGCTTTCAGGTAGTTTATCTGACGCGGCAGATTGGACAGGTCCGTGATGAACACGGGATTGCCCGTGCCGTCCTGAAATAGCATATCGTAGATGGGGTCGAGTGCCATGTCAATATGTTTTAATGGTGTATTTGATTCCGTATATTATGAGCGAGTTAAGCGTTGCGAGGAAGTCCCACCACACATCGGACATGGGCGCGTCGTTCGTTTGGATGGTCCCGTCCGACAGATTCTGGAAGTACATCTGGCCGTTGCCGACGAGTCCGAATCCCTGCGTCGTGCCGTATATGGTATGGTAGGAGCCTTTCTCTATTCCCTCTATTTCCTGCATGCTCCACGTGTTTCCGTTGTCTTTGCTGACGAACATAGAGCGGTAGAAGGGAAATGTGCGGAACGACCCGTCCTGCGGAACGTAGGTAACGGACTTGCATACGTATTCCGGCAGAATGGGAGAGGACGAGGCGACAGGATCGTAGTCGGGGGATGCCGCATAGGCCGATCCCTTGCCGACGAATACGAGACGAGTCCCCGTAGAATCGGCTGCGCAATCGTAATACAGTCCATAGGGGAGCGATTTGACGGACGAGTTGACGATTTGGTAGTTATTGTCAAGCTCGACGAGCTCCATTTGGGAAGCGTTCATAAAAACGAATCCGTCTTTGTACGAGCACAGCGATGTATAGGATGAGCCGATTCCTTCGAGCGGTTTCCAAGTTTGAGTCCCGTTCAGAAGGTCCAGATACATCGCCATCGGTTGCAGCCCGTCCCCAATGGCAATGGCGTAGTGGTTGGCTATCGACACATTCGACAGGTAGCTGCCGACGACTTTCGTGTAGTCCCCTTCCGGAAAATCGACCGCCTTCCATGTCTCGCCCATATCGAAGGATATGGCTGAAATGCCGTCTCCTACGGCGATAATGGGCCGGGTTTGGTCCGATCCTTTGATTGAGTAGGTAATACTCTTGTAGAGCGCCGTATCGCTCGCGTTGTTGGGCAGAACGACCGTTTTATAGGATAGCCAGTTGTTATTGGTTATGTAGGCGGTCTTGTCGCTTATGGCGATAGTAGGTCCTCCCGGGACGGATACGGCGTTATAGATGACAGCTCCGCTGTACTGAAGCTCGACGGGAACGCTGACGATAGTCTCGTTGGACGTAGCGCCCTGAAATCCCCAGTAGACCGGGGCGTTTTCGCTTCCTTCGGTATACAGGTACACTTGTTTCGACTCATCATCGGGGTACGAATCGTACAGGTACATCTGGTTCAGGCTCGAATTGGAGATGATGATCTCTCCGTATTGCCCGAAAAGATGATTGAGGACATTGGAAACGTTGCTGATGTTCGGCTCGCACGATGCGATCATGTAATACTTCCGCCTCAGCGCGTCGTATTCGTTCCATTTGGGTTGCAGCGGATAAAGGCATGCCAGCAGGAACTTGTACATCTGATTGAGGGCCGACAGCGTCTTTTCGTCCCCGTATGTGACGGCATAATTGGGCCGGAGTATCTGATAAATCAGATTGGGTATATCGACAGCTCTGAATTTCATACTACACCGATTCGAAGATGGTTATGGGACTATCCGCCGTAAAGTCGGAAATATTGTCGTTGAAATTGAAATATCCGGCGTACAGGTAGATGATTCCCTGATAGGGGTTGGATGCCACGTCGTCCGGAACATACGGGACGTACTTGCCCTCGCCTTCGGATGTGTCCCACCGGTTGATGGTAACGCCGTCGAAAAAGGCGTCCCTTACGCCCGTAATATCCTTGATGGCCGACTCGATGTCATTGATATAAAGAGCCGAGCGATTGAGGCGCTGCATCTGGAACTGGTCGAGCAGCGCTTTGATGTTATCCTGAATGGCTATCAGGTTGTAGTCGCGCGAGTATCTGACGTACAGGTGAGCGCAGTCGAACCGGTCGGGGACCTGACTAAACACAGTCACAGCGATACCCACCGGCTCCCAGTTTTTCATGTAGCCTTTGAATGCGTCGAGTTGCTGCGTCGTGAGCGGAATCAGGTTGTTGTCCGAATCCGTCGTGGCTACTTTCAGATATATTTCCCCGTTATCCGGGACGGATGTATACACCTGCTTGATAATCTGTTTGCTGGTGTCTATCTCGGCATATCCCATCGCTAATGTTTCGTCGTTCACTACGACCAAATCGTCGCCCTCCTGATAGGCAAGCGCCTTGTCGATGTAGTATTGCTGGCCCATGACGCGCAGCGAGCGGGCGGCCGTCTCTATGATGGTATTCGAGCGGCCGATTTCTCCGGTCAGTATGTCGATGATCGTGGAGAATACGTCTACGAACCGGGTCCAGATTGCCGAGGCGCTGGAGTTGAGATTCGGCAGGATATTGGCCAGATAGGCTTTTATCTGATTAGCTGTTTGACTTGCCATTTTGGGTCATTGTATTTACGAGGTTATTGATCTGATTTTGCAAATCTTCTTCCGACAGGCGGGTGGAATAGAACGGATATTGACCGGCCCACAATACGCAGGCATTGTTGACGATAGGTATGCCCGTTATGTCGAGCTGAGTCCCGAAAGGTATCTCGGCGGTATAGCTTTCTATGCCGTTTAGCTCCATGAGCTTGTCGAGCACGACGATAGACCCCGATACGTTGTAGCATATATCGTAGATAGTCTGGAATGCCTGAACCTGATAGGATGCCATAGCTTGTTATTCGTTATAGATGACCGACCCGTCCATAGAGAATATATTTTGCCAGCCCGAGCGGATCGTTTTCTCGTCTACGTATTTGGCCCCGTCCTCATATATCTGCCCGATCCCTTCGGTAAGGAGCAGATCGAAGTCCCCCGGTGCCAGATTGGGATATAGCTCGTCGAGGGCCACGCCGATGTGCGCCTTCGTGATGTTCACGGCACGCTTGATAAGGATCAGAGCGCCGTTTTGGTTCGAGCACCGATCCGTCATGGCGAAATCGCCGTCGGCGATGACAATGTCGTTTACCTTAGTGTCCCATCGTATGTCTTTCATTGTACTATGTCTTCGTTTTGGTATTCATCGTCGGAGAATTGAGAGAAGGAGCCCGTGAATCCGGGAGTAGGGGAGCTTGTCGGTCCGCCTCCGGATGGGGCTGTATGCGTGTGGGAGTTGACGAACTCTTTCAGGCTGTCTATTTCCCCCACCAGTTTGTTCAGCCGGGCAGTCAGTTCTCCGATAACCACCGTAGGGCCTTTCCCTCCGCCGTTCAGGGTGACGAGCGGATTTTCTCCCGAGGAATCCAGCGCGACGGAAGCCGATCCGACAGTCAGGGACAATAGCCCGTTCTGTATTTCCATACCGGCATCCCCTCTTTGGGCCGATATGCTGGATGCGTCGATCGTGATGACATCCGTCGCTCCTTCGTTCCCGAAATCGTATTTGACGACAATCTTGTCGAGATGGGTAAAGGAAACGATGAACGGGAGCTCCGGCCGGTTCTCCACGAATCCGAGCACCACCGTAGAGCCGACGGTGGGGATAAAAAGAATGCCATTGTCCCCATTCACGACAATGTCAAGATTTATGTCGCTGATCGTCTTGTCATTGTCTACAATGGCATTCAGGGTCCTGTTCTCCTCGTCTACGCTATCGACGGTAGCATACACGAGAGCGACCGATTCGGCCATCGTGAATCGACGGTCGAGCAGTCGCCCTATTTCTGCGACGCGGGCTGAAAAGGTCTCGTTACGCTTTCTCATAGTAGAACATTTCGTCGGTAACGCTCAGGATATTATGGTAGCCTGAGTCGTCGCAGTTCAGTTCCGTCCCGATCACATAGTAGTTGCTGCTCAGTTCGGGAAACAAGGTGTCTTCATATTCGATGAAATCCCACAGCGAGACGAACGGATATAGCAGCGTGGTGATAGAGCCTTTGTTTCGGTTTCCCTTGAGCCGAGCCAGCGCCGCGTCGGCTATCGTTTCCAGTTGCTCCTGTTTCCGGGCCGGAGAGAAGGGAAGGCGGACCGGCTCTCCTTTGGTTTCATCTCCGCGGGTAACCTGTATCTTGTTGCCTTTTTCGTCATATCCGTTGATCTCGACGTAGTAATCGGTAAAGAGGCCGTCTTCGGGCGTAATGTCCCTGTTGATGACGTTCAGCCGGGTGCTCAGCTTGATTGTCGGTCGGCCCGTATTGGTCGCTCCTGTCCCTACATAGACTTTCCCCGTATTGCTGACTTGGCCGTACAGCACATATTCCTCTGCGAAACGGGAGATAGCCTCATAGGGCGCTATGGCCTTCCAGACGTTCAGCGTGAATTCCACGTCGGCGCTTTCCGATTCGGCTACGGACAGGAACGGAAACTCTCCGGTCAGCCCGGCTTCTTTGCGGAATTTGGCGAAAGCGTCGTTGGCAATCGGGACGACTTCGTTCATAACCTCCTTTAAAGGAGTCATTTTCGACCAGCTTTTATTGACTTGCCCGAACTTGAGAATAAACGAGTTGTCCTCGCATTTGATCGTGGTGGGGAAACCGCTCACCACTTTTCTGATAAACCCGGAGAACGCGAGAATCTTGGGGAACGTATGCTGCAAGGTCGTATTGTCCTTATACCACACGTAGACCTCGATGCGGGCTCCCGTCGCAAGCTGGGCCCCGTCCACGCCGATTCGCAGGCTGTCTGCCACGGGGCGCTGCTTGTCGGTGACGGAAATGGTGTAGAGCGGTATTTTGATCTCTGCCGTAGCTCCTATGACATCCCTGCTGTTGCTTACGTTGAATGACGAGAATCGGCCGAGAGAGAATCCCTCGACGATCACTTCGTTGCCGCATTCAAAGTAGTTTCCGGTCATGGCAGTAATGGTTATCCGTTCACGGCAAAGCCGGTATCGGTCGTTACGACATTGGCCGCATCTTCCGATATGACATTCGAGGTAACGTCCACTTCGATCAACTGCATGCGTATCTCGGTAAGCAGCGACCCGGCTTGTGGCGACACGTCGTATTCGGACATATACACGTAGTTGACATGCAGGTTTTGGTTGATGAACGTATTGACGATCCGGAACACGTCCTGATTCTCGAAAAGATCGTTGAACATGCTCGAAAGGTTCTCCAATTCCAGCTTGTACGGGTCGCCTTCGGTATCGTTGACCGTACTTTCGTAGGCCGCGAACAGGTTGGACGTAGCCGGGGACAGCTGCTTGGTCTGCACCTGAATATTCACCGATATGATCTTCGGCTCTTTGTATACCCGCTCGAATATGACGGGTCCGTCCACCAACTGGGACGATGCCGTGTGTTTCTTGGCATTGACCGAATAGGTGAACGAGAGGGGCAGAAAGTAGTCGCCGCACTTGAAATAGTAGTCCTGATTCGGGTCGTACCGGCCCAGAGAGACTCCGCCGGCGGAATAGCGGTCGTTCCGTGACACGAAGGGAGAGTTTACCGTGACGGCCACATTGCCCATTTCGTCGTAAGAGTAGGCAGCGCCGCCGCGCAGTAGCTGTTTGGCAATCCCCGCTTCGGCCATGACGATCTTATAGCCCCGCTGGGCCGCGTTGTACGCATCCTCGACATAGTTGCCCACGGTCTGATAGCCTCTGCCGATCAGGCCGTTGTCTATGCGGCTGATAACCGAATCGACCCCCGAGCTGAGCAGGCCGCCTCCCGATATGGATGTATATTTGTTTCTGCTCATATCATGCGGGTTGAATTGTTTAGCGCAATGGTAAGGCCGCGCACGATCATGTCCTCTATGGCGGGCTCCAACTGTTGCTTTATGTCCTCCACGTCGTTTGCGTTGATCGTCGTGGGCATGCTGACTATCTCGCGGTTAAAGTTGATGACGAGCGCCCGGGTCGTGCCGGACATGCCCCGAATGGTTTGGGCATCGGACGCTCCGACCGACTGGGTGTCGAAAGAATCGGTTAGAGATTTGAAGGGGTTTTCATGTACGACTTTACCATTTTCATCTATATCGTATCTTTCTATATAATTTTTGACATCTGAGACTAAAGCATTTTTAAGATTAATTTTTCGGTCTGTATCTTCAGGTACATAATCACCATATTGATAATTACGAGGGTCAAACCAAGAATTGCTATACAGAATATTTAATCCGGAGCCTATGGCCAGACCCGCATTACCGAGATGACCGGGAATGTCGTACCATTTCGTTTTTTTTATTTGCTCTCCGATCGCTTGTCTATCCATTCGTGCTTTGTAATATGGATCGTAGCGATTTTCGTTATCCATATAAAAAATAGATAACTCTTTAAGAGCTTGGGCAGCTACCGAATTTTCGTCTTTAACCTTTTCCCAAAATATTGTCTGTTGAGCTTGGGTTTTTAGTCCCAAAAAATCATTGACATATTGTTTTGCATTCGGCTTTTTTAAGAATTCCCTGACAGAAATGTCTTTTTCAGTATCTTTAACTTTACTGTGCTGATCTATAATACTACCTGCCACAATCGTTGCCACCTTCATCTGCAACGACCCTTTCCCGAAAAGCGCGTATAGCCCGCCAGTAGTGGTCCACGGATTCTCCACCGTCCATGAGCCCACGTTGATTGCCGCATTACCGAATTTGGCAGCGGCTCCCAGTAATGTTTTCGAGGCTTCCAGAAAGTTATTGATAATTGAATCGACATTGTTTAAGTTCTGCTCCGAGAAAAATTCCTCGGCCGCCTCTCCTAATATATCGTAGAGTTTTGTGTTTGCGTCGGCCATTCTTTTGGCGACCGGCTCGAAAAGTTTCTCTAACTTCAGGAAGAAATTCTCCCGATTGAGGGCTATTTGCCCCCGGGCCATAGCCACCGGGGAGATTTTGACCGTTTTGTTGAATTCCTCCAGCGCACGGAAGAACGCTTGGGGATTCGACCGGACGAAGGCGTATATATCCTCGTTGCTGCCCGCCTTTCTCCGCTCGTCTTGGAGAAATTTCCCGATAAGCGGTACGCTCTTGATGAGCTCCTTGATGTCGATCCCCTGCCATGAAGTGAGTATCTGCTGCATGTTCAGGCCGACGACGCCCATATCTCTATTACTGGCATGTGCTAACTTGGCTGTGATATTGGCCAAATAGGATGCTTGCTCCTGCGACAATAATTTGCCTCCTACGTTCAGGCCGGTCAGGGTCGATATAAGGTCCAGCGTTCCCACGCGGGAGGAACCGGTCGATACGGCGATGTCGCTGGCCGCCCGGAAGGCGTCGTCGTAGCCTTTCCCGAGCGAGTGCCGGGCCATGTTGTACCGCATGTTGTTCGCGGCAGCCTCCTGCATGCTTTGGCTTTTCAGTGTGCGCATGCCGGCCCAGTAGCCGAGACCGCCGGCCAAAGCGGGTATTCCTTGTCCTATGAGGGCGCTTTTCCCGATACTGCCTGCCGTGCCTATGGCGGGTACGGCGGCTCCTACGGTACGCGAAAAGCTGGATACGACCTTGACCGCATTCGCAAAATTTTCGCGCATGCCGTACAGCGTAAGGCAGTTTCGAAGGAAATCGCTGGAAAATTTGTTGAATACTTTTGCGGAGCGGTCGAAGTTCCTCAGGAAGTCTTTGTCATTAAAGCCACGGTGTCGCTTCAAAAAGGAGTTAGCCCATGAAACCCTTTTTTGCCATTGAGGTCTAATATGGGGATACCGCTTGAATAAATCTTCTTCAGATATCTCGCCGGTCTTTTTTCGCCTCCGCGTTCTCGATCCGGCAGAAGCGTTTCGGGACACTTTGCCGAGCTCGCTGTTCAGGATACGGCTCTTGGCGATAGCCGAATCGAGAACGCTATTCATATTGCCCTCTAAATTGAGGACCACAGAATATACGGGAGACGCCATAGTTACTTTTTCTGGTTAAAAGGAGCCCAATCGAAATGATATATCATGTACAGAGCGGCATAGAACATGCTATCGATCTGATCGGCTGAAAACTTGCCGACTATCTCCGAAAAGGGCTCGTGTAAATACCGGGAAATAACCGCTTTCTTTATCAGATACGGGTCTTTTTTGGTAAAATCCGAGATTATTTCGTCGATTTTTCTTTCCGGCTCAGGTTTTCGGCTTTTCTTATCATTTTTTGGACGAAACCCAAGCCCGATAGAAAATTTTCTATATCCTCCGCTACGGCTTCGGATTGGAATATGTCCAAGCAGCAGCCCATATCTTTGACGATGGACTCCCGCAGCTTGTCGTCCTTGATGACGCACTTGCAGAACTCGACGGACAGAGTCCCGAGCTGGTCCAGATGCTCGTATCCTTCGAGGATTTTCAGCGCGACGGCCATATGGGCCGGATTGGTGCGTTGCAGGTGCAGGATTTCGACGTCCACCTCGGTGGGCTTTTCGGTCATGTTCCCCTCTACGTCGGGGACCCAGCTAAAGTAGCTTGTTTTTACGGTGTAAGTTAGCGACATAGTTTTAAAAATTTGGGGACCCCGAGGGGTCCCCGGTTGAGACATGAAGCGAAAAACGGATGTTAAACCGTAATGGGAGATACGTCTCGTTTAATACCCGTTCCTCGGAGAGAGATAGTGACGAGAGTCTGCGGATCGTTGGCGTCCACGTCGCCGCTGACATCCGATACCCGGCAGTTCAGGAAGTTGACGATAGCCGACTTGGGCGTTCCTGCGTTTTTGAGCGCGTAGGCGCACGTCAAGGTAAATCCGGCGACTTCCAGCATGGAGGCGTACAGTTGGCCCGCCGGTGCGGCAGCGTTGATCGCGTCCATCAGCGCGTTATACTCTCCGCTCTGCATCGTGACCGAGGCGGTGTACGTGGCATTGAGCGCGACGATTCCGATGGGGTCTACGTGACTGATAGCGAATATGTCCTGCACGCTCTGGGAGTTGGCCCAGTTGAGCCGCGACCCCGTATCGAGTTTCATGCTCGGAATGCCGCTGAAAGTCATGTTTATCTGTACGTCGCTGCTCGGAACGATATACTCACTTAAATTAGGCATAGTCTTTAGATTAGAGAGATGAAACGAACATGACGGTAATAAACGCTTCCCTCATAGGAGCGTTCGGGAGAATCTCGACGGTTACTTCGAGGGCCCGCGACTGTACGAAATTGCCGTCTTTGGCCTCGAAATCCACGTTGATCTGCGATGCGTCGCCCCGGTTGATATACGGGTCGATATACAGGCTTCTCAGATTGGCCAGCGTGCCGGATTTGAACGCCGCGTTGATCGTACCGTTGCTCTGTACGGGGATATTGACGTTCAGCAGCTTCGTAAAGAAGGTGTCGCAGTCGTCGCACACGGCGTTCGCCACGCGGACGAAATCGATGCTTGAGAGGGCATTGGCGGCCGAGTTCATCGTCGCGCCGTCGTTGTAGCAGATACCTACGTCATTGCGCCGGAGCGTGAACAGGTATTGTTTCGCGCCCAGATAGTTCGTCTGCGTGCGCGTAAGGAGCGTAACAGGCGTATTGACAGGCGCGTTGGACGCGGAATCTACGAGATAGTCGGCGGTCGTTACGCTGCCCATCGATACGTTCCCGATGGACGTGGCCAGATTGCGGGCCGATACGATACCGCCGGAGCGTCCGACAGAGGCGTTCCGCGTCTTGGTCGAGGTAACGATCTGCAACGCGACGCGAGGAGCGTTGTATTCCGATACGTCGGGAAGATCGGAGATGTCCGATACTACGGCGGCATCGAGAATGCCGACCGCGCGGATGCCTTCGCCGAACAGAGTTTCGAGAGCCGACTCGAAATTCGTGCAGCAGGTGATAGTGTCTTCCGACAATCCGCCTTCGGTCGGCGTATCCTGACCTTCTGCCTGAGCGACCATGATGATGCGCGGGCGGTTGTTCTCCAGCGTTTCCATAGTCGAGCGGACGGCCGTCAGGAAGTCGGGGGCTTGCAGAAAATTCGACGTCTGCGCGTAGGTCGTCTTGTCGTAGACGTAAATCCACAGTTTCGTTCCGGCGTCGGCCTTGTCGTAGAACTCCTTGATATTGAAGTACAGGGGCGTTTTGTTCGTCGTGTCGTACTCTTCGTTGATCCCGAGGTTGACGGCATCCTCTAAGCCGGTGAGCATATAGGAGGTACCCACTTCGAGAGTAACGCCGCCGGGTCCGGGGGCTTTGCCTTTAGCGCCCGGCGCGAAAAGCATCGACACGCTGTTATCCTGAGCCGTTCCGCCGAGGGCGGTATCGACGAGCTCGGTATATATGCCAGTTTGTGCCATTTTAGGTTGTGTGAAATGATCTAATCTTCTTTCTTTTGAGCATTCGCGCGCGCCTTCTTCTTACGGCGTGATTCGAGTATCTCGGCTGCGCTTTCCAGACTCATATCCGGCTTTTCGGCCTTCTTGGGCGGCAGCGCCTGCTTGTCCTCGTAGGCGCGGAGCATGTTTTCGAATTCCTCGTTGGAAACGGGCTCCTTGCCTTTCTCTACCTTGCAATAGCGGCAGCGGCCTCTAAGGGCCAATGCGGTTTTGTACCGGTCTTTGGCCGATGCCTCGTTCCGATACACGTTGCCGTCTTCGCAGCAGTAGAGCGTGCCGTATTTGGCGGTTGCGATAATGAGGTTCTGATAATATCTGTCGGAAAAGTTTACCATAGCTGTAACGTATTTACGAATGGGTGTAAAAGAAGGGGCGGCTGTGCGGAGGGTCGTGTATGACATGTGACCCGGACATGATGTTTTTAAGGGAACAGTCCGCGTCAGCCGCCCCTGATGATTACGCGCTTACGGCAGGAATGATGATGCCGATACCGAGCCCGTCTTTACGAGCGGCTCCGGCTCCCGAACGAATATCCATAGACATAACCCAAGAATAGTCGTTGGGATTCTGTACCATGTGTACGTTCGTGTTGCCCTGCGCGATGATGGCCTCGCCGGGGATGAAGCCCAAAGCGATGTCGTAGGCCGTAGCGGCCAGCACGGGCGGCGTGTAGGACGGGATCGTGCCGTTTGCGTTCACTTTACCGTCGCAATAGAGCTCGGCATCCACCACCTTGCTCGATGCGGTGTCGTATGCGGCGACAGTGGAGCGCGGCATAGCCTCGAAGCCGCTGTACTGAACGGTCATAGGACCTACGCGGCCCGTCTGCTTCGACAGGATCGAGGTGATGAGCGGGTCGTTCTGAAGCTGCTCGAAGTACGCGGCGGCCATCACCATGACGGCCTCGTTGTAGTCCATCGTGTAGTTCTGGTTGATGAATCCCTTTTGCATCTGGGTGATGTTCTTGAGGGCGAACTCCAGAAGCGTACCGGTCGCGGCGTCGTTGATGGGGAACGTCGAGGCATCGACGGCGAAGGTATCGGGACCCGACATGGGAACCTTTACCGATGCGGCCTCGGCGAACATCTGCAACCAATAGTTGTGGATTTTGTTCACCACGACGCGCATAGCCTCGCTCTGTCCGGTCGCGCGGTTGTTGTATGCCAGTACGTCCGTCGTTGCGGGCTGCCATCCGATGGGTTCCATCGAGAATACCTTCTCCGCCAAAGCGACCGGAATATCCTCGTAGTACGAGGTTTTCGCGTTCAGCGGAGCGCGGCTTCCCACGTACACTTTCGGATTCATCGCCGAGTTGATCCAGATGACGCCGGCATGGCTGTCGCCCGATACGCGCATACATCTGTCGGCCCAACTGTTTTCGGGCAACAGAACGCGGTAGAACAGCGAGAGCCACGTAATCTTCGCCAGATCGGGCGACGTTTCGAGGAAGTCGATGGAATTCTCGCCGATATTGAGCTTATCCAGCGTCTTGCTGAAAACTTCCTTCGGGCCGTCGGCGTTCTGGAAAGTTACATTGCCCATAAAGGACATGAATCCGGGGTCGTTAGCCATCAGGGCCGAATACTCCCGGACGAACTCGACCGGCGTAGCGTTTTCCGGACGGCGCAGCTCCTTCGACGGAACGGCGGACAGCTTCTGAATCTGACGGAACTTGTATTGACCTTCGTCGCTCCGCAGATAGTCGTTGACAGATTTGAATGCGGTCATCTTGATTTTCGGTGTTTTTTCGTGAATGTTGAAGATTCTGGGCTCGGGCTTTGCCGAAAGTTCTTCCTTTCCTTCGGGTGCCTTTTGCGCCTCCTGCTCGGTTTCCGTCTTCTCCGTCTCGGGAGCTTCCGCAGCCTCCGGGGCTTTCAAAGACTCGGCCTCGGGCTGTGCCTGCGCTTCTTCCTTGCGATCGTTGAGCATTGACGTAATGGCCGAAAGGGACGAGAGGACGCGGGACATAAAGCCCTTATGCTCCGCACTCGGTTCCTCCGGGGCGGCCTCTACGGATTCGGGAGCCTTCAGGGCTTCCTCCTTGACTTCCGTTTCGGGTTTGTTGTTTGCTTCCATGTTTTCTTTGAATTTGTTAATGGTAGAAATTTGATAGGCCGACAAAGAATCGGGCTCGATCAGTTTGTCGTCCACATCGTTGAACGATACGGAGAGCGTCGATTTGTCGGACGTCCTCTGTGCGATAGCGTTCGGATTGGCCGGGACAGCTACCAGAGACACTTCCCACACGTCGAACTGCACGGCGTACACTACGCCCTCGCGCTTGACTTTGGTGGCCATACCGCTGATGGATACGGCATTGTAGAATCCCTCGTTGTAGAGTTTTTCCTTCTCCCGGCCTTCTTCCGTGTCGGCGAATACGAGATCGCCGTACCAAGCATTATCCTCGAACCGGATATTGTCTATGCGGCCGATGGGCTGCTTGTCGTCCTCGTGCTCCAGCATCAGGACGGGATTCTTGCGATACTCGTCCCAATTCACGCCGTCGTTCAGGGTAATATACCCTTTTCGGTTCATCGTCTCGTCGGACAGGATTTGCCTAATCATGTTCGAACCAAATTTATCTGCTTGGAATCGAACATCACGTATTCGTCCTCCAAGCTCTGTTTGTCGAGCGCCGTGCATTGGTACAGAATGCGAAACACATCGATGTCCTTTCCGACAGTACCTACGAAAGCGGCCGTTTGATAGGTTTCGATTCCCCGATAGAGGGGGAAAAAGTCGTATTCGTCAATCAGCGTACTGAATAGGGGGCCTCTTTTCACCTTTTCGATGTATCGGCGGATCTCGTAGGCCATGTTACGCATTTTGGTCTGGATTCCGCCGTCCGGCGTCACGGAGTAGTTATCGAAATCGACAAGTACGTTCAGCGAGACGTCGAACCAATCGCAAATGCCCCCACGAATAAATACCGTAGGCTTGTTGCTGTTTCGCACATGCACCACGACGGCCGGAAGGGGCGTATTGACCAGTCCCTGCCCCTCGTCGTTCATCACGGAGACGTTTACACCGTTCTCCGTCACGACGGGAGCCTCTCTAAGAGCGGCTACGAATGTGTCGGTAAGCGTTCCAATCATCGAGATGCACGGTTTTCGACACTAAATTATATGTTTTTTTTATGATAACAAATTTTATTATAAGAAAATGCTATCCGTAGATAGCTTTTCTGACTTCTTCGGTAAATATCTTACGCACACCCGCGTAAGTTTTTTTACCGACGCCCAAGAAGGGGCGGGGAATGATTTTGCCGATGCGGCTGGAGAATGGCTCGGTAGAGTAGGGCGGGCGGCGGCTCCAGAATCCGTTATGCGCGCGTCCTCCCTCTTGCTGTACCTGCGCGTAGTAGGCGTTTGCTCCGATTCGGGCGAATTGGGGCGAGAAATCGCGTGTAAGGCTTCTTTTGAGGCGGCCCGTATAGTCCAGTATAGGATAGTTGAGCATGTATTCGTGGCTTCTTTGGGGCCATTTTTTGATGCCTCCGTCCTGCGTATACCCTTCTTTTCTGAAGTTCTCGCGCGTCTCTTGGAGCATCAGAGTAGCTATCTTGGGCGGCACGGAGCTATTGCGCGCCTTTTTTACCCTTTCGAGCATTCGGATCATATCGCCGATGTCAGCCATACGATGCGATCAGTTTACGAGGACATTCATGGCCATTGTTCCGGCCAGCGCAACGTATACGTAGAACGACATATCCTTCGCCGAGGTCTCGGGCTTTCGGCTTTTCTCGAAAAAAGCGTAGCACACGGCGATCACGAGCGTTATGATGGCTGAAATCCATCCCAGCGATAGGGTCGAGGCGAAAAATGCGGATACGAGCATCGATACGACGAGTATCCAAAGGTGTTTTTCGGTCATAACAGTTTATTTTTGGCTTGTTTCGGGTCGATGGGGTGGATTTTGGGGTCCGGAGTCGTCTTTTTGTTGCCGCTTCGCCCGAAAATGGAGCCGATTTTGGCAGAAAGGACCTCGTTCCACGAGTTATTACGGACTTTCGTGTTGATGTCGGACTCTTCGAGGCCGATTTTTTTAAAGAAATTGGCGGATAGCTGTATTCCCATCTTGGCCGCGCCGTTCATAATGATTTCGGCCTTGTCGATAGGGATGCTCAGGTCCGGCACCTCGACCGCTAGGGCCCTTTCGAGAGCCGGTTCGCCGTACAAGCGGGCTATTTTCTTGAGTGCGCCGCCCTCGTTGAGCACCGAGAGAACCGATTTTTTGTCATCTGCGATAATGTCTTGATACAATTCCATGTGAATGGACGCCAGTTGCTCGGAATTCGTATTTTTCTCGGTAGCTCCGAGCAACGTGCCGCCCGTTACGAGCTGCATGATTTCGGACCGGTATTCGGATATGTACTCTTTGAATACGCGGAACGCGTCGGGATAGGACTGCGTCTGCACGGGATTCACCTCGACCATGTACTTGCTTTTACCGCCTGTCGCCGAGTCATAGAAGAATGGGATGATCGGCGTTTCCATAATATCGACCTTGCGGGCGAGCTCGGACGCAAATTGCTGGGCAATCGTGTTGTTGTTGTCGAATCCGATAACCATAGTAGGGTAGGAGAACCGCTTGCCGAGGATGCTCCAGTTATTGTATGCCTCCACGATTCCTATCATGGCTCGGGAAATGGGCTGAAGAAGTCCCATGCCGAAATCTTGATCCGTCTCGGGTCTGAAGAAGAATATGTTGTCGTATTCGTCCACATTGACGACATTCATATACTCGTAGGTTCCGAACCGGAGGGCCCTGTTCTCCAGATCGACGTTTCGCATGGGATAATACTGCCACGAATCGGTTTTGGGGTCTATGCCGAATACGACCACGCCGTAGAACTTGCTCAGGCTGCATGCCCTCTTGAACTGATCGAACCACCTTGTGCGAACGATCAGTTCGGTAAGCCGAATATCTTCCTTGCCGTCTACTTCGAGAACGATTCTCATCTTCTTGATGGGGACGAGCCTTTTGTTGATCTGCGAGCACAGGAAGGGGGACGACTGAATCGTAAAGGAGTACATCGAATCGACGTAGGTCAGATCGGAATAGTTGATGGCCCGGTCGATAGCCTCGCGCCACCATTGCGGGGTATATTCGACGTAGTAGTCGTTGAAAAGGTATCTGGATACCAGGTTGGGGACTCCCACTTTCTTAGGCACGGAGAACGGGTTCACCTTCGGTTGGTGGAACCGCTTCGGCGAGGACGGATGGAATTTTTTAGCCATAGGGGAGAAGTTGTAAGAATTATCGACTAATTGGATTTATCCGATGTACTTGTTTCGAACGGAAACCATTTGCGGGAGTGCGTTCGGCTCGCTCTTGGTCGGAGCCTCGTATATCGAACTCATGCCGCTTTTGAGCTCGTTCACCTTTGCGAGCACTTTTTCGTAGTTGTATCGCAGAGGCTCGGAGACATTGAGCGAAGGGGATGCGATGTTGAAGGCGGTCATCACGAGCAGCACCCATTTCAGCGTAGGGTCCTTCTTGTCGGGGTTCGTCTCGGAAAGCATGGTATCCAGATCGAGTATGTGACCTACCTCGGAATAGAGAAGGCCCAAAGCATTCTCGTACGCTGTCTGTACGATGTCGGAGTACATGCCCTCGAACTGCGTTATCTGTTGTGCGCTAAGCCATTGCTTTAGCTGGTCTTTTTCAAAATACATGGGAGAAAGTATCATAGCGTCAAAAAGTTACTCGGGTTCCCCTTCGGTAGAACATGGGCCATTGCGTGAATTTCATCGATGTCATTTCACGGTTTAACAGAGACGCGCCCTTTGCGGTAGCGTCGGGAATATCGTCCTTTCGGTTTTTGTTGTATTTGCGGGAAAAGAATATGAACTGCTCGACGAGCAGCTCCCCTTCGGGCGAACCTTTCAGTTCTTCGTTGACAATGAAGCGGCCGTTGCGAAAGAGGGGTTCGAGCGTGGACTCGATATTCATAAACTTATTCCCGTTATTGCGAGTATCCCACGTCAGCGGACAGTTCCATCCGGTCTCGCTTTGGAATCGGGCGAAAGTCGTGTCGAAGTCGAGAGGCACTTGCTTTTTCTCCATGACGATGCGCGGCGGAACGGGAGACATCTTGAACAGCTCGAAGATATTGTACATCATTTGCAGCGAAGTCCCTTTTACGGCCTTGACGCCCAGCAAGTATATCTTATCGGCGGCCGACGCCAGCAACACGGATGCCTTGTAGTCGCACGACTCGTTATCTTTTGCCGACGGGTCCGTATATATCAGGCAGTCGAAAAGCTGGCTCGGGACAGGCCCCCAAGGTATATGATCGAATATTTCTCCCTCGCTCTCGTCGCTGTATTCTCCCGAGAGGAAACGCTTGCGCTGCAAGGCGGAAAGCTGGGACAGGGTATTCACATAGTCTGCCGGTAAATGTTCTCGATTGTCCATTATCGAAAAATGGACGACAAAGAAACGTTCCGTCACGGCCGGATCGAGCTTCAGGCCCTCCCGATTTTCCCTCTTAAAGAAGCGGACGTATGTCCAGTGCGACTTGGTTGTCGGGTTCAGCGCATAGATCATCTTATTGGTCACGTCGAGCTTTTGAGCTAACCTTGTCTTCAATGTATCGATAGCCAACTCATCTACCTCCGAGCACTCATCTACGAAGATATGGCCCCATTCAGTGGATAGTATCTTGTCGTATGTGCTCGATACGTCCGACGATCCACGTATCGCCCCGAACTGGATATATGCCCCGTTGAAAAAACGCAGTATATTCTCCTTCTTGTCGTACACGCAAAAACGCTTACCATTCGAAGATGCCAAATCATCTATTTTGTTTACTCCGTTATGATTAGCAATAGCTTTCAGAACAGCAGGCAATGTCTGACGGATCATACCCGTCTGCAATGAAGTAAGAACATTTCTTAAAATTAGGCAGTTGGCTTTATGGATAATAGTTTGAGTACTACACCAGTATAATATCAGAAACGTTTTGCCGGTGCGACTTCCACCATAGAACAGGTACTCATTATACTTATCGTCGTTCAATCGATTGTACATTTCTACCTGTTTAGGGGTAAGTGGTATGTCTAAATCAATATTCATCGCTTCAGAGATATGCTGACTTCCTGAAAACTGTCGTCACTGTCGCTGTCCCCCAAACTTATACCTTTGCTGTTCACAATGCTACCCGCACTCTTGTAAATGTTAACGAACTTCATGTAGGCATCAAGTTTCGACTTCAGCTTCGCCAAATCTCCCATCTGCGTCGATGGATCGGTCAACTGCCGACGTATCGCCTCCAAATCCCGAAGTATGCCCATGCTATCCAATGCCTCTTTAGCCGCATCGAATCGCATATTCCCACTGCTTGCGCTAACCTCCGCCTCGCATACCGTAACCTCATCCTTCACACTCCGCAACTCCACCAACTTATCCATCAAACTCCCCATGAATATAGGTTTTTTTTATGAGAATATCACAAATATAATTTTAATAAATTATACAACAAAAAAATCCTCGAATCCGGGGACATATTCCGAGTTCGAGGATACGGCAGGAAAAAACCTTACTACGGGAAAACCTGCCTTGAAGTGAGATGATAAATTGGGGTATACGAGTGAGTATGTACGATTTATCAACCACAAAGATAGCAAAAAGTCGCTAATAAACAAACATATATCCGATTAAAATAACTCATCGCTAAAAATAACACCACCCCCGGATTTACAAACCCCCGGATGTATACTTAGTATTAGCAATGGTGGAACCGGGGGGCGGTTGTTTACCAACGATCTATCTATACCTGTATCTCGTTCTTGGCGTCAGGAAAGCGATAATAACACATATTTATTGCCTATACAATTTCACTATTGCAAGTATCAATACAAATGCTATTCACATGCGCACACGTATACACGCGCACGACGCACGCACACGCATGCGCGCTGTATCTTGATATACAAGCAAAGCCAAAAGCTTTCCTGCGCGCACACACGCGCGTATTACAAGGAATATATATACGCGGGCGCACATACGCACACGCACGCGCCCAGATCAGTAAGAATATATACTGTATACATTACTACGATTCTCGGCCAATCAGCACTCGACAACATAGAGAACCGGCAGCAGCTTATACGTTCACATTCTGCCATGGGCTGATGTCTATGCAAAAACTTTCTTATACTTCCAACGTTTCATCTTTTTTCTGTATGAATAAAAAAAATATCTGGGGGCGATTCCAGTTCCGATATACTCTCCGATTTTCAATAGTGTTCTGGCTTCAGGTCATTTCTGTATATATGTGATTTTCAGGCGTAAATGTGTCGAATTCGGTTACATTTGTAAAGCCACTTTCTGTTATAAAAAAGCGTTATATCTGTTCGCTTCGTTATAACAAATTTCTATTGCATTTGGGTGCATTTTTTGCATTAAATATTTGGAAAACGTGTGATTGTGTTGTATATTTGTATAAAGCAAAAGGGAACAGAACATAATTATAATTCAAATTAAGTCTTATTGCTCATAATACCACATCCTACTATTTAACATAATACTAATTCAAGTTCGACTGAATTATAATTAGCATTATTTTGAATAGTAGGATAGGGTAGGAGAGGTAAAAAAACTTTACTACCATGTCACAAACAGAAAACATTGCGGCTTCTGCTGCGAAGCTCTCCAGCTCTTGGAGGGACGAAGTAAATCAAATTCGTACACGTCTTAATTCTGTGCGCGCTCGATCTTGCTGGGATCGGGGAGTCAATGGTTTCGCGCTCGATCTTCTTGACTCTTACGAGGCAATTTGCGAGTACTGCGAAAATGAGGGCGAACCGATTCCGGAACTTTGCGAAAAAACCTTGCTAAATGGGGCCACGAATTGGGATAGCTATTGTTATGGCGGGTTAGCTCTTATTTACGATGAAGACATAGCTAAAGCCCGGTGTACACCGTCTGAACTGAAAAGAACGAACTCCGGGCGCAATGATCCTAATCCGCGCGAGACTTGGATGGATGTGCAGGCCCGCGCTTATTTTCAAGCCTATCGTAGGCTTATCAATTGTGCCTAAAATATTAAAAAGATTGAGATAATGAAAAAGATTTATTTACAGGTGTTAGGTGAAGGGTGGGTATCTTTTCAGTATACCAACATTTCCGAATTAGAGGAAGAATTTGCCCAAAGAGAGATTGAGGTAGGCTACGGCTGCAAACTCGGCGACGGCTGCAAACTCGGCGACTACTGCGAACTCGGCAACTACTGCAAACTCGGCGACGGCTGCAAACTCGGCAACGGCTGCAAACTCGGCGACTACTGCGAACTCGGCGACTACTGCGAACTCGGCAACTACTGCAAACTCGGCTACGGCTGCAAACTCGGCAACGGCTGCAACCTCGGCGACTACTGCGAACTCGGCGACTACTGCGAACTCGGCGACGGCTGCAAAGTACCTAAATCATTATTCATATCGGCCTCCCAGCACTCCGTTTCATACTGGGGGTACGATGCTATCCAAATAGGTTGTAAAAAATATACTATTTCGGAGTGGCAAAAGCATTTCCGCGAAATTGGGAAGGCTGAAGGTTATTCTGAGGAGCAAATCGATGAATATGGGTTTTATATAGACCTTATTGCCAAACTTCACGGCAGGTGGAACATCAAGCAGAAATAATATCCATTAACTATGAGAAAATCGATTTTAACGGCCATTATATGCCTGCTCGTTTCCAGTTGCTCCACTTGTTCGCGGACCTTTAAGAACGAGAGTATTTTGGACTATTACGGCCAGTGCATCGATAACCTCGATACCGATGTAAACCGGAATATGTTCGACGTTTCGCGGGACTTAGTAAAAGAAGTGGAGGAAGACCGCCGATTATGTAAAAGCGATAGGGATATGGTCATAGGATGGATTTTTGAACGTCTGGAAAACCTGAATGAGCCATGAGAACCTTTGTATTTACATGTCGGCCGACTAATTCGGAAGAAAACACCTGTTTCCATGTCCGAATATACCAAGTATGCCGCAACAGGCCGATAAAAATACTGGAGTATTACGACCGGCCGAGGCCAGAATCTCCTTTCAGGGTTAACTCGGCATATTACCAGCTCCGACGCCATAATATTCTCACCGAATCGGAGAAAAAGGATACGATCTTGTCCGAATCTCGATTTTACAACTTTCAAAACGACCGCATCAGAATCTACGAAATACTTTAAAGCCATGATGATATATTTTTCAAAAGATAAAAACGGCGACGTCTATTCCTTCATGGCCCGACCCACCAAGAACGAGAATACTGGGAAGTGGGAGGGTAACCGATTCAGAAAGGAGTCCGTCGATATCGTCGCCAGTTGCCTAACCGAATGGGACGACGAGAGATCCGCTGTGTTTATGGATAGCAGATCGCAAAAATCGGCAGCCTCTAAAGTAGTTAGAACGTGGGTTTTGTCTTTTCTGTATGGATGCGTATTCGGCGCTATTGTAACATTATTATTGATCTGAGACATGGAAGGGTATATAGGTTTTGAAAATTACAAAGACAATAAATTACGGTTAGAAGTTGGGCATGTTTACACACGACGCCCCGTAATTGGCGGCAAATTATCATTTTTCGATAATCCGCTGGATGTTTTAAGGTACTATCCGCCATGTGATAGCGGATACTCCCGAGTTGAAAGCCCGGACAATAAGGCAGACAAGCAGGGGCACCATGTGAATACATCGGAATTGCGTGTGATTGAGGATGTGGGGCTGGACGATATTGCCGAGGCCGCAGAAAAAATCATTAGGGAAGGTATAAACACATCTAAAAGCATCGTAGCCGAAAAAAACAGATCGGTAGCCGTCACTACGAAAAAAGGCACCGAGGCGATGAACTCGGGCCAATTCGCAGCAGCGGTTAGCGCCGGGGACAAATCGGCCGCGACCTCACTAAATGACAAATCGGTATCGGTGAATGTCGGTAATTATTCGGTAACAGATAGCAGCGGCAAATATTCTGCATCCGTGAATACTGGGGAAAGGTCTGTGGCAAAAAGTAGCGGCGATAAATCACTGGTAGCATGTATGGGTCTGTGTTCTGTAGCAAAAAATAGCGGCGAAGAATCATTATCCGTTTGCACGGAACGTTTATCGGCAGCAATCAACAGGGGTAATTATTCTGTGTCGGCAGTTACTTCGTTAAGTTCCGAGGCGGTAAATACTGGACATAGCTCTGTCGCAGTCAATACGGGAGAGGGATCGTTGGCTATAAATTCCGGTTTATATTCAATAGCCGCGACCACCAGCGATCGTTCCGATGCAATAAACATAGCCCATAATTCTGCTGCGATAAGTACTGGAGAAAATACGTCAGCCAAAAATAAAGGGGCCGAATCAGCGGCAGTTACTATCCGCGACAAGTCTATAGCAAAAAACAAGGGTGAATATTCTATCGCGGTGAGCATGGGGGAAGAGTCCGCGGCGATAGTATCAGGGGATCATTCTATCGCCATATCTGTAGGTGTCAGATCAATGGCTAAGGGAAAACTGGGATGCTGGCTTGTACTGGCTGAATACCGGTTCAGAGAATTAATAGATGTGAAAAGTGTGCAGGTAGACGGCGACCGCATTAAAGCAAACACTTTTTACAGGCTCAAGAACGGGGAATTTGTCGAATGCAAAGGAATGTAACATGACACAGAAAGAAATGATTTTGCAGGAATTGCAGCGCGGAGAAACGGTTACGATATTTTCGGCGGCCGAAATGTTCGGAGTTCATCGTCTGAGTGCTGTGGTACAGCGTCTTCGCCATGACGGGCACGCGGTGGTGTCGCGCATGCTGAAGCGAGGACGGACGCGTATGGCGTGTTACGAGCTGTTCCGGTTCGACGATCTGGATATGTGCAAGATAGCGAATATGCTCGCGGAAAAAATAGAGTTGCGAAATGGGCGAGAGGGGACGTATACGATAGAATACGACGAGGAAGTAGAGGATATGTATATCGACGTCGAATTAAGCGTGTCCCCTTCGTGGGACAGGCATTTGCGGGGAGTGTGCATAAATAGCTGGAAAGTTCGGGCCAAATATATACCCACGCAAGACACATTTACCGACGGCCTCGGCTTTTCAGAGGAAAAACTAATGAAATACATAAAATTGATAATCGATGATACGGAAAGAGACATTTAAAACCAGAGCGGAATGGCTGGAGCGCAGGGAGAGCCGGCCGGTTCTCGGCAGCTCGGATTTCGGGATAATACTCGGCTTGAGTGAATACGTTACGCCCTTACAGTATTGGGAGCGCAAGACGAAGGGAAGCGATGAGATGAACGCGAATATGCACCGGGGGATATTCATGGAGGATGCGATTGCCAAATGGTTTGAGAGCGAGACGGGTTGCGAGATTATAAAACGCTCGGCATCGTACGATGTGTATACCAACGACGAGTTTCCGGATTTCGTGGAATGCTCGCCGGATCGGGAGGCATTCAAACAGGAATGGGAGGACCGTCCTATTGTGGAGATAAAAGATACGAAGCGAATAATAGACGATATGGACGCAGATAGCATTCCGAAAGAGTGGTATGCTCAGGTCCAGTTTCAAATGGCCGTGATGGGCCGAAAAAACGCCTTTCTGGTCATTTGCGACGGCCGAAAAGAGCTTAAATACGGACATTATACTTTCGATAAAGATTGGACGCTCACGAATATGCGCAAGGCGACCGACTGGTTTCATAAGCACATAATCGGGGGCGAACAACCGGAACCTACCACTGCGCAGGACATTCGGGAAACATACCCGGAGAGCAAAGAGGGTATCGTAAGGGTAGGGAAAGATATGTTTTCGAGGTACGAGCGTCTGGGGAAACTGAATAAGGCGATCAAGGTACTGGAGCGAGAAAAAAAGGAGATAGAGGGCGAGATAATCCTAAGATTCGGAGAGCAGGACAGCATGGAATACGAGGGAACCACTATCGCCACCTTTAAGACATACAGCCGGAAAAAGCTGGATACGGAAATGCTGAGATTGAAATATCCGAACATAGTCAGCGAATGCACGGTAGAATCGAGTTACAGAATGCTGAAATTTAAATAGATATGGGCAAAATAGCTAATATGTACCTTGATTGGAACATCATGGTCGTTAACGGACATCGCATGGTCGATGAGTTGGTTGCTCGTAGGGCAATCGATATAGCCAAAGAGGAGTCTGAATTGCAGCAGGATGTCGTCCGAAGAGACGCCCCGTCTGCCCCTATCGAGCTCTGCGGCCTGCTGTGGGACCGTGATAATCTTTCCATCGGCGGTTACGAGAAGAACGGCCACCATTACTACACATGGGAGGATGCAATGGATGCCGCGAAGTCTGTCGGGAAGCGCTTGCCGACCCGGAAGGAATGGAAGGCATTATGCGATCTCGGCTCGACTTGGGACGATGAACGAAAGGGCCGTTGGTTCGGAGGTAACCATGATACAGACCACAAGGGCTCGTTGTTTCTGCCTGCTGCGGGCCTGCGCGGCTACAATAGCGGCGAGTTGGCCTACGCGAGCTCCTACGGCTACTATTGGTCCTCGTCGCCGAACTACGGGGGCAACCACAGCGCGGGCTACCTCCACTTCTACTCGGGCAGCGTCTACCCGCTGAACAGCAACTATCGCGCCTACGGCTTCAGCGTGCGGTGCGTGCGGGATAAATAATCGGAAACGAACTATGTAATAAATAACGGCTATGGAAACTGAAAAAGAATTGGCACGGGCCTCGATGGAAAGGTCGAGAGCTCCGTATATAGCCTCTCAATCGTTTTTGACGCAGCTAAAAAAAACGCTGTTCCACGAGGAAACCAAAAAGCGGTTCGAGATGATGTTGGGGGAGTACGCACCCTCTTTTATGCAGTCGATATTGTCGGCCACGACAAACAATAAGCTGCTGATGAAAGCCGATCCCACATCGATTATCCGGTCCTCTTTGGTTGCGGCGTATACGAATCTGTCGATAGATACCAATCTGGGACAGGCGGCATTGGTACCCTACGGCGGAGTCGCGCAGTTCCAGATAATGAAGAACGGATATGTGCAACTCGCCCACAGGACGGGCAACGTAGCGCGCATCAATGTGGCTAACGTGTACGAAGGGGACATCGAGGCAATAAATCCCTTTACGGGCGACATGCGATTCAATCTAAACAATCCGGACAGGTCGATACTGAACGGATTCGTCTCTTACCTGAAGCTGATGACCGGTGCGGATTTCTATCTGTACATGACGGTGGACGAATGCAAGGCTCACGGGGCAAAGTATTCCAAATCATTCTACAGGGAGAATGGATTGTGGCAAACGGATTTCGTAGCTATGGGGCAAAAGACGGTGTTGAAAAGCATTATTAAAAAGTGGTGCCCGATCAACCCGCAACAGCAACCCAAGATAACGGCGGCGCTGAAATTCGACCAATCCGTTCCCAGTTCCGAAGACATAGAGTCCTGCGATCCGATATATGTGGATGGAGTCGATGCCAAAGAGGCGGAGAAAAAGGAAGTAGACGAAATAGTAGCAAAAATTACGAATGAATGATGGAGGATGAGAAAGTTCTGATCCGGCTGAAAACTTACGCCATGATGTCCGGAATCACCTATAACGGCGTCAAGAAAAGAATAGCATTAGGAAAGATAAAAGCCGAAAATATAGATGGGGTGCTGTTTGTCGATATATCCAAATATCCCGTCCTGCCTTCGGCGAGAATACGGAAAAAACTGGATAAGGAATACTGACATGGAAGGAGAACCCAAAACAATAGACAAGTGCATAGGCAAATTCGATCAGTGGGCTAAGTGGAGTAAAAAAGACCCAATAAGAGAGATAGTGTTTTTAATTGCCGTTCATATTCTTGCCGTCTTATCTATCATATTGTCCCCCATAATCGCAATCATTATGGGCAACGCCTACGAAAAAGCATGTTGGGAGGAAGAAGAAAAAGAAAACGAAGAATATTTTGAAAGGTGGAGAAAAGAGGGAGAAGAAGAATACCTGAAATGGATAAGAGAAGGACGAAAGTAAAATGCGAGACATGCCGATTCGTCCAAGACGTGGAGCAGGGGATAGGGTATTGCCCTGTAATCAAGATGCTATCCCCGGTACATAACGAGAAAGTTTGCGTGCATCACGTGTGTCGTGATTGTCGTGATTTGATGTAGAAACGATGAAGTTCATAATTGCCAAATACTATGTTAACCCGATTGGAATGCCGGATGATGTAACGGAAGTATGGGAAATAATATATCCCCATTACCATAGCATTATAAGCGCGAGAGAGGGGCGGGAGATTATCCGGGAGAACGGATTGGTGTTAGCAGTGAGCAATCGGTATGGCAAGGTATGGGAGATACCTGGCAAGCCTTTAACGAAGATAAAAATTTAGGAGACATGATAAAGGGGGGATACATATTGCAGCCGCGCTGCATACAGGAGGGGAGCATGGCGCACAATCCGCCGGTAGACAGAGAACTGTGGCAATACTTTCTGCGAAGTGTAAACTACTATAAGCACGACCTTATGCCTCGGGGATCGGGGTTCTTCCGACTGGAGGACATACAGGAAGATTTGAGCTGGAAAGTCGGTTTCAGGAAGATGAAATACTCGAAATCTCAGCTCTCGAAATCCATCCGGCGGATGAGAGATGCAGGCGTCGCTACCGTTACGAAGGAAACGGGCGGAATGATTGTAACTATCTGTAAATACGATTATTATCAGGACCCGAATAACTACGAAGGAAATTCCTTTTATGAAGGAAACAATGGCGGGATAATGAAAGGTAGTGAAACGCTTGACACGAAGGAAACAGAAGATGTAAGCTTAAATGACTGTGGAACAGTAGGAATAGAGGGGGTGTGCGAAGATCGAAGGAAACGATATGTCGAGCATGAAGGAAACGCGAAGGCAACAACGAAAGATGACCAATATATAAAGAATTATAAGAAAGAAAAGAATAATACACACACACAGTATAAACTGAAAAATATACAGAACACCTCGTGCGCGCGCGAGGAAGGCGAGGACGGCATGGAGAGATGGGCGGAGTCGTCGAAAAAACTGATCGTGAAAAACGTGAGAGAGTGGATAGCCCAGTATACGCCCTCGGTGGCGCTCATGGAGTTTCCGTTGACAGACCGTCAGATACTGGGGATTTTCGATCGCATGACTCCGGACGATTTGAAGCGGCTACTTATAGCCATGTGCAACAAGGGGGCCACAAAACGAAATAGAAGCGCCTATTTTACGCTTTTGGCATTCGAGGGTAGGGATTATATCATCAAACAGAGAAAATTGAAAATTGCCACCAAAGAAGGCCGAATACGAGGGTTTTTGGAAGTGGAATGAAACTGAAAAACGATTGAGCCATGAAAAGCGAAAAAGCAAAGCAGTATTTAAAGAATAACCGCGAGGAGGTTGAAATAAATTGGGAAACAGGAGAAACTGCATGGATGATATGGCCGGAAGATGCTCGGAAAGCTGTCGAAATAGCCGAGCAGGAGGCAGAAGAAAGGGTATATGAAAAAATTGAGACGATTATGAAAACATTACGTGAAGTAGCCGAGGCACTGTGCCCGATTCGTTTGGGTGAGGATTACGATAAGACCATCTACAAC
>ENA-ORPF01000605-ORPF01000605.1-human-gut-metagenome-genome-assembly--contig:-NODE-605-length-35609-cov-3.724729_pt1 | contig 35609 bp, 37 predicted proteins | sample MGYA00242140_ERZ509070 | MGnify/ENA primary metagenome ERZ509070 (study PRJEB26280, sample SAMEA2338713) | human gut metagenome | biome: human gut; feature: human-associated habitat; material: faeces... | reverse complement strand
ACTATAACCACAGAAATAAAAATGTTCGTCTCTACGAAATAGGTAACGTATATCTTCCAAAGGCTCTGCCATTAACAGAACTTCCAGACGAAAGAAAGCGTTTAACTCTCGGTATGTACGGCGAGTGTGACTTCTTCATGTTAAAAGGTGTTCTTGAGGAAATGTTCTTAAAACTTGGTCTTGACGGCAAAGTTGACTTCGAGCCATCCCAGGAAAAACCTTTCTTACACCCAGGAAGACAGGCACTCATTTATGTAGGTGGAGCTTATGCCGGATTTATCGGACAGGTACATCCAGAAGTATGCGAAAACTACGACATGAAGTGTGAAGCATATGTAGCAGGAATCGACCTTCCAACTGTTACAGAAAAGGCTACTTTCGACAGAAGATACGAAGGCGTAGCAAAATACCCTGCAGTAAACAGAGACTTAAGTCTTGTTATGAAAAAAGATGTTTTCGTAGGAAGCCTTGAAAAAGTAATGAAAGAAAAAGAAAACCAAGATCCACTGATATATATTTATAATACTCACCAAACAGAAGAATATACTCCTAGTACTTTTGTAGAATATAGTGTAATGCCAACCGTTCAAATGAATAATTATATATTAGAAGAAAAATTTGAACAAAATGGCTATTCTACCATTGTAGAGGAACAAAATATAAAAACAGTTTTAAACGAACATAAATGGAATTATGCAGGAAGTTATAATGCTAGTAGAATTTTTCTAGAACAAGCAAAAAAGAATTATCCAACATTAAAATATTTTATAGATGTTCATAGAGATAGTCTAAAAAAAGAAGCAACTACCATAGAATTAAACAACAAAAGTTATGCCAAAATCCTATTTATTATTGGACTAGAAAATCCTAATTATGAACAAAATCTATCTTTTACAGAAAAAATAAATAATCAATTAAATGAAAAGTATCCAGGACTATCCAAAGGAATCTACAAAAAAGAAGGAACAGGGGTAAACGGAGTATATAATCAAGATTTTTCTCCATATACCATTTTAGTAGAAATGGGTGGTCCAGAAAACACAGTAGATGAAGTCTTAAACACGTCATTAGCTTTTTCTGACTGCTTTTTGGAGGTGATAAAAAACAATGTATAAAAACCTCTTTTTTTTCTTTATGACCATATTAGTGGTATTATTTTTAGGATTATATATTAGTCAAATGACAGGTTACTATTCATATCAAGAAAGCAAAAAAACACAAATGACAGAAAATGCGATTAAAAGATTTGAACAAGATTTAAAAGACGGAAAAGAAATCAATGTAAAAGATTACCTAGAAGAAGAAGCAAATTATAATAATGCTTTTTCAACCCTAGGTATGAAAACCTCAAGAACAATTGAAACACTTTTTGATAAAACAATGAATGCTATTTTTAATGGAATATCTAAAACCATTAGTAACAATAAAATTATACTTTCTTTCTAGAAAAACTATGATATAATGAATTTGTAAAATATAAGAGTAGGAGTTGTATATATGTTTTGTAGTTACTGTGGTGCTCAAAATGAAGCAGGAAGTAGATTCTGTAAATCCTGTGGAAGAGAGTTAATGACCACACCAAATGGCACAGAAGGGCCTAATCCTTCTAATATGAATAGTCAATCTAATGATAACATTCATAATTCTATTATTCGTAAAAGTATCAAAAAAGATGCTAAATCAAAACCAAAAGGCTCTTTATGTGGAACAACCGTTATTTATTTCATTGCTATGATAGTTGTAATCTTTGTATCAGCATTTATCTTTGGTACAACAGAAATTGCAGAAGAATCCTATCATACATCATTAAACACCAATACACTGGGACTACTTGAATCGATTGGATTATCAGCATTTATTATGATATTTTCAACATACTTCATATTAGCAATGGGAAAAATCAGTCTTGATATTAGTAGAGGAAATGAAACATCTATAGGAAAAGGATTAGTATATCCATTTTCTAAAATAAAAAATTATGGGAAATTATATGTTATTACTCTAGTGACAACAATAATTGTAGCAATATTAAATTTTATTCCTGGAATTGGAGCTATTGCTAATCTAGTATTTACGATACTAGTTACCCCGATATTAGGTATTCTAACTTATGTATTAATTGACAATGAAGACCTTTCTATAGTGGATGCACTTAAAAAGGCAAATGAATTGGTAAGAGGACATCGCGTTGCTTACTATGCCTTAGTATTAAGCTTTATAGGTTGGTACATATTAAGTATCTTCACAATCTTTGTACTATTAATATGGCTAGTACCATACGTTAATATTTCACTTGCTAATTATTATTTATCTATAAAAAATGAAAAAGTCTATAATACAGAACCACAAGGAATATCAGATGGTGGCATCTTAGCGATTACTGTAATTGGATATATTATTTTTATCATTGCCTTAATAGCTATCATTTTTAGTATTGTATTTGCCTCTGGACTTACTACAATTGATGATTCAAATAAAGGCTGGAATTTGAATGACAGTTTTGAGTATGATGACAATGATGGAGAAGTGAAAGAAATATCTGGTTTAAATATTTATGTACCAGATGATTATATAGAGACATCATTAGACAACTATGATAAAGTATATCTGTCACCAAGTGGAAAATCATTACTTGGAATTATAACTATTGATCTTCCAAATACAGATTCCAAAACATACGCATCTGTCTATCAACAATCTATGCAACAAGCATCATATTCTTGCACCTCACCATTAACAAGCCCAATTAATCATAACGATTGGGAAATCGTAGATTGTACAGGAAGCGGTGCGAATGCAAAATCATACATCAATGTACAAAACGGTAAATTATATCAAATTGTAATTACCTACGATCCAAGTGAAAGATATGAAGTAAACGATTTATATGATGATTTAGAAAGAGAATTAAGTTTTGCAAATCAAGTAGCATAAAGCTACTTTTTTTCTGCCAAAATAACACAAAATCTATTTTCATAAAATTTAAATTATGCTATACTTTATAGTAGATATAGAATAGGGGTGCTAGTGATGAATGAGAAAGGAATCTTCGAAAAATTAAAAGAAGAAATTGCCCAAAGAGAAGAGTCTTATCAACAAGAATTAAAAAAAATAAAAAAAGAAGATGATTTACTTGGCTACATTAAAGGAATGTTAGATATTACAGAAGATAATGTAAGTAACTTTCCATATTATGACGAAGAACATCTAACAAAAGAAGAAAAAGAAGCATCTGATGAATTTAATATCATGTTAAAGTACACATTAAAAGAAGATAAAATCATTGCTTCCTTCAAATCAGAATTAAAAAATCTATATTTCTTAGAAAAAATAGGATATCAACAAGCAGAACAATATCAAGATATCAAAAGAAAACTAGAAGATTATCGTATTAAAATAAAAGAAGCATATGATGAGTTAATAAAGAATGAAACATTAAAGACTGCATCAGCCAAAAAAGAAACAATTCTAAAGAAATTAGATAAGATACAAGAAAAATTAAATAATCCAAAAGAAGAACTTGAGAATATTGATGAATTTTATGAAGGACTACAATATGCCAATTTATCAGAAAAAGATAAGACAGATATCTTAGTTTCTATTTTAAAAAACAATATAAAATTTGAGCAAGAAAAAATAGATAAATTAAATCATTTAGATAAAAAAGTAGAACGCATCATAGGAAAAATAAAACAAGAAAACATCGAAAGAATAAGAGATGCTGTTAAGAATTTAGAAACAAAGTTTAATATTAAAATTACATATCCAAAAGCATATCTTGGTAAACATATATTAAATACAGATAGATTCTTATTTTCGGACAAAGAAGAGTAAAAGCGGGTGAGAATATGACAGAACAACAAAATTTAATTTCAATATTAAAAACTGCAATTTCTAAGAAAAAAGCAGAAATAAAGGAATACAATCAACACCTAGATCAGAATTTATCAGAAAAAATAGAACTTTTAGAAAATTTAAAAACAGATATTAATGAAATTACCAAAGTAGATGGTAAAGAATTGGCAGAAATCATCAATTTATTCTCTCTAACAGACGAAGAAAAAGAACAAATGCAACAAGAAATGGATATCATAAAAGCACTACTAACTTTAAATCAACAAGAAAAAACAAGTTATACATTATTACCAACACAACTTACTACCATATCTACATTTTTAGAAAAACTAGAAGAATATATTGAACAAGCTAATCAAGAAAAACAAGAACTAGATCCTGAGTACAACTATATTATTACTTTGACCAATCATTACAAATCCCTATTATCTAAAATAAAAAATCCTAAAGTAAATGAATTAATTACAGATGTAGATACGATTTTAAAATTACTACAAGAAGCCAATATAAAAGAAGAAGAAAAACAAGCAATTTTAATTTCTATTATCAAATATAATCAAGAAGTAGTAAAAGAAAAAGAAACAGAAAAAAACATTGATACTAAAAAACTGACCATGAAAGAACTAACAGAAATATTAGAAAAATATGGTTATAACTTTCATAAACTAGAACAAAACTATCAAGAAGAATTATTAAAAAATAGTCATCGTAAAAACCTAGAACAAGTTCTAAAAACGATGCAAGACTTAGAATTTCCTAAATTTGATGAAGAAAAACAAGGACTACTGTTAATTACATATTTAATTTATACAACGAAAGAAACATTAAAAGAAATAACATTAATTGCTCAGGAGAGAGGTATTAATATATCTAATATTTCAGAATTAGTAAGTGCTTTTATTCCAAACAAGAAAAAATATAAAAATAAATACAAAATTGGAAAACTAGAAGACTTTAAAAAGAATGTAAAATTATTAGGGGAACACGGAATCAGTATTCCAATGATTGCGGAAAAAGAAAAAGAGTTATTAGTACTATCTAACGATATGTTACAAAGAAACCTAGACTGGTTAGAACGTTATGGCTTATATAGTAGTATGAATGAAAATGCACTACTAGACGACTTCTTATGTGCCCTAAAATCAATGAATATACCAGATACCATTGATTTATGGATTGAAAATCATCCATTAGGATTACAATACATCAAGAATAATCTTAGTGCTTTATCACTCCATTTTGATAAAAACTCATTAGTCTTCTTTAAATTACATATTGCTGCAGATAGAGAATTACAAGATGCCTTTCGTTTTACAATGTCTAACGGAGTAAAAAGATTAAATCTTCGCAAAGAAGTAACAAAAGATCAATATGATTATCACGGTATCACAGACTTAACCAGTGCCTTCCGAGAAACCGAATACAAGCAACCACATTTTGAAAAAGAAATGCAATACAATACATTAGCTAGTAGATCAAAGTTCTGTGAAATTTCAAACGAAATCTTTGATAAACCAGAAATAACGAGTCTAAATAGATTCAGTAATTCAACAGAAACATTACTATATGATATCAATGGTCTAAGAGTATCCAAATTAAAAGTACTAAGAATCTATGATATCTTATGCCATAATCATTTAGGAAATACTCTGGATGCCTTATTATATTCCATTTGTTACAATAAAATTATTACAGAAGAAGAGTATAGAAACTTAAGAAAAGACATCATACAAGTAACAGGATGGGAAGGAGAGTAATATATGAATTTCTTATTAAAATATAATATATCAGAAGAAACCATAGATAAAATGAAAGAAAACAATGAAGAAAGTACCATCTTCTTCTTTATGACAAAACAAAGTAATGTAGAAGAAATTATAAAATATTTACAATCCATTCATATTACAGCTATAGAAGAATTATTAATCAATAGAATAGAATTATTTCTATTACCACTAGAAAAAATAAAAGAAAGATTTGAAACTTACAATATAGATGTATTAGCAAGATTAACAAACGAAGATATTAACGTGTTAAATAATGTATAAAAAAGTATAAAAAAAGAAAGTAAATTTTATTACTTTCTTTTTTATTGATATAATTCTTGTCTAATTAAATCTAAGTTATTATTCATAATATTAATATAATTTAACTTATTAGAACGATCATCATCAGACAAGTTATCTAATTTATGAAGTTCTGCTTTTTTCAAGTCAGGATATGAATCTAAAAGATCTTGTGCTGTATCATTTAAATTATCACCTTTAAACATATAAATATAACTAATGTCACCATCACTAATTAACTTTTCAGCATCACCAATTGTCTTATCAGTAGCATCATTATCAATACAAATAACATTTAATCCAAATTTTTCTAAATATTTTAAGGTAGAGCTAGCAACAACAATAGTCTTATCATCTGTATTTTCTACAGCTAATCTATAATCAGCATCTAATTCTGATAACTTAACTTTCAAATTCTCATAAGCGCCATCAATATCTTTTTTAATATAATTACTAGTAACGTATTCATCTAATCCAAGTCTAACATTTTGTGCCATCATAAGTAGAGAAGAAGGATTTAACCATAACTCTTCAGGAGAGTAATCTGTTTCTAACACATAAGCTGTATCAATAATTTTTAAGTCAGGATTTAAATCTAATAAATCAAACGCCAAGTCACTTTCTTTTTCAATAAGACCATTGTATATAAATAAATCATACTGACTAAAATCTTGTTTTTGTTTCGTATTAAATTCATACTTATCAATATCAACCCCATCCGGATAAACAGAGGTAACAGAGGAGTGATCCCCATACAATTCTTCCGTTATATATTCATTCGGATAATTTGTAACTAAAATTCTAATATCATCCATATCATCTTGTTTGCATCCTGTTGTTGTAAATATAGTTGCAACAAATAAAATAAATAGTAATAATAATTTCTTTCTTTTCATTCTTTTTCTCCTTACTTTAGGAACTGGATCATATCCACCTTTGCAAAAAGGATTGCATCTAAGTATTCTTTTAATCCCTAAAAACATTCCATAACAGACACCGTGTATTTCAATTGCTTCAATCATATAATTAGAGCAAGTTGGAATAAAACGGCAACTGTAATGAAACCTTCCAGGTATCTTTTGATAGAAATGAATAAGACTAATAACGAACCTTTTCATGGTAGCCCCCAGTCCTGATATTACATATTTCATTTTACTATAAACAACATAAAATAGCAATTATAAGTATACTAATTTATAGTTTTTTGTTATAATGTTTTTGGTGATTATATGGACGAATTATTTGAAAAACTAAAGATTAAACCAAAAAATTTAAAATTATATAATACTGCATTTTCACATAGCTCTTATGCGAATGAACATAAGGCCAAACAAGATTATGAACGTCTTGAATTTTTAGGTGATGCAGTAGTAGACTTAGTAGTTGCTGACTACTTATATTCTAATAAAAAAGAAAATGAAGGAGAAATGACGAAAGTAAGAGCAAGCTATGTCTGTGAAAATGCTCTTTATGAATATTCTATGTCATTAGGATTAAATAACTATATTAAAGTTGGTCACGGAGAAGAAAAAGAAGGCGGAAAATTTAAAAAAGCAATTGTAGCAGATATATTCGAAGCGTTAGTAGGGGCAATCTATCTTGATTTAGGATATGCAACTGCCAGAAAAACAGTTTTAAATATCATAGTTCCATACATTGAAGATCCTAATATTACTTTCTTTAGTGATTATAAAAGTGCTTTACAAGAATATGTACAAACAACACAGCAAAGTCTACATTACGAATTGATCAAAGAAGAAGGACCTGCTCATAATCGAGTATTTACAGTACAAGTGAAAATAGATGATATTATTTATGGTACAGGAGTATCAGGCTCTAAAAAAGAAGCAGAACAAGAAGCTGCAAAAGTTGCTTTAGGAAAACTTGCAATTTAACATTTGAGAAAATAAATAAAATATGATATAATGAACTAGCTATCGAAAAGGGGAACACTTTTTAATCTTGTATGAAAAAATAAAGAAAGGAGACAATATGAGTAAAATTAAAATTTTTGCATTAGGCGGATTAAATGAAAATGGAAAAAATATGTACATTGTTAATGTAGATAAAGATATTTTTGTTTTTGATGCCGGATTAAAATATGATAATGATATAAATTTAGGAATAGATTATATTATTCCTAACTTTGATTATTTAATAAAAAATAAAAAAAATATTAAAGGTATATTTTTAACACACGGACACGAAAGTAATATGGGAGCAATTCCAGATATATTAGAAAAGCTTCCAACAGTACCTGTATATGGTACAAAATTAACTTTAGAAATGGTTAGAAATGATTTAGAACCAAAAGAGTTAAAGAAAGCAAATTTAAAGGAGATTACTCCACATACAAAGATTAATTTTGGAAAAAATTCTGTATTTCCAATTAGTGTAACTCATTCGATACCAGATGCAGTTTGTTATGTCTTATATACTCCAGATGGAGCAATAGTTTATACCGGAGACTTTGTATTCGATGCAACTATGCAAGGGGCTTACAAAACAGACATTGGAAAACTTGCCTATGTTGGAAAGCAAGGTGTTTTATGTTTAATGGCAGAATCATTCTATGCTGAAAAACAAGGACATACTTCTCCAAATAATAGAATTTCAAGTTTTATTAGAGAAGTATTAGCGAAAAATCCAAATAGAATTATTGCTACTATATTCCCAGCACATTTCTATAGAATTCAAGAAATCTTTAACGAAGTTTCCAAGACGCATAGAAAAATGGTAATTATGGGAAAAGGTCTACAAGACATGATTAATAAAGCAATTGAAGAAGGATATTTAACAGTAGATAGAAATAAAATAGGTTCTTTATCTGATTTAGAAAATAAAGATACTGTAATCTTAATTTCAGACGAAAAAGAAAAACCATTTAACAACTTAGAAAGAATTATCAGAGGTTACGATAAATATATTAAAATTAAAGAATCAGACACTATTTTTATTACCGAACCAGCATATCCTGGAATTGAAAAACGTTCTGCTTTAATTATGGATGAAATTGCCATGTTAGGAGCAAATGCAGTATCCCTTTCTAGTAAAAAGCATTTATTACATCATGCTTCTAGAGAAGATTTAATGTTAATGATTAACTTAATGAATCCAAAATACTATTTCCCAGTCAAAGGAGAATATAGAAATCAATATGCCAACGCAGAAGTGGCAGAAGAACTTGGTATACCAAAAGAAAACATCATCTTAAAATTAAATGGAGATGTTGCGGAATTTGTAAAAGGAAACTTAACAGAATCCAGAGAACATATTGAAACAGATCAAATCTTAATCGATGGTAAAAGCCAAGGAGATATTGGTGACTTAGTATTAAAAGATAGAGAAATGTTAGGAGAAAATGGTATTGTCATCATTAGTTGCACATTAGATAAACAAACGAAAGAAATTTTAGGAGGACCAGAAATTCTAACAAGAGGATTCGTCTATGTAAAAGAAAGCCAAGATTTATTGGAACACACCAAAGAACAAGCAAGGGAAGCAATACTTGCCAATATTGAGAAAAACACCAAGAGAGTAGACTATGCAAAGATTAAAAATGAAGTAAGAGAGCGTCTAGGAAAATTCTTCTATCAAGAAACCGAATCAAAACCAATGATTATAACAGTTATCCAGGAAGTATAATATGAAAAAATATATATTATTAACAATAGGAATTATCATTTGTTGTACAGGTTGTAACCCTAAATCAGGATTATTAACCTGTACAATGACTTCTTATCCAACCGATGGAATTACATTACAATCAACCTATAAAGCAAATTACAAAGATGAAGTAGTAACAAAACTAACAACCATTGAAAAAGTAATTGCTGAAGATGAAGATAATTTAGACGTATATAAAGAAAAAATAGAAGAATTATACAAAGATTATCAAGGATTAGATCATTATAAAAATACATTGAAAATAAAAGATAATGTTCTAACAAGTAAAACAGTCATCAATTATAATGAAATAGATACCGATAAACTAATAGAAGCATCAGCAGGTAATAGAAGCTTAATTAAAGATGGAAAAGTAAATATTGATGATTTAAAAGAGATGTATCAACAAAACGGATGTAATTGTAAAAAGGAGGGGTAATATGAAATTTTATAAAGCAGAAGCTTATGCAATCACAAAATTAGGGAAATCAGAATATTTAGGAAATGTAGTAATAGAAAAATCTGTTTCTATACCCATGTTGGGATTAATCGGCATTAGAGATGCTGCTAGTCAATTTCAATATGCCCTTTTAGAAGATGATGAACAAGGAAATACTATTGGTCAAAGAGCAGATATTATAGAACAAGCAGGTTTTGATATTGGAATATATAAAAATGATATTAATAAAAGAAATATTGCCACCGCAGATGAAGTAGTAGACTATGGTGTAATTTTCCCATTAGCCAAAATTAGTGATAAGCAAGATGAACTAAAGTTTGCATTAGATAGCAATATAAAAACCACTCGTTCAAAATAGTTTTACGAATAGTAAAACTTTCTGTCTTCGTAGCTCAGTAGGATAGAGCAATCGCCTCCTAAGCGATAGGTCGGCAGTTCGACTCTGCCCGGGGACACCATGATAAATAATTACTCAAAATTATGAGTTTATATAAAAGAATATAAATAATAAAACATATGAGGTAAAAGAACATGAACTGGAATTTATTTTGGGGATTTTATATGTTAGCCTTTGCCATAGCTGCTTTATTAGTATGGTATTTTCTTTTTTATAGAAAAAGTAAATATAAAGAAAAATGTACATCTAAAACAATCGGTACTGTAATTAGATATTCCTATGTCCAGTATAGTGGTATAAATTTACCAGTTGTAAAATACGAAGTGAATGGAATTACTTATAAAGTAGTAGGACCCAAATTCAAAGCAACTATTACTAAACAGTCATCATCCCCATTCCATAAAGGAATTAGTGAGTATCATACAAATATTGATAAAACATCTAACTTACCAGAGATACTAAAATTATCGATAAAGACAAACTCTTTTGTTCAATACCAGAAAAGTCCATTATTAGAATTATATCCAGTCGGTGGTAGCGCAAACGTATACTATAATCCTAAGAATCCCAAAATGGCATACGTCGAAAGATGGATTCAACCAAGTAAAATATTATATATATTAATTTTAATCGGTGGACTTATTTTATTAGCTATAGGAGTCTATATTATATTTGGTCCCACAATCATAATGAAATAATTTTTCTCTTCATTTATAAAAAATATGATATCATAAGTAAAAATGGAGGAAGAAAAATGGAAAAAATAAAATTAAGTACCTATAGCAATCTACAAGCAGGACAAATATTTGGATATTACACAGATCAGTTAGGAATGTTAGAACCAAGACTACGCTTTAGAAATAAAAGTGAGGATCCTTACTTTCTATATCATTTTGCTGTTGTAAGAGATCAGGATAAACAAGAAAAAAAATATCCTATGCTAATAGAATTAACAGAAGATGGATTCTTTATCGACTTATTAACAGGGACAAAACTTTCCTTTGTGCCACCTAAAAATTCAAGACTATCGCCCTACACAACGAAAGGTACGATTCAATATCAACCTTTTTATAAACAGCAATATGATAAAAAAATAGCTGATTTACAAGAAACACCATTAGTAGTAGTAAATGATGAATTATGGAAAGTAGATGATAGTTTTAAATGTAGCTATGCCAAAGAAACACTAACAGATATACCTAGTTATACAGAAACAATAGAAAATTTACATTCTATGGCCCAAAAACGATTTGACAAAGGAAAAACCTTAGTAACGCAATTAACAACACCAGTAGAAGAAGCAATAGAAAAAACAGATGCGTTTATTCAAAAAAGGAAAAAATAGCATAATTCTTTTTCAAGAGAAATCACAGTAGTGATTTTTTTATTGAAAAATATGCTATAATAACAAACGAGGTGATACCATGAATTTAGAAAAAGATAAATATATTATAGTAGAAATTATTCCTACACATTCAAAAGCAGATAAAGGTTTTATTGCTCAACTGTCTGCCTTAAAATTAGATGGATTAAAATTACAAGATAGATTTGATTACCGAGTAAAGGATGAATTAATAGAAAATAAGGATTTAAAAGAAGTAATCCAATATGATAAAGAAGCTTTTACCTATGTAGATAACCCTCACTTTATCCCAGAAAAATTTAAATCCTGGGCAAAGGATTATCCATTATTAATAATAGAAGATTCATATACATTAGATTATTTAAAGGATTTAGATAATAAAAAGGAACTTATTTACCCATATTTAAATATGGAACATTCTTATGATATATTCAATAAAATTATGAAAAAATATAACTTAGAGCCATCAAATCATCTAGTAGACTTATTATATGAAGCAATTATCTATGAAAGTAACAATAAATAATTGACTTAAAGCAAACTTAAAGTAGTACAATAACCATAGGAGGCAAATATGAAAATTAGCGAAGTAGCAAAATTAACCAATATTCCTAGTGCCACTCTACGTTATTATGAACAAATAGGATTACTAGATAATGTTAAAAAAAATCATGGTATTAGAGATTATCAACAAGAAGATATAGATAGAATTCATTTTATTACTTGTATGAAAAAAGCAGGTTTTAAACTAGAATCTATTTTAGAATTTATTAATTTAGAAAAAGACAAAGCAAACGGAGAAGAAAAAAGATTAGATATGTTATTAAATCAAAAACAGCAACTTCTAGAAGATATGAAAGAAAGAGAAAATACATTAGAATTTTTAAATTATAAAATTAACCTATATCAAGAAAAAGTAAAAAATAAGCAATAAAAATAAAAGAGCCCTTTTGGACTCTTTTTAGATTACACTATCCTATTAATAGATACCGCTGCAGAATATAAATCATTTGGAACCAAACTAATATCAATACCAGATGTATTAATAAGACGGAAACTTGCACCAGCTTTTGCAGCAAATACAGCATTACCACTAAGTGTTCCAGTATCACAGCAGGTTAGTTTATTATGAGTAGAAGAGTGAGCAATTAGAATGTCTTCAGGCCAGAATTGATGAAACTCAACACCTAAAGTAGTAGGTTCACAAGTAGAATGATCTGTATCACTGTGTCTTGCATTAATCCACCAGTGAATAACATAAATACCATCTTCTGGTATAGAAAAATCACCAGTAATAGGGTTATAAGTAATTTTATTGGAAATATTAGTAGTTTGGAATAAGATTGGTTGATTATGAGAAATAGTAGAGTTTGTTTCATCATGTACCATAGCATAACTATCTAAATTAGTTGCAGCCTCTCCAGCAGGACCTGTTGCTCCGGTTGGACCAGTAATACCTTGAGGTCCAGTTGCCCCAGTAGGGCCAGTAGGTCCTTGCAATCCAGTCGCACCCGTAGGACCAATGGGTCCAGTTGCTCCTTGAGGACCAGTCGAACCAGTAGTTCCTGTTGCACCACGCATTCCTGTAGGACCTGTTGGTCCAGTTGGACCAGGAACACCCTTTTTGCAAACACAATCTAGAACTCTACATAAGCAATCATCCTTTTTATCATGACAACGGTCTCTCACGATATCTTCTAAATTATCTTGATTCATTTTAACCTCCTTTCAATATATGATATGAAAAATTAAAAAAAGGTAATGAGCTAATAACCAATAACAATAAAATTTATTCACAATCAAAGATACCAGTCTATAGGAATATTTTTTGTAATAAAAAATAAAGTGGTAGAGAACCTATTGACTTAAAGTAAACTTTAAGAATTATAATAATAGAGGAAAAGAAAGGATGATGAAAATGGTAAAACAAACAGCAGGAAGAGATCAACTAGGGGATTTCGCACCAAAGTTTGCCGAACTAAATGATGATGTATTATTTGGAGAAGTATGGTCTAGAGAAGATAAACTATCATTAAGGGATAGATCTCTAATAACGGTAGTTGCACTAATGAGCAAAGGAATATTAGATTCCAGTCTAAAATCTCATTTAATAAATGCTAAGAAAAATGGAATTACGAAAGATGAAATGGCAGAAATTATTACTCATGCAGCATTTTATGCAGGTTGGCCAAATGCCTGGGCAGTTTTCCGTATGGCAAAAGAAGTATATGAAACAGAGGAATAATAATATATGAAACGTAGTGCAGGAATATTATTATACAAAAAAGAAAACAATCAACCCATGGTTCTTCTAGCACATTTTGGAGGCCCATACTGGCAAAATAAAGAAAAAGGTGGATGGTCTTTACAAAAAGGGATTGTAGAAAAAGATGAAAAAGTACTTACCGCCGCCAAAAGAGAAGTAGAAGAAGAAACTAATTTACAAATAAAGGATAATATTTCTTTTTTAACCTCTAAAAAAGTATCAAAAAACAAATTAGTAATCATGTTTTATTCTTCTTTTGATGGAGATATTTCTAATTTTAAAAGCAATACGTTTGAATTAGAATGGCCAAGACACTCTAAGCAGTTCAAAGTATTCCCAGAAATGGATAAAATAAAATGGTTTTCGATAGAAGAAGCAAAAGAATATATTCATCCAAGTCAATTATATTTTATAGAAAAACTAGAAGAAAAATTAAAAGGAGGACAATATGAAGGAAGAGTTTGATAAAAAAGATATTTTTGGATTAGGAAATACAAACGACGCTTTTGCCCAATATTTTATAGGACAAAGTTACTTAAACCCACTTACCAAAAAGGAAGATTATGTACCAATTGCTAATGTGACATTTGAACCAAATTGTCGTAACAATTGGCACATTCATAATACAAAATATCCAGTAGGACAAATTTTAATAGCTGTAAATGGTCTTGGGGTTTATCAAGAAGAAGGAACAGAACCTGTAATCATGAAACCAGGAGATATTATTGAAATTCCAAGTGGCGTAAAGCATTGGCACGGAAGCTTTCCAGGTCATTGGTTTTCTCATTTGGCTTTTTCACTTCCAGATGAAGGAAGTAATACAGAATGGCTAGAAGAAGTAAATGATGAAGAGTATAATAAATTAAAAGAAAGAGTCTAATGACTCTTTTTTAGTTGAAAAATAAAACTAAATATGGTATAATATGCAAGCGAAAAGGGGAATAAGTATGGATAATAGGAATCATGTACAAAAAATATTACCATTACCAAAAATAACAAAAATGATACTCAGTATTTCTGTTGCTTTAATTACCGGAAATCTAGTATCAATAGGTGCAAATGCAACAAATAAAGAAAATATAGACCAACCCGCCATTAGTAGTCTAAACACCTTAGTAAATAATACTGTACCTACCATATCTGACGAAGGAGAAGCAGCCATAGAACACATCAGTGATATAACAACTCCAGATGATTACTTATATAATTATGGAATAACCGAAGAGGAATTAACAAAATATTTAACCCCGGAAGAAGAAACACTTATCCATACAAATCATTCCTTATATAATAGTGAAAATAATACAATCGATTGGAAAAAAACTGCTCAAAAAATATATCAAAATAGTCTAGAAGCTGTTGGAAATAATCCACAATACGAAACTCTATCCTACGATGAAATACGTACGCAAATGAAATATTGGGAAAAAGAACTAGAAACAATTCAAGCAGATTATCCAGATTATGATGTTGCAAAATTAGCCTGTAAACTAGAAGACTATATCATGGTAAAAGGAAGAGATAGTAACAATACCACTTTAGCAATCACTACAAAAAATTCTACAACTTTTTATCCAATCGATGGAACGTATGAACAATCATTATCCGAAAGTAATTCTGAACATGAATTTTACCATTTAATGACTACAAATGGTTGTATCGACACAATAGCAGAAGATGGATTACGTTCCACAATACCAAACTTTATAAGAGAAATTTATGCGGAAAAATATGCTGGGGAAATATCTGGCATGGGGCAACAAACATATTTAACTTATGATGAAGCTCTAAACTTTTTACAAGCAGCTCTTGCTTTAGGAAATGATTATCAAATAGATGATTTGTTAGATCATATCACATTGGAAGACATGAAAGGATTTCTAGACGAATTTCCAACATATGGTTACCATAATAAAGAATCTTATTTAGATACACTAAAAGCATTAAACGGTATGTCTATTCTTTTAGATTCCTCACAAGTAGAACAATATTCATCTCTTAACCCTTATACAAATATTACTTTAGATGCAATCAGAAGAAGTACTTATGGCCAATTATCAAAAATTTATTTTAACAATTTAATTTTATTAAATGAAGAAAACAGTGAATTAACACTAGAAGACAATCTAGCTTTTCTAGATTTACATTCCAGTTTACTTTCTAGAATAAAAATAGATAGAGATGGAATAGAATCTATAATAGAAACAGATAATCATCCATCAGAACCATATATAGAAATAAGATTAGAATTTATTAATTATTTAGCTCAAAAATACAATACTACACAAATGGACATCATAGATCAAACATTAAACTATAATTCAAGAGAAGATTATCAATTTCCCTCTTGTCTGGGAGAAGAAAAACAACAATTTTTTAAATATTTATACGAAACTCTAGACCAAGATGTAAAAACCCCTGATGCTAGACAATTGATAAAATAATAAAATTGACAAACAAGAAATATGCATGCTACAATATGCAAGCAACGAAAAAGAAAAAGAGGAATGAACATTGAAAATTAAAAAAGTAAGAGTAGGACTTCTTGCTGGAGCAATTACAGCAGTAATACTTTCTGGTGCCAATTTGACTATCAATAGAAACAATATATCAGAAGTCAAGACGGTAACAACTACAACTTCAAAAGATGGTCTAGATTATTTAATAGAAGGAGCATCTAAAAACAGTTTAATCTTATCAGAAGAAGCCCTAGAACATATAAATTCTATCTATCAAGAACAATTAGACAACCCATTTATAGAAATATTAGATATTAACGAGCAAAATGCCACAACTGCTTATGTAAATAGAGAAGATGTATCAGAACATAAAAATAGTGCTTATTATGATTCAGAAACCAATACTATTAAATGGAATGAACTAACTGATAGAGTATATCAAAATAGTCAAAAACGAGCGGGAGTACAGGAAAATCAAATAGATTATGAACCTTTAGAAGAAGATCAAATTAAAGCTTATCTAAAGGAGTATGAAAAACTGCTAAATAACATCTTAGAATCTTATCCAGACTATGATGTAGAAGAATTAGCTTGTAAATTAGAAGATTTAGCAATTATGAAAGCCAATACTGATTCTATACAAGGAAGCTATATTACATTAGCAACAACATCTCAAGACCAAATTACTTTTTATCCAGAAAGTTTAAAAGAAGATGCCCTAAGTCAGCAATCTACCAATATTCATGAAGGTTTTCATTTATTGACAGGGCCATGCAATGATTACGATAGTATTCCTTTAACAAAAGGTCAAACAAAAGGGGCAGTATCCGTAGAAACTCCATTTCTAGTTTTTCCAGCAACTATGGATGATTATTGCTTTGAAAGATATTACTTTCCATTTATCAGTGAAATTTATGCCGAATTATACAGTAAAGAATATTTAAATTTAGGTCAAAACGCTTATCTAAATTACGATGAAGTATTAGACTTACTACAACTAAGTCTTTGCCTAGATCAAAATTATCAAATTGATAGTTTCTTACAGGATGTTGTATATCAAGATTCTACTAGTTTTATTTCTCACTTTACTGTCTATGGGGAAGATAAGACAGATAGTTTTCTAGATAATTTAAAAATGCTAAAATCTTTTGATTTAGTTTTAACAGGTCCTTCTACTCAATTCATAGAGGATGTAAGAAAAGAAGGGTATACGAAAGAGCAAGCTTATGCAACTCTAACAGATGGGGCATTACTGCAAACCAAAAAAATATTCTATAGCAATCTAATCGCTCTAAATGAGCAAAACACTTTAACACTACAAGATAATATCATGCTAATGAAATTATATGATGATGTAGAAAGTAGTGCCTATCTTGCTATACAAAACGAAGTGTTTTATAAAGATGATTATGCCTATTTTTCGAAAGAAGACAGTCTATTATCCCAAGACAATAAGATAGAAGAAGAATTTATAGCCTACTTAGAACAAAGATATGGATATACACCAAACCAAATTTACGCTGAAAAAGAGCATGCAGAATATGATACAGATTATCAATTCCCATCTTGCCTAAGTAGTGAAACAACGACTTATTTACACTCTATGATGATAGAACAAAAAAATGGAAAAGCATCTATATACCCTTATACAAAACAATTAGTAAAAGAGTAAATAGCTTTTCTTTTTTATTGACAGAAAAACAAATGAATTATATAGTGAAATTGTAGAAAAGAAAGAATAGGTGAATATATGCCAAAAATAAAAATAATAGAAGATGACTTATCTATTGCAAAAGAGCTAAAAGAAACTTTAGAAAATGCAGGACTAGAAGCAACTATTACAACAGACTTTTCAAACGTATTAGAAGAATTAAAACAAGAGTCTGTCGATTTAATTTTATTAGATATTAATTTACCAAAACTAAATGGAGAAGTTTTACTGCAACAAATTAGAAAAGAATACAACACTCCTGTTATCATGGTAACAAGTAAAAACAATGAATTAGATGAAGTTTTATCTATGTCTTATGGAGCAGATGATTATATTACAAAGCCATATAATCCAACTATCCTTCTTCTTAGAATAGAAGCAGTATTAAAAAGAAGTATGATGCAACAAGAAGTACTAAATTATCATGATGTAAAAGTAATACCTCAAAAAGGAATTCTTTCCTATCAAGAAAAAGAAATTATATTAACAAAAAATGAAATGATTATTTTTCTATATTTATTACAAAATAAAGGACGTATTGTAACAAGAGATGAATTGATGACAGACTTATGGAATAACAATGAATATATTAATGACAATGCCTTAACAGTAAACATTTCTAGACTGCGTAGTAAATTAAAAGAGATGAATTTAGAAGACAAAATAGAGACAAGAAAGGGTCAAGGGTATATTTTACATGAATAAAAAAGAGTATATAAAAGATAAAATATATTTCATAATAACTAGCTTACTAGGATATAGTATCATATTATTAATATTATTAGCATTTAAAGTAACTCTACAAGCAACAATCGCAATATCATTAGTTTATATAATAAGTGCTTTAATAAATATAACAATAGATTATTTTAGAAAGAAAACATTCTATAATAATTTTCAAAAAAAACTAGAAAATTTAGATCAAAAATATTTAATTGTTGAAATGTTAGAAGAGCCTAACTTTTTAGAAGGAAAAATATTAACGAATGCTTTATATGATATTGATAAATCTATGATTGAAAAAATTAACGAATATAAACAACAAACACAAGATTTTAAAGAATATGTAGAGTTATGGATTCACGAAGTAAAATTACCAGTATCATCTCTAACATTAATGGTACATAACAGAAAAACCGAAGAAAACAAAAAACTACAAGAACAACTTTCTAGACTAGATAACTACTTAGAACAAATTTTATATTATGTTCGTAGTGAAAATGCTGAAAAAGACTATTTAATCACAACAACAAATTTATCTAAAGTTATTAGCAACGTTGCATTAAGGAATAAAGACATATTATTAGAAAAGAAAATAGATTTTATTGTAAGTGATGTAAATATAGAAGTATTAACAGATTCTAAATGGTTAGAATTTATAATCAATCAAATCATTGATAATAGTGTGAAATACAGTAAAAATAACAATGCTTTTATAAAAATTGTAGCTAAAGAAGAAAAAGATAGAGTGGATTTAGCCATCTATGATAATGGAATCGGTATTAAGGAAGAAGATTTGCCGAGAGTATTTGAAAAAACATACACCGGAAGTAATGGTAGAAATGGAAAGAATTCTACAGGAATGGGACTATATATTGTAAAAAAGCTTTGTGAAAAATTAGGACACAAAGTAAGTATAAAATCAAAAGAAGCAGAATTTACTTGTATAAAAATATCCTTTCTAAAAAATGACTATTATAAAGTAGCAAAAAAAGATAAGATTAACTCTTAATCTTTTTTCTATGAAAATAATAAATATCGCAAAAGCAAAACCAACCTTGCAAAATTGTAATATACCGTAAGATTAAACAAACGACAGATATCATAAGTTACTCTATAATGGAAGACAAGAAAGGAGAAAGAGTATGACTCAAATTTTAAAAATTGATAATATTGAAAAATATTATGGAAACAGATCAAACTTGACCAAAGCCATTGATGGTATTTCCCTAGAAGTAGACAAAGGGGAATTTGTTGCTATTATGGGGGCAAGTGGATCTGGTAAAACTACACTTCTAAATTGTATTTCAACAATTGATAGAGTAACTTCAGGTCACATTTATGTTGCTGGAGTAGACATTACAAAATTAAAAGGAAATAAACTAAATACATATAGAAGTCATGAACTTGGATTTATTTTTCAAGACTTTAATCTTCTAGATACATTGACAGCTTATGAAAATATTGCTTTAGCTTTATCAATTCAAAATGTCTCATCAACAGAAATAGCAAAAAGAGTAAATGAAATCGCTAGAAAATTAGATATTCAGGATGTATTACAAAAATATCCATATCAAATGAGTGGAGGTCAAAAACAAAGAGTGGCATCCGCACGTGCCATTATCACAAATCCAAAACTTGTTCTGGCAGATGAACCAACTGGAGCACTAGACTCTAAATCCTCAAAAATGCTATTGGAAAGTTTCAATCATTTAAACGAAGACTTTAAAACAACAATCTTAATGGTAACACATGATGCTTTTACAGCTAGTTATGCATCACGAGTTATCTTCATTAAAGATGGTAAGATATTTAATGAATTAAGAAAAGGAAATCAAACAAGAAAAGAATTCTTCGATAAAATTATTGATGTTGTCACTTTACTTGGAGGGGATTTAAATGATGCTTTGTAAATTATCCCTAAAAAACATCAAAAAAAGTTTTAAAGACTATACCATATATTTTTTTACATTAATCTTAGGCGTTGCGATTTTCTATGTATTTAATGCCATAGATAGTCAAACCGTACTACTACAAACAAAACAATCAACCTACGAAATTATTGACATGATGACTCAAATGTTATCAGCAGTCAGTGTATTTGTTTCTTTCATTTTAGGATTCTTAATTATATATGCATCTCGTTTTTTAATTAAAAGACGTAACAAAGAGTTTGCCATTTACATGACTCTAGGAATGGGCAAACGTAAAATATCTACCATTTTATTCATTGAAACTATCGCAATAGGGCTTCTTTCTCTAGGAGTAGGGCTAGGACTTGGTGTATTGCTTTCCCAATTGATGAGCCTTTTAGTTGCGAATATGTTCGAAGCTGATATGACGAACTTTGCTTTTACTTTTTCAAAAGCAGCCTTAATAAAAACAGTTATTTACTTTGGTATCATGTATCTATTAGTTATGATCTTCAATACAATTCAAGTAAGTCGTTGTAAATTAATAGACTTAATGAACGCCTCAAAAAAGTCAGAAAAAGTAAAAATAAAAAATCCAATTATTTGTACAATCGTATTTGTACTAGCAAGTATCATACTAGGATATTGTTATTACATGGTTAGTGTACCTGATGCAGCAAGCACATTAACACTAAAGGAAATAACTATCATCATAGGATTAGGAGCTCTTTCAACTTTCTTAATCTTTTGGTCATTATCTGGACTTATATTAAAGATAGTTCAGTCTATTCATAAAGTATATTATAAAGGATTAAATAGTTTTACCTTAAGACAAATTAGTAGTAAAGTAAATACAACTGTATTTTCTATGACGATTATCTGTTTGATGCTATTTATTACAATCTGTGTATTATCAAGTTCACTATCAATAAAAAATTCTATGACAGCAAATTTAAAAGAATTAGCACCTGCAGATATTGAACTTACCAAAAAAAGAAACATTCCCAAAGAATTACAAGAAGAATTTGGATATACAGACGGACAAATAGAATCTAGTTATAAAACTATTTCTGAAACATTAAAAGAACTAAAGATTGATGAAAATAAATATTTAAAAGATCAAACAACCATTCATGTATATACAGATCCCAATGTAACTTATATAACTACGCAAGGAGACAACATCGATTCTATGAAAAGGCGTTATCCTTACTTAGATTACACATCTCCTGAGATTATTGTAAAACTTAGTGAATATAATAAGATTGCCAAAATGTTCGGAAACGATACTTTTACTTTAGAGGATAATCAGTACATGATTATTGGTGATTACGAAAGTATGACAGCCCTAAGAGATGAAGCATTAAAACTAAATACTCCAATCACAATCTTTGGTAAAACACTAACTCCAAAATATAAAAAAGTAAAAAATGGTTTTATAGAAATGTCTAGTAATCATATTACGGATGGAGTAATTATAGTACCTGACAATGTAATTAATGTATCCGATAATTCTCCACAAATGGAATATGAGTACATGGTTGCAAATTATAAAGCTAACGATCAAAAAGGAAAAGAAAAAATTGAAGAAATATTTACAAACCCTGAACTAGATAACTTATATCCAGATGTAACCTTAGAAGGAACAAGCAAAATTGCCATTTATGATGCTAGTGTAGGCTTAGGAGCTATGATAACATTTATTGGATTATATTTAGGAATCATCTTCTTAATTTCTAGTGCTGCAATTCTTGCTTTAAAAGAATTATCAGAAAGCGTAGATAATAAAATTCGCTTTAATATGTTAAGAAGAATAGGAGCAAGTGAAAAACAAATTAATAAAGCATTATTTAGACAAATTGCAATCTTCTTTATGTTCCCACTTGTACTAGCTATCATTCATTCTATCTTTGGAATTAAATTTTGTATCTTTCTACTAGAAACATTTGGTAAAGAGCAAATGCTAGCTAGTGTCTTTATGACTATGTTATTCTTGATATTCATTTATGGAGGATATTTCCTAATTACTTATTACTGTAGTAAAAATATTATAAAGGAAAAAAGATCATGATATTAGAGATAAACTGGCAAGACTTTATCAATAATCCTATTGTAATGATCTCACCGCTCATTGGATTAGCTATTTTATTTATCATACTTGCCATAGTAAAGGGGAGAAAAAAGGATTAGATTTCTAATCCTTTTCTTATGAATTATCTTTTAGCCATCAAAACTGCAGTAATTATATTTCCTATATTAGCAGCTATCATTACAGGGCCATTCATCCTTCATCAATATCATAAATATACATCCATCAATCCATTAAAAACTATAATCCTATATTGCTTCAATTTTTACTTATTATGTAGTTACTTTTTAATTATCCTACCATTACCAGATAAAAATACAGTAATTACACAGTCAAAAGATATGATTCAGTTAATACCATTTCACTTTATCATAGACTTTATCAAAGAAACTCCATTTCAATTATTAAATCCCAAAACATATATCGAAACAATTATAGACCCATCATTTTATGTAGTAATATTTAATATTATACTATTTATTCCTCTAGGAATGTTTCTAAGATATTATAAGAAAAAGAATATCAAACAAATAATTAAAATAAGTCTATTATTAAGTCTATTTTATGAATTAACTCAATTAAGTGGTCTATACGGACTATATCCAAATCCATATCGCTTATGTGATATCGATGATTTAATACAAAATACATTGGGTGGTGTTTTAGGTTATTGGATAATGAAAAAGATTGAGCACAAACTGCCAACAAAAGAAGAACTAGAATACCAAGCTTTACAAAAAGGAAAAAACATTTCACCATTACGTAGAATAACGCTTTTTTTCTTGGATTTTATTCTTTTGCTTATGATGATATCTTTCTTTCATAAATATCCAGCTATCTTAATCTTTATATTATATTTTACAATAATACCTATGGTATATCACAACAAAACATTAGGTAGCGCTTTTTTAAAAATAAAAATAAAGAAGACGAAAGATACAATTTTATATTATCTAAGACCATATTTCATTTATCTATATTACTTTATTCTTCCTCAAATATTTCTTAAAATCACTTACCAAATAGGAATAAACCTAAACAATACCGAACAAACCATAATTCTATATTTTACAGCCATTATTATAATCTTTATATTTTATATCATAAATATCTTTTATTTATTTTTACACAAGACAATTTTTTATGACAAACTATTTGCTACCAAATTAGAAAGTACTACATTAAAAGAAAGCAACCAGTAATTGACATAGTTCAACTATAAATTGGTAGCAAAAAAAATAAAAAAAGGGTATACTAATATCAGTTAAAAACAAAAAAAAGAAAGTAGTAGTAATATGAAAATGATAAAAAGACATAAACAAGATATTTTAATAATGTTATTATTTAGTGCCATTTATCTAATCATTGCTGCAATTCTCACACACGGTGATTATTATTTTGCAGCAGTAACAGATTTCCCAATGCAACATTATGTATTTCCAGAATATTTTAGGAATCTGTTCTATGAAACCAAAGATTTATTTCCTGATTTTGCCTTAAATATTGGAGGAGGGCAAAATATATATAACTTTTCTTATTATGGACTATTAAATCCATACATATTAATATCTTACTTATTACCAATGATTCCCATGTTTTATTATTTAATTGCATCAAGTTTTATCATTGTAGTAATATCAACATTTTTATTTTATAAATTTTTAGAATCAAAAAAATTAAAGAAAAGTACATGTATAATAGTTGCTTTATTATTTTTATTTGCAACACCAATTTTATATCATGCCAAGCGTCACATCATGTTTATTAACTATTTTCCATTCTTAATATTAGGTTTATTTGGCATAGATCGTTTTATAAAAACAAAAAAGAGTACACTTTTAACAATATCAATTCTTCTAATGATTCTAACTAGTTTTTATTATAGTGTATCTGGAATTGTTGTTTTAATTATCTATGGCATCTATGAATTCTACAAAAAGAAAAAAGAAAAATTATGGCAATTTTTAATATCTTTTGCAAAACCATTTATAGTGGCAGTATGTATAAGTGCTATTCTATGGTTACCAACCGCCTATACACTTTTAATAGGAAGAGGAGAATCAATCGAAGAATTAGAAACATGGCTACTATTTGTACCAAGTTTAAAATGTCTATATTCAGCCTTTTCTCCGGGAATCACCATATTAGAATTTATATTAATTGGAGTACTAGCAATTGATAAAAAAATAGAGAAAAGGACTCGTATTCTCGCATCAATACTAATGATAATATTGATAATTCCTATTTTTAATTACATCTTAAATGGAACTTTATACCTAAATGAAAAATCATTAATCCCATTTTTACCATTACTACTATACTTAGTAGCCATCAGCATAGAAAATTTAGAATATCATAAAAAGAAAGTAGAAGCATTTTTAATAGTAACAACTTGTATCATAACAGTAGCAGGAAACTTTACAGACCCATTAATTCCAAAAGATAAAGAAAAAACAAAAGAAATAGAAAATTATAAAGAATTAGTAAATAAAGTAACCAAAAACGATCGAGATTTTTACCGTATTGGAAATGAAACAGAAACATCATCTGCCTTAAATAGAGTATTTAATATGGAAGAATACAAATCATCCATTTATTCTTCTACCCAAAATAAAGGCTACGTAGACTGGCTAAAAAAAGATTTAAAAACAAATCAAATCTATCGTAACAACATGATGATAACTTTATCAGGCAATGTTTTTGCAGAATCTCTAATGGGAGAAAAATACATCATTACAACCAAAAATCTAGAAGATGGATATACTTTATTAGACCAAAAAGGGACCTTAAAAGTATATCAAAACAATTTTGCCTTACCAATAATCTATGCCAGTACAAACACATTATCAGAAAAAGAATATAAAACATTATCTTACCCAGAAAATGTTATCGCAACGTACACGAAAGATAATCCAGATGATACAAAATTAGAAAAAATAGAATTAAAAATAAAAGACTATAAAAACTTAAATTATAAAATAAAAAACAACACCATCCGCATCAAAGCCAAAGAAAATGCATCCATGACCGTAGAGCCTACAGAAAATATCAAAGATAAAATACTATTTATTACATTTAAAAATAAATTTAATAGAGGTTGTCATCACGGTAAAAATGACCAGACAATCAAAATAAACAATATTTCTAACAAACTAACCTGTAGAGATTGGAAATATCACAATAATAATTATACATTCCACTATATATTAGTATCTCCAGAAGAAATAGAAATTACCTTCTCAGAAGCATATTACAAATTAGGAAATATAGAAATATATGCCTTACCAAAAAGTATTCTGGAAGAAAGAAAAGAAGAAGTAACACCAATGAAAATAAATCATAAAAAAACAATAGGAGATACCATAACAGGAACTATTACAGTAGATAAAAGCAGTCATGTAGAAGTTGCTATTCCATATGACAAAGGATTCCAAGTAAAAGTAGATAATAAAGTAGTAAAGTACCAAAAGAGTTTACAAAATGGTCTAACATTCCCAATATCTAAAGGAAAACACAAAATAGAAATTACTTACAAAGCACCTTGGAAAAACATAGCAACCATAATATCTATCTTTGGAATACTTCTGTGGATAGGAATTATCATAAAAGAAAGAAAAAGGACTTAGTTAAGTCCTTTTTTGCAACCTAAAATAATAAAAAAACAACTAAAAATCCATAGTATGCAACTAAGAAAAATGCTATAAAAGAAATATAACAAAACTGTAAGGTTAAAATAACAAATTACCTGCTATACTGAAAGAAAAAAGGAATATAAGGAGTGATACCATGATAACATTTAATGTATTAAGTGTGAAAGTAACGATTTTATTATTAATTGTATTAATACCATGTATAATAATAGGAGGGCTAATTACCTTGTGTTCATTTCTAAAAGAAAAAGTATGTGAAATAAAAGACGGATTGCGTTATGCAAAAAACATTAGAAATAAAAAAGAACATAAAAAAGAAAAAATATGCTAGCCTCATATGTTATAATAAGAAAAAGGATGTGTTTTTGTGAATATTGTTTTTGCCACTACCAATAAAAGAAAAATAGAAGATTTATCAGAGATTATCCAAGAAAATAATTTAGATATACAAATCCTTACTTTGAATGACATTGATTTCCATGAAGAAATTGAAGAAACTGGAACAACACTAGAAGAAAACTCTCTAATAAAAGCTCACAAAGTTTATACCTACTGTAGAAAAAACAACTTAAATTATCCTGTTTTAGCAGACGATGCCGGATTATTTATTGATGCACTTAACGGAGAACCAGGAATTTACACCGCAAGATACGCAGAAAAGGAAAGGAAAGAAAATCCGCAACTCCCAAAATATCAAAATGTAATAAAAGTCTTAGATAAATTAAAAGGTATTAAAAATCGTAATGCTACCTATCGCTGCATAGTTACTTGCATGTATCCAGATGGTACTTATTTTCAAATTTCTGGAGAAAGTAGAGGAAAAATTGCAGACCAAATGAAAGAACCAATAAAAAAGCCATATTTTTACTCCGTATTTTGCTTAGAAAATGAAAATAGAACCTTCAGCCAAATGAAAACAGAGGAACTAAAAGGTACTTATCGATATCAAGCAATGCAAAAAGTTTTAACTAGATACTTTAAACATAAGAATTAAAAAACAGTTGACAGAAATAAAATTTTACGATACAGTAACCTAAAACAAAAGAAAGGAACAGCTCTTATGATGAATAGAATATTTGGACATCATCATCATAAAATTATGCGCTTGTTAATACGACATTAAAACGTGGTATCGACAAGGGCAATTTTGTGATGCTTGTGTCGATACCTATTCTAAATAATTTATATTATAAATGAGGTTATAGGCACAAGGTCTATAACTTTTTTTATTACAAAAATTTAAATGAATGGAGAAAGAATATGATAAATTTTAAAAACTTATATAATACTTGGTTAAAAGACCAAGTAAGAAACAATTGTAAAATTAAATTAGTAGAAGATAAACAACTAGCTTCTCTAGCTAGATGTTACTGTGATATTTTTAATGGGGAACCATTTTATGAAACTTGGACAGAAGAGGAAGCAAGACAAGTAATTGATGATTATGTAAATACAGATACAACAATCTGGACGCCAGAAATAAGAGATGAAGTAGTAGGATTTTTAATCGCAACAGATACAATTCCAGAAGACCAGAAAAAATATATTACAGAAGAGCAAAATAGAATGCACTATATTGAAGAAATAGGAGTATTAAAAGAATATCGTGGTCAAAATATCGCTAGTGAGTTAGTAAGAAAAGAAATCATCAATTCTTTACAAAATGATAAGAATCTCCTAGGTTACCGTACCAATGCCATGAGATACTTTAGAAAAGATAGAAAAGAGTCTTTTGAAAGTGCAGTAGAAAGAGTTCAAGAAGAAGATAGAAAAAAGAGACAAAATGGGGAATGTATCATAATACCCCAACTAACAACAGAAGAAAAACAAGATTTTATTAATCAATATATATCTTTATTAGAAACAAGACCAGATTTAGACTCCTCAGATTCTTCTAAACTATTTAGAGGAATTGGACTAAGATTAGACTATAGTAATAATAATGGAAACTATACTTGGCAAGAAGATCCTACTGGAGCTATGAATGATCGTATCTTCCCAGTAATTGACTTACAAAAATCAGGTTATACCAAAACATACTATAATAAAGCGGGGCAAAGATAATGAGTGATATACTAAAAAATCTAATTGAAATAAATACTATCAAAGATAAAGAAAATGAAAAAATTAGAACATATATTAAAAGTCTATTAAAAGATAAAAACTTTGATTTTCAAGAGATTGGAGAAGACAAAGAAAAAGTATTAATTGTTAAAAGAGGAAATCCAAAAGTAGCATTCTGTTGTCATACAGATACAGTAGATAAATCAGTTTACTGGACAAAAGAAGCACTTAAATTAACAGAAGATAAAGATAACTATTATGGATTAGGTGTATCAGACATGAAAGGGGGAACAGCTGCTTTACTAGAAGTAGTTACAACACTCCCAATAGATATTCCTTGTATGCTTTGTTTTACTTATGACGAAGAAATTAGTTTTAAAGGAATCACTGAGCTTATTAAAAATAACATTAACTTACCAGATACGATAATATTTCCAGAGCCAACAGACCTAGTACCAGCTATTGCTAATAAAGGATGTATTGAATTTAGTATTACTTTTAATGGTAAAAGTGCTCATTCATCTACACCAGAATTAGGAGAAAATGCTCTATATAAAGCACTAGATTTTATAAAAGAAATAAAAGACTTCGCAACCAAGCTAAAAAAAGAAAATCTTCTATTATACGAAGTACCATATACTACATTTAACTTATCAAAGATAAACGGAGGAGGCGAAATAAATAAAGTACCAGATACTTGTGAAATTACTTTTGACTTTCGTACAATTACAAAAGAACATAATAAAAAAATTATTGCTAAAATAATTGAATTAACAGAAAAATATCAAGGAAAAGCAAATATATTAAATAACTTAAATGCAGCAGTAACAGACAAAAAAGAAATAATAGAAAAAATAGAAACGATAACAAATCAAAAAGCAATCGGTCTAAACTATGTAACAGAAGCTTCTTTTCTGCCAGATAAAAATATTATTATCTTAGGCCCAGGTCCAATAACAGCCCATCAAAAAGACGAAAGAATACAAAAAGAAAGTTTCAAGAAATGTCAAAAAATATATAGAAAAATTATATTAGAACAATAATAAGACAACCAAAAATATTTCTGCTATAATAAATATGATAGGAGAGATAAAATGGAAAAAGATGAATATTACAATATAGCTGATGATAAAGAAATGCAAAAGAAACATCTTTATACTCAGAGATTATGTCACAAATTTAGCTCTTTAGATCCTAAAAAGCTAGAAAAAAGAAAACAACTAATCAAAGAAATCGTAAATAGTATAGGAGACAATTTCACCATAGAGCAACCATTCCATTGCGATTACGGCTATTTTATCACCATCGGAGAAAACTTTTACGCCAACTACAATTTAACGATATTAGATACTGCTGAAATAAAAATTGGAGATAATGTTTTTATTGGACCAAATGTAAACATATATGCCGCAACACATCCAATAGATAAAGAAAGAAGAAATCAAAATCTAGAAAAAGGAATACCTGTTACCATCGGAAATAGCGTATGGATAGGTGGAAATGTTACCATCTTACCAGGAGTTACTATCGGAGATAACACAGTAGTAGGGGCAGGTAGCGTGGTAACAAAACCACTACCAGCAAACGTAGTTGCTGCTGGAAATCCTTGCAAAGTAATAAAAACAATATAAATACTTGCTTTTTTATAAAAAATAAGTATAATAAAGTAGTAAAAAAGAGGTGGAAGTATGAGAAACTATATTCGTTATATTGTTATTATTGTATTAATCATTGCTTTTGGTTTATTAATCATTTCTGTAGTAAATAAATTTACAGAACCAGAAGATGTATCAAAAGTAAATAATAAGAATCAAACAGAAGAAAAAGAAGACACAAATAAAGAACCATCGTTAGAAGTAGAGCCATCTACAGATTCTGATTCCACAACAGAAGAAGTTACAACTCCAGAAGAAGACTCAACTACTTCCAGCCAAGATCAAACAGAAAGTGTACAAACTCCAGACACAGGAACAACATCAGAAAGTTATGATGTACCAAATACAGCAACTGGAGATTTAACACCAGGCAGTAACAAAAACATTCCAACATATTCTAAATACAATGGACATATCATTATATCAGAAGAAGAGAAATAGAAAAATCTATTTCTTTTTTATTTTTTGTTAAAAACTATTGACAAAGAAAATGCTTATTAATATAATGTTAATAACAAGTGAAGCTAGCTTGTAATTTTTATAACATATGTTATTAATAAAATATTAATAAGAGGTGTAAAAATGATTAAAAATTTAAAAGTATACAGACAAGCTCTTATCATAGTGGATATGGTAAATGGCTTTGTAAGAGAAGGTGTATTACATGATGAGCAAATTGCAAAAATTATTCCAAGACAGCTAGAACTACTTGAAGAAAACAAGAAGAGGAATGGATTAACTATTTTTATTAAAGATACTCACGAAGCAAATTCAGCAGAATTTAAACGTTTCAATAATACACAACATTGTATCAAAGGAACAACAGAACAAGAACTAGTAGAAGAATTAAAGCCATGGGAAAAGATGGACGATACAATTTCTATTGAAAAAAATTCTACGAGTTACATGGAAGCTCCAGCTTTTAGAAAATTAATATATAATTTATCCAATCTAGAACAGGTAGATGTCGTTGGTTGCTGTACTGATATTTGTGTAGCAAATGGAACAATTGCCTTGGCCAATTATTTTGACCAACATAACCTTCCGGTTGAAATAAAAGTACATGAAGATGCCATTGCAACGTATGACGAACAAGAAAGACAAGAAAATGTCAAGGCAGCCAAACTATTAATGGCTGGTCAAGGAATTAAATTAGTAAAAAAAGGAGGTAAATAAAATGAAAAACAAAACATTAATGACAGACTTTTATGAACTAACAATGGCTCAAACTTATTTTGATGACCATAAAGAGCAAGAACAAGTATATTTTGATATCTTCTTTAGAAAGAATCCATTCCAAGGAGGATATACTATCAGTGGTGGATTAGATGAAACCATCAACTATATTAAAAACTTTCACTTTGAAGAAGAGGAAATAAACTATTTACGGAGTTTAGGAAAATTTAGTGATCAGTTTCTAGACTATCTAAAAAATCTAAAATTTACTGGTGATATTTATGCAGTACCAGATGGAACTTTTGTTTTTCCAAATGAACCAGTACTAACTGTAAAAGCAGACATCATTATGGCTCAACTATTAGAAACAGCTCTATTAACAAATTTTAATCACCACGCTCTAGTAACAACCGCAGCAAAACGAATTACCAAAGAAGCAAATAAAATACCAGTTATGGAATTTGGAGCCAGAAGAGCTAGAGGAATAGACTCTGCAATAGAAGCCAGTAAATGTGCATACATTGGAGGTTGTGTTGGTACATCAAATACTTTAGCCGGAATGAAATATCATATTCCTGTAATGGGAACTATGGCACATTCTCTAGTAACAGAAGCAGAAGATGAGTACGAGGCATTCTTAGAGTACGCAAAAAGCAATCCAGATAACTGCATCTTTCTTGTAGACACATATGACACTTTACGTAGCGGTATACCAAATGCCATAAGAGTAGCAAATGAATTTTTAACACCAAATGGTTACAAATTAAAAGGAATTAGAATAGATAGTGGCGATTTAGCTTATCTATCTAAAGAAGCAAGAAAAATGTTAGATGCTGCAGGATATCAAGATGCTGGAATTTGCCTATCTAATGGCCTAGACGAATATACAATCAAATCACTTTTAGAACAAGGAGCCAAAATTGATTCTTTAGGAGTAGGAGATAATATAGCAGCACCAAAAGAGCGAGTTGGAGGAGTCTACAAATTAGTTGCAATCGAACAAGGAAAAGATATCATTCCAAAAATCAAGGTAAGTAATGACAGTATAAAAACAACTAACCCTGGTTATAAAAAAGTATATCGTTTTTATGATAAAGAAACGGGATTTGCACTAGGAGACATCGTATGCCTAGCAGAAGAAGAAATCAGTAAAGATTCCTATACCTTAGTTCATCCAGTAGATACTTGGAAACAAACAACATTAAGAAATTATAACATCCGCCCATTATTGATTCCTATCTATAAAAATGGTAAATTAGTATATGAAGATAAAACAATACAAGAAAAACAAGATTATTGTGAACAAGAATGGCAAAGTTTCTATCCAGAAGTAACAAGAATTGACAGTCCTCATGAATATTATGTTGATTTATCCGATGAATTAAGAAACTTAAAACAAAGTTTAATAGAAGAACATCAAAAAGGAAAGGAATATGTAAAATGCGTAAGGAAAAACAAAAAGAACTAAATTCTTATATAGAGGAATTAAAAACTATTTCTAAGGAAAGACTAAATCAAGAAGCTACTTTTATAAAAGGAGTACCATATCGTTGTACTTTAGCAAACGGAGAAACTATTATTCGCGAAATGTTATTAAAAAAGAATCAAGAAAGAAGTGCTGCGGTCATACTACCAGTAACAGAAGAAGGCAATCTATTGCTGATTGTAGAACCAAGAGTTTTTACAGAGCGAACAGTTGGAATAGGTTTTCCAGCTGGATATATCGAAAATGGAGAAGATCCTAAAACAGGAGCCATAAGAGAATTAAGAGAAGAAACTGGTTATAAAGCAGAAGAAGTGATAGAGTTAGCAAAATATTATCAAGATCCTGGAATTGGGTCTGCCTACAACTATGGCTTCTTAGCGCTTGGTTGTAAAAAAGTGGAGAAACAAGACCTAGATCCAACAGAATACATTCACTATATGGAATGCACATTAGAAGAAGCAGAAGAACTAGTAGATGAAGGATATATTACAGGATTACAATCACAATTTCTCTTAGAAAAAGCCAAACCATATATAAAAAGGAGATAAAATATGAAAGATTATGGTTATATTAGAGTAGGAGCATTAGTGCCACATCTACATCTAGGAAATCCACTAGAAAACGCGAAAGTTATAATAAATCAAGCCAAACAGGCAGAACAACAAGAAGTTGCCATCTTATTAACCCCGGAATTATCACTAACAGGATATACTTGTGGAGACATGTTTTTACAAGATCAATTACTACATGATACAACAAGTGCTTTAAAACAAATAATAAAAGAAACAAAAGATTTAAATATAATTCTATTACTAGGACTGCCAATTTCTATAAATAACCAATTATTAAACTGTGCTGCAGTGATTCAAAAAGGAAAAATATTAGGATTAATACCCAAAACGTATATTCCTAATTATCAAGAGTTTTATGAAGCAAGATGGTTTTCTTCTAGCAAAGATTTAATAGATCATGAAATAACTCTTCTAAATCAGCAAGTCCCAATCACAACGAATCTATTATTTCAAGATAAAACATTAGAAGAAGCTATCTTCGGAGTAGAAATTTGTGAAGATTTATGGACAGTTACTCCTCCTAGCAACCAACACGCAATTCGTGGTGCTACTATGATTTTTAACCTATCTAGTAGTAACGAAGGAATTGGAAAACAAGACTACAGAAAAAGTTTAGTATCTATGCAATCTGCTAAAACAATATCCGCCTATATTTATGCATCCAGTGGCATGATGGAGTCATCATCTGATATTCTATTTGGTGGAGCAAGTATGATATACGAAAATGGTTCTCTATTAAAAGAAAATAAAAGATTTGACATCTCTTCCAATCTAATTACAGCAGATATCGATATTAAAAAACTGGCAAATGATAGAAGGAAAAACAAAAGTTATATGCAAAATACAAAATTAGAAGACTATCAAATCATAAAAGTAGAACTAACAGATGCCAAAACATTAGAAAGATCTTATAATGCATATCCATTTGTTCCAAGTAATAAACAAGAACAAGATAAAAGATGTGAAGAAATCTTAGAAATTCAAGCAACAGCACTAGCTAGAAGACTAATACAATTAAATTACCCAAAATGTATCATTGGAATGTCTGGAGGACTAGATTCTACATTAGCATTTCTAGTAATTATTAAAGCCCTAAAAAAATGCCATAGACCAGCATCAGATATTATCGGAATTACTATGCCAGGTTTTGGAACAACAAATCGTACGTATCAAAATGCTTGTAACTTAGTAACAGAATATCAAGCTGAACTAAGAGAAATTAGTATCAAAGAAGCATGTCTTATCCATATGAGAGATATTGGACTAGAAGAAAATGATAGAAGTGTTACTTATGAAAATGCTCAAGCAAGAGAAAGAACTCAAATATTAATGGATGTTGCTAATAAAGAAAATGGAATTGTCATTGGTACAGGAGACCTATCAGAATTGGCACTAGGCTGGTGTACTTATAATGGTGATCATATGAGTATGTATTCTGTAAATGCATCTATTCCAAAAACCCTAGTAAGACACCTTGTAAACTGGGTAAAAGAACAAGAACAAGGAAAAATAAAAGAAATCCTAGAAGATATTCTAAACACTCCAATTTCACCTGAGTTATTACCACCAGATAAAGCAGGTAACATCTTACAAAAAACAGAATCTACCATTGGGCCATATGTATTACATGACTTCTTCTTATATCACTTTCTTCGTTATGGAGCAACTCCTAAAAAATTACAATTACTAGCAGAACATACTTTTAAAGACTTCACAAAAGAAGAAATAAAAAAATGGTTAAAAGTATTTATCAAACGCTTCTTTACACAACAATTCAAAAGAAACTGTGTACCTGATGGAGTAAAAGTTGGTAGTATCAGTCTATCACCAAGAGGAGATTTACGTATGCCAAGTGATATAGAACTAGAAGCATGGTTAAAAGAGATAGAGTAAGGAAACAATAGTTTCCTTTTTCTTTACAAAAAATAAAAAAAGTATTGACAAAACAATTACTTATTAATATAATGTTAATAACAAGCGGGAAAACTTGTAATTTTTATAACATATGTTATTAATAAAATATTAATAAGAGGTGTAAAAA
>ENA-ORPF01000603-ORPF01000603.1-human-gut-metagenome-genome-assembly--contig:-NODE-603-length-35631-cov-4.027856_pt1 | contig 35631 bp, 39 predicted proteins | sample MGYA00242140_ERZ509070 | MGnify/ENA primary metagenome ERZ509070 (study PRJEB26280, sample SAMEA2338713) | human gut metagenome | biome: human gut; feature: human-associated habitat; material: faeces... | reverse complement strand
AATAATAAATATAATCATTTAAAATATTATATTATTTATGATTTCATACAAATTTCACTCATTACCAAGTAATATAAATACTATAATATTCTTTCTAATAATTCTGTTGTTAATATTAAGTTTTATTTTTAATATAGTATTATCACATAGTATTATGAAAAAAATAACCCCTAAATTTGTAGATGTATTAACAATTCTAAATATATTTACCTTGGGATTTTCAAGACCAATTATTTTATTTTTAATGAGAAACAGTAAAAAGCTAAAGTAGGTGTAGTATGTCAAAAAAATTAATATCCGCAACAATTTTAATTATCTTAGCAGAAATATTATCACTATCAAGAGAATATTTTATAGAAGGAAGAACCAATTTTTCAGAGTTTACATCTGGAATGGTATTAGGACTTTCTGTAGGAATGGAGATTGTTGGTGTCCTATTATTATTTATTTGTATCGCAACATATGGAAAAAAGAAGTAAGGGGAAGAATATCCAGAATATAAAATAGATTCTTCAGCAAGACAGTATAGAAAAAAGTCATAAAATGTGATATAATATATCCATATTAAGGAGAGTAGATAATATGAGTGGTATTCTTTTTTCTTTGATAAAACAATGGAAAAAGATATAAATCCCGTTTTTAGATTTAACATGATTCAAACAAGATTTTAAGAAAGAGAAGGTAATATGTTAAATACAAAAAAAGTAACAAGAAGATTAAAAGAATATAATGAAATTAAAGACTTAATGAAAAGAGTCTTTCCAAAACATGAATTGTACCCTATGTGGTCATTAATGTTGATAAAGAAATTTAAAAAAGTAGACTTTCTAGCTTTTTATGATGAAGACCAATTTGTAGGATGCGTCTATATATTAAAATCAAAAAAAGTAGCATATATGATGTATATCTTTGTAAATGATAAATTACATTCTCATGGATATGGAAGTAAAATATTAAAACAAGTAATGAAAAAATATGAGGATAAAGAAATTGTACTAGATATCGAACCATTAGATGATGATGCATCTAATAAAGAACAAAGAGAAAGAAGATATCATTTCTACAAGAAAAATGGTTTTAAAGCAACATCTTATTTTGTAGAAGATGAAAAAGATGATGATGATTATTTAATATTATCTACGACAGGAACATTTCCTAAAAAAGAATGTGAAAAACTATTACGAGGTTTATCCTACGGTACATATAAAAGAAGATATAAAAAGAAGAAGTCAAAAAAAGGTATCAAATAGATATCTTTTTTTTCATAATAAGACATGATATACTGAATTTGGAGGCTGGTTTTATGACAATAGAAGAAGAAATTTTGAAAAGAAAAAAGCTACAACGAAAAAAATTAGAGCCATATGGATTTCAAAAAGAAAAAGATAAATATTACTATCAGAAAAACTTTTTTGACCACTCATTTCAAGCACAAATTGCGATTTCTAAATCGGGAAAATTAACGGGTAAAGTAATAGATTTAGATACAAAGGAAGAATATACAAATTTTAGAATAGAAAATGTGGTAGGTGACTTCGCCAATAAAGTAAAAGAAGAATACGAAAATATATTAAAAGACATTGCTAAAAACTGTTATAAAGATGAGTCTTTTATTTATCCACAAAGTAATCGAATTGCCGATAGAATATTGGAAAAATATCAAGTAAAACCAGAATTCTTATGGAATAAATTTCCTAGTGATGGTGTTTTTAGAAATCAAAGAAGTGATAAATGGTTTGGACTAATTATGAATATCAATAAAAGTAAATTAGATAAAACAACAGATCAAGATATAGAAATATTAAATGTAAAATTAGATGATTTAGTAGAAAAGGAAACCAAAAAAGAAGGAATCTATCCGGGATATCATCTAAGTAAAAAAAGTTGGGTAACTATTATTTTAGATGACACTTTAACAGATGAGAAAATCATGGATTTAATTGACATTAGCTTTTCTTTATCAGATAAAAAAGAAGAATGGTTAATTCCAGCAAATCCCAACTATTATGATATTACAGGTGCATTTAACAATACAGACATATTAACTTGGAAACAATCTAGCAATGTGTTAGTAGGAGATACCGTTTATATATATGTTGGAAAACCTTATTCAGCAATCCTTTATCAATGCGAAGCGGTAGAAGTAAATATTCCATATGAATATCAAAGTAAAGATGTGTCTATGCATTATGTTATGAAACTAAAACTAAAGAAAAAGTATAAAGAAGATGAGTTTACTTTAGATAAATTAAAAGAGTATGGCGTAAAATCTATTCGAGGACCAAGAAGCATACCAGCAAAACTAAGTAAGGAGTTAAAAAATGAAATTAATGATAAAAGAAAAAATTATTGATATCTTTTATCCAGAAACAAAAGACAGAAAAGTACCAGTTGTAATATTAAACACCTATGGAAAAGAAGGAGAATCTGTCTGGAAAGAATGCCTTCAATTACATACCATAGACTTTATTTTAGTAGCTATTTCTAATATAGATTGGAATAATGAAATGACACCTTGGAAAGCTCCCAATATAACTAAGAAAGCCCTTGACTTTACAGGAAAAGCAGATTACTATCTACAAGAATTAGAAAATGATATCATTCCTAAAATAGAAAAAACAATAAAAGAAAATTATACAATTTCCTATTATGCTTTAGCAGGATATTCTTTAGGAGGACTATTTGCTTTATATAGTGCCTATAAAAGCACAAAATTTACTAAGATTGCTTCTATCTCAGGATCCCTTTGGTATCCCAATCTGTTAGAGTATATTAAAAGGGAAAATCTAAAACCTCAAATTAAAAAAATATACTTTTCATTAGGAACTAAAGAAAAAGAATCTAAAAACAAATTACTTCAAACAGTAGAGCAAAATACCAAAGAGATAGAAAATATATTATCAACAAAGACAAATACCATTTACGAAGAAAATGAAGGGACCCATTTTCAAAATCCAGAACTACGTACTGCTAAAGGAATAAAATGGTTGTTAGAAGAAAAGAAGAACTAAAGGTTCTTTTTTTTGTAAATTTTTACCAATACAAAAAATATATTAACAAGAACAAATGTTCGTGATAAAATATATTTGGTGATGAAATGAATAGAATATATGTATGTATTGATTTAAAAAGCTTTTATGCATCCGTAGAGTGTGTAGAAAGAAATCTTGATCCGCTGACAACAAACCTTGCAGTAGCAGATCCAACTAGGACAGAAAAGACCATATGTTTAGCTATTAGTCCTTCTTTAAAACAATACGGAATAGGTGGAAGAGCAAGATTATTTGAATTGCAACAATTAGTAAAAAGAGTAAATAACGAACGGAAAAAACAAAATAACAACCAAAGGTTTAATGGAAAGTCAGTAAATGATAACGAGTTAAAACAAGATAAAACAAAAGCCCTAGATTTTATAATAGCTCCACCGCGGATGTCACATTATATAAAATTTTCAACAAAAATTTATAATATTTATTTAAGACATATTGCCAAAGAAGATATTTTTGTCTATTCAATCGATGAAGTATTTGCAGATATTACAAAATACTTAAAATATAACAAAACAACGCCAAAAGAGTTTGTAAGGACAATATTACAAGAAGTCGTAACAGAGACTGGAATTACGGCAACAGCCGGTATTGGTACCAATCTGTTTTTAGCAAAAGTAGCAATGGATGTCGTAGCAAAACATGTTCCTGCTGATAAATATGGAGTGAGAATGGCTGAATTAGATGAACTCACATATCGTAAAAAATTGTGGAACTATAGACCAATAACAGACATATGGAGAATAGGAAAGAAAATTGCCAAAAGACTAGAAAAATATAATATCTATACATTAGGAGACATTGCAAAATGTTCCATCCAAAATGAGGACATTTTATATAAAGAATTTGGAATCAATGCAGAACTATTAATTGATCATGCCTGGGGATGGGAACCATGTACCATAGAATCTATAAAAAATTATAAACCGCAGATAAAAAGTTTAAGTACAGGACAAGTATTACAATGTCCCTATAACTACCAAAAAACGAAACTAATTATAAAAGAAATGGCAACGTTATTATCATTAGATTTAGTAAAGAAAGGTTTAGTAACAGATCAATTAGTTCTAACAATTGGATATGATATTAGCAATGTAACAGAAGACTTTAAAGGAGAGATGAAGACAGACTTTTATGGAAGAAAAATTCCAAAACATGCTCATGGAACAATAAATCTCTCAGAAAAAACATCATCATCGAGAAAAATAATAACTGCCGCTACAAAATTACTGGATACGATTGTTAATAAAGAATTATGGATCAGAAGAATAAATATGACAGCTTGTAAATTAACTCCAAAAGAGCAAGTTGAGCAAAAAGAAAAATATGAACAACTAGATTTATTTAGTAATCCACAAGAAAAAGAAGAAATAAGGAACAAAAACAAAAAAGAAGATCATGAGGAAAATATATTACAACAGACAGTATTAAGTCTAAAAGAAAAATATGGAAAAAATTCTATTTTAAGAGGAATGAATCTAGAGGCAGGAGCAACAACAATAGAAAGAAATCAACAAATAGGAGGTCACCATGAATAAATATGAAGAGATACTTTATCTTCCTCATCATACATCATCCAAACGAAAACCCATGTCTCTTGAAAATCGTTCTGCACAATTTGCTCCATTTAGTGCATTGACAGGATATGAGGATGAAATTAACGAAACAGGAAGACTAACAGATGAAAAAATAGAACTAACAGAAGAAGCAAAAGAGCAAATTAATAACCAATTATTTTGGCTAAAAAATCATAAAGAAGTAAAATTTAATATTACATACTTTATAAAAGATAGCAAAAAATCCGGAGGATACTATCAAACATCAACAACAAAATTAAAGAAAATAGATAGTGTAGAACAAATAATAACAACCAGTTCTAATCAAAAAATCCTAATAGATAATATTGTAAAAATTGAACTCTTGACGTATAATAACTTTGTATAATAGAAAGAGGTTAGAATATGGAGAAGGCATACCAAAAAACAGAGGAAGATATATATAAAGAATTGACAACGTCCGAAAAAGGACTAACAAATATTGAAGCTAAAAACAGAGTAAAACAATATGGATACAACGAATTAGTAGATAAAAATAAAAGAACAAAATTACAAATATTTTTAAGTCAATTTAAAAGTATGATGATTATTCTTTTATTAGTAGTAGGATTTTTATCATTGTTATATGCCATAATGACAGATGGCGACTTTTTAGAACCAATCGTAATTCTTGGTACATCATTAGTAAATTGTGTTATGGGCTATTTGCAAGAGTCTAAAGCAGAAGATGCTACCAATAAATTAAAAAAATATACTGCTAATTACATAACAGTAAAAAGAGATGGTGTTACCAAAGAAGTAAATGCCAGATACCTAGTTCCCGGAGATTACATTATTTTAGAAGCTGGAGATAAAATTCCTGCAGACGCCAGAATTATAAAAAGTTATTTTGCTAAAACAGATGAATCTATTCTAACGGGAGAAAGTCAAAATGTAGATAAAACAGAAGAGATAATTAAAAAAGATTCTCTATTAGCAGAAACATATAACATGGTCTATTCTGGAACAGTATTAACTGCTGGTAAAGTAGAAGCCGTCGTAGTAAATACAGGAATGAAAACGGAATTAGGAAAGATTGCTAATGCCTTAGATACCAAAGAGGAACCAATTACACCACTACAAATGAAAGTAGAAAAAGTAACAAGGTTTATTACTGGAGTAGCTGGAATTTTAGTAGTATTTGTCCTAGCATATGGACTAGTCAATGACTACACAGTATTAAATTTAATTATGCTTATGATTTCTATGATTGTAGCAAGTGTTCCAGAAAGTCTAACCATTGCCATTACAGCTACGTTATCTATTGGGGTATCACAAATGGCAAAGAAAAAATCCATTGTAAGAAATCTAGCAGCCATAGAAACCTTAGGAGCAACACAAGTAATTTGTACTGATAAGACAGGTACATTAACAGAAAATAAAATGAAAATGACTAAGATATATACCAACGGTCAAGATTTACCACTAGAAGAGTTAAAAGAAAATCAAACATTAATTGACATTATGGATAATTCTAATTCAGCAACATTAAATGAAGATGGCTTATATTCAGGAGATGCTATTGATGTTGCAATTAAAAATTACTTAAAAGAAAACAAATTAAAAACAACACCAGTAAAAAAAATAACAGAATTACCATTTGATTCAGATCGTAAAATGATGAGTGCTGTTTATAAAAAAGAGAATGAAACTTATCTATATATTAAAGGGGGCTTAGAAGCCATTATAAAAAGAAGTAAGTCTATTTTAAAGAATGGTAAAATAGTAAAACTTACGAAAGAAGACATAAAGGATTTTGAGGATAAAGAAGCTTCAATGTCAGAAGAATCATTAAAGGTACTAGCTTTTGCTTATAAAAAAATAGATCACAAAATAGTAGAAGAAGAGGATTATTTTAAAGAAGAAAGTGATTTAATCTTAGTAGGTCTAGCAGGATTTAAAGATCCAATCAGAAAAAACATAAAAGAATCTATTGATAAATGTAAAGAAGCAGGAATTAGAGTAGTAATGTTAACCGGAGATAATCTTGAAACAGCAACTGCGATTGCCAAAGAAGCAGGTATTTGCATGAATGAAGAAGAGTGTGTAAATGCCTCTGAGTTAACAGAAAAAGAATTAAATAAAAATATTAATAAATACAATGTTTATGCTAGAGTAAGTCCTGAAGTAAAACTACAAATTGTAAAAGCCTTTCAAAAGCAACGCAAAGTTGTTGCTATGACAGGAGATGGAGTAAATGATGCCCCAGCAATCAAACTAGCAAATGTTGGTGTTGGAATGGGAAGAACAGGAACAGATGTTACCAAAGATGTTTCAGACATCATCCTACTAAATGACAGTTTTGAAACAATTACTACCGCAGTATCAGAAGGAAGAAGAATCTATAATAATGTAATTGCAAATATTTTATATAACTTATCTAGTAACTTTACAGAAATATTGATTATTATTTTTGGAATGTTTACAGGAAACACTATTATTTCCGCTATTCATGTATTATATATCGACTTAGTAGCAGATACAGTTCCATCAATTGCTCTAGCCTATGAAGGATCATCTAAAAACATTATGAAAGAAAAGCCAAATGGTCTGGATAAAAAAATATTCACCAAGTTTTTCTTAGCATTTTTAATTTTATCTGTTATCTTAGAAACATTAATCAGTATCTTTGTATTCTACTTCTTCCAACCATTAGGTCATGAAGTAGCATCTACATTAGCTTTACTTAGTGTTGTATTAAATGAATTTGTATTTGCTTATAACTGTCGTTCTTTAAAAGAACAAATTCATAAACGAGGACTATTTAGTAACAAACCATTAAATATTGGTATACTAGCCCTAGTACTAGTACAAGTAATTGTTTTCTTTAGTCCAATCGGAAAAATCTTTGGTTTAACAATTGTAACAATACCACAATTCTTATTTGTATTAATGATAAATATTGTATCATTAGTAATCATTGAATTATTAAAACCATGGTTAGTAAAACATTTTCAAGATGAATAATCGAAGACTAAACAATTGATAGTTTAGTCTTTTTCTTTGTATAATAATATTAGGCGATAATATAAACATAAAAATCAAAAAGTTTTCAGAACTAACAACAATAGAATTATATGAAATATTAAAAGTATGATGAAGATTTTTTAGAAGACAATATTCCTCATAAAAAAATGGAATTAGATTTGACAAAGTAGTATAATAGAAAATAGAAAGAAGGATAGTAATGAACGAAACAATAAAAAATATTTTAGAAAGAAGAAGTATTAGAAAATACCAAGAAAGATCAGTAGAAGAAAGTTTACTTAATGAAGTAGTAAAAGCTGGAACTTATGCTCCTTCTGGAATGAATAAACAATCTGCAATCATTTTAGTAGTAACAAAAAAAGAGACAAGAGATAAATTATCTAACTTAAATGCAAAAATTATGGGAACAGATACAGATCCTTTTTATGGAGCACCAGCAGTAATAATAGTATTAGCAGACAAACAAAGTCCGACTCATATTTATGACGGAAGTTTAGTAATGGAAAATATGATGATAGCCGCTCATTCCTTAGGATTAGGAACATGTTGGATTCATAGAGCGAAAGAAATGTTTGAATCAGAAGAGGGAAAAGAGATATTAAAGGAAGCGGGAATTACTGGAGAATATGAAGGGATTGCTAACTGTATTATCGGATATCCTGCCGAATCAGGAACATTGCACGAAAGAAAAGAAAACTATATCTATAAAATAATGGAGTAAGTATGAAAATAATAACAGTATGTGGGAGCTTAAAATATCAAGAACAAATCATGAAAATAACAGAAGAATATGCTTTACGCGGACATTGCATGTTAAGCATTGTGTATCCGACCAAGCAAATAGAAAAATATACAAAAGAAGAGATAGAATTATTAGGCAATCTTCATAAAGAAAGAATAAAAATATCAGATGCTATTCTAGTTGCAAATATAGACAATTATGTTGGAAAAAAGACGCAAGAAGAAATAGAATATGCAAAAAGTTTAAATAAAGAAATTATTTATTATAAAAATAGGTAAAGATAAAAAAAGGAGCCTTTATGAATAAAAAACTATATCAAGAAAGTATTATCCTAATTGGACCATCTGGTGCTGGAAAATCTTCTGTTGCAGAAGAGCTACACAAAATAACAGGTATGCCTAGACTATGTTTAGATAAAATTGCTAATGCTGCAAGAGATACAGGAGTAAAAAGACAATTCCAAGGAGAAGACGAATTTAACTGTTTCATGATTTCAAAAGTATTAGAAAGAACTAAAAAAAATGATGAGTATGGAATTGTAGACTTTGGAGCTGGTCATTCTGTATATGATGATATATTAATATTTGAAGATGTAAAAGAAATGCTACAACCATTTCAAAATATTGTTTTACTACTTCCTAGCCAAGATGAACAGGAAGCACTTGAGATTATGAAAAAAAGGTCAACAGGTGATACGAGAAATAATCAAAAATTCTTTGAAAGCCCTTGCAACAAAGCATTAGCAACGATGACCATATATGAAAATGGCAGAACCCCATCAGAAGTAGCAGAAGAAATTATATCAAAAATAAAAGAAAGAAAAGAGGCAAAAACTACTAGTTCGGGAAAAAGGTTGTAATTTTTTTACAATCTTTTTTTAATTGAGTTCTTATAATTTTTACCAACAGATAACTATCTAACAAAAAATTGCATTCTTTCAAGAAGTAGAAGGAATATTACTTACTTATCATATAGAAGGAGGAACATTCTTAAAAGATGCCAAAAAGTTTGCCACTCATAATGCAGATCAATATGGTCACCAAGGTGGAGGTAAAGAGTTAATTGATGGCTTCACCCAAGCCTTTGGAGAACCATTTGATAGTAAGATTCATGATATTACAAATTATATTGGCAAAGGAGAACTGACTCTAGCAGACATTAAAATGAACATCATTCCAACAACAGAAGCAATCTTTCCAATGCCAGTTTTGATGATTGCGACATACAACGAAGATGGAACAGTAGATGTTATGAATGCAGGCTGGGGAATGATGTTAGAAAGAGATTATGTAGTATTAAATTTAACAGAAACTCATAAAACAGTAAAAAATATAAAGAATAGAAAAGCTTTTACTGTAAGTATTGCCGATGCAGAACATGTAGTAGAAGCAGATTATTTTGGAGTAGTATCCGGAAATAATACGGAAAATAAATTTGAAAAGAGTGGTCTAACTGCCACAAAGTCAGAATTAGTAGACGCTCCAATTATCAATGAATTTCCAGTCTGTATGGAATGTGAATTTGTAGAGTATCAAGATGATGAATATGGATGTGGAGTAGTTGGTAAAGTAGTAAATGTAACAGCCGATGAAAAAGTAATGACAAATGACCAAGTAGATATTACGAAAGTAAATGCTATCGCTTTTGATCCTTATACTCATGGATATTATAAAGTGTCTGGTAGAGTAGGAGAAGCATTTAAAGATGGATTAAAATTAAAAAAATAAAAAAGGACTTCCAAAGAAGTCTTTTTTTGTTCATAAATAAACTAAACTAATAGTCGATTGTAAAAAGAAACTTTTATAGTTATAATGTTTAGTAAAGAGAGGAAAGTTTATGAATGAGAATAAAATAGGTAAATTTATAACAGAGCTACGAAAAGAAAAAAATATGACTCAAAAAGAGTTGGCTGAAAAACTGTATGTAACAGATAAAGCAGTATCAAAATGGGAAAGAGGACTAAGTCTACCAGACATTTCCCTATTAGAAAAATTATCAGAAGAATTAGAAGTAGATGTATCAGAACTATTGCGAGGAAAAAGAGGAAAAAAGGAAAAGATAAATGTTGAGGAAGAAATTAAGAAAGCAGTAGAAGAAATAAAAAGTAAACAAAAAAGTCAAAAAAGAAAACAACTAAAAATCATTGCAGCAATTGGATTAGGAAGTATCCTAATATTAGGAGTCTTTATTTTCTTATATAAGGACTACAAAAAATATCACCCAGACAGAATTATAGAAGGAGAAAATAACTATAAAATAGACTATTATAGATTACAAACAAAAGGTTTAGAAGAACTGGAAAACATTATAAAGAAAACAGATAATATTTCTCCTTATTATAATATTTCAAAAGTAAAGATAAAAGTAAGTAAAACTGGTAAACTAGAAAGTTTTGATTTAGATGTTATATTTTTTGATAATAAAAAAACTTATATAGGGGATGGATATTATAGATTTAAAGATAACATATTAACTTATACTTATTTTGATAAACAAAAACTATTAGTTGAGAATTATTCTAAGAATGATACGATAGATTTTATCAACGAACAATTATTAAAAATACCACTAGAAAAACAAATAAAAGAAAGTTCTTTAAAAGAATATTATGTAACTTACCAATCTGGAGAAACTTTGAAACAAGGAACGAAAATTATAGATGCTAGAAATCATAAAAAAATAAAAGTGCTAAGTCAAAAACAATTAAAGAATAAAGTAGGAGGAGAAATTGAAAATACAGATGCCTACTTTGCCATAAAATTAAATAATGGATCAGAAGAATTATCTGGACCACAATATATATACGTATTTGATCCTATGGAAGAAGTAAAGCCTAAAAATGTAAGTAATATTATGCAAACAGATTATTATATTGGACCAGATAAACTACAATTTACTAGAGATTATGGAGCATCTTGGATTGATGCTGATATAACTAAAGAACAAATAAATGAGACCCTAAATTTTTATAGAGATAAATCATTAAATTCCAACAGCTGGTTTATATCAACAGATGAAGATTTGCCAATAGCCTATTTTTATGGAGAAGAGCCAACTCTTGTTATTTCTAATGATAATGGAAAAACTTGGATAGAACACAAATTGATTACATCAGAAGATACTTTCAATAAACCAATCACGCAAAGAGTAGTAGGATTTACATCAAAAGAGTTTGGATATGTTGCTTTAGGAACAGATTGGACAATGGGAAGTGGCGAGATAAAGAAAATCTTTTTTACATATGATGGCGGAAAAACCTGGAAAGAAAAAAAAGCCCCAGAAGAAGGAACCTCGCATATACTTTATGATTTATGCATGTATGATGATCAAGTTGGAGTACTAGTATTAAGGGATAGAGTGGATTCAGCATTTCCTATTGTTTATACAACACAATCCGGAGGAGAAGGATGGACAAAAGTAAAATATGCAGACAATAATATTCCAGATGAAGTAACCTATTTGACAGAAGTAGATTCTATAGATTTAGATGGAAACACAAGTACTTATTATATTAAAATGGGTCAAGGAAACGGCGGAACACTAAAAGCAACCTTTAGGACAGGTGATTTAACATCAATGAGTCTAAAAGAAATATCTTATGAACCAGTTCATATAGTAGGATAAAGAAGAGTCAATGCAAATTGACTTTTTTTTATTAAAAACTTATTTATTATATTCACTCATTATAATATGATACATTTCTTCAGGTGACTCCTTGCAACCACCCTCTAACCATTTTTTCACAACAGCGTTAAATCCTGCTTTAAAGAATTCAATATGATAATCGATATGTTGATTATTATAATAACGCTTAGCCAAATTAGTATCATATTGAAACTGTTCTTCACTTGGTAATACATTAGGATCATTTTCCAATTTAAAATACGTTTTAAAAAACAATTGATTTTCTTTAATTAATCGAAATATTTTAGAAAAATCATTAGAGTTATATTTCTTTTTTCTTTCATCTTGATATAAATCACAAACATCTTCAATTAATCTAAGACGTATCTTATCTGCTAAATCATAGATATCCAAATAATTACTATTAGATGTAGCATTATCAGGAATAATAATTTTGATTATTCATAAAAATGAAACACTCTATTATCCAGGAAGCCTAATTTATGTTGTTGCCTTATATGATTTTTATTTAATCATTACAGCGATTATCAATGTGTTTAAATACCATAACCATAAAAGTCCGATGTTAATAGCAAGTAAATGTATTAACTTAACAGTGGCTATGATATCCATGATTTCACTTGAAGCAGCTATGATCTATCAATTCGGAGATAATGATATAGCTTTTAAAAATATGATGATAGGAATAACTGGTTTTGCAGTAGCAATTATTAATTCCCTAATGGCAGTCTATTTAATAATCAAGGGACGAACAAAAAATCTTTAAATTTAGTTGTTTTAAAGATTTTTTTCATTTTCTGCGTTAAAATAGTAAGTAGAAAAGGAGAGGTACTATGGAACAAGCATCTTTATTTGAAAAACCAATGAATGAACCTCTGGCATCACGTATGAGGCCAAGAAAACTAAGTGAAGTAGTAGGACAAACTCATTTAATAGGTGAAAACAAATTGCTAAGACGTATGATAGAAAGTGATAATATCTCATCTATGATTTTCTGGGGACCTCCTGGAGTAGGAAAAACAACACTTGCTAGAATTATTGCCAATGAAACAAAGTCAGAGTTTATTACTTTCTCTGCAGTAACCTCAGGAATAAAAGAAATCAAAAAAGTCATGGAAGACGCTGAGAAAAATAAACAATTAGGAGTAAGAACAATAGTATTTGTCGATGAAATACATAGGTTCAATAAAGCTCAGCAGGATGCTTTCTTACCTTTTGTTGAAAAGGGATCTATTATCCTAATTGGTGCCACAACAGAAAATCCGTCTTTTGAAATTAATAACGCTCTTCTTTCTAGATGCAGAGTGTTTGTGTTAAAGGAACTATCCAGTGAAGACATACTAATACTTTTAAAAAGAGCAATCACATCTGAAAAAGGTTTTGGCAAAGAAAAAATAGATATCAAAGAAGAAAATTTAAAAACTATTGCTAACTTTTCAAATGGCGATGCAAGAAGTGCACTAACGACATTGGATATGATTATTACCAATGCTGAAGAAGAGGAAGATGGAACTTTAAAAGTAACAGAAGATACCATTGAAGATTGTTTAACAAAGAAAACATTATTATATGATAAAAATGGGGAAGAGCATTATAATATTATTTCAGCCTTACACAAATCAATGAGAAATAGTGACCCTGATGCTGCAGTCTACTGGCTTGCCAGAATGTTAGAAGCAGGAGAAGATCCAATTTATATTGCAAGACGTATCACGAGATTTGCAGCAGAAGATATTGGACTAGCAGATACCAACGCTCTAAATGTAGCAATCAACGTATATCATGCCTGTCACTTTATTGGTATGCCAGAATGTAACGTCCACTTATCAGAAGCGGTAATATATATGTCACTAGCTCCAAAATCAAACTCTTGTGATGTTGCTTATCAACTAGCAAGTGCTGATGCCAAAAAAATGTTAGCAGAACCGGTTCCATTAGTCATTCGTAACGCTCCAACCAAATTAATGAAAAATCTTCACTACGGAGAGGGATATCAATATGCACACGATACAGATGCTAAATTAACAACAATGGATTGCTTGCCAGAATCCTTACTTGGAAAAACATATTACCATCCCGGAGTATTAGGAAACGAAGTAAGATTTAAACAAAGACTAGAACAAATTAAAGAATGGAAAAAGAGACATAAGGAAAAAAATAGAAAGTAAACGCAAAGTTTAGTTGCAATTTATTTTATTTAAAATTATTTTATGGTAATATCAGGATGAGGTGAAGTAAAATGAAAAACAAAGGTATTATTATTACGATGGGAATTATTATTGTTATATTAGTAGCTATAATTATTTTTCTGCTGGTAGGTAATAAAAATGAAGAACAAACAGTAAAAAGTGCTGCAAAAAAGTTTTCAGAAGAATACACATTAGTAGATAAAGATAATAAATTTAGATATGCAAATATTGATGAAGTTATTGATACATTAGAAGATGGAACAGGAGTTGTATATTTAGGATTTCCAGAATGCAAATGGTGCCAGCAATATACAGTTTACTTAAATGAATTAGCCAAAGATAGAAATATACCAGAAATTATGTATTATAACATCAGAGAAGATAGACAGGATAATACCAAAAATTATCAGACAATTGTAAATATTTTAAAAGATTATCTACCTGAAGATGAAGAAGGAAATTCTAGAGTCTATGTTCCAGCAGTAATATTTATGAGTAACGGAAAAATTTTAGGATTTGATGATGAAACTGCCTATGATACTAAAGGGTATGATGAACCAAGTGAGTATTGGACAAAAGAAAGAGTTGACAATTTAAAGGATAAACTAAATTCTTACCTTGATAAATCAGGAATTTGTTACGAATGTAATAGCTAAAAACAAACCAAACGGTTTGTTTTTTATATTAAAAAAGTTGTGTAATGCTAAAATATCTAGTATGATTAAAATGTATGTCAAATACAAAATAATATAGATATAGGAGAGAAAAATGATAGTAGTAGAACATGTAACAAAAAAGTTTGAACACTTTATCGACAAACACAAAAAAGAAGAATTTTTTGCAGACAACGATATATCATTTGAAGCAAAAGATGGTGAGATTATTGGAATATTGGGACCAAATGGTGCTGGAAAAACAACTCTACTTAGAATGATAGCTGGTCTTTTAGAACCAACAAAGGGAACAATTACATTTGATAAGATGACGTATCAAAAAAATGAAATTGAAATCAAAAAGCAAATTGCCTATCTATCAGGTAATACGAAATTATATGACACATTAACATGTTATGAATTATTAAAGATGTGTTGTGATATCTATAGTGTAAAAAAAGAAGATCAAGAGAATAGAATTAAAGAAGTAACAAAAGTGTTAAAGATGGATTCTTTCCTACATAATAAAATAGAGAATCTTTCAACCGGTCAAACTCAAAAAGTAAACATCGCAAGATGCTTAGTACACAATCCAAAATATTATATCTTAGATGAAGCAACAACAGGACTAGATATTATCTCTAGCCAAATTATTCTAGATTTTATCAAAGGCGAAAGAAAAAAGAAAAAGACGATTCTTTATTCAACGCACTATATGGAAGAAGCAGAAAACATCTGTGATAGAGTTATTATGATTAACAAAGGAACAGTAATAAAAACTGGAACACCAGATGAAATTAAAAAAGATACCAAAACGACGAATTTACGAGATGCTTTCTTTGCTTTGATAGGAGGTGCTTATAATGAAGAATAATTTATGGAATATCCTAAAAAAAGAACTAAGAGAACTATTTCGTGATAAAAAATCTCTTGCCATGATGTTAGTGATTCCTATTTTTATTCCCTTATTAGTAATAGGAATGTCAGCCTTATTTGAATCACAAATGAATGTAGATACGAATGAATATAATAAGATAGGTTTTAATTATGGACTTTCTGAAACAGAAAAACAAATAGCGAAAGAAATGGATATTGATGTAGTGGAAAATACAACCGAAAAGTTAAAAGAAAAGTATGAAGAGGGAAAAATAGATCTATATATTACAAAAAAAGATAACCACTATACAATCCATAGCGATGGATCAGATGCTAGTACTTATGCATCTGCTTTAATGGAAACCTATTTTAATACTTATAAAGAAATACTACAACAACAAGCTCTACAAGAAAACAATATAAATGCCAATCAAATCTTAAATATTATTACAGTAGAAGAAAAAGTAGTAGAAGAAGACAACTTCTTTGCAAGCTATATTAAAAATTATGCCTTTCTATTCATTATCATGGCAATAACAGTTTCAGCAACTTATCCAGCAACTGACACAACAGCTGGAGAAAGAGAGAGAGGAACACTAGAAACTCTACTTACATTTCCAATGAAAAGTAAAGATATTATCATTGGTAAATTTTTAGGAGTAACAGTATCATCCATCATTACAGGACTATTAAGTCTAATTTTAGCAGTCATATCATTATTCATATCAAAAGATATGTTTACGATTTATGAAGGAGTAAATACCATGTACTCACTAAGCAGTATTATCTATGCTATTGTAGTAATTATTACATACTCTTTCTTTATCAGTGGGCTATGTATTGCGATAGCATCCACATCAAAAACATTTAAAGAAGCACAAAGTGCTCTAACTCCATTAACATTCATATCTTTATTTCCAGGAATGATAGCATTCATGATAGGAATAACAACAACACCATTAATAGCAATAATACCATTCTTAAATTTCACAACCATATTTACAGATATAACAGCAGGAAATATTAACATCCTACATATCCTATTAATGGTAATATCAACAATTATCTATATTAGTATTGTGCTATATTACATTATCAAACAATATAAATCAGAAAAAGTATTATTTGCTAAATAATAAGGGGAAGAAACTTTTCTTCCTTTTCTTTTGCAAATTTGTTATACTAAACCTATAAAGTAAAGGAGAAAAATTATGAAGAAGTACCGTTGTATAATCTGTGGTTATATCTATGATGAAGCTAAAGAAAAAGTAAAATTTGAAGACTTACCTGATGATTGGACTTGTCCTCTATGTGGTTCCCCAAAAAGTGCCTTTGAAGAAGTAATAGAAGAACCACAAAAAGAAGAAGAGGGTATAGAAGAAAAATAAGAAATAGAAGAGGATTTGCGTTCACTAACAAATGAAGAAATTACTTACATTTGTTCTAATTTAGCCAAAGCCTGTGAAAAAGAATATAAGGAAGAAGAACAAAATCTATTTACAGAACTAGCAGCCTATTTTGATAGAAAATCAAAAGAGGAATCAGGAACTCTAGAAGACATCAAACAGGCAAACGAGCAAGAACAAAAAGATATAGAACAAGCTATGAATATGGCTGATAAAAATTCAGATCGTGGAGCAAAAAGAGTATTAACCTGGGCTACAAAAACCTCTAATATGATGAAAATAATTTTAGAAAATTATGAGAAAAAGGGTCTAGATTATATCAAAAATACAAAAATTTGGGTATGTGATATCTGTGGGTTTATCTATATAGGAGAAGAACCTCCAAAAGTATGTCCTGTTTGTAAAGTACCAAGTTTTAAAATATTGGAGGTGAAATAAATGGCTAAATTTCATGCTTATCGTGATATAAAACTTTGTTCTAAAGATTGTCTATGTTTATTTGTCTGTCCAACAGGAGCAAGCGATACAGAGACTGGCCAAATTGATTTTTCTAAATGTATCGGGTGTGGAGCCTGCGCTAATGCTTGTCCATCTCATGCTATCACTTTAGTACCAAACAAGATGCCAAAACAACAAGAAAAACAAGAAGAAGTAGTAAAAGCTCTATTTAAAGTTGCTAATACAAAAATAGATGCTATAAACAAATTAAAGACAATGATCAAATCATCTTCCAACGAAGAGGAAAAAAGACTATATAAAGCATTAATACATGCTAATAAAGTAATAGTTGAAGATTTAATGAGAGAAGCAGGATATATGTTACCAGAAAGTAAAAATACTCATGAGTTTTTAGAAGAACTAAAGAAAACTACACCACAACAAGAAAATACTATTCAACAACTATTAAATAAATTAGAAGTAAACGAATAAAGATATCAAAAAGATATCTTTTCTTATGATATAATAAATATAGAATAAAAGAAGGTGCCATATGACAAATTTTATAATCGCTCAAATTATTGGTGCGGTAGCATTGATAATTTTAATTATTAGTTTACAAAGTAATAATAAAAAAAGATTGCTAACATATCAAATGGTATCTAGTTTATTATATGCTTTTCAATATTTCTTTTTAAAAGCCAGCAGCGGTTGCTTTATGAACTTGATTTGTATGCTTCGAAATTGGATATTTAGCCGATATTCTAAAACAAGGCCTCCAGTTTATTGGTTAATAATAACGGTTGGAATCATGATTTTGGCATCTAGTTTATCTTACACAGGATTAATCAGCATTCTACCAATGATAGCAGTCGTGATATATAGTATTGCTTTATGGAATGGAAATCTAACAATAATTCGCATAACAGAAATAATATCTTGTAGTCTATACATTATTTATAATATCAATGTTTTAGCAATAACAGGCTTAATCGCCACAATAATAGAACTATTAGGAGCGCTCTTTGCTATTTTTAAATTTGATATAAAAGTAAAAAAAGCAAGATAACAATTTAAAATTATTCAAAACATAGGAGGAAATATGACAGAAGAAATTATTACAAAGTTTGATTACAATTCCCCAGTAATTTTAACATACTTTTTTATCTGTTTAATTATTTTATTGATAGATAAATTATGCAAAGGAAAATTTAGTGCCACATTTTTCACAACCTATAAAAATGATTCACTATTAAACCCTTTAACATATTTTAAATTAATATCTCATTCACTAGGTCATACAGACTGGGATCATTTATATAGTAACTTTATTAAAATATTATTAATTGGTCCATTAATAGAAGAAAAGTATGGATCTATTAATCTATTAATCGCAATGATAATAACATCCTTAATCATAGGAATTATAAATAAATTATTTGGTAAAGGTGGAATACTCGGAGCGAGTGGAGTAGCCTACATGTTAATTCTACTAAGTTCCTTTGTAAATATGGAAAATGGAAAAATCCCAATTACTTTAACTTTAATTATTTTATTCTTCGTAGTAGATGAAGTAATAAAATTATTCAGAAGAAAAAAAGATGGAGTATCCCACCTAGGTCACATTACAGGAGCTATATGTGGAGTAGTATTTGGAATTTTAACATTAAAGGGGCTTGATTTTAGTCACTGGATAAACTAAAGAAAGGAAATGAACTCATATGGCAGTAAGTTTTATAATAGAATGTGATAAAAGCTTAGATTATTTAGAAGAACTAAAAGAAAAATTAAATCAAGAATCCTCTAGAATTTTAAACTTTTTTGAACTAGAAGGATTGAAAAATCCCAAAAAAATAAAAATATGGACGGATAGAGAAAAATATCAAAAGTATTTAGAAGAATATGTTCCTAAATATTATGAGTGGATGTGTGCTGATACTCATGACGGAAATATTAATATACTTTCTATTGAAGAGTGCAGGAAGACAATATCTCATCAAGATATGACATTAGAAGAGATGTTAAAAGTAATTACTCATGAATTTGTACATGCTTGTCAACAAGAAATTAATCCAGATGCTGCTGATGTAGAATGGTTTTGGGAAGCTCTCGCCACTAACCTTGCCAATCCTTTTGATCATGTTGCCAGTATGCAATGCGAAGACGAAGAATTGATAAATAACTTAAATGCCGTTCCCTATAATTATGAAATTTGTTTTACAATAGGAAAATTTATGCTGGAAAACTATTCTCATGAACAAATATTAGATTATGTAAAAAAACCAGACAAATTAAGAAAAGACGCTAAAACTATTTTTAAAGAAGAGCGAGAATGGTTTCATAAAAACTATTTACCATTATCACTAACTCCAAAAGCCGAAAATAATGATTTTAAGATTTTTGCCCCAGATGAGTTAGAAGATTTCGCAACAGATTGCTTAGCATATATCACAGAACAAAAAGGAAAAATATTAGATTTCTTTGGACTAGACAGATTTAGAAAAATAGAAATTAATCTTTTTGATAATCAAGAGGAGTTTTTAAAATTTATTAAAAAGTTGCGTTGGCAAGGTGCAAAAATACCAAGCTATTGTAAAGGAACATTCGATAATTTCATGGTAAATGATAGTCTTAGTCCTATGGATGCATCATTAAATCCTAATCGATACAAAAGTAGTGTGTTACACGAATGTATTCACATTATCTATAATTCTATTACAGATAAACGTATAGTCTGGTTAGATGAAGGCCTTGCTATGAATTTATCTGGAGAAAGGAATAATTTGAAAGACGAAGAGTCTTTCAAAAATTATATGACTCAAAAAATATCATCTATGAATCCGCCAAGTAACATAAATCAGTTAAGTCATGGAGAGATGTTTGTAAACGAAGAATACAATGGCTATGAATTATCATATTTAGCAGTGCGCTATCTACTAGAGACAAAATCAAAAGATGAAATTCATGAAATGATTAAAAACAGCGACAAAGCATTAGAAATAGGAAATGAAATTTTACCATGTGCTTTAAACTATTTTAAAACCAAATTAGAAATAAATAATCAAGCAGTTAGCAGACGCTAATTGCTTTTTATATAAATTCAAAATAGATAGACAAATCATAAAAAATATGTTATAATCTATCAGAAAAAAGCAAAGGGGATTGAACAATGAAAAAGGGTAAAGGAATATATAAGAAAATTTTCAAAATGCTTTCAAAAAGGCAAAAAATTAATTTTGTAATTATTGTGATTATCATGATTATTTCAGCCTTATTAACGCAGTTACTACCATTATCGATTGGTAGCTTAACTGATGATGTTTTAAGTAGAGATAATCTTTCTTTTGTAAGTGTACTACCATTTTTAGCTTTTATTTTAGTAGTAACAGTAACCAATGAAATCATTAAAGTAATTAGACGTTTATTAGTAGAAGATACATCAACAAGATTCGAAAAAGAAGCACGTACAAAAGCAATTTCTTCTTTATTACATGCTCCACTAGACTACTTTAAAGAAAACATGACTGGTAACATTCATGGTAAATTGAATCGAAGTCTAGAAGGAACAACAAAATTATTAAAGCTAATGTTTATGGACTTTGCACCTGCAGTCTTCAATGGTGTAGCAGCAGTAATTGTTATCTTTTCAAAATTACCTTTACCATTAGCATTAATGATGTTATTAGTAATTCCAATTGGTGTAATCATTGTGTTTAGACAAATCACAACACAACGTGGTATTCGTGTAGAGCTAATGAATGAAAAATCTAATATGGACGGAACTATGGTAGAATTAATTAATGGTATTGAAGTAATCCGTATTGTTGATAATGCTGAAACAGAAACGAATAGATTTGACAATAAATCAGAATACCTAAGAAAAAAAGAAATGAAACATCACAAAGCTATGGCTTTCTACGATTGCTTAAAATTTGTAAACGAAGCTATATTTACAGTATTAGTAATTGGTGTATCTGCCTATCTTGCAGGAGAACACGTAATTACAGTAGGTACAGTTTTAACTGCCTATCTTTCATTTACCCAATTAACAACACCATTAAGAGAATTACATAGAATATTCGATGAATTATCAGAATCAACTGTTCTTGCTGAAGAATATTTTAAAATCATTGAATTACCACAAGATTTCTCTTATGAAATAAAAAACAAGAAAAATATAAAAGAAGAAAAATTACCAATTATTTCAATTGAAAATATGAAATTTAAATATAAAAACTCTGATAAATACATTATAAATAATTTAGATTTAGAAATTAATAAAGGTGAATTTATTGGTATTGCTGGACCAAGTGGATGTGGTAAATCTTCTTTAATTAAAGTAATTAGTAAACTAGAAAAAGGTCAAGGTATGATTAAAGTAGATGGTACAGATATTAATTTTCTAACAAGAGAAGATATAGCTGAAAAGATTGCCATGGTACCACAGACCCCATTTTTAATATCCGCAACCATAAAAGATAACATTTGTTATGGTATGAAAAGAGATGTAACGTTAGAAGAAGTAAAAGAAGCTTGTAAAAAAGCAGATATTGATGACTTCATTGAAAACTTACCAAACAAATATGATACAATGGTTTCGGAAGGTGGATCTAATCTTTCTGGAGGACAACGTCAAAGAATCGCCATTGCTAGAATATTCTTAAGAAAACCATCTATTTTAATTCTAGATGAAGCAACAAGTGCCCTAGATAATACAACAGAAAAACACATTCAAAAAGCCATTGAGAAACTACAAAAAGAAAATGATACTACAATTTTATCAATTGCTCATAGATTAACGACCTTAGAAAACTGTGATAATATTTTAGTATTTGATCAAGGTAAAATTGTACAACAAGGAAAATATCAAGAATTAATAGAAACACCAGGAATCTTCCAAGATATGTATAATGGTATTTTAAAATAAAAGAGTATAGCTCTTTTTTTTATGTCTAAAATGTGATATTCTAATCTTATAGTATAGGTGAGAATATGTACAAGAAAACAATACCTTCTCCAGTGGGAAATTTAACATTAACAAGTGATGGTAAATATTTAACTGGTTTGTTTATAGAAGGACAAAAATACTTTTTATATCAACAAGATGATGCAATTGAAAATAATGATTTAGACATATTTTTTAAAGTAGAAGATTGGTTAACAAGGTATTTTGAACAAAAAAATCCAGACCCCAAAGAAATACCAATCAAACTATTAGGAACAGAGTTTAGAAAATCAGTCTGGAAAGAATTACAAAAAGTACCATATGGAACAACAACTACTTACAAGGATTTAGGAAAAGCTTTAAAAAAAGACACTATATCTTTACGAGCTGTAGGTAATGCAGTAGGACACAATCCAATATCTATTATCATCCCTTGTCATAGAGTGATAGGAAGTAATGGTAGTCTAACTGGATATGCCGCGGGTACATTAAAAAAAGCATATTTATTAAAATTAGAACAAAATGATAATAAAACTTATACAACTTAAGAATTTCAAACCATATTTATGATGGATTAATAAATGTAAAGTGTGATGAGAATAATGAAAAATATAAATAAAATATGGATAATACTAATAACTTTAACAATTACAATATCGTGTATTTTAGTTATGCCAAAAACAGTAGATGCTCAAATAGCAAGAAAATACAATGTGATTTCACTAAGAGCAGGAGGAGGAACATCTTCTAGTGGAGGATCGTCAGGAACTTCTTCCAACAGGACAACAACTTCTAATAGTTCAGGTACCACTTCCAATCCATTTTCTAAAATCATAGATATTATAGTATTTATAACAATTGCTTCTATTGGATCTATTGTTTTATATGTTAAAGTATTAAAATCATCTTTCAAAAGTAAAAAGTATATGAAATTATTAGATGATAAAGACATAGCTTGGAAATATAAAGATATAGAAAGACAAGTAATTAATGCTTATTATATCATTCAACAAGCCTGGGCAGATGGTAATATGAGTCCAGCTAAAGATTATATGACAAGTAATCTATTAGAAAACTTTCAAACAAAATTAAATTGGATGGAAGTAAAACATCAAAAAAATGTTTTAAAAAAGATAAAATTAGTAAATGTAAAACCTATATCAGTACATGACAACAAAGATAATGAAAAAGATACAATATGGTTTTATATAAAAGGTAGAATGGTTGATTTTATAATTGATACCACTACAGAAGAGATTATATCAGGAGAAAATAAAAGTACATCTTTTGTAGAATTTTGGAAATTTAAAAGACAAAATAATACCTGGGTCTTAGCTAAAATTTTACAAAAAGAAGAAGAAAATAAAATTGTATTTGAAGGAGAAAAGTAGTATGAGTACCAAAAAAGGAATTGTTGCTGTAATTGTATTTGTGATTGGCATTGTATTAGGATTATGTTTAACCATAGGAGGAGCTTTATTGATGTTTACCAAAGATAGTGGTAACAAAATAACAGCAGAAGAGTTTAAACAAAAGCTTACAGAAGATGGCTGCCAAATTACAAACGAAATAAAGAATCAAGAAGGTGTAAACAGTTATATACAAAGTAATGACTCTTCTTGCCCTTATCAAATGGTATATATGGAATTTAATAGTGCAACGTATCAAAATCAATTTGTAAATAACGCAGTAAATAGTATTCAAAATGATACTTCAGCCAATAGTAGAGTAAATATTAATATAAATGATTATAAAGAAGTAACCACAACAGGAAGTACATATAATGTATTAATTGTAAAAGATGATATGTTAGTGGCTGCTAGTACAAAAGCATCTGAAAAAGATAGATTAAATCAAGTAATTAGCAATCTAAATATTAGAAATAAAATCGCAACAGAGTATATTGCTATGCTAGTTGTTGGAATCATTATTTTAGTTGTGACAGGAATCGGAACAGTTGTTTATGTAATTATGTCATTAGTAAAAAAGGAGAAAAAAGTATAAAATGAAGAAAATATACACAATTTTTATAACATTAGGTAAATTAATAACAATACTTGGTGTTTGTCTAATGATAATACTGACACCAGGTAATAAAATATCTGCAACTGAATTTAAAAAGACAATAGCCAAAGATCATTGTGACATTAACTTTGAACAAACAACAGCCGATGAAAATATAAAAACACAACTAATTAGTATGGACTATGGTTGTCCTTATTATATTACTTATACAAAATACAAGAACAAAGAATATCTTGAACAAGCAGTAGAGACAACGATAACAAGTATCAAAGAAGATGCAAAGATAGAGCAGGACTTAAAACTATTTGATTATCAAGACCTACGAACTACAACAGATTCTTATAATGTAATGATAAAAAAAGATAATATCGTAGTACTAGCAACAACAGATAAAAAGAATAAAAAGAAATTAGAACAAGCAATCAATAATATGAATATTACTTACCAACCGAAAACAGAATATGCTTGGATATCCATACTAGGAATTATAACGATATTTATTACAATAATAGTAGAAAAAATAAAAAAACAAAGTCAGTAAGGAGAGACGGATATGATGCTATCAAACTATTTAACATCACCTAATTTTTATGAAGCATTATCTCCATTAAAAGAAGTAATAAAAAGAGGCAATGATAGAAATAATATAAAAATTATAGAATATATGCTATCCAATGCCATTATATTCTCAATGTTAATGGAAGAAACCAATCATAAAATAGATGAAAATAGAATGAATCAATTTCTATATCAAACAGCAAAAGAGTTAAAAGAACTGCTTTCATCTACGACTTTATTCTTATCTAAAAATAATATAAATGATAAAGTAAGAAAGTATATGATGGATGCTTTATTAGAAAAAAATCATCTATCAAGACAAGAAGCACAAAAGAGAGAAGTAAAAACAAAGCTTTATAAAGAAGTGATAAAAAATCTATTAGAAAATGGCTATTATTTTCACGCCTGTAATAGTTACTGTTTAGACAGTATAAAAAATTATGGTCTAGATCCTACTGAAAAATTTGCATCTCAAGAAGAACTAGATGATATGAATAAGTTGTTTGAAAAATATCAAGTTAGTTTAATATTTGGTTGGCAACAATTAAATTGTAAAGGAAAAGTTTCTTATTCTACAACCCCGGATGTATCTTATTATTATGGAATATCTTCTCCTGAATGGTTTTCACAATTTACTGGTGCTGGTTTTCCATTTAATCCAATAGAAAAATATGATAAATATGCTTTTGTAAAAAGAGATTATGAAAGTGCTAGAAAAAATCTAGAAACCTTAATGGCAGACAGGAGTTTTTCACCAAGTGACCAAACCAAAGTAATTTCTTTTTTTAACCGAAACTGGAATATCTATGCTAACAGAGCACCATCTTTAGTAATGATTCCTCATTCAATCATAAATCCAGAAAAAAGTGACGAAATGGTAGAAGAATTAATCATTGATCCACTATATCAAGGAAAATTAGAATCTGTAATCGAGTTTTGTACTGGCATAATGGGATTAGGAATCGATAAAAGAAAAGAGAAACCAATCGCAACCAACGAAGCGGTTTACGTAGAGCTTCCAAGTTATAAAACAATAATGCAAGAATTAACCAAAGAACAAAAAGAAACAAAATTTATTGAACCAGAACAAGTAAAAGATAAAACACTACAAGAAAAGCTAGAAATTCTTATGAATGCCAAAATAAGAATAGAAAAGACACCAAATCATGAAGAAATATGGGTCAGTGATAATTCAGAAGAAGAATTAGAGCAAGTAAAACAAATCCTAGAAGACCCAGATACGTATCAAGCCATTCTTACTAATCCAGATAATTTTCATAATTTCAGTGGCTGGCTTTATTATTTTTCTCAAGAAATTAGAGATCAAGAAGAAAACGTAAAATTACTAGCAGTAAATGCTCCGATATTATTAAGTTTGGTTTCCAAAGAAAAACGAGAGGATAAAAAGTTAATGAGAGAAGTATCTTCTCAATCAGGAATTTCCCCATCTATTTTATATTTTGTAGGAGAAGAATTGCAAAATGACTTTGACTTTGTAATCAACATAATAGAAAACGCTAATTCTTTAACATTTGATTTTTATATGCCAAACGAAGAAGGAGCAACCAACTTAAAATATCATGATATCCTTGGTCAAGAAATCAAAGAAAATGGAGCTTTCTGGTCCTTATTAAACGCTAAAATAGACACTTTAAATAGAACAGGAATGACTCATATTCCTAACTTTGATGTAGAAAAAGAATTATCACTTGCTAAAGGATCAAAAGGAAAAAGACACTAAAAAAGTCCATTACGGACTTTTTTATTTGACTTTAACGACCAAAACATCATTAATTTCTCTTATACTATTTTTTTTAGGATAAAAATTCATATCTTGATATTCTTCACTAGCAAGAATGTCTCTATAAGTTTCATAATCAACATAAGAAATAGAATGACCAATATAATATTTCATAAAACGACTCCAACCATTTTTTTGATTGGTATATTCATCCCAAAACAAAGGGTAGTTTGCAACAAATCCATACGTAGAATCTGAATTAGAAGATTCGGCCTCAACTTTACCAACAATCATCACAACATCAGAATCATATTTTGAAATATCTTGATAAATATTACTAGCAACTTGGTAAGTAGCTTGAAAAGTACTATCCAACTTTTGATAAGTAGCCTCTACTTGAATCAAATAACCACGTATCATAAAAAGCAACAATAGAGAACTTAAAGTATATAAAACTTTCTTTTCTTGTACAAGATATCCAAAAAAGAAAAATACTAATAAAAATCCACTGCTCATTAGTAATTGTAAAGAAGTATCAGGTAAAATAACAGTAACACAACAGATACCTAAAGGAACAAGAAGAAATAAAATGACAATACCAAGAATTTCTTTCCAAGATAAATGTTTAGACCAAATAAAATAGATAACTCCAATGACAAATAATAAAAAGAAAATAAAATTAAAAAAGAACATCCCTACATTAGAATTATTAACAATCCTATCTGTAAAATAAAATTGATAAAAAGAAACATAACTAGTAACAATTCTACTAGGTATTTGAAGAAGAGTATCAATACCAAAAGAATTAGCTCCTCGGTAACTATTCATATCAATATGAAAAACAAATAAAGAAAGCTTCATCAAAATAAAATAAAGAAGAGTACCACTTAAAATAATACCAATAGAAATAAAAAACTGACGAACAGAAAATTTCTTTTCAAAGATTTGATAGACAGAATAAAATAACATCAAAGTACAAGGAATCGCCAGATAAGCTTGATACATACTTAAACTAATCGAAATAAGAAACACCGGTATTAAGTATTTCCAAATCTTTTTCCTACTTTTATAAAATAAATAAATAGCACTAATTCCAAAAAAGAAAGCAAGAGTATAAGGAAAACAACAATAATGAAAAAGCAAAGTACTAGATACAATAGGACTACATACCACAACAAGCCCAATCATAATTTGTACGATCTTGTTTTTAATAGAAAATAGTTCAAATAATAAAATAGTACTAGCTAGTAGCAAACACAATGACAAGAATATTTCAATTTGCGGAAATACGTAAAAACCTTTCAAAAGTCCAATTATGTATAACCCAAATCTTCCAAGGGAAATTTCCCAAGAATATCCATCATAATAATTAGTATTTAATAAAACATCTGCCGTTAATATATTTTTCGTAAACAACGGTAAGTGGACGAAAATCCCAACTATCAAAAATATAAGAATAAAAATACAATATCGTTCTACTAAATTCTTTACTTTTTTCATACAATCACCAAACTCATTGTATCATAAAAAAGATTTAAAAAGAAATCATGATACCTAAAATGATTTCTTTTTTATATATTCTATATAATATGGTAGGAGGTGAGAATATGTTAAAAGGAATTGATATTTCTAGATATCAAGATGGAATAAAGATAGAAAATTTAGATATTGATTTTGTCATTGTAAAAGCAACAGAAGGAGTAGGATATCAAGATCCTAATTATGTAGAATACCTAGATGTAGCATTAAGAAGTAATAAAAAAATAGGACTATATCATTATGCAAGACCAGATTTAGGTAACACTCCAGAACAAGAGGCCAACTGGTTTATAGAAAAGGCAAAAAACTATATCAAAAGAGCTATTCTAGTATTAGATTGGGAAGTAGATACTTCGAACGTAAACTGGGCAAATATCTTCTTAAAAACCGTTTATGAAAAAACAAAAGTACGGCCTATTATCTATATGAGTGCTTATCCTTCTAATACATATAATTGGACAGAAGTAGTAAAAGGAAACTATGGCCTTTGGATAGCAAGTTATGGAGCAAACACCGGTGCTCCATCAGTTCCTCCTACCAATAAATACTGGCCTTTCTATATTTTATGGCAATATACATCAAACGGTTATGTAGAAGGATATTCAAAAAGATTGGATTTGGATTATTTCTATGGAACAAGAGATACCTGGGATAAGTATGCCAATCCTACTGGAGAAACTCCAACTCCAGAACCAACACCACAAGAAAAATATAAAGTCGGAGATGTTGTAACATTTAATTATTTATACAAAAATAGTTATGGCGAAGGATTAGTTCCATCAAGAATTCATAGTGGAACCATAACGAGAGTAATAGAGGGAAGAAAAGCACCATACTTAATTAATCGAGGAGCAGGTTGGTTATCAGATGACTTGATTTTATCTTCTGACAACAATAATTTAACCATAGGAACAAGAGTAAGGACCATAAAACAAGGAAATGCTTCCTCCGATGGAAGCAGTAACACAGCAAGAAGTGGTATTGTTGGAACGATAACTAGAATTCTACCAAACGCAAGATATCCATACTTGGTATCTACCACAGCTCCAATCGGTTGGTATCAAAAGAATGCCTTAGAAAAAGTGTAAACAAAAAAATTATCTATTGTCATTATCATTATCTAATAGTATACTAAAAGTAATAATAAAGAGAGGTTTGAAAAATGAAAAAGAATTTTGTAATTGTAATACTATTACTTGCATTAATCGTCAGCTTAGGATTTATTGCCTATCAAAATGGCTTAAAAGATTATCTGATTGACAAAGGATACATAGAAGAGAATAAAAAAGATACGAAGAAAGAAGAAAAGAAAGAAGAAAAAGAAACAGACAATCAAGAGGAAGAATATATAGAAACAGTAGATTCTACAGTATTAGACTCTATCGATAAGATAGATTCAGCAATTAATAATTATTGTGGTACTTATAAAACATATTTCACAACAAATAAAGTAGAAGCAAAGGACATTTCTAATCAACTAGCTTATGAAACTGTAATGACAAAATTAATAAAGACAAATAATGCTCCAATATCAAAAGAAAATATGGAACAAGCAATCAAAGAAACGTTTGGTAAAGATTATAAATTTGAACATAAAACATATAGCTCATGTCCTGCCTACACATATAATGAACAAGATGAAGTCTATGAATATCAAGGTGCAGAATGTGGTGGAACTTGTTCACTATCATACTTATCTAAAGTAGTAAAAGCCACAAAAACAAACGATAAACTTGAAATCTATATTAGAATCGTATTTACAAATCAATCATTAACATTAAATGATCGTTATGCTTTCTGCAAAAACGCAGACTTAACAGAAATTGTTGGATATGCAACATCCACAGAATTGACAAGTGATTTAACAAAAGATAGATTAATCAACCAAGGAAGTCTATATAAACTAACATTTAATAAAGAAGATGATAATTATGTATTTGCATCTTCAGAATTACAACAATAAAACCTATACAACCGTATAGGTTTTTTTATATAATAAAAAAGGAGGTACTCTATGATTTTAAATATAAGCGGAAGAACAGATATTGTAGCATTTTATACACCATGGCTAATGAACAGACTAAAAGAAGGCTTTATTGATGTAAGAAATCCCTTCAATAAAAAACTAGTCAGTAGAATTCTATTAGAAAAAGTAGATGCTATTATGTTTTGTACCAAAAACCCATTACCTATTATCCCTTATTTAAAAGAAATAGATAAACCAATCATATTTCACACGACAATAACACCATATTTAAAAGATATAGAACCCAATTTACCAAACAAAAAAGATATTATAGAAGGTGTAAAAAAAATATCTAAAATCATAGGTAGTGAATATACATATATTAGATTTGACCCAATCTTTATAAATCAAAAATATACATTAGACTACCATATAAAAATGTTTGAAAGACTTTGTACCAACCTAGAAGGATATGTAAAACATATTATTATTTCTTTTTTAGATGATTATAAAAATGTAAGAAAAAATATTAAAATATTAAATCCGAAAACATTAACCAAAGAAGATTATAAAAAACTAGGCACAAGCTTCGCAACAATAGCAAAAGAACATAATATGACAGTTCAAACTTGCTTTGAAGACGAAAATATGGTAGAATATGGCTTTGAAAAAAGGGACTGTCTAGGAAAAGAATTAGCAGAAGAATTAACTGGCAAAACAAAATTTAAAAAATGGAAAGCCCGTAAAGAAAACAAATGTAATTGTATAGAAATGGTAGATATAGGAGTATACAATACATGTAGTCATTTCTGTAAATATTGCTATGCTAATTACGACGAAAAAGAAGTGTTAAAAAACAAAAAATTACACAATCCCCACTCTTCTTTGTTAATAGGAGAATTAGAAAGTGATGATATTATAAAAATAAGGAAAGAATGAAAGTAGGTGGTTAAAATGCCTGATAAAACTCTGGTAGAAGAAAGAGTAGAACAAGCAGCAGGAAACAGTGGTATTGAAGGGTTATTTGTAACAAATACCGAAAAGCAAATAATTGCAGGTTTATTAATGAAATATAGAGGAATTGCAACTACAGAAGCATATGATCAATTATTAGAAAAAGTTATGAATCCTCCAAGAAAGGAAGAAGGAGAAATAAATGGATTTCAAAGGACACTTAGACGAGGCCCTAGACGAACAATCTAGATATTGTTATCCTGGGACAGATGTCTTAATAAATTATTTAGAAATAAAAGATCCCGAAGAATTAGAAAAAGCAGAAAGAACATTCACAACATTAGCACTAAGTGCAATTCAATTAAGAAAAGTGCCAGAGCCCAAAAAATTATTTACACCAAAATATTATTTTGAATTACATAAAGAAGTATTTGAAAGAATCTATCCGTTTGCAGGGAAAACAAGAAATGAAAATATTGCAAAAGGAAATACCCCATTTTGTAGACCAGAATATATTTATAATAGTTTAGAAGACTCTATGCATAGATTTCAGAAAAAACTTCCCACTATTCAAACAAGAGATGATGTTACAACATGGCTTTCTGACTTTTATGAAGATTTAAATATTATCCATCCATTTAGAGAAGGAAACGGAAGAATTGCTAGAGAATACTTAAGAGAATGTGTAGAATGTATGGATGAATACTTAGGGCTAAACTATGAATTAGATTTTTCAAATGTTACAGAACAAACGTCACATCAGTTTATGAGGGCATCAGTTATTAGTGCTATGACAGGAAATAATCAAGAGTTAAAAATATTCTTCGACAGTAGATTAAAAGAAAAAGGATCAGAAAAAGCAGTAGAAAAAAGAAAATAAACTTTTCTTTTTTTTTATTTTGTTGTAAAATGAATATGTCAGCAATATTGCCCTATAGCCAAGCGGTAAGGCAGTGCGCTCTGACCGCACGATGCGTTAGTTCGAATCTAACTAGGGCAACCATAAAAAAATAACTCTTGCAATCGCAAGAGTTTTGTTGTATATAAACGACATTATCTTGCTTTTTTTATTACTTTACGTTATCATTAAATAGAAAACAAATGAGGTGAGAAAATGACACAAGAAGAACGTAATGAATTAGCAGAATTACTTTTTCCTAATATAACAAAAACAAGAGAAGAATACGAAAATATGTATCCAGAAAGGAATTTACCAGAAGGTACTATGGTAACGAGATATGGACCGTCACCAACTGGTAGTGTTCATCTTGGAAATTTATTTTCTGCTTTTTGTGATATGGTTTACGCTAAGCAAAGTAAAGGCGTTTTCTTCTTAAGAATAGAAGATACGGATCAAAAAAGAGCAGTAGAAGGTGGAATAGAAAACATTACAGGTGTTTTAAAAGGTTTTGATATTACACCAACAGAAGGATATTCATTCGGAGGAGAATACGGGCCATACAAACAAAGTGAAAGAACAGAAATCTATCAAACTTATGTAAAAGATTTAATTAAACAAGGCTTAGCTTATCCATGCTTTATGACAGAAGAAGAACAAAATAATATTAAAGAAGAACAAGCTATAAATAAGACTAAAATTGGAATCTATGGTATGTATGCAGTAGATAGAGATTTATCATTAGAAGAAGTAAAAGAAAAATTAGCCAACAACGAAGAATATGTAATTAGATTAAAATCTCCGGGTGATCCAAATAAACAAATAGAAGTAGTAGACTGTATCAAAGGAAAGATGAAATTCCCAGAACATGATATGGATACAGTTTTATTAAAGAAGGATGGTACACCTACTTATCACTTTGCTCATGTAATTGATGATCATCTAATGCACACAACACATGTCATTCGTGGAGATGAATGGGTATCTAGTCTTCCTTTACATATTCAATTATTTGAAATATTAGGATTTAAATCTCCGAAGTATGCTCATATTGCACCAATCACAATCAAAGATAGTGAAACTGGAACAATAAGAAAGTTATCAAAAAGAAAAGATCCATGGGCAGGAGCTAAATTTTATGAAGAAAGTGGTATTCCAATTGACGCTCTTCATCTTTATCTAGCAACAATTGCCAATACTAACTTTGAAGAATGGTATTTGAATAACCAAGATAAAACAATTGATGACTTTGAATTTTCTTTTGACAAACAAGCAATTGGAGGAACATCATTTGATGAAGCAAAGTTAAATAATTTATGTAAAACATATTTTTCTCGTAAGAGTGGAGAAGAAGTATATAATGAAACTCTTGCATATACAGAAAAATTTGATCCAGATTACAATAAATTATTACAAGAAAACAAAGAAGATATGATTCAGTTCTTAAGTATCGAAAAAGATGGACCACGTCCAAGAAAAGATATTGCAAAATATTCTGATGTGAAAGAAGAGTTCTCTTATGCCATTGATTCTATGTTTGAAAAAGAAAACTACAGTAAATATGATGGAGATAAAACATACGATACAGAATTAATGAGAGAATATGTAAAAACAATTAACTTAGATGTAACAAACGAAGAATGGTTTAACGCAACAAAAGAATTCGCAAGTTCACATGGATATGCAGCAAGTCCAAAAGATTATAAGAAAAATCCTGAAAATTATAAAGGACACGTTGGAGATATCTGTGAAGCTTTACGTGTGATGATTACAGGAAGAACAAAATCTCCAGATTTATTCTCTATCATGAAAATATTAGGAAAGACAAGAATTAATCACAGAATAGATTTATACGAAAATCATAAAAACAACTAGAAGTATAGAAATATACTTCTTTTTTTAGAAAGGAATTTATATGAAATACGATTATGTCATAGTAGGTGCAGGACTATTTGGGGCAACATTTGCCAATCTTGCTAAAAAAGATGGAAAGAAAGTACTAGTAATAGAAAGAAGAAACCATATTGCAGGAAATATTTATACAGAAGAAATTGAAGGTATTAATGTTCATAAATATGGAGCACATATCTTTCATACTGACGATAAAGAAGTATGGAACTATGTTAATAGCTTTGCAGAATTTAATAGATATACAAACTCACCCGTTGCTAGATATCAAGATGAAATATATAATATGCCATTTAATATGAATACATTTGCCAAAATATGGGATGATGTTATTACTCCAGAAGATGCTAAAAAACATATTGAAGAAGAGAAAAAAGAAATCACCCATGAACCACAAAATCTAGAAGAACAAGCCATCTCTTTAGTAGGTAGAACCATCTATGAAAAACTAGTAAAAGGATATACCGAAAAGCAATGGAATAGAGAATGCATAGATTTACCAGCTTTTATTATCAAAAGATTACCAGTAAGATTTATCTATGATAATAATTACTTTAATGATAAATATCAAGGAATTCCAATAGGAGGATATACCAAACTAGTAGAAAAGATGTTAGAAGGCATTGAAGTTAAACTAGAAGAAGACTTTTTATCAAAAAAAGACTATTATAAATCTATTGCAAACAAAATAGTATATACAGGAATGTTAGATGAATACTTCGATTGCAAATTAGGAAGACTAGAATATCGGTCTCTTAGATTTGATACCAAAGTATTAGATACTGACAACTTCCAGGGGAATGCAGTGGTAAACTACACAGGAAGAGAAGTTGCTTATACAAGAGTTATAGAACATAAACACTTTGAATCAACACCAAGTGAAAAGACAGTAGTAACTTACGAATATCCAGATGATTGGAATCCAGAAAAAGAAGCTTACTATGTCATTAATGATGAAAAAAATAATAAACTAAAAGAAGAATATCAAAAGTTAACTGAACAAGAACAAAATGTCATTTTTGGAGGAAGATTAGCAGAATATAAATATTATGATATGGATGATGTAATAAGAAGCGCTATAAACATTTATAATGAAGAAAAGAAAAAATAGTAATTAGACATTCCAATTAGGAATGTCTTTTTGATATTTTTTAAAGGAAAACTTCTATTTTTTTCGAAAGATAAAGTAGGAGGTGATAATTATTCGTAAATTTTATACATGTCGTTATGACAGAGCATTTAAAGAGGTCTTTATGAATGAAAAAAATAAAGATTTACTTATTTATTTGTTAGAAGGAATTTTAAAAATAAAGATAAAGGAGGTAGAATATCTAAATTTAGAACAAAATGTGGATAATGTTTATGTCAAGAGAAAGCATTTTGATTTGTTTTTAAAAACTGATATTGGAAACATTCAAGTAGAAGTAAATGCATCTAATTTAAATTATGTGAAACCAAGGAATATGTCTTATTTGTGTGCTATTTATTCTCATCATGTATTAAAAGGACAAAACTATG
>ENA-ORPF01000601-ORPF01000601.1-human-gut-metagenome-genome-assembly--contig:-NODE-601-length-35663-cov-9.716946_pt1 | contig 35663 bp, 37 predicted proteins | sample MGYA00242140_ERZ509070 | MGnify/ENA primary metagenome ERZ509070 (study PRJEB26280, sample SAMEA2338713) | human gut metagenome | biome: human gut; feature: human-associated habitat; material: faeces... | reverse complement strand
TTTTCTCTTTTTATATTATTAAGTTTAGTATATTGCATTATAGCTATATCATACACAAAACCATTAATTGTTAAAGATACAAATAATATGAATTCTAAATATATAATTTTAAATAATATAAAAGAAAATAACAATTTAATAGTATTTAGTGTAGTAGGAAAAGGTGATATAAGATACAGTATAAGTTTAAATAAAATTGAAAATAATGGAAATGAAGAAAATATAAAAGTATTTAATTATTATGATAATGTCAGTGGTAACTTTAAATATGAGTTTAATTTGGATAATAATGTTAAATATTTAAAGATGTATATTAAATGTGATAAAGGAGAAATAACTTTAAATAATTTATACTTAAATAGCAAGAAAGAAAAATTAGATTATGTTTTAATTCCGAACGAAATGATGTATAGATTTAAAGATTTATTTGCAGGTTCTACGAGTACATCAGATAGAATTACATATTATTTTGATGCACTTAAAATAGCTACTAAAAGTATAAAAAATTTTGTTATAGGTACAGGAGGAGAAGGATTTAATAACATATATGAACAGGTAAAAACAAGAGAGTATAGTTCAACTGAGGTTCATAGTTCATTTTTGCAAATTTTGGTTGAGGCGGGAATTATAGGCTTTAGTATAACAGTAGTTCTTTTAGTATATGTAATAATAAAATCTAAAAATAGTTATATAAAGTTTGCATATTTAATTTTTGTTTTACACTCATTTGTAGATCTTAACTTTTCGTATATGCTTGGAATATATGTGTTTGGAATTTTAATTGCAATTTTAGATTTTAATAATACAAAAGATAGTAATTATATAAATAAATACGTAAGTTATATATCATATATATTAGCAGGGATATTTGCAATTTTTACCATAGTATTATCTCTTAGAGCTTGGTTTGCGTTATATATGAATATTCCAATTTATACAGACGAAAATTTGAATTTAACATCTCAAATAGAAGTAGTTAATAAAAATGAAAAAAGGGTTATGTTAGATCCTTATGAATTTAGCTATAGAAAAAGTTTGGATATTGAGTATTCTACATATTTAGACTTACTTTTTAATCAAGTAAATCAAATTAATGATGAAGAAAAAAAGATAGTTTTAAATAATGAGATAAAAAATGTTATAGAAAATAAATTAAATAATGCAGATATTATTTTAAAAAATAATAAATATAACAGTGCACAAATAATGTATGCCTGTAAAATATATATTGATTTATTTAAGTATTTAAGGTATATGAATGAGGATTGTAACAAATATATTAACGTTGTAAAAGAGAAGATGATGTTTTTAAGTGAAATATATCCTAAAGATAAAGTATTAGAGAACAATATAAATGAAATATTAAATCAGCTATAGTTAATCTTTAATTTTATATAATTAAATAATAAATATTGAAAAAAGATTTTCTTTAATATATAATCTAAATATGAGTTTTAAGGGGTATAAAGATGGAGAAAATAATAGATGAATTATCAATAGAATTAAACATTGAAAAAAATAAAATAGGAAATACAATAAAGTTAATAGACGAAGGAAATACAATTCCTTTTATAGCTAGATATAGAAAAGAAGTGACTGGAAACTTAAGTGATGAAGTCCTAAGAAAATTAAATGATAGATTAATATATTTAAGAAATTTAGAGGCTAGGAAGGATGAGGTTATTCGCCTTATTGATGAACAGGGAAAACTTACAGAGGAGCTAAAAAATAGCATTTTAAACGCTTCAATCTTAACAGAAGTAGAAGATTTGTACAGACCATATAAGCAGAAAAAAAGAACAAGGGCAACAATAGCAAAAGAAAGAGGGCTTGAACCACTTGCAAAACTTATTATTTCTCAAACTGTAAAAGATGGAAATAAAGATGAAATAGTTAAAAAATATATAAATAAAGAAAAAGGATTAGAAACAGTAGAAGAATGTATAAATGGAGCTTTAGATATCATTGCAGAAGATATATCAGATAATGCAAAGTATAGAAAGAAGATAAGAGGAATAACATATAGGACAGGTAAATTAGTAACAACTGCTGTAAATAAAGATGAATCAACTGTTTATGATATGTATTATAATTTTAGTGAAGAAATTAAGAAAATACCATCTCATAGAATACTTGCTATAACAAGAGGTGAAAAAGAAAAAGTACTTAAAGTTAAGCTTGATTTGGATGAAGAAAGTGTTCTTAAATATTTGGAAAGAGAAACTTTAAAAGGTGACAGTATATTTAAAGATGACTTAATTTTGTGTATTGAGGATTCATATAAAAGGCTTATAAAGCCATCAATTGAAAGAGAGATAAGAGGAGAATTATTTGAAGAAGCCTCAGAGAAAGCAATTGAAGTTTTCGGTGTAAATGCTAAAAACTTACTTATGCAACCACCTATAAAAAATGTAGTGGTAATGGGATTTGATCCAGCATATAGAACAGGATGTAAAATAGCAATAATAGATGATACAGGTAAATTACTTGATTATACAACAATTTATCCAACCCAACCACAAAATGATATTGTAGGCGCTACAAAATCAATGATTGAATTAATAAATAAGTATAATGTAAACATTATAGCACTTGGAAATGGTACAGCTTCTCGTGAGTCTGAAAAGTTTATAGCTGAAGTTATAAAGAAAATAGATAAAAAAGTATATTATGCAATTGTAAGTGAGGCTGGAGCGTCAGTATATTCTGCATCTGAACTTGCAACAAAAGAATACCCTGATATTAATGTATCTATAAGAGGGGCTATATCAATTGCAAGAAGACTTCAAGATCCACTTGCAGAACTTGTAAAAATTGATCCCAAAAGTATTGGAGTTGGTCAATATCAACATGATGTTAATCAAAAAAGATTAGACGAATCTTTAACTGGAGTAGTTGAAAACGTTGTAAATAATGTAGGCGTTGATATAAATACTGCCACACCATCTTTGCTTTCGTATGTTTCAGGGGTAAATAAACAGGTAGCAACTAATATTGTAAAATATAGAGAGGAAAATGGTAAATTTAATTCAAGAAAGGAATTCCTTAAGGTCCCAAAACTTGGAAAAGCAGCATTTGTACAGTGCGCAGGCTTTTTAAAAGTACCAGAATCAAAGAATATTTTAGACAATACAATGGTTCATCCTGAGTCATATGAAAAAGCAGAAGAATTAATTAGTAGTTTAGGTTTCAATATTAAAAATTTAACTACTAAGAATATGGGGGAGGTTATATCTAAACTAGATAATGTAAATATTGATAATATTTCTAAAACTTTAAACATAGGTAGTCTTACAATGCAAGATATTGTTACAGAACTAAAAAAGCCAGGCCGTGATCCAAGAGATGAAATGCCAAAAATTGTTGTAAAAAGTGATGTGTTAAGTATTGATGATATAACTGAAGGAATGATACTTACAGGAACTGTCAGAAATGTAGTAGATTTTGGAGCATTTGTAGATGTTGGAATAAAGAATGATGGTTTGGTTCATATATCTGAGATTAGTGATAAATATGTTAGAAATCCAATGGAAGAGGTAGCAGTAGGAGATATAGTAAAGGTTAAGGTAATAGGAATTGATAAGGCAAAAGGAAAAGTTAGCCTTAGTATGAAAGGAGTAGATAAATAGTGGAAACATTAAAAATGATAGCACAACAATTTATGGATCCTGAATTATTAATAATAATTGGATGTATTATTGTTGCTTTAATATTGCTTCGAGTATTTAGTAATTTTTTATCAAGGCATAAGATATTAAAAATTGCTGTAGTTGGAGTAGTCATACTTTCTTTAGTGCTTGGCATAATTTGGTTTATTAATAATAGAAAAGATTTATATTCAGACAATACAAAAACTTTTGTAACCGGAGAAGTAAAAAATATTAGTAGTGCAGTAAGAAAGGTTGAACTTAAGGTTATAACTTCAAATGTAAAATATAAACATACAAATTTATTAAATGACAGGCTAGTTGTTGTAAATATAGGATCTAATTGTAAATTTATAGACAATAATGGTAAAGAAATAGACTTTGATGATATAAGTTTTTATGATACTGTTCAAATATATGTTAAGGAAAATAATATAGACGATACTCAAAAAGAAAATTTAAACGGAGTTAAAGTTGTATTAAAAAATCAATACCAAAAATAAAGTATAAATTTTTAAAATATTAGAATAATAATTTAAAGTATAAATTAATTGTAAATATAAATATAAATATTTTTAGGAGGTATGGTTATAATGGATAGAAAAATAAAGGTTGCACAGTACGGCTGTGGAAAAATGTCATCATATATAATGAAATATATATACGATAAAGGTGCTGAGATTGTTGCTGCATTTGATGTTGATAAAAATAAAATAGGAAAAGATATTTCTAGTATTATGGAATGTGAAAATAAAGGGATAACTATTTATGATGTTAAAGAGGCAGAAAAAGTATTAACAAATGAAAAACCAGATATTTGTATAATAACGACTATGAGTTTGATGTCAGATGTGTATGAAGCTTTTAAATTATGTGCGAAACTTGGTATAAATGCTATTTCAACATGTGAAGAAGCTTTTTATCCGATAAATTCTACTCCGGTTATGACAAGAGAATTAGATGACTTAGCAAAAAGAACTGGGTGTACGCTTTGTGGAAGTGGATATCAAGATGTGTTCTGGGGAAATTTAATTGCAACAATTTCAGGAGCTACTCATAATATAACAAAAATAAAAGGAAGCTCAAGTTATAACGTAGAAGATTATGGTATAGCACTTGCTAGGGCACATGGAGCAGGACTTAGTTTAAGTGAGTTTGATGCAAACATTGCTTCTATCGATAGAATAAGTGACAGTAAAAGAGAAGAGTTAATTGAGAGTGGTAAATATTTACCTTCATACATGTGGAACGTTAATGGCTGGCTTGCTTCTCGTCTAGGATTACATATCACATCACAAACTCAGGTTACTCTTCCAAAAACATATAGATCTGATTTACATTCAACAACATTAGGTATGGATATACCAGCTGGAAATGCAACTGGTATGTCAGCAGTAGTTACCACTAAAACAAGAGAAGGAATTGATATAGAAACCGAATGTATAGGTAAGGTATATGGACCTGATGAGTATGACAAAAATGAATGGATGATATGTGGTGAACCTGATACTATAGTTTCAATACCAAAACCAGATACTGTAAGACTTACATGTTCTACTATCGTAAATCGTATTCCAGATGTTATAAATGCTGAGCCTGGTTTTACTACAACAGACAAAATGCCAGTTTTAGAATATAGGACAAAAGCTTTAGATGAATATGTAAAATAGTAAAAGCTTATGTAAAATTTATTATTACAATTATTAAAATTATGGTAAACTATTTACTCTTTCTAACTATTATGATATAATTTTGTAAAATGTTATGTATTTGGAGGAGTTAATATGATTACTGAATATCGGCTTAATATGATTAAAAGATCGATTGTTAACGAAAAAGAGTTATTTAATGATGATTTTGAGATAAATAAATTAAGAAAAAAAGTATGTGAAAACACTAATTGCTATGCATATTTTCTTGGAATAATGGAACCAGCACCACGTAATAAAAATTTATATATTCCGGGGTTTACTACTTTTGAAAATGTTGATTACTTATCTAAAGAAAATTTTATATTAAAAGTTAGTGAGGATTTGCACAATTTGAAAATAGAATTTCGGGAATATGGAATTGATGATGAAATTACTGTAAATGATAATGAGTATTTGATTCAAGTTTTGTTTGTTCCAAAAGATACAAAAAATTTTAGAAAAGGTATTTTTCACTTTTCAAGAAAAAATAAAAATGGTAAATGGTTTTCAAAGATGGGATGGCTTTATCAGCCTTGTTTTGAAGAAGTTGAAATTCTTGCTATGGTAGATAACTCTGAACTTGTAAAAGTAACATCTAAGTATTGTAGTAATCAATATCTAAGAATAGGTTATTTTGTTGTAAAAGAAAAAACAAGTTAATAATTGACAAACATCTGTTTATAATGTATAATATACATTATAACAGATGTTTTGTTATATATAAATAAGGAAGTAATGTTATGAATGATAAAATAATAATAAAAGGAGCAAAAGAGAATAATTTAAAAAATGTTGATTTAGAGATACCTAGAAATAAGTTAGTGGTATTTACTGGTCTTTCTGGAAGTGGTAAAAGTTCACTTGCTTTTGATACTATATATGCAGAAGGTCAAAGAAGATATGTTGAATCATTATCTTCCTATGCAAGACAATTTTTAGGACTTATGGAAAAACCAGATGTAGAGTATATTGAAGGGTTATCTCCTGCAATTTCAATTGATCAGAAAACTACTTCAAAAAATCCACGTTCTACGGTGGGAACAGTAACTGAAATATATGATTATTTAAGACTGCTATATGCAAGAGTTGGTGTTCCACATTGTCCAAAGTGTGGAAAAAGAATAAAAAAACAAACTGTAGATGAGATTGTAGATCAAATTTTAACATTAGAGGATGGTACAAAAATAATTGTTATGGCTCCTGTAATAAGGGAGAAAAAGGGAGAATATATAAAATTATTTGAAAGAATACTAAAAGACGGATATACAAGAGTAAGAGTTGATGGAATTGGTTATGATTTATCTGAAGAAACACCTGCTCTGGATAAGCAAAAAAAGCATACAATTGAAGTAGTTGTTGATAGATTAGTTGTAAAAGATAGTATAAGAAATAGGCTTGCAGATTCAGTAGAACTTGCTTCAAACTACTCAAATAATTTAGTATTGATTGAAAATTTAACTAGGAAACGAGAAGTACTTTTTAGTCAAAATTATGCATGCCCAGATTGTATGATAAGTTTAGATGAATTAACACCACGTATGTTTTCATTTAATAGTCCATTTGGAGCATGTCTTGCATGTACTGGCCTTGGAGAAATACTAAGAATTGATCCTGAAAAAATAATGCCAAATAAAGAAAAGAAGCTATCTGACTATGGTGCAATACAAGGTTGGTCTGCAGCAGGTATGGTAATAGATAGTATGAGTAAAATGTATTTAGAAGGACTTTGTAATCATTATGGTATAGATATTGATACTAAATTAAAGGATTTACCAAAAGACTTTATGAATATACTTCTATATGGTAGTAATGGAGAAATAATAAAGTTTAAACATAATGGTAGAACAATGAAAAGAGAATTTGAAGCAGAATTTGAGGGTGTTATAAATACTCTTCAAAGAAGATTTGCAGAAACAAAATCTCCAGGAATGAAAGCTTTTTACGAAGGTTTCATGTCATCTAGTCATTGCAATGCTTGTGATGGAGCAAGACTAAAAAAGGAAAGTTTATCAGTAACTGTGGGAGATTTAAATATATATGAACTTTGCAATAAGAATATTGTGGCTATAAAAAGTTATATAAATAAAGTATATGAAAAATTTTCTAATAAAAACAAAATTATATCTGAGCAAATTGTAAAAGAATTAAATAGTAGACTTGGCTTTTTAATAGATGTTGGACTTGAATATTTAACACTTTCTAGAGCTGCTGGAACATTATCTGGAGGAGAAGCCCAAAGAATAAGGCTTGCCACACAAATAGGTTCTGGACTTACAGGTGTGCTCTACATACTTGATGAACCAAGTATTGGACTTCATCAAAAAGATAATGAAAAATTACTAAGTTCACTAAAGAAAATGAGAGATTTAGGAAATACTTTAATTGTAGTTGAACATGATGAAGATACTATGAGAGAAGCTGACTATATCGTAGATATTGGACCAAAAGCCGGTATTAATGGAGGAAATGTAGTATTTGCAGGAACTCCAAAAGAGATATTAAAATGTGAAGAATCAATTACTGGAAAATATTTAAGTGGAAAGTTAAAAATTGAAGTTCCATCAAAAAGACGTAAACAGGATAAAGGATATATTCAAATAAAGGGCGCAAAGGAGCATAATCTAAAGAAGATAAATGTAAAAATTCCAATTGGTAATTTTACTTGCGTTACAGGAGTTTCAGGTAGTGGTAAATCTACTTTGGTAAATGATATTTTGTATAAAGAGGCAAATAATAAAATAAATAAAAGTAGATATCATGTCGGTAAACATGACAAAATATTAGGTCTTGATAAAATTGATAAAGTAATAAATATTGATCAGTCTCCAATTGGAAGAACACCAAGATCTAATCCTGCAACATATACTGGAATGTTTGATCAAATAAGGGAACTATTTTCACTTACAAATGAAGCTAAACTTAGAGGATATAAAAAGGGTAGATTTAGTTTTAATGTACCAGGAGGAAGATGTGAAGCGTGTTCTGGTGATGGAATTATTAAGATTGAAATGCATTTCTTACCTGATGTATATGTACCATGTGAAGTATGCAAAGGAAAAAGATATAGCAGAGAAACTTTAGAGGTAAAATATAAAGGAAAGAGTATAGCAGATGTACTTGATATGACTGTTGAAGAAGCCTTAGAATTCTTTAAAAACGTAACTAAAATTAGGACAAAACTAGAAACTTTAATGGATGTTGGTCTTGGATATATAAAACTTGGTCAATCTTCTACAACATTATCTGGAGGAGAAGCCCAAAGAATAAAACTTGCAACTGAACTTTCAAAACGAGCAACTGGTCAAACTTTATACATTTTAGATGAGCCAACGACAGGACTTCATATGGATGATGTAAATAAATTAATTAAAATACTTCAAAGACTTACTGATCAAAATAATACATTAGTTGTGATTGAGCATAATTTAGATGTAATAAAGTCAGCCGACTATATTGTTGATTTAGGTAAAGATGGAGGAGATAATGGAGGAACTCTAGTTGCATCAGGAACTCCAGAACAAATTGCAAAGTGTGAAGAAAGTTATACAGGTGAATTTTTAAGAAAAATGTTATAACCAAAAGCTCGGTTTCCCGAGCTTTTATAGTAAATATTACTATGTATTATTATATGTGCTATTTATTAGCAGCAGCAACAGCAAAGAACTATGATTATAAGTACGATCCATATGCAGCAGCAGTTTCCACCACCGAATCCGCCTCCGAATCCACATCCACAGTTGTTGTTGCATCCGCATCCACATCCGCATCCGCATCTTTCATCCATTTTAATTCACCTCGCTTTATATAAGTACTTGCACCTATGTAAAAGGTGATGAACTATCTATACTTTAAAGAAAGTATCGAAGTTCATTGGTCTAGATGAATTATCTCTACTACAGGCATAAACTATAAGAATAAGTATTGCAATCCATAAAAGAGTTTTACTATCATTAAGGTTGCACATATATAACACTCCTTTTGTTTCAAGTAAATTTTTGATTTACTTAATATACTATATTCTAAAAATTATAATTAGTTACTTAAATTAAATAATAAAATAAAAAATAATTTTCAAATGCTTGAATATTAATTGTTTTATATGGTATAATTATTTGCATAAGAGGGTGTAGATATGAAAAATAAAATGTATAGTTTAGTGCTTCCAATATGGTTATTACTAGTAGCCAGTCCTTTGATTTGGTTTATGATTTTACCAGTTAATTTTTTAGTATATACTTTAGTACTTATAATTGCATGTATTTTCTTTAAGATTGCAGATATAAAGAAAATATATAAAAGGAGTATATTTAAAATGCTAATATATGGGATTGTTGCTGATTTTGTAGGTGGAATTATTCTTTTAGGCGCCTCAAAACTAAATCCAGATGGAGCATTTACAAATATTGCATATAACCCATGTAGTTCATGGATTACTGTAACATATATTTGTATATGTATTGCTTTATCAGCAGTCATTTCGTACTTCTTTAACTACAAGATAACTTTTAAGAATACTAATATAAAAAAAAGTCAGAAAAAAGGGCTTGCTTTATTCATTGCTATATTTACAGCACCATATATGTTTTTTTATCCAATAGAAAATGTAGCATGTGATACGAATAAAATTGATAACAATACTGATATAAGCGTTGTAGATAGCAATAATATATATGTTGGAAATACAATGATAACAAGAGTTTTTGCAGAAAGTAAAAACTATACTAATTCAAATTTTGAATATGATAATAAAATTACAAAAGTAAGTTCAGAAATAAAGAGTGAGAATAAATCGCAAGTAATAACACAAATATCTGCAAATTTTGATGACTCTGATATTACATCATATATTAAATGGGCAAAACAGTGTAGCGTAATTGTATTTGTAAAGGATAACGCGATACAGACTATAAATATAAATTTAGCTGATGAAAATAATGAAAACAAAATAATTTCAAATCTTGTATATGAAAGAAAAGATATAGAAAGTAGTTATAATGTAAAACTTGATGAATTACAAAATAATCAACAAAAATTACAAGAAGTATTAGATAAAATAAGACAAGGAGAATAAATGTTAAAGAAAAATGATATAGTAGATTTAGAAATAATTGATAATGGCTCTGCCTTTGAAGGGATTGCAAAGCAAGATGGTATAGTTATATTTGTACCAGATGCTATAGCTACTGAAAAAGTCAGGGCTAAAATCATAAAGGTTGCATCATCATATGCTATAGCAAAAGTTGAAAAAATACTCGTAAAAAGTAGCTATAGAGAAGAGCCATTTTGTAGTGCTTTTAAATATTGTGGAGGTTGTATGGCTCAGAATATATCTTATGATATGCAGCTTCACTTAAAAAAACAAATGGTTAAAAATTTACTTGATAAACAAAAAGTAGAGTATTTAAAAATAGATAATGTAATTGGAATGGGTATGCCCTATTACTATAGAAACAAAGTACAATATCCTGTAAGATGTGTAGATGGAAAAACTGTTATTGGTTTTTACAGAAAAAATAGCCATGATATAGTTGAGAATAATTGTTGCTATATTCAAAATAGAGTAATAGACATGCTAGCAAAAAATGTATTAGATGAACTTGTAAAAGCAGGATTTAAAGGATATAATGATGAAACTAAATCGGGTGATATAAGGCATATATTAATACGTAGAGGCTATCATACAGGTGAGATTATGATAGTAATAGTTGTAAATAACAAAAATTTATTATCAGATTTTAGAATGAGAAGTGTTGTAAATAATCTAGTCGAGAAAAATGATAATATAAAAAATATATTTTTAAACTTAAATTCAAGTAATACAAATGAAATACTTGGAAAAGAAGTAAAACAAGTATATGGTATGGAAAAGTATATAACAGATTATATTGGTGATTTCAAATACTTCATATCTCCAAAGTCATTTTTTCAGGTAAACACACAACAAGCAGAGGTGCTATACTCAACTTTAAAAGAAGGATTGAAACTAAATGATAACGATGTTCTCTTTGATTTATATAGTGGAGTTGGCTCTATTGGAATTTTTTTAAGTAAGAATGTTAAAAAAGTGTATGGGATAGAGATAGAAAAAACTGCGGTAGATATGGCAAATTTAAATATAAAGGAAAACGGTGTATCAAATGCAGAGTATATAGCAGGAAGTGTTGAAGATAAGATAATTGAGTTTAAAGATAGAAAAATAAAGCCTGATGTTATTGTAGTTGATCCACCTAGAAGAGGTCTTGATAAAAAAAGTATAGATTATATTTTAGATTTTAATCCTAAAAAAATCGGATATGTAAGTTGCAATCCTGCAACGCTTGCTAGAGATTTGAAATTACTTGAAGAAAAATATACGGTTTATAGCGTTACTCCAGTGGATATGTTTCCACATACGAGTCATGTTGAATGCGTATGTGTTCTAAATCTTAAATAAAGCCTTATATTTGGGCGAAAATCAACTGTTCAGTGCCTATCAAAAAAAAGCATATTTTTGATAAAAAAATACTTATTTTTGTAAAGAAATGATAAAATTTTATGGAGGTTGTTTGAGGAGAATATATTTACTCATACCATATTAGGTGGTATGGGTTGACTAAACAAAATAAAAAGTAGAGATTATAGGAGAAATAAAAAATGGTATTTAGTATTTTAGCATTATTAGCAGTGTGTATTAGTATATGTATTAAAGATAGAAAAAAATCATTATATGTTCAATCATTAAATTGCTTTTTTGAAACAATATATGATTTTTTAATATCTGCTTTTACAGGTGCAATTTTAAGTATAATAAATTTAATAAGGACTTTTATATTTATAAATAAAAATAAATTTAGTAAATCTGTATATTTAATAATACTATTTATTTTTGAAGGAATAATTATGATAAATTGTTATTTTTCATGGACAGGGTGGGTTTCGCTATTACCAACAATTGGTTCAATGATTAGATCATATTGTCTATGGCAATCAAATATGAAATTAGTTAGAATATCTGGAATAACAACGGGAATTTTATACGGCTCTTATTATATTTATTACCATAGTTGGTTCATGGTATTAGGTGATTTTATTTTATTACTTACAGGAATATACACACTTTACAAAAATGATATAAGGAGGAAAAGTAACAATGAAGTTATATGTAATTAGACATGGAAACACAGATAGTAATAGATTAGATATATATAATGGAAAATTATTAAATGAAGATATAAATAATATTGGAATAAAACAAGCACAGGAAGCATCTAAAAAAATTAAAAATTTAAATTTAGATTTGATTATTTGTTCACCACTTTTAAGAACAAGACATACCTGTGATATTATAAATTCTAATAAGGTAAAAGTAATATATGATGATCGAATAGAAGAAAGAAATTGTGGAGTTTTAACAAATACGAAAATAGATAATTTTTATTATACGGAATATTGGAATTATTATTCTAAAGTTAAAATCGATAATTTAGAAACAGTTCCAGAATTATTTGAAAGGGTTAATTTATTTTTAGATGAAATCAAGAAAAAATATAGAGGTCAAAATATACTTTTAGTAACCCATGGTGGCGTAGCTAGGGCAATCCATTTTTATTTTAATGAATTGCCAGAAGATGGACAGGTGGAAAAATATTTGCCAGATAATTGTGAAATAAGAGAATATAGTTTTAATTAATTTAAATAAAAATTGATATATGCATAATACATATTATATTGTTTCAGTTTGTATGTAAGAACATAGTCAGTTATATCCAAACATATAAAAAGCAACTATTCATAATTAACAAACATATCATGTGGAGTGTGTAGCAGTACTATATCGAAAAAGACTTGAAAAATAAGACTTTTTGATTTTTACCCAAATTAAAAAAACGATATTTTGAATAAAAATTGTGTAAAAAAATAAAAATAATCAAAAGGTTGTTTGAATATGATATGTACACGATGCTGATATAAGTGGTATGTGGAAACATATCCTACTTAAAATATTTTAATGGAGATGATAAAATATGAATGAAAGCAATATATTGTTATATGAAACTGATGAGGGTAAAATTAATGTAGATGTAATATTAAAAGATGAAACAATATGGTTAACTTAAAAGAGTATGAGTGAACTTTTTGATGTTAATGTTCCCGCAATTAATAAGCATTTAAATAATATATATGAAGAGAAAGAACTTGATAAAAATTCAACTATTTCCAAAATGGAAATAGTTCGAAAAGAAGAAAATAGGAATGTTAATAGAGAATTAGAATTTTTAGGATTAGAAGGAAAAACAAGTTTCTATGAAAAAGACTTAGAACAAGCAATAATAAACCATTTACAAAAATTTTTATTAGAATTAGGAAGAGGTTTTTCTTTTGTATCAAGACAACAAAAAATAACTTTTGATGGAAGACATTTCTTTATAGATTTAGTGTTTTACAACTATATATTAAAATGCTTTGTAATAATAGATTTAAAACTAGGAGATTTAACGCATCAGGATATAGGACAAATGCAAATGTATGTAAATTATTATACAAGAGAAATGATGAATGAAGGAGACAATCCGCCAATTGGAATTGTACTTTGTGCAGATAAAAGTGAACAAGTTGTAAAATATACTTTTCCAGAAGATAATAATCAAATATTTGCTTCAAAGTATAAATTATATTTGCCAACGGAAGAAGAATTTAAGAAGGAATTAAATTTAGAAAACTATGTAAAAAAAGACGATAGTTTAGAAGACAATAGCTTAACAAATGAGGATGAGTAAAAGTTATAAAAGGTAGAGCTTAATGTCAATGCAACGAATCAATAGTGAATATACGAGGTGATATAAATGAAGTTAGAAGAATATAAATCAGGTGAATATGTAAAAATGAATGACTATAAAGCATTTATTCCAAGCAAAATAAATTTCAACTGGGGGTGGGACGACACAAAATTGGATAAGTTATTAGCTGAAGCAAATAGACAAATTGGAGAATTAAATGCATATTCACTATTAATACCAAATGTGGATTTATATATTAAAATGCATGTAAAAATTGAGGCTAATAAATCTAGTAGAATAGAAGGGACAAGAACAACAGTAGAAGAAGATTTATTAGATGTAACAGATATTAATCCAGAAAAAAGAGATGACTGGGAAGAAGTACAAAATTATGTTAAAGCTACAAATTATGGTATTGAAAGAATAAGAGATGGATTCCCAGTATGTACTAGATTAATAAGAGAAATTCATGAAATATTAATGCAAGGAGTTCGAGGAGAATATAAAACACCAGGAGAGTTTAGAGTATCACAAAACTGGATTGGTGGTAGTATGCCAAGTACAGCAGTATATGTTCCACCACCACATACAGAAGTTACAGAATGCTTATCGGACTTTGAAAAATTTATAAATAATGAAGAAATAGATACACCAGACTTAATAAAAAGTGCAATTTTGCATTATCAATTTGAATCTATACATCCATTTTTAGATGGAAATGGAAGAATAGGAAGGTTACTTATTCCATTGTATATACAAAGTAAAGGAATGCTTGAGAAATCTTGTTTATATATTTCTGATTATATTGAAAGAAATAAAGATACATATTACGATATGCTTACAAGAGTAAGAACTAATAACGATATGATAGGATGGATTAAATTTTTCTTAGAAGCGGTTATTGAAACATCAAAAACAGCAAAAGAAAAATTTAGAAATGTAGTTGAGTTAACAATGGAAATGGACAAGCTTATAATGGAATTACCTGTAAAACCAGAAAATGCAAAAAAAGTAATTGACTTATTATATGATGAACCAGTGCTAACTAGAAATAAAATGTCAGAAATTACAGGAATAAAATTAACGACTATAAATGGAATAGTTAACGCATTACTAGATAAAGGGATCATAACGGAGACAACAGGGTATAGCCGAAATCAAATTTTTGCTTTCGAAAAATATATTAATTTATTTCTAAAATAAAATTTTATATCACGAAAAAAATGAAAAATTTGTGATATAAAAATTCATATCACGAAAAAAGTGAAAAATTCGTGATATAAAATCCATATCACGAAAAAAGTGAAAAACTTGACCTAGATCCATAAATTAAGTAAACACCAATAGTCGCCTACTATACAGTAAGCGACTATTTTTTTTCACGATCGTTACTCGTCTTTAATTCGAATTATCTCAGTTTCATACCTGTGAAAATATCTCTTAAAGCACTTAGGTCCTTGACGCACGCCAGTATCAAACAAAATCGAACGTGAAGTGTCCTTATCTACTTTTACGTAAAATCGAGATGGATATTTAGTAAACGCATCCCATTTTAGAATTTCTTGGATTACAGAATCCATCTTATCTGTATCAACCTTTGCGAATGATAATTCGAGACATTCGCCACCTGCATTGATAACAAAACTCACATTATCAAATTTAGCTAAAGTTGCATTGATAAACACAGTTTTAGATAGAACTATAATCCGAGGATTAACGGAATTAAATTTAGAAGCTAAATATTCCACAACCTCCTCATTCCATTCGGAGTTAATAACTCCTGCAAAAGCGTATGACATAATTTGTCCTCCTTATCACTTTTATTGAAGCATTGGTTTTATATAAGTTAAACTAAAAAGCTAGAGGTTAATTCCCTTTCACTAATTAGTAAAAAAAAGTATTAAGACACAGGACTTACCTATATTAGTACACATTATAGCATAATTTATGTAAATACGCAACAATATTGGTTGCATTTAACATAAAAATGTGGTAAATAGGTTACTATTCAGACTAGAATCTAAAATTTTAGTAACAATATTATGTATTTGTGGATAACTAATAAAAACAAAATATTTAAAATTAATAAATATTGTGCCCAAAATAAACAAAAAAAGGTTAAATGTGGATAACTTAATTCATATTTAATCCTTTTTGCATATTAGCCGTTTTTTGTAACAAAAATTTAATTTGTATTCTTTCAAATATGTAGTATAATATATTTGAAAGAAAGGTGATAAATTGTGACTGAAAAAGGATATATCTCTGATTTATATATACAATTACAAGAAGTAATGAATAAATGTGATAATTTATCACTTCAAGTAAAAAATATAAAAAAAGAAACCGAAAATAAGTATAAGTTAGAAGTTAAAAAAAGAACATTGTGAAGAAATTAATATTTTAAATGATAAAATAAAAAAATTAGAAATTGAAAATAAAAAATTGAAAAATGAAAATGATAGACTAAGAAAGCAATTAAATAATAATAGTAATAATTCTTCCAAGCCACCTTCATCAGATATTAAACCCAAAAAAAAAAGATATTCAAAACAATAGAGAGAAAAGTGGTAAAACAGTTGGTGGACAAATAGGACATAAAGGGACACATCTGTCTAAAAAGTATGTTGAAGAAAATATAAAAAACAATAACTTTAATCATATAATCCAACATATTGTAAATATAACAGACAAATATATTTCAAAATATGTATTAGATATCTCTGTAGAAGTAAATGCTACAGAGTATAGATTTTATGCCAATGAAAATGGAAAAATAATTATACCTAAAGAATTTCAATCAGATGTACAATATGGTTCTGAATTAAAAACCTTATGTGCAATTTTAAATGTAAATAATGTTGTAGCAATAGATAGATTAACAGATTTTATTAATCATATTACGCATGGAAAAATAAATATGTCTAATGGAACAATAGTAAATCATATAAAAAAATTATCTTTTAATTTAGAAGAAATATTAAATAAGGTTAAAGATAAAATATTAAATTCTCGTAAAATGAATACTGATGCTACTACATCTAGATGTAACAATAGAAATATATCTGTAAGAAATTACAGTACAGATGAACATACATTATTATGTGCTACTAATACAAAGAGCAAAAGTGATTTAGAAAAAACAGGTATATTATCACAATATTTAGGAACATTGGTACATGATCATGAACCAGTTATATACAATTATGGTAGTAAGCATGTTGAATGTAATGTACATGTTACTAGGTATTTAAAAGGAAATCATGAAAATACATCTCATAGTTGGGATATAGAAATGATAGAATTCATTAATGATTTAAATAACAAGAAAAAAGAATTAATATTAAATAATATTAATAGTTTTACTCAAGATGAATTGAATTATTATTTAAATAAATATGATGAAATAATTAGTAAGGCAAAAGAAGAAAATAAAAAAAATCAGCATATTATAAAGCTGAAGAAAAAAATTAATTAATAGGTTGGAAAAATATAAGGAAAATCATTTAATGTTTATCCTTATGCCTTTTGATAATAATATGTCAGAAAGAGAATTAAGACATGTAAAGTTAAAACAAAAGGTATCAGGATTTTTCAATTCTCTTGAAAGTATTCAGAATTATTTGAATATAAAAAGTTTCATACTATGTTGTCAAAAACAATGTAAAGATTTCTATAAATTAATAAAAAAATATTTGATAATGAAGCAGTTACTATATTGTAACTGCTTCATTACATGTTTATTATTATTCTCCTAGTCTGAATAGTAACAATGTAAGGATGAATATGTTTGGAAATATTGGCGATTTCATTGTAAATTCAAGGAATTTATGATACATTATATACAGTAAATAAATTGAACTTATTCTATCTAGGAATAGTTTAGAAACTAAGAATAGTATGAAATAAGATATAGAAGAATTATTGAATATTATTTAAGGATTTCAGAAGAAATATAGTTGGAGGAAAGAAATTATGAAAGTAATAGTAGGTGGAATTATAGAGAAAAATGGAAAATATTTATTAGTACAAGAAGCCCAAAAAAAATGCTATGAAAAATGGAATTTTCCAGCAGGACATTTAGATTTTAATGAGAGTTTAGAACAAGGCGCAATTAGAGAAATTAAAGAAGAAACAGGATGCAATGTAGAGTTAAATGGAGTTTGTTATATTGCTAACAGAATTTTGGAAGATGATTTATTTGTAATGATAGTTTTTAATGCCAAATTAATTAAAGAAAATATTGAATATGATAAAGAAGAAATCTTGGATGTAAAATGGATTGATTATGATGAAATAATGAATAAAATGGATAATAAATTAAGAGGAATTTATGTTAAAAAAGCAGTTTACAATCAAAACAACAACTTAATTGCACCAATTGAAATTGTAAACATTTTAAATGATTAAAAGGTAGGGAGAATATGGAAAAGATTATAGTTTTAGGAACTGGTAGTGGAATAACAATAAATTGTTATAGTTTAAGTGCGTTGCTTGAAAATAATGAAGGAAATTATTTATTAATTGATACTGGAAGTGGTAATCAAATATTAAATCATCTAAGAATGAAAAATATTGATATAAATAAAATACATGATATTTTTATATCTCATATACATATAGATCATTTGTGGGGGATTATTCCACTTTTAAGATATATTATGCAACAATATAGCAAATACAATTACAGTGGATTTTTGAATATATATTGTGCAGAAGAAATAAAACAAATAATTGATATGTTTATTAGAGAAACATTTCATAAAGCCCACAAAGATTTATATAAAGAAATAGTGAAGTATCATTTTTGCGAGAATGGTAAAAAATATAATATTATAAGTTATGAAGTTGAGGCAATTGATACAGAGTCTATTGAATGTACACAATATGGATTTAAAACAATTCTAAATTCTGGGAAAACATTAGCATTTTTAGGAGATGTTCCTTGCAGTAAAAATGTATATTCAAGAATTAAAAATTTTGATTGGATATTACATGAAGCAATGTGTCTAGAAGAATATAATGAAAGAATAAAACCACACGAAAAAAATCATTCAACTGTAAAAGATGTTGCTATCGTAATGAATAATTTAAACATAAAGAATTTATTACTATGGCATTGTGTTGATAATAATATAGAAACGAGAAAAGGATTATTTACTAAAGAAGCAAAAGAATATTTTTCGGGCAATGTATATGTTCCAAATGATTTAGATGAAATTGAATTATAAGGAAATCATATTTAGAGAATGTTAAAAGTAAGAGAGGTAATAGAAAAAAATAATGAAAATAAAAAGTATGCAAGTTCAAAATTTTAGATTATTAAGAGATAGTAAATTAAACCTAAATGAAAATGTATCATGGTTAATTGGTAAGAATAATACAGGAAAAACATCTTTTTTAATTCTGTTGGACTATTTTTATAATAAAAGAAGATTTGACTTTAATGATTTTTCAAAAGAATTAAGAAAACAAATATATAACATTGATTATGAAACTGATATTCATCAATTTTCTATAAGATTACTACTAGAGATAGAATACAAACAACAAGATAATCTAAGAAATATAGCAGAGTTTATTACTGATTTAGAAGCAGAGAATACTATTGTGAAAATTGCGTGTGAAGCAATTATTGATAAGGAAAAAATATTAGAACAGACTGAACTATTAAATAAAGAAGAAAAGAAGAAATTTATATGTAAAAGAATTGGAGAATTTATAAAATATAAAGTAAATATTTATGAAAATATAGAGGAGATTAATAGTGAAAATAGATACAAATTAGTTGAAACAGATATAGAATTTGTTAAAAAATTAATTAATTTCCAACTAATTAATGCCAAAAGAGATGTCTCAAGTTCAGAAGAATTTGGTAATGGTAAAGGTGTATTATCATCATTAACTACTAAATATTTTAACTCTCAAAATGATTTATTATCAGAAGAAGTAAATCAACTTAATGAAATTATTTTAAAATTAGATAGTGATTTGGATACCAAGTATAGTAGTTTTTTTGAACCTTTTTTAAGGAATGCTAACAATTTTTTGAATATGAAAGAAATTCGTGTAGAATCTGATTTAGAATCCAAATCTTTAATTTCTAATTCATCAAAGGTAGTATATGGAGATAGAGATGATTGTTTACCAGAATACCTAAATGGTTTAGGTTATATGAATATCTTATATTTATTATTAAATATTGAAATAAGTAAAGCAAAGTTCCTTACAGACAAAAAAGACATTAATATTTTTTGTATAGAGGAACCAGAAGCACATACACATCCACAAATGCAATACATATTTGCAAGAGAAGTTGACAGAATTTTAAAAGAAATACCTCATTTGCAGACAATTATTTCAACACATTCTCCTCATATGATATCTCAATGTGATTTTAGTAATTTGAAATATTTTAAGTTGGAAGAAGACAATGTTAATATTATTAATTTTCAAGATAGAATGTTAGAATTATATTCTTCAGAAAAAGAATTGTACAACTTTGTAAAAAAGTATCTAAAGATAGAATCATCAGAATTATTCTTTGCTGATAAAGTAATCTTTATAGAAGGTATAAGTGAAAGAATATTAATTCACTATTTTATGAACATTCATGATGAAGCTATTATGGAAGAAATTAAAGCAAAAAGAGAAGAAGAGGAAAAGAAAATAGATAATAAAAATGAAATAGAAGAATTAGAAAGTCAGCTATTATTAAGCCAAAATATTACTATTCTAGAAGTGGGAGCTAATGCAAAGGCCTTCAAAAAATTCATTGAATTTTTGGGAATTAAATGTTTAATTATTACTGACATAGATAGCATTAAAGAAAATAAAGAAAGATGTTCGGTTAAAGATGGTTATTTTACAAGTAATGCTACAATAAAAGAATATTTAGACGGAAATAATATAGAAGATAGTGAAATAAAACAAAAATGGTTTAATAATTTAGTAGAAAATGCACAAGAACTGCAAAATGTAGATGAAAAAATAAAGATAGCATATCAATTAGAAGAATCAAACTATTATCCAAGAAGCTTTGAAGATGCTTTTATTAATACTAATATTGATTTAATTTATCAATATAAAGACTTTATTGAAGGAATAAGAAATAAAGAAAACTTAACGCAAGAGAATATCAGAAAGTTAAAATATTCAGAAATTTCATTATATGATTTTATATACGGAAAAAGAGATGCTAATCATAAACTAATAAAAGGACTAGAGGGAATAATTGTATTAGATGGTAAGTCTTCGTTTGCTTCAAGTATTTACTATTTAGCATTAAAAAATGACAATGTGCGTTGGAAAGTACCAAAATATATAAAAGAGGGTTTAATATGGATAGGAAAATAGATGTTATAGAAAAAGCAATAGAATGTATAAATTGCAATAAAAATTTTCTAATTCAAGGAGGAGCTGGAAGTGGAAAAACAGAATCTCTAAAAAATCTTTTAAATAGAATTTCTACTGAATTGAAAGATAAAAAAGTGATATGCATTACACATACCAACACTGCTGTAGACGAAATAAAATCAAGGACAAAAAATCAATATCCAGTATATACTATTCATACTTTTTTATATTCTCTAATTCGCAATTATAAGAAAAATATAAAAGACGTACTACCAGAAATATTTAAGGTAGATACACTAGAAACAAGTCGTATAAATAAAGGAAAATACAAGGTTGATTTTGAAATTTATAAGGATATTTATGATAAGTATTGGAAAAAACAATATAAAATAAATGCTGGAGCGAAAACTGAAAAAATGATTCGGAAAAAGACAATATGATAATAATTCCGAAGAATATAATAAACAATTACAAGAAAAAGTTGATAAATTAAATTTACAGATAGAAACAAAAGTAAAAGAAGAATGTGATTATAGAAGAATAAAGTATAATCAAACAAAATTTGATAGTATAAAAAATTTTTCATATGGTCATGATAGCCTATTAAAAATTGCTAATATTATGATAAAAAAGTATCCAATATTATTAAAAATTATTAATGATACATATGACTTAATTCTAATAGATGAGTATCAAGATACTAATAAAGAAATAGTAGATACTTTTATAAATTTGATTGGCAACGGAAAAACAGTTATAGGTTTATTTGGAGATGATATGCAAGCAATTTATAAAGATGGTATTGGAAATGTAGAAAAATATGTTGAAGAAGGAAAAATTACCAAAATTCAAAAAATTGATAATTTTAGATGCTCGCAACAAGTTATTGACTTTTTGAATCTTATAAGACAAGATTTAAAACAAGAAATTGCTTTAAAAGAGAACGAGACTATAGAAGAACGACAAGGAAGTGTTAAACTATACTATAAAATAGATAATACAAAACCAGCTTTATATTCTAGGGATAATCAAAAAGAAAAAGAAAATTATATGAATAATTTGGATTCATTTTTAAATACAGTCATGAATCATCTTAAGACGAAAGATAAAGAATATAAGATATTACTGTTATCCAATAGTGCTTTATCGAAAAAATTACATTTTGAGGATTTGTATAATATATTTGCAGATAAATATATTGAAGTAAAAGATGAAATTGAAAAGTTGTGTACTAAATTAGGTTGGCTTGATTTAGCGGAAATGTATTTATATTTTAACGACGAACAATATAAAAATCATAATAAATTGATACACTGCTTGAAGCAAAATAAGTATATTATAGAGAAACAAGAAGATAAAACGAAAGTTGTTAATGTATTTCAAAAAATTGAACCAGAACAATATACAATTTCACAAGTTTTGGAATTACTGGTAAAAAATAAGATGTATAATAAATCCGAAAATAGAGATGAAGAAATTAAATTCATGAAAAATAAAATAGAGGAAAGTAAATCTAATAAAGAATTAATAGAATTTAGCAATAGTTATAAAAATAATAATACATTATCTAAAATGGAGAAATCTGGAATTGCAATAACACAAGAAGATTTTGATTATTACTTTAATTTAATGAAAGATATAGAATTTTATAAGAAAATTGTAAATGAAGACATAAAATTTTTAGAAATTATTAATTATAAAAAATACTTAGATGAAAAATTAGAATATCTAACAATGCATAAAACAAAAGGATCATCTATTGAAAATGTTATAGTTGTTTTGGATGAATATTTTTGGGGAGCATACAATTTTGAAAAACTGATAAGAAACGAAGAAAGTTCAACTTTAGAAAATACAAGAAAACTATTTTATGTTGCATGTTCAAGAGCGAAGAAGGATTTAGTAATCATTAGAGTGATTAAGTCAGAGGAAGAAGCGGAATTATTAAAATACTTTAATGAGGATATTTGTCAAACATATAATGAAATAAAATAAATTTTATAACTACTAAAGGCAGGATAGAGATGATTAACACATCTCCTACACACATAGAAGGACAAGCCTTCTAGAGTTAATAAAAGAACAAAAAAGTTATGCAAAAGTGATGCAGAAATTCACCCAGTGAACTCCTAAAAAATATCTTTCAGAGTGTGAAAGTTCACTAAATGAACATATTTTTAGGAAAAAGTTCACCTAGTGTACTAAAATGAGTTCACTAAATGAAACTATACCGTATGAAGAATGATGATGTAAAAGAGTATCCTTTAGTAGGGTGCTCTTTTGGCTAAAATATAAAATGCAACTAAAGGTTGCTAGAAAAAATATATACATAAGAGTATAATAACATATGAGGGAGGGATATCTTTATGAGATTTAGCCAAAATCTATATACTTTGAGAAAAAATAAAGACTTTAGTCAAGAACAACTTGCAGAATTAGTTGAAGTATCAAGACAAAGCGTGTCAAAATGGGAATTGGGGGAATCATATCCTACTGTTGAAAATATTTTCAAATTATGTAGTGTGCTAAAATGCAAAATGAATGAACTTATTAATGAAAGTTTAGCAGATTTTGAATTATTAGGTGATGAAATTAAGCATACAGAAAAATTATATGAAAGATTTTTAGGTTATGCAGATACATATGATGAAGGTAGACCTAAATTGCCAAGCAAAACTATTGAGTTATTAAAAATATACCTAGATAATGAAATTGATACCATTGTGGATATAGGCTGTGGAACTGGATTATCTACAGAAGTATGTACTTTATTTGCAAACAATGTAATTGGTATAGAGCCGTCAATAGATATGATAAACAAAGCTAGAACTAAAGAAAATAATAAAATAAAATTTATTCAAGGTTTTGGCGATAAAACTGGATTAAAAGATGAATGTGCTGATATTGTTATATGCTCACAAGCATTTCATTGGATGGAGCCAGAACCAACAATAAAAGAAGTTTATAGAATATTAAAAAAAGGTGGAATCTTTGCTGTAATAGATGCTGATTATCCCCCAGTGATAAACAAAGAGCTTGAACAATTAAATGCTTATCTTCACAGAAAAACAGCAAGTTTAGAGAATTATGAAAATAAATGGGTTAGCAATAAGGCAGAACATCTAAATAATATAAGAAAAAGTGGATTATTTGAATATTCAAGGGAAATATGTTTTGCACATATAGAAGAATATGATCAAGAAAGATTTAAGAAGTTTTTATTAAGTCAAAGCAGTATGCAACATGCAATAAAATACAATTATGATAAAATAGTTGATGAACTAAATATTTTAGATGCAAAATTACATAAGGTATTTAGAGGACAAACATTGAGTGCTATGTATCCATATAAGATGAAAATAGGAATAAAATAGATGTATTTTGTGGAAGTACTTACTATAAATTAAAACCGATATTCCTATTATATGTTATCTAATCATTTGGGTATTTTATCAATATTTATAAAAAATTGTTAATGTCAATATAAAAATGTACAATTTTTTGAATACGAGAATGTACAATTTTGTACAAGGCTATAGAATATTGTACAATGATAACAGAAAAATAATTGAAGTATTTTTAGAAAAGATAGAAAATGTTTTAAAAGAAAATACTACAGAAACAATGGTAGCAAAATTAGAAAAAGACAAAGAAAGAACAAACAAGAAACTTGCTAATCTATTAGAACTAAATTTATAAGGTAAAATCAATAAAGAACAATATGCAGAAAAATTTGATAGCCTAAATGTAGAATTGCTTAAAGTATAAAATAAAATACAAAACATACTAAAAGAAACAAACATAACACAAAGAATTAAAAATAGATTAAATAAATTTAAAAATATAGATATAATGCCAAAGTTTGATAAAGATGTGTTTGAATATTTAACTGATAAAGTAATTATTGGAGAAATCCAAGAAAATGGAACGATAAATCCATATACAATAAGGTTTATTTGTAAAAATGGTAGCGAGATAAATTGTAAATATGAATTTACTGCTTTTGAAGATTTTATTAGTTTTGAGAAGAAAGGGCGGAAATAAGGTTAGAAAAGTGAACCTAATAGTAAAAAAGATATTATTAAATTGTTAAATGAATTCAATATAGAAGTATAATTTTTATAAATTGAAGGAGAAAAAAGATGAGTAAAATTGTAAGAGCAAACAAACCTATTATATTAAAATTTGAAGATAGAAAAATTAAATTACCTAAAGAACTTAAACATAATATAGAAAGGTTTTGGAAAGAGGCTATAAAGGAAAATCCAAATTTATACAATGGACAAGATTATGTTGTAGAAACAGTGAATGAAACAAAAGAGAATATTGAAATGATTGTTACTAAATCTAATTATGCTCATTATTTATACGATGAGAGAGTTGGAATTAAAGAAGATAATTATAGATGTTGTTCACCTTGGGGTGGAATTTTATTATTGACAAAAGACAATTACTTTGTGATAGGAGAAATGGACAAAACAACATCTATGCCATATGCTTTGCAAATTCCAGGTGGAGGAATAGATATTAAAGATATTGAAAATGGAATAATCAATATAGACCTAAATATAAAGCGAGAGTTAAAAGAAGAATTAAATCTTAATTTAGATGATATAGATTATAAAATAACATTTATAGAATATCCGAGTAAAACAAGAAATGCATATGGATTTTTAGCTATTGGTAAAATGAATTTGACTAGAGATGAGTTAAAAAAATATTTTGAAAAATATAAAGAATATTTAATTATGAATAATCTAGAGGTAGAATTTGATAAGTTGGTTTTTTTACAGAGAGAAAATGCGTTAGAGGAATTAGATAAGTTGCCTAATTATAAAAGACCATATTTGAGAGAGCTAATAAAAGAAACCGTTAAATACTAACAATATAATAAAAATAATAGACAGAAGAATGAGAAATTAAGATGAAAGAATTTTTATCTTAAAAATGGATTTTATGAAACTAATAAATTTATTCTAGATAATAAAGTTATCCACAAATACATAATACTGTTACTAAAATTTTAGGCTCTAGTCTGAATAGTAACAATGTAAGAATAAATATGCTTGGAAATATTGGTAAAATACTATGAAAATTTGGAAATTTGTGATATAAAGTAAATGATAGAGCTAGTAAAGATAAGTTATTTTAAAGGAGATTGAAAAGTTTATGAAAATATATAATAAATTAGTAAGAGATAAAATACCTGAGATTATAAATAGCGAAGGTAGAGTAGCAATAACGAGAAAATTGGATGATGAAGAATATTTAAATGAATTAAACCAAAAACTACAAGAAGAGGTAAAAGAATATTTAGAAGAAAATAATGTTGAAGAATTGGCAGATATAGTAGAGGTAATCTATGGAATATTAAATTCAAAAAATGTTTCGATAGAAGAATTTGAAATAATACGAAAAAACAAAGTGGATAGAAGAGGAACATTTAATAAAAAAATATTTTTAGAAAAAATAATAGAAGAGGAAGAATAGTTTCGTAAAATTAGATGGGAGTGAATTTTAAATGGATAAGCTAATAAGAAAAGCAGTAAGATGCTATTTAATAAAAAACAATAATGTGGTAGCAACTAAATATAAACAAGGAAATAAAGAAGGATATTATGACATACCGGGTGGAAAAATTGAAGAAGGAGAATTACCAGCTCAAACAGCTATAAGAGAAATAAAAGAGGAAACAGGATTAAATGTCAAAAATTTAAAGTATAAAGGAAATATGATAATTGAATATCCAAACAGGATATTTGATTTTGATGTATTTGTTGCAAGTGAAAGTGAAGGCGAGCCACAAGAATTTGATGAGAATACATCAGAGTGGATCGAAATTCAAGAGCTATTACATAAAGAAAAAATATTATCTAATATAATAATTTTAGATAGATTTTTTATAAAAGGTTTAATAGATGATACATGTAATTTCAAAATGCATGTTGAGGTAGATGAAGAAGAAAATATTTTAAGTGTAAATTATGATTTAAATAAAAATGATTGATTAAGGAGGATAATTATGATAGTTGTAGCAGGTTGTTTAATAGTAAAGGATAATAAAGTTTTAATGGTAAAAGAAGCTAAAAAGGGTTGCTATGGTCAATGGAATTTTCCAGCAGGGCATGTGGATGAAAATGAATTAATAACAGATGCTGCAGTTAGAGAGGCTTATGAAGAAACAGGTTGTAAGGTAAAACTGACAGGGGTATTACCGATAAGTACAGTAATTCTTAAAGATGGAGTAACAGCCATAATGGTAAAATTTACAGCAGATATTATTGAAGAAAATATTAAATTTGATACAAATGAGATATTAGATGTAAAATGGATAGACATAGAAGAAGTAAAAAATATGACAGAACAAGAACTAAGAGGATATGATACAAGTATTCAACTCTTAAAGGAATTTGAAGATAAAAAAGTATATCCTATGGAGATTTTTGGTAACACAAAATATGTTAGATAAGAGGATTTATTGATAATGTACATGGATGCGATATAGAAGTTGTGTCAAAATTAGTTTGAACTTGTTTATGAGAAAGTAGAGTGGGAGAGAATGATATGCTAGATAATATTAAGGGGACATGCCACTATGTAGTTAATAATAGTAAATATGTAAAAATAAATTATGATAAATTAGATGAATTTATAAATGAAATAAATTGTAAAAATTTAAAAAATTGGTTATTATTTAATCCATATAATTTGTTAGAGTTAGATATTGAAATAATTATAAACTTCTTATTAATCTTTGAATCTATTGACTATTCATTTTGGGGAATGCCAAAATGGACCATTGATACAGAAGAAGGACTAAAAGATGGTTCAGATGCACTTTTGTACGCTATGATTAAATATTTAAAAGAAACAGGAAATACAGATTTTAGCAATATAACTTTTTATGAATTTAAAGAATTATTAAAAGGTAATGTTGATATCCCATTAATTGAAGAAAGATATAAGACAATTGTAAATATTAGTAGAGTAGTTAATGAAAAAATGAATGGAAGTTTTTATAATTATATTAAAGATATAAATATAGATAAAGAACTATTTGATATTATAATAAATAATTTTGATTCCTTTAAAGACGAAAGACAATATAAAGGTAAAACTATATATTTTTATAAATTAGCTCAATTATTAACTTCTGACATTTTACATATTAGAGAAAAATTTGAAAATATATCAGTTGATTATTCTAATTTAACAGGATGTGCAGATTACAAAATTCCACAAACTTTAAGAGCACTAGGCATTATTGAATATAATAATGAATTATCTAAAACTGTTGACCAAGGAATTGAATTAGAAATTTCTTCAGAATTTGAAGTTGAATTAGAGCAAGTCAGATGGTAGTAATAGATTATATCAGTAATAGATTAATCGATACCAAACCGATAGATATAAATGATTATCTTTTTATATATTCAAAAAAAGTAAAAAATATTTCAAAGCCATATCATTTATGTAGAAATACAAATTATTGATATAAGGTACAATTTTTAGAATCCAATTAGTAATAACAATAAATAATACAATACATGTGGAATGCGTTGCAGTGTTAAAACTAAAATAAGATATATAATACTTGTTTTTTATATTATTATAATATATTATATATAAATTAAATGTGAAAGGATAATGAAAATGAATAACAAATATGAATTTTTTATTGCTGGAAGGGCTAGAAACAAAGAAAATATTTTGAAAATATGTGATTTATTTGATAAATATAATATTTCCTATTATTGTTTTTTAAAAAATGAAGATGATTGGGGATATGGTAATTCAAATCAAACTCCAGAGGAAAAGCAAAGAGAGTTTGAATCACTTGGTTTAAAAAGTGATGTCGTACTTAATTTGTTTAATAATGATTTAGATGGAGAAAGAAATTCTAAAAATTTGCTGTTGGTATTACCTGCGGGTAAGGCAGCACATATTGAGTCTGGAATTGCATATGGCTTAGGAAAAAAATGTTATGCTATAGGTGAATATGAGTCAACAGATACTTTATATAATATTTTTGATTCAATATTTGAAAATGAAAACGATTTAGAAGATTTTCTTAAATCATATAATTGATACAAAATATGTGGAATATCTAGCAGTGAGTAACCTTAAATGTTTTAAAATTATTTCTGCTGTAATGATAGATAAATTAATACTTGTAATAAGTATAAAAAATCATTAAATTCTTAGGTATGAGAATTAAGTTAAAATGCATTTTGAAAAATAGCTAAATAATATCTATTAACAAAATGTAATTATACGAAAGTTTTAATATTGAATTTAAGAATAATGCTTATTTATACATTTATATTAAAAATATATAATATATAAAATCTAAAAAGTGTTGGTATGGTCAAATACGTTTTTTAATGTTATGAACTTTGTTTTAAAATTAAATAATTTATGATAAATTATATATAGTATATAAATTAAAACTATATATTTTATAAATAGTTCAGGAAGGTGGAATAATATGGGAAAGGTTTTAAAAGTAAGAGAAGTAGGGGACCCTATTCTTGAAAAAGAATGTGAAGAAATAGAAATAAGAAATATAAATGAGGATATTTTAGAAATTATAGGAGATTTAAAAGCAACATTAGAGTTTGGAACTGGGCTAGGAATTGCTGCACCCCAGATAGGAATAAATAAAAGAATAATTGTAGTAGGTGCTAAGAAAGAAGATATAAAGTATAATGATGCAGAAGAAATACCAATAACGGCAATGATAAATCCAACTTGGAAGAATTTGTCAAAAGATACGGATGTGCAATATGAAGGATGTATGAGTGTTCCTAGTATAAGAGGAAAGGTAGAAAGATATAAAAATATAGAACTTACTTATTATAATGAAAGTGGTGAAAAAATATTAAAAAAGTTAAATGGATTTTTTGCAAGACTAGTGCAACACGAATGTGACCATTTAGATGGAATTGTATTTCTAGAAAAAGTAAAAGGTACTAATGGTTTTGCAACTAGAGAGAATATAAATAGATATAATTTATAGATATAAAAACATTTATGTTGAAAATAGTATATGTATAATGATCTAAAAATAAAGAGAAATTAGGAGAAATATAATATGAAAATAGGAATTGATATAGACAATTGTATATCTAATTTTGATGATACTTTATTAAAAGAATATTTAAAACATGATAAAGAACTGAGGAATACAGGTATTATAAATGGAAATGCAGAATCTATAAGAAGAGGAATGTTTGATTGGACAGAAAAAGAAGAAAATGACTTTTACAATTCAAACATTGAAAATTTTGCAAAGAAACTAAAGCCATTAGAAGATTCATCTTATTATATAAATAAATTAATGGAAGATGGGCACGAAATATATATAATAAGTGGTAGAAATAATGGCGAATATACAAGCCCTTGGGAACTAACAGAAAAATGGTTAAATAAATATAGTGTTGTTTATGACAAATTAATACTTACAGATACTTACGATAAACATGCAAAAACAGTTGTATGTTTAGAAAATAATGTAGATTTAATGATTGAGGATAATATTAAAATAAGTTTAGATTTAGTAAGTAATGGAATTAAAGTTTTGACAATGAATACAAGATATAATCAAAAAGAAAAAACATTAGATAGAGTTTCAAAATGGAAAGAAATATACGAAAGAATATTAAAACTTAATAAAAAATTAGATGATAAAAAAGTAAATGTTATTTTAGATACAGATACATATAATGAGTGTGATGATCAGTTTGCATTGTCTTATTTATTAAAATCAGAAGATAAATTTAATATTGAAGCAATTACAGTGGCTCCATATCATCATGATAATAACATATCAATTGATGAAGGAATAGATAAAAGTTATGATGAAATCATTAAAATCTGTAACTGGTTAAATTTTGATTGTACTAATAAAGTATTTAAGGGATCTACAGATTATGTGGAAAATGATTATAATGAGGAAAATGATGCGGTAAATAAAATAATTGAAATTGCAAATAAAAATGATAAAACATATATTTTAGCTATAGGAGCGATAACAAATGTAGCCATTGCTATAAATAAAGAACCTAAAATAGTTGATAAAATTGAAGTTATTTGGCTTGGTGGAAATAGCTTCCTAAGTAAAGAGAACAAGGAATTTAATTTTAAACAGGATGTACAAGCTGTAAGAACTGTTTTTGAATCAAAAGTAAAATTAACAGTAATACCTTGCAAAAATGTAGCTTCAAATTTAAGAACTTCAATATATGAATTAGAACATTTCTTAAAAGGTAAAAGTAAATTATGTGATTATTTATGTGAAAGATTTTATAATGATGGAGTACATGGAATTAAAGAAAGAAGAGTTATTTGGGATATAAGCGTTATAGCATATATGATAAATAAAGAATGGTTTCAAACAGAAGAGGTAAGTTGTCCAAATATTAAAGATGATACATCTTATGAAATTACATCAAATAAGCATAAAATAACTGTAGTTAATTATTTAAATGTCGATAAAATATATAAAGATTTATTTGAAAAATTAACAAAGTAATAATAGAGAGGATGATATGAAATATTTTATTAGATTTATTATATTAATAAATAAAAATTTGCTTTAAATGTTGAAAAAATCCATAGGAGTTTACTTTAATGATATATAAATATATATACAAAACTCCAAAAGAATTTTCAAATATAATAATGAATAGTGATGGAGAAAATTTAACAGGGTTGTGGTTTGAATGTTCAAGAGATACCTCTAAACATGTAGTAGAATGTGAAGAAAAAGATTTGAAAATATTTAGAGATACAAGTAAATGGTTAGATATTTATTTTAGTGGTAAAAATCCAGATTTTACACCTAAGTATAAAATAGAAAATATGACTCCTTTTAGAAAAGAAGTTATAGATATAATGAACACTATTAGTTTTGGAAAAACTTTAACATATAGTGATATATCTAAAATAATTGCTAAAAATAGAGGATTAGAAAAAATGTCATCTCAGGCTGTTGGAGGTGCTGTTGGTTGGAATCCTATTTGCATTATAATTCCATGTCATAGAGTAGTAGGAAAAAATGGAAGCTTAACTGGATATGGTGGAGGTATAAAAAATAAAATAGCATTATTAGAGCATGAAAAAAACGACATAAGTAAATACTTCATTCCAAGACGTGGAAGTGCCTTATGATAAGATGTAAATGGTGTAACTTAAACAATCCAAAATATGTAGAATATTACGATAATGAATGGTGTAAACCAAACTTTAATGACAAATATTTATTTGAAATGTTAATATTAGAGTCTTTCCAAGCTGGGCTTTCTTGGAAATGTATATTGAATAAAAGAGAATATTTTAGAAAGGCATTTGATAACTTTGATGTAAATAAAATTTGTAACTATAATGATGAAAAAGTACAAGAGTTATTAAAAAATGAAAATATTGTCCGAAATAAGTTAAAGATAAATGCAGCCATAACCAATAGTAAAATATTTAAGAAAAAATTTTCTTAGATTTTAAATTAATAAGTATTAAAGAAAAAATGTTTAAAGATACAAAAAATGAAAAAATAAATATTATTATATCATGTATTTTATCACCTCCCTTAACAAGAATATACCACTCATTTATGCTAAAGTCAAGAAAATTTCATCGCATATTATGACACAAAATTTATAAATTTAAAAATCAACAACTACATATAAAATTTTATCATATTTTGTCGTTTTTTATTGAATAATTTACTACATTTTGATATACTCTAAATACTAGGTGATATTATGAATCAAGACAATAAAAGATCAAAGATATTAATTATAGATGACGATGTAAACATGATGGAAATGCTTTCCATAGTTCTAAAAAAATATAACTGTGATGTATCAATTTACACAGAACCTGTATCTGCAATAGAAGAATTAAAGTCAAATGAATACGATATACTTCTACTTAATTTCTTAATGTCTCCAGTTAATGGAGATAGAATTGTAAAATTAGTTCGTGAATTTAATAAAGAAATATATATCATTTTAATGTCAACTCATTCTGACCTTGCTCCATCTATTGAGTTAATGCAAAAATTAGAAATACAAGCATACTTTGAAAAAAGTTCAAGGTTTGATGAATTAATTATGCTAATACAAGGTGGCTTAAAATACTTAGAACAAGTTGAAAAAATTAAAAACTACAGCTTAAGATTAGAAAATTCATTAATTGATTTTGCAAAAATATTATTAAATACTATTGGTGCTAAAGATCATTATACAGAAGAGCACTCAAAAAGGGTTTCTTTATTTGCGGAAAAATTTGGAAAATATATAGGATTATCTGACAATGATATAATAAAATTAAAAAGAGCTGGACTTTTTCATGATATTGGGAAAATAGGAATTACAGATTCTATTCTTTTAAAAGAAGGAAAACTTACAGATCAAGAATATGAAATTATAAAATCTCATCCTATAATTGGAGCAAATATTTTTGAGTCTTCTTCATTATTTAAAGATATTGCTCAAATTATTTTATCACATCATGAAAGAATTGATGGAACAGGCTATCCAAATAAATTAAGTGGAGATGAAATTCCATTTCTTGCTAAAGTTCTAACATTATGTGACTGTTTTGATGCAATTGTTTCAAAAAGGCCATATAAGAATGAAACTACAGTAGAAATTGGAATTGATCAAATAAAGAAAGGTATTAATACACAATTTGATAAAGAACTTGCAAATAAATTTATTAAATTTGTAAAAAGTAACCGTATTACAATCGATGAAATATTAAAAATATAGCATACTTTATATTAGTATGCTATTTTTTATTCAATATACATTGCCAAAGGTTTTACAACTTTTCTTGAATTTTCTAGGCAATTTATAATATAACCAACAACATTTATTTTACAAGACATACTACTTAATAAATTTATATCAGTATGAAGTTTTTCTTTATCATACCATATACATGTATCATCAATTCTAAAAAAGCCATCCTTTTCAAAGCTATTATTTTCTTTTACATTTTCATCTCTTGTTTCATAGATAGTAATAAAACCTGAACCTTCGTATAATCTATTATTGATATCTCTATTTTTCATTTGTTCTACCTTTGTTATTAATTTATGATAAAAGCCAATATTTTTCATATCGCTTATATCAGATATATTTATATATTTTCTTTCTGTTTGAATATTACAAGACACACCTTTATCCATTCCAAATCTTATTTTTTCACTATTAAAACTTCCCTCTTTATTTTTGCTTTTTTCAGTATCCTTAAATATCTCACAATTATTTCCATTCTCGATACAAGGATCAACCGCAAGTTTATTGTTATTAGAATAGCTTTTTATAACAGAATATTCAATTACATCTATATCAAAATCAAGTTCTCCTATTGAACCAAGTATAGTTCTTAAAAAAGGCTTATCTAAATATATATAGTATCTCATATTTTCACCTATTACAGTATATGAGGTCTTAAACGCATATATAATCTTTTATATTATTAAACTTTGCTTCTCCAATTCCCGGTACATTCATTATATCCTCTATCTCCTTAAATTTATTTTTATTTCTATAATTTATTATTTTATTTGCCGTTGCTTCACCTATACCATTTAAACTTGTTAGTTCATCTTTTGTAGCTGTATTAATATTTATTTTTTCCTGTACATTTATATCACTTTCATTAGTATCTTCAATACTCTCCGTATTTAAATTTTCTTCCTTTTTAGGAATAATAATTTTATCTGAATCATTTAATTTTTGAGCTGGATTAATTTTAGATACATCAGCCTCTTCAGTAAGTCCTCCACAAATATTAATTAAATCAGTTATTCTAGAGTCTTTTTTTAAATAATACACTCCTGTATTTTTTACTTCTCCTGAAATATACACACCTATTCTATCATCATTTTTTGAAATATTGGATGAATTTACAGAAAAACTTGCTTTTCTTTCATTGTCTTGAATATATATTGATATACCAGATATTATAAATATACATATAAATACAATTTGAATTTTATATTTCAGTATAAATTTTATTATTTTTGACATGCAATCGCCTCCTTTTTATTTATTTTTTTTAAATTATAATATATAATATTAATTAGTTTGAGGTGTAAAATGAATATTAAAAAATTTAGAAAATGCTTTTGCTATTTCGACAATTTCTGTTACATGTGGTTTTTTAGTCAGTGTTATAATCAACTATCTTTGTTCAATTAC